>JAABUT010002482.1_pt1 | contig 17670 bp, 21 predicted proteins | sample 5559281 | NCBI WGS metagenome assembly JAABUT01 (sample SAMN10711880, study PRJNA513359) | rock metagenome | isolation source: Antarctica rocks | place: Antarctica: Victoria Land, Ricker Hills nord | collected 2016-01-04 | reverse complement strand
GTTAAAAGAAAGACATTATATTTCTTGCATCACTGAGAATGAAGATATCACTGTCAAAAAGACAGCTGAAATGCTGATTCAATGAGTATATTGAACTCATGATTTATCAAGCTTCATAGTATCTGATTGAGATTTGCAATTTATCTTCATTCTATGAAAGTCACTTTGCAAAAGACTAAACATTAATCTTTGACTCTTTACAGTCTATCACTCTCAGATCGACGATTAAAGTGAACGAGTCAATCAGAACATCGAAAGATATCTTTGATTCTTCTGTTTGTATATGCAAGACAACTGATCTAAGTGACTACTCATGATTGAGTTTGTCAATATAACGTCTTGTTCTCAGTCATCTTCTTGATTCTCTTCTTTATGAACAAGAATTTTCATTCTCATATGAGCTTTGACTCTGACATCATCGAGTATGAAAGCATTCGCGAACGCTTGCAGATCAATCGAGTCAAGAATATATCTGAACAAATGAACAAGACATTGATCTTCGCTTGTGAAGCTTTGATCAAAACACAGAAACAAATGATGAATCAAGCTAATAAGCATAGAAAGAAGATCAATTACAAGATTGAATCAAAGATGTTTTTGAATGAAAGAAACATCATTATAGCGAGATCTTTCAAGAAGTTAGATGACAAAATGCTCGATTCTTTCATCAATCTAGATCTCATCAACTCTTCATATAAACTGAAATTATCAGAGTCTATGCATGTTCATGATGTATTTCATTCAGAACTTCTTCGTTCTGTCATCAATGACTCTCTGTCTGATCAAAAGAATGAATCTTCAAGATCAATAATGATAAACGATGATGACAAATGAGAAATTGATGATATACTGAACTCTTGATGCTATAAAAAATGACTTCAATATCAAGTCAAATGAAAGAGCTATGACAATAATCTCAACTGATATAACGCTGATGACAATAAATTTATGAATGCTTAAGAGATGATTGACGACTTTCATATTAAATATTCAAGAAAAATGCATTAAGAAACAATATTCATGCAAACATGAATAGTCAAGAAAAGAAAGTAATGTTGCAATTCTAGTCTTCATTTATTCTTCAACTAGTCTTTGTCTAATTTCATTCTAATCAAGTCTAGAGAGAATTTAATTTAAAGATGATATCATTGAGTCTTTGCATCATATGTGTAAGATGTTAACTCAATCGAGTCTAGCACAGAGCTGAGAAATACACATATAAGAATCGAGTTCTTTTCTGTAAATACTTTTCTTTCTTAGCATTTATTTATTAGTTAAATGACATCTTTATGACTCACTTTAGATTGATCTCTAACAAAAAGTATCTAGAAGAAAAGAATCAACTATCTATATGATTCAGAAGAACATAAGCTAACTTTGAATAAAGTTAACTTCAAAACAAGTCTATGCTTTAATGATGAGCAATCGACGATAGCTTTCAGAATAGTCATCAACATAATCATCAACATAGTCATCAACATAACTATCAACAAAGATGCGTAGCTAGAATCGTAACATTACTTTTCTTCTTCAATGATTCATGTTTGCATGAATGTATTTTCTTAGTCTTATGTAGAATCAAAATGTCTATTGTAGCAGACTCACTATGCAAGATAGAAGTGCAATGTGAATAGATAAATCATTGCATTGACAGCATCTTTGTAGCAGACTCACTAGTTGAACAGACACTTGAGATAGATTGATTCACTGATAAATAAAGTGATGTGAGTAGATAGATCATTGCATTGATCATGTCATTGAAGCAAACTCACTTCTGATTCAAATCTACTACATAGTAGAACTTGTTTTTTTGTTCATTGATTGACTCAATCAAGAGATCAATCATGATATGTCTTTGTAGCAAACTCACTTTAAGTGTTGTTCAAGCAGACTCACTATTGAATAACTGACTTTGTCAATGAGATCAATCGTTATCTGCTTTTGTAGCAGACTCACTATCAAACGTGTCATTGAAGCAGACTCACTAGTTGACACAGAAACTTGAGATAGATCGATTCACTGATAAATAGAGTGATGTGCTTGTAAATCATTGCATTGACGAAAAATGTTATTGAAGCAGACTCACTAGTTGCATGTGAACTGATAGACGAATCGATTCACTGATAGATAAAGCAATGAGAAAATAAATCATTGCATTGATGATGTCATTAAAGCAGACTCACTGAGAGTTTGCTTCTTGAGATAGAGACTTCACGCAGTTCTATGACTGATCTCGTTTGATTGCTCTGAAGATAAAGACTTCAACGCAGTTCTATGACTGATTTCGTTGTTCAACAAATTTGAAGAATTTCTTGCAAATCTGAATGAATGATTAATTCGCTGATTTTTGACCTAGTTGAATGATTTTAATCGTTTGTTTATACTTGCTGATCAGCGCATAAGTTCAAATCTTTTGTTTATTCTCGCTGAATCAGCTTACAAGAGAAGAAAGATGAATGCTGCTGCACAGACGCAAGTCACTAGATCAAAGTCGATAGAGAATTGAAGAACTACTAGCAGAAGCACTTGAAGAAATCAATGCAAATTATTTCACTTCGTCTGTAATGAAGAAGCATTTATATAATGTTAAAGATCAGCATAGAGCGAGTCATATAAATGTAATGTAATGAGTATATAAATGCTAAGAAAGAAAAGTATCTAGAAGAAAAGAATCAACTATCTATATGACTCAGAAGAACATAAGCTAACTCTGAATAAAGTTAACTTCAAAACAAGTCTATGTTCTAGCAACAAGCGATCAATGATAGCTTTCAGAATAGTCATCAACATAGTCATCAACATAGTCATCAACATAGCTATCAACGAAGATGCGTAGCTAGAATCGTAACACAGATGATTTCTTTGCTTCAAAATCTTTGACTACTGAATATGTATTATTTAGCAATGAAATTAGTTACTCATTAAAGTTATTGATTGACACTGAAGCAGCTGACTATTCATTCATTGATGAATTAATCATGCAGAATGTTTATGATCATTTGCAAATTGAGTCTTTGACTTTGATTAAAGCGAAGTCAATTTGAGAATTCAACGATCATTATGCTAAGAAACTCATTACTCATATCATTTATTTAAATCTGACTGTTCAAGATCATACAATTGACACAGCTTCTATGTTGATCACTTGATTAGATCAACATCAAATGATTCTTGAAAAAACATGAATGAACAAAATTAATCTAGTAATTAATATATAAATCAATTTTCTTCGATTTTCGAATTTCATCTTTAGTCAGAAATCAATTGTTCTATTCTCAAGCAACAAGACAATCACGAAGCAAAAAAGTTTGATCTTTACTCAAATACTAAAGAGATTTATCTCTTCTGTCATCACTCAACTCAGCGAGAAGTCATCTTCATTCAGTAAAATTATGAAATCATTTAATTTAATCAACTTTGCTTCGTCTTTTAATTCAATAAACATAGCAATGATAAAGACTGCAGCATATAAATCACTAGTCAAACAATTGAATGTGACTACTTTTGCAATCATTATCATGAAAATAGATCAACTTCTAAAAACAGCTAGAAATCAACTTAAAGATGTAAATTTATAAGAGCTTTCACATGAAGAAATCTTGAAAGAAGTCAAAGTTAAGCTTTCTTTGAAATATCATGACTATTTAAACATGTTTGACTGAGCGATGATTGATCAACTATTCTCTCATCATTTCTATAATCATAAAATTGAGTTGATCGATGAGAAAACATCTTCTTGAAGTCATCTTTATCATATGTCTGACTACAAGCTTCAAAAGATGAAGAATTATCTGATTAAGCATCTGAATAAAGACTTTATATCTTCTAGCTCAGCTTCATACGCTTCGCTCATACTATTCATCGAAAAGAAAGACGATAGCTTGCGTTTCTGTGTAAACTACAGAAAGCTCAATGCTTTGATCAAATGAAATCGCTATCTCTTATCACTAATAGACGAAACTCTCGCTCGTATTCAAGATAGCAAGTATCTGACTCAATTGAACATCATTATCATTTTCAATAAACTGTGTATGCATTCAAGCAGCGAAGATTTAACTATCTTTATCATCTTTTTTGATTTCTACAAATATCACGTGATGTCTTTTAAATTAATCAACGATGCAACTTTCTATCAACACTATATGAATGATGTGCTATTTAACTATCTTCATCAGTTTTATCAGATCTATCTAGATGACATTATCATCTACAGCAAAACATTGAAGAAACATAAGCGACATGTACGATTAGTTCTACATAGACTACAAGAGACTGATCTTCAGATGAATATAAATAAATGCAAGTTTCATGTTTAGAAGATCTTCTTTCTGAGACTATTGCTATTCATCAAAGAACTAAAGATGAATCTCAGAAAAGTACAAGCAGTAGTTGAATGATTTACTTTTACAAACCTCATTCAGATGCAGTTCTTCATTGACTTCTGTAATTTCTATCAACGTTTTATAAAGAACTTTTCGAAGATTGTTCATTCTTTGATTCAACTAACTCAAAAAAGATGATATTTGAATGAAATCAAGCTTGTCAAATGATCTTTGATCATATGAAGAAATGAATGACTGAAGTCTTTATTCTTCGTCATTTCAATCAGAATAGAAAGACTATTCTTGAAACAGACTCATTCAACTACGTTAACAATGACATACTTTTTGAGTATGATGATGAAGAAACATTGCATTCAATGATTTACTACAGCAAGAATTTGAGTCTCGCTGAGTGCAATTACAAGATTTATGACAAGAAATTACTAACAATCATTCATGTTTTCAAACATTGATGATCTGAGCTGAAATTGACTGAATTACTCATTAAAATGTTCACTGATCATCAAACTTTAACGTCATTAATGAAAGATAAAGAGCTAAGTAGATGTTAAATGCGCTGAATATAAAAGCTCATTGACTTCAACTTCAAAATCATGTATCGCTCAGACAAATAAAACATCAAAGTCAATGCATTGATTCATTGAGTCAATTTAGTTTCTAAAAGTCTTGAGAATGAACAATGTCACTATCAGCGAACTACAATTCTCACGTTAAATTGAATGAAAATCACTGATCTAGAAGAGAAAGAGAATGATGAATTAATTTATTGATTGATTCTAGAAGTTAACAGAATCAACGAGAATTATATTCTACTTCGTGAAGTCATATTAAAAGATGAAGCTCAATATAAAGATACTAGATTAAAAGATTGTCAAGTTCAGAACGAAATACTATATTGAAATAATCTTTTATGAGTTTTCTTCAATGAGCATCTTCAAATGAAGCTAATTCAAGAAGTTCATGATCAATCTTTTATTGATCATCTTGAAATTCTCAGAACGATGAAGATCATAAGAAGATACTACTATTGATCTTCAATGCGAAAGACAATAAATCAATATATTCAAAACTGCTACATTTGTCAGCGATCAAAAACTTCTTGAAATAAATTCAATGAACTACTACATTCTCTACTCATACTTGAACAGTAATGAAAGAATATAGTTATGAATTTCATCATCAACTTATCTTTTTCAAAAGACAAAAACATCATACTAACAATGATATGTAAACTGATAAAGAAATGACATTATATTTCTTGCTTCATTGATGACGAGAAAATCACAGCAGAAAAAACAGCTGAGCTAATGCTTCAGTGAATATATTGAATATATAATTTACTCAATTTCATTGTTTTGAATTGAGACTTTCAATTTATCTTCATTTTATAAAAGTCGCTTTGCAAAAGACTAAACTTTAATCTTTGACTCTTCACAATCTATCACTCTCAAATTAATGATCAAAGTGAATGAGTTAATCAGAACGTTGAAAGATATCTTCAATTCTTTTGTTTGTACATGCAGAATGACTGAGCTAAGCTACTACTCATGATTGAGTTCATTGACAATAATGCTCTGTTCTCAATCATCTTCTTAACTTCTTTCTTTCTAAACAAAGACTTTCATTCTTGTATGAGCTTTGAACTCAATGTCATTGATTACAAAAGTTTTCATGAATGCTTGCAGATGACTAAAGTTGAGAATATATCTGAACATATAAACAAAATACTGAAGTTTGCTTGCAAGTCGCTAGTCAAAACATGAAAACAAATGATGAAATAAATCAATAAGCATAGAAAAGAAGTTGATTATAAAATTGAATCAAAGATGTTTCTGAATGAAAGAAACATCATTACAACGAGATTTTTCAAGAAGCTAAATGACAAAATGCTCAATTCTTTCATCAATTTAAATTTCATTGACTCTTCATATAAACTGAAATTATCAGAGTCTATGCATGTTCATGATGTATTTCATTCTGATCTGCTTCACTCTGTCATCAATGACTTCTTATCTGATCAAAAGAATGAATTCTCAGATTCAATAGTGATAAACGATGAAGATGAGTGAAAAATCGATGATATATTGAATTTTCGTTGATATTAAAGATGACTTCAATGTAGAGTCAAATGAAATGATTATGACAATGATTTCAATTGATACAACGCTGATGACAATGAATTTATGAATGCTCAGAAAATCATTGATGATTTTTATATTTGATATTTGAATAAATCATGTTAATCAACAATTCAATCAATCATGATTTAACAAATCTGAATCTGTGAAATCATGATTAAGCAATTAATTGAGTTGAGCAGAAAATACATTTATGCAAACATGAATCATGTTAAAACTCTTTTGCATGAAATTACATAACAGCAATGATTAAATAATTATTGAGTAATCAAAGTCTTGAAGTGATCATTCTGATCACTTGAATCAGAAGTGATCACAGTGAGCATGATGAGCATGAATACTCATCTTGCTCATCTTGCTCAAGAATGATCAGAGTAATCATTCAGAGCAGAAATGACTTGACATGATTCTTTTATATTTATATAACAATGATCATTCTCTTAAATAGAAGCTTTGTGCTCAACTCATGTAAGTAGTTAATACATATTATTGTCTCAGCTATTTTTAGATCTCAAGTTTAGTAATAGTGATTACTGTTTAATCTCTGTATATATCTTGTGTTGTTAAAGAAACAATCATTACACTTTAAGTATCACTCTTTCACAAAATATTAGAAATGTTCATTTCTTTCAATCATGTTTAGTCAGTCAGAATGAGTCATGCTCAGTCAAGAAGCAAGCATCTTCAACGTAAATAAAATCAAGATCTCAACATTGAACTTATATCATGATGATTGAAATAAACTTGAAGCATATTTAGTACAGATAAAGTTATATCTCAAACAACACTCATTTCAGTTCAAGTTCATTGAGAACAAAGTACTCTTTACATTCATTTATTTAAAAGATAATGCATTCACATGATTTCATCATTATTTAATGAATTATCTGCAGAAGAAATCAGAGAAATGAGAAGAAGAAATCAACATAATATTTCGTGATTCTCAGATGTTTAAGAAACATTTAAGAAGAGTATTTGAAAACATTGACAAGAAACATACAGCAGAACGACAGTTGTACAATCTGCAACAGAAAATCTTTGCAGCAACTTATTCAATCAACTTTCAGCATATTACAATGAATACAGAATGAAACGATGCAGCTTTCATCAGTCAGTTTTATCAGAAACTGCAAAAGAAAGTCAAGAATGAAATCATTAAAATCAATAAACTCATTGACTTGCAGAAAATGATATTCAGAATGATGATCATTGATAACAGATAGTACAAGAAACATCTGAAAAAAGATAAAGAATTTACTATGTCAGTAGTATTGAGTCGAAAGTTTAAGAAGAGATGATGACAGTCATACTATGATTCTCAATTTATGAAGTTAAATGCAATTTGAAAGATATCAATGAATGCTTGCAATAAAACAGTTCAACAGAGCAAAACTTGTTACATATGTAAAAGACTGAGTCATTACTTCAAGAATTATACTCAGAACAAGTACAAGAATAAGTCAAAGTTTTATGATAAGCAAGACAGATTTTTTGCAGCAATGAAAGAAGATCAGAAAGATAAACATCAAGTGTTATCATGAACAGCATGTTACAAGAACAACTGTTGCACTCATCTGAAGCAATAAGAAAGATTTGAGATGATACTTAAAACTTTCATGAAAGAATTGTTTCTACGCAGCAACTCATCATCAATCGAAAGTGCATGATGAGAATAATGATGAAAGTTCATTCATTATGATTGCAAAATCAGAGATTTTTGACAGCAAAGCATATGACTTGAATAGATTGAATAACATCAAAGAAGCTATTCATCAAGCAGTTGAAGAAGAAAGTTGACTTAATAAAACTTTATGAGCATTCATTATTGCAGCAGAAGATGCTTTCAAGCAAGAAGAAGATCATCTTGAAGTAAAGAAAGATTTCAGAAAGCTTACAAGTCAAGCAAGCTTTATAAGCATGTACAATAAATTGTACACTTTCTTTAAGTAGAAAGAGAAAGATTTTTCACAGTGAATGCAACAGATCAAGAATGATATACATCAAGTTATTTATGACACTATGCAAGATGAGTCAATTGCATCGCGCAAAGACATTTAATATTATGACATAGTCATGAAGAAGTTATTCACAGAAGTTAAGTTCATCAAGTAAGAAGAATATGTACTTTTTAATAAAAATCACATATTCAAAAAGCTTAAACAGATGATAAAAATCATCAAAGAAAGATTTGATCTGTATGATTTGAAGAAATATTCACTTAAAAAGATCAATTTGAATTGATTTCAATACATAAAATAAGTATTGAAAGAAAGAGCTTTTAGTTCAAAAAACTAGAAAACTCTTTGATCAACAAATTATTGAAGAAGTTTAGTTGAAGATTGAAAATCAAAAGCATATTTATCTTCATCAACAATTTGTCACAGTTATAAGTTTGAGTCAAAGTTAATGATCATGCAACACAATTATTTATAGACAGTGACTGCATGAGAAATTACATATTCTCAGAATTTACTGAAAAAGCGCAAATATTTACGCAGAAGAAGAAAGAATCTTACAATTTGCAAAACTTCAATGAAACACTCATGAAGTACAATAATAATAATATAATAATAAATTTATACATTTTTGTGATATCAATTAAGTCGACTCATGAGAAACTCTATGCTATCTATATTGAGTGAACAAAACTCTCTGAGATAGAAAATCACTTGTCGTTTATATGACTGCTTCATGCAGTTGAAACTATCATTATGAGACTTTGTATTAAATTAGTTCACGTTGATTGCACGTTAAAGAATGAGTGACTTAGTCACTTTAAATTGCTTCAGAAGCTTTGTTTTCATCATCATTCTTGCAGCTGCTCTGAGACTCTTCGTGATAGCAACGATTATTTAATAGTTCAAGACGTCAACGTTTTGTAACATTCTTGATCGCAAATGCAATCAGTTCAAGCAATGCATGAGTACATGTTTCATCGTCTGATGATTTCAGTTGCAGTTGCATCACACGTTTATTGAAAATATGTTGTATATGTTGCATGCAATATACATAGAGCATGATCTCTATGCTGATTTTTCTCTTAGGCTTGAGAAGTTACTCAGAGAGTTTTCTTGCGACAGATTCACAGTTCAAGATGAACAAGATCTCTCACTGCTCAAATTTTGACAGTTTACTTCTTAAGCATGAGTTGCAGACATTTCGTCTGTGATATGCATGTGTATCGCAGTCGATTTCTTCTCTAATCACATCAACACACACTACTGTTCTCTTGAACTATACAGATGATGTCTTTGACTAGAGATTGACTTTATCATCAAGACATTCAAGAGTCAGAGTTCAGTGAAGAGATGAGATTCTTAAGATCGACAGTCATCATCATTGTATATCACGTCTTGCAGACACTCACTTCGCTTGTAAGACATGCAACTCATCTGTTTTGCATTATCTGTAGAGATCTTTCTCATGCAGATCGATCGTGTCTTGCAAAGATGTTCATATGCTACACTTTTAATCAGACAGCGTAGTTCAATCATTCTCTACTAACTCGCTTGTGTTTCTCTTCTTTTAATGAAGTCTTCTCGTCAGCGTATTGCTCATGTATAAAATGTCTGTGTCTGAACATTTGTTAAATGATATTAACGAGATTCTTGAGTTTGCTTGTGTCAAACTTAACAAGTCTCGTGAGTTGCTTATGTCATAGTAACAGACACGCAGTCTTAACAAGATCTATACATAGTTAGCATGTAAATTTAAAGAATGTTTGTAATTTAAGTTCTTTCTGCTAATCATCTTCAACAAATCAAACATGAAAGTGTTTTATCTCAGTTCTCGTTGTTGCAATGACAAGATACTGAATCAAATGATTTTCATAAGCGATTTTCCTTGTAGTTCTGCGTTCTCTTTGACTTTCTCATCTGCGTGAAGATTGCTTGTAGCATGCGCATTGAGATTATCAAAGTCTGCATGATTGCAAAAACTCTGCATGCGATCAATGCACAGCGCTTCATCATCACGCAGCGTCTTGATATCATTCAAACTTTTGATAATCTTTAGACTTTACTGTAGCTAAACAGTAGATTTGTAGTCAGCATCATGTACAGATGAGTTTCATCACTGATCTCATGAAGTACAATAATGAACTGATAAATCAAGAAACTTAATTCATTTATTTGAGACTTGAATGACATTAAAAGAAGTTACGTTTAAATGTTATGAGACAGTCAGACAGCGATATAGTTTTAAACATATCATGATTTCATATGATCAATTCAATGATTGATTGAATCAACAAGACAATTGCATTTTTAGATATAAAAATGACGCGATTGCACTCAATATTGAAATCATCACAAAATGTGAAAATATTCATCATGATGAGCAAAGAAATGCGCGAAGAGTTTAGAGAAATCAATGATGCACAAATGTTATGAAGCAGAGAGATTCAGAATGATCACTTGAAGAATTTCACTATCATTATTATCTTTAAAGAATATCAGAAATATAAGATTCTGTTTAAGAAAGAAAGTAATCAAGAAACACTATTTAAACATCAATTGTAAGATCACAAGATTAAGCTTGTTGATGACAAGAAACTCACGAAACAGTTTATTTACTCATTGTTAGCAGAAAAGCTCAATGCTTTGCAATAATATCTGAAAGAGAACATGTGAAAAGAATTCATTAAAGAATCACAGTCATCAGCAGAATATTCAATTTTGTTTATTTCAAAATTGAATGAAAGTTTAAAACTATGTATCAATTACAGAGCATTGAATAACATCATAATTAAAAACAGCTATTCATTATTGCTCATAGCAGAACTGCAGAACAGACTGCAAAGTTCACAATGATTTATGAAATTTGATATATTTAAAACATTCAATCAAATATGAATTAAAGAAAAAGATGAGTGAAAGACAGTCTTTTGCACTCAACTAGAACATTACAAGTATTTAATCATGTCTTTCAACTTAATCAATGCTTCAGTCATATTTCAGATCTTTGTAAATAATGTGTTACAACATTATCTGAATCAATTTATCATAGTATATCTGAATGATATATTAGTATACTCAAAGACGAAGAAAGAACATGTGCAATATGTTAAGAAGATTCTACAAACTTTAAAGAAAGTCAATTTGCACATCAAGTCAGAAAAAAGTGAATTTCATGTACAAAGTGTACAGTTTTTGAAATTCATAGTTACATCTCAAAGTTTAAGAATGAACTTAAAGAAAATAAAAGCTGTTACGACTTGATTGATGTTAAAGTCAAAGATTGAAGTTCAATTCTTTTTGAAATTCGCGAACTTTTATAAATGCTTTATAAAGAAATACTTCAGAATCATCTCATCATTTACAAATTTTACAAGAAAGAACATATCATTTGTATGAACTGAGAAAGCAGAAGAAGCTTTCAAGAAGCTGAAGAAATTGTTCATCTTTCAATCAATACTGATCATGTTTGAATCAGAAAAACTCATTATGCTTAAGACAAATGCATCAGACAAAGCTATTGAAGCATGTATCAGTCAATCAGATGATAAGAAACATCTGCATCTCATTGCATTTCATAGTAGAAAGTTTACAAATGCTGAATTGAATTATAAGATACATGACAAGAAGCTGTTAGTTATTGTTGATTCTTTCAAATAATGAAGAATGTATCTGAAAAAATCTAAACATCAGATTCAAGTATATACAGATCATAAAAATCTGCTATACTTTATGATCACGAAAGTTTTAAATCGAAGACAGATTAAATGATTGAAAAAGTTGTTATCATACAACTTTCAAATTCAATATTGAAAGAGATCTGAAAACTTAAAGATTGATGTCTTGAGCAGAAGAGCAGATCACATGACAGATAGATCATAGATAAATCAAACTATCTTGCAAAAGAACTCAAATGATTTGATTGTTTATAATAGACAAAACGCAACTACTTTACAAATTAACAATAAAGATCTTGAAAAGTGAGTAAAGTTAAAGCTGATGAAGAACTCAGTCACGTAAGATATTATAAAAAATATCAAGAACAACGCGAACTTTGAGATTATCAATGAAATACTAACATTTCAAGATCTGATCTATGTTTCAACAAGATGCAGACAAAAGATGATAAATGATCATCACAAATCAATGATATATAAACATTAAGATTTGAATAAAATTATTGAAAGAATATTTAGAATTTACTATTTTTTGAAAATGAGAAAACAGATAGAAGATATTATCAGAAAGTGCAATGTGTATATTTGTATGAAATACAGTTGACATAAACTCTATGAACTTTTGAAAAGTTTCAGCACATCAGATCATGCATGAAAAAGTATAGCTTTGAACTTTATAGTCAAGTTATTTAAGTCAAAGAAAAAAGTCATTGAAACAACATATGACTTTATATTGATTATAACAGACAGATTAATCAAGTATGAATACTTCTTGTCATACAAGAAAGTGACATTCACAGAAGATTTAACTTACATGTTTCTGAGAATAATTATAGCAAATCATGAATTATCAGATGAGATAATTTTGAATAGAGACAAGCTTTTCACATTGAAATTCTGAAAATTCTTGATGAATCAGTTAGAAATTCATCATAAGCTGTCAACAACTTATCATTTGCAGATGAATGAACAAATGAAAAGAATGAATCAGACATTGAAACAGTATCTCAGATGTTATATTAACTATAGACAGAATGATTGAATACAGCTACTGTCAGTAGCACAGTTGATTTTCAATAGCACAACAATGAAAGTAATCAGCATGTCATCATTCTTTGCAAACTATGAGTTCAAGTCAAAAACTCTCAAGAAATCGCGTAAATTTGCACAATTAACTCAGAAAGCTATGTTATAAATAGAATAATTGCAGCTGCTACAAAAAGAATTACAGAAGAATATACAGTTTCTTAGCAAGCACATGACTTTGTATGCAAATAAGAAAAGAGATAAAGAATCTACTTTTAAGAAGAGAAATAAAGCATATTTACTAAGACAAAATATCAAAATGAAAAGATCAAGTAACAAATTGAATCACACAAAGCTAGAATTTTATAAGATTTTAAAGATCAAAGAATCAATTAACTACAAGTTAAATCTGTCAACATTTATGAAAATACATTCAATATTTCATATTTGTCTTTTAAAGTTTGCAGACTCAAATGCATCAATTCAAACAGAATCTTCAGAAATTGATTCAAAGAATCAGAACATTAAGTACGAAGTAAAGAATATATTGAATCAACAAAATATTAAAAGTCAATCTCATTGATTAGTCAAGTGAAAAGATTATGAACATATCAAGAACATTTGAAAATCAAAGAAAAATCTCAAAAACTGTTAAATGCTTTTGTGACAGTTTCAATTGAAAAACTCAGTCAGTTAAAATCTGATGAAATCTCAATCTGCTTGAAAAACATATCAAAAAGAAGATCATTCAATGATGATTTGCTAGTCTTTCTCTCATTTTTCTTGAGCTTGATGATGTTTTGAAACTTTCATTCAATCATTATTTATTTCTTGTTCTTCAGAAACACAAATTGATTTTGCAGATAAGTAGTTTTTGCAAAGATCTTTTGCATCTGCTTGTGAATATTCAGCAGCTCATTAAGAACATGATTGCATTCTGTCTTTATTCTTTTTCACTTCATCATTAAGAAAGTAAGATCACACTTGCAATCAAAATGCATACACTTGATGCAATGATCAATTTCATTGTCAACACGACATTTCTTTTGCAAGTGACTGCAATGTTCACAAGAATGCATGACAGCACGCTCAAAACTTGTACATTCAAGAAAATTTCTGCAATGCAAGATAAAGTTTTTGATTGTATGATGAGAAAACATGAAGAAAAAGTGATTTTCAAAATAAAAATCTTAGAAGAAGATTTAATGTTAAAACTCTTTTATATGAGATTACATAACAACAATGATTAAATAATCATTGAGTAATCAGAGTCTTGAAGTGATCGCTCTGATCACTTGAATCAGAAGTGATCACAATGAGCATGATGAGCATGAATGCTCATCTTACTCATCTTGCTCAAGAATAATCAGAATGATCATTCAGAGCAGAAATGACTTGACATGATTCTTTTATATCTATATAACGATGATCATTTTCTTAGATAAAAGCTTCGTGCTTAACTCATGTAAGTAGTCAATACATATTATTGTCTCAGCTATCTTCAGATCTCAAGTCTAGTAATAGTGATTACTGTTTAATCTCTGTATATATCTTGTATTGTTAAAGAAACAATCATTACAAATCATTAAAGAGAGAAGATAATATCATGATTCTAGTCTTGTCAGATTTATTCTCGCTTCGTCATCTTGACTAGTCTTTATTGAGTTTAGCGTTGACTGAGAAATACACATATGTAATCAGTTTCTTTTCTGTAACTATCTTTCTTTCTTAGCATTTATCTTCTAGTTAAATGACATCTTTATCTGACTTGCTTTAAACAGATTTTTAACAACATTGATTCATTGATTAATTTGAAGAACATTACATGATATTTGTATGAGTTGAAAAAGATAATAAAGATAGTCAAATCTTTGTTATCTGAGTGCATGCATAGCTTGTTAAATGTGACAATGATGTTTAATCAAGTCAGATACTTGCTTTCTTGTATATGAGTGAAAGTCTCGTCTATCAATGACAAAGAATAGTGATTTCATTTAATCAAAGCATTGAGTTTTCTGTAATCAACGCAAAAATGCAGACTTTCGTCTTTCTTTTCAATGAACAAGATAAGTGAGACGTATGATGCAAAGCTGAAGAAAATGAACTTTTTGTTCAGATGTTCAATCAGATACTTCTTTATCTTCTGAAGCTTGTGATTGAACATCTGATATAGTCTGCTTCGCAAGAATGTTCTTTCATTGATTAACTCAATCTTATGATCATAGATATGATGAAATGATAGTTGATTGATCATTGCTCAATTGAAAACATCTAGATAATCATGATATTCAGAGAAAAGCTTAATCTTGACTTGCTTGAGAATCTTAACGTAAGAAAGCTCATGCAAATTTACTTCTTCAGACTTGTTTTCAACTGTAGTTATAAGTTGATCGATTTTCAAGATGATAACAGCAAAGATCTTGATGTCTGATCATTTGACTAACATTCTATATATCGCTGTTTCTATCATTGCTATGTTCATTGAATTTGACGTTGATTTAAAGATTTTGACGTTAGTTAAAGTCGCGTCACACAATTTTAACTATTCAATTAGTTTAACTGACTTCTTATTAAACTGATTGAAAGAGAGTAATTTCAGACTGAGTTAAGAGATAGTGAAAGATCTCTTCAATATATGAGTAAAAGTTAAACTCTTCTGCTTCATGAGTAGAACAATTGATTTCAAATTAAGAGTGAAATTCGAAAATTGAAGAAAATCAATTTTCATATCAATTACTAGATTGATTTTGTTCATTCATGTTTTTTTAAGAATCATTTGATGTTGATTTAATTGAGTGATCAACATAAAAGCTGTGTCAATCGTATGATTTTAAACAGTCAGATTCAAATAAATGACATGAGTAATGAGTTTCTTAACATAGTGATCATTGAATTCTTGAATTGACTTTGCTTTGATTAAAGTTAAAGACTTGATTTGCAACTAATCATAAACAATCTGCGGGATCACTTTGTTAATGAATAAATAGTCAGCAGCTTCGATGTTTATCAATAACTTCAATGAGTAACTAATTTCATTGCTAGAAAGTACATATTCAATAGTCAAAGATTCAGAAGCAAAAGAATCATTTAACATGCTCATCATTGAAGAAATTAACACATCTTTCATTACATCTTTGATGAAAATCTCTAGTTTTTTGCCTTACTATCTTTGAAAGAAGACATTTTCTCATTCTTCTTATTCTTCAAAATGATGATTTCATGTAAATGAAGAGTGAATGCATAAAATGCAGAAATATCAATCTTGTTCTGAGAGCAATTCTTGAATAAATGACTTGAGATCTTGCAAGTATAGCAAATGATAAATGATCTTGCTGACTCAAAGATAAAAGAAAAGATAGATTTAACATAATCAATTATTGAAGTCATCACTGATAATGAAGTAGCAATGCATTTATCAGATACAACAGTGACTTTGATGATGACAGTGTGAAGCTGACTGCGTAGCTGATAGTTGACTCGCTGTTTATTATTCACATTCTAAAGAAAGATTCTTAAGCGAGTGAGCGAAGTAAAATTCTTTGAACAGACTGATAAAGTGTTTTGCAAGCAATTATTGATTTTATTCTGAAGATTGTTCATCAGAATGCAATCATCATAATTGAAATAACTGAATAACTTCATAAAGTTGAAGTAAAAGACATTGAAAGACTTGTCTGCTTATTTTAGAGCATTGTACTTGTAACAACACTTTCAATTTCTATTCAATTCATTATATATTTCTTTCAGATGCTCAAATAGCTTGTTGATCGAGAGATATGAATGTGAAGCATCATGTTAACATCAAGCAAAGATGTGCTCAGCAGCATCATCTTCTAGTCTAGATATCACATAAACAATACAAATATTCTCATTATCAAAATGATCAACATTAGTCTGAAGCTTGTCATTTATCTTGACTCTTCAGCTGTTTCATGTTAATTCATTTTCATCAATGAATATAAATGAGTTCAAAAACTTGAAGAACTTGTGATGATCATTGTTGAATAAAGTGAACAACTTTCGTCAAGTATGATTCTTGATAAAAGCTTAAGACTTCATAAACTGTTGAGATTAAAACTGATTTACTGAACACTATCTCTTTTTTAAACTCAATACTTTCTCTTGTTACAAGCGTATCAAGACTGATTAGAGCTAGTCAACGATCTAGTCGAGATCTGATCTAGATCTGACTCAGAATTGACTCAGATATGACTCAACACTCTTTTTCTTTCTCAACATCTTGTTCATTTACATTATCTTCTTTTCGTGTTACAAACACATTTCTTTCGAGCCTAGCGCAGTCTCTGAACATTACATAAATAGAAGCTCTTATATCAATCTTCTTCTGTATTCTTAATATTCAGTTATAGTTATCTCTAAAGATCAAGCACTATCAATTCTGACCTTCATTGATTGTATCATCTAGACACGATTCTGACATTATATTAAGAATTCGTTAATCACATGATACTGATCTCATTACTCATTCAACATACTCGTCTAGACAGAACGAGTCTAAAGAAATTCATTT
>JAABUT010002481.1_pt1 | contig 17698 bp, 14 predicted proteins | sample 5559281 | NCBI WGS metagenome assembly JAABUT01 (sample SAMN10711880, study PRJNA513359) | rock metagenome | isolation source: Antarctica rocks | place: Antarctica: Victoria Land, Ricker Hills nord | collected 2016-01-04 | reverse complement strand
GGTCAGCAGCACGCCGATCTCCACCAGCACCAGAATCGCGGTGGGCACTTCCACGGCGTGGCGCAGCCAGGTCTCGAACCGGACGGCAAGCCCGGCGCCGCGGTGCAGCGTCGCCACCAGCGCCATCAGGCCAGGCTGCCGACCGCCGCCTCCAGCGCACCCCATGCTTCCGGCCCGAACTTCTCCCGCCATTCCGCATAGAAGCCGGCCTTCTTCAGGGTGGCGCGAAAGGCGGCTGCATCGGTCTGGATGAACTCCAACCCCTTGGCCTTCAACGTCGCCTCCAGCGTCGCGTTCAGGTTGGCGACATCGACGCGCTCCTCCACTGCCGAGGCGTTGAACTCCCGTTCCGTGATCTCGCGCAGCGGGGCGGGCAGGGCGTCCCACGCGCGCCGGTTGGCCAGAAACCAGAATCCGTCCCACATGTGGTTGGTGACGCTGAGATATTTCTGCACCTCGTACAGCTTGGCGGTGTCGATCACCGCCAGCGGGTTCTCCTGGCCGTCGGCGATGCGGGTCTGCAGCGCAGAGTAGACCTCGCTGAAGTTGATCGTCACCGGGGCGGCGCCGAACGCCTTGAACAGCGCCGTCCACAGCGGCGACGCCGGCACGCGGATCTTGAACCCGGCAAGGTCCTCCGGCGTGCGGATCGGCCTGGTCGCTGCGGTGATTTGCCGGTAGCCGTTGTCCCACTGCTTCGCGAACGCATACAGCCCACGCTTGGCCACCTCGCCGCGGACATAGGTGCCGAGCGCCCCGTCCATCGCCGGCCACACCTGGCCGTAGTTCTTGAAGGCGAAGCCGACGCCATTGATCGACGCAGTCGGCACCAGCGTGGACAGAATAAGCCCGGACAGGGTGAAGAACTCGACCGCGCCCGACCGCAGCTGGCTCAGCGTGTCGGTGTCGGACCCCAGCTGGTTGTTGGGGAAAACCTGGATTTCCAGCCGCCCGCCTGACGCCTCCTTCACCCGTGCCGCAGCCTCCGCGGCGCGCAGGTTCAACGGGTGGCTGATCGGCAGGTTGTTGGCAAACTTGTAGGAGAATTCGGCCGCCGCCGCCGGCCGCGATCGGATAGCGAACAACGGCAGCGCCGCGACCCCGATGACGGCGCGGCGGGGCAGCACGAGGCCGAAGGCATTGCGGGCTTGCGCGTCGGTCATCAAGGTTCCTCCCGGACGCGGGGCCGTACGTGGCGGCCCCGTCATGAATTCGTGCCACCGTCATAAGTGCGCCCGGCAGATTTTGCCATAGATCAGGGAGAGTTCTAACCTAGAGATAGTTAATGGGACAAAAAACCAATCTTATCATATGATTAGGCGCCACCAGGTATCTCTAGGTTAGCACTCTCAGATCAGGATCGGAAACGATTTGTCGGCAGTCGACACGCCTTCCCCCCTTGGACCGCCCTGCGTGCTGCTGGCGGGCGGGTTGGCACGGCGCATGGGCGGCGGCGACAAGCCGCTGCGGCTACTGCGTGGCCGCCCGCTGCTCGACCATGTGACAGGGCGCATGGCCCCGCAATGCCGCGCCCTGGTGCTGAATGCCAACGGCGACCCGGCCCGGTTCGGCGGCATGCCGGTCATCGCCGACACGCTACCCGACAATCCCGGACCGCTGGCCGGCATCCTGGCCGGGATGCGCTGGGCGGCCACCCGCCACCCTGCCGCCACCCACCTGCTGAGCGTGCCGACCGACACGCCGTTCCTGCCGCATGACCTCGCCGCGCGGCTGACAGCAGGCCGCGGCGCGTTTCCGCTGGCCTGTGCCGCCAGCCTCGGCCGCACCCATCCGGTGATCGGGCTATGGCAAGTTTCGTTGGCCGACGACCTGGAGTCCTGGCTACGCTGCGGCGGCCGACGCACCGACCGTTGGACAGCGCTGCACGGCGTGGCCGTCATCGACTTCCCGGCGACGCCTGACCCGTTCCTCAACATCAACAGCCCGGATGACATGACCCGAGCCGAGATGCCATAAAAGGTTGCAATAGTGTTATTTTAAGGTTAACCGGATGCGATTACGCCAAGCTTAAATTCGATAGCATAAAGCACGCAATGATTACCCATTCATTGTCTCGCAGATCGCTTGCAGAGCGTGGATCACAGCGCAGATACTAACGCACGTGATTTGATCTGCGGTCTGCCCGAACCCCGTCGCGTTCCACCGACCGGCGTGGACCGGGACGCCAGGCCCGCTCGTGCGCCTTCCTGATGAAAACTGAACAAAGCTGACCAACGTTTAAAGGAACGGACAGAACCTATGGCTGTGCTGGATCTCGAGAAGAGCAATACAGCGACCGAATTCTCCTGCGAGATCGCAATCGTCGGTGCCGGAGCGGTCGGCATCGCCATGGCCGTCGAGCTGTGGCGGCGGGGGCACGACGTGGTTCTGCTTGAAGCCGGCGGCCTCAGCCTTGAAGCCCAGTCCCAGAATATTTTCACCAACGCCCGCTCGACCGGCTTCAAACTTGACGGGCTGCATTCCGGCCGATTTCGCCTGCTGGGCGGCACCACGAACTTTTGGGGCGGTCAACTCGTGCCCTTCGACCCCATCGTGTTCGATGACCGACCTTGGCTGCCGGTGCAGGGCTGGCCCTTCGGCCGCGAAACCCTGCAGCCGTACTACGAGCAGGCAGCAAGCCTGATCGGAATGGACGGCTGCCATGCGGATGATGAAAGCGTCTGGCGGCGCGCAAAGACCTCCGTTCCCGACTTCGGCGAAGAACTCGAAATATTCCTGACGCGGTGGATCAAGACCCCGAATTTCGCAAAACTGTTCCGATCCGACCTGATGGCGGCGAACGCGCGCGTCTTGATCCACGCGAATGTGGTCGGCTTCGAGCCAGACCCATCCGGCCAGCGCGTCGGGCGCATCCACGTGCGCACCTTCGACAGGCGCTCGGCGGTGATCTCGGCGAAGCGCACCATCCTCGCCTGCGGGACCGTTGAGATTTCGCGCCTGCTGATGCTCCCCTACATGGACGGAACCGCAACGCCCTGGGCCGCCAACCCTTGGCTCGGCCGCGCCTACATCGACCATCTCGACTCGACGGCCGGCGAAGTTGTCCCACTGAACAACGAGGCATTCCAGACGCTGTTCGACAACATGTTCTTCGACGGCTACAAGTACAACCCGAAGATAAAATTGTCCCAGAATGTCCAACGCGAGAAACACCTCGTTGGCGTGGCGGCGTCGTTCATATACCGGACCTCGTATCAGGAAAACGCGGACAACATAAAGATGTTCTGCCGGTCCATACGTGACGGCAGATTGCCATCGAACGTATGGAACATACCCAAACATGTCCTGGCGCTCCTGAAAGTGGCGGCGCCGTTCGCGGTCCGTCATTTCCGGGTCAACCGGACCTTCCACCCGTCAGACTCCGCAATACTTTTCCGTGTGACCGTCGAACAGATCCCGCAACCCGAAAGCCGCATCAGGCTGAGGCCGGAACTCGACGCGCTCGGCATGCCGATGGTGGAAGTCGATTGGGTCGTCGACGGCCGTGAAATGGAGACGATCAGCTATTTTGCCCAACAGGTCCGTGACCAGCTCAGAAAATCGGGCCTTGCCGATCTTCGCCTCGCCCCGAAACTGGTCGCCAACGACCCCACTTATTTGAAGGATGCGTCCGACACCTACCACCAGATGGGTGGCGCTCGCTTCGGATCGGATGCCAGCCAGGGCGTCGTCGACGAGAACCTCGCGGTGTTCGGCGTGCAGGACCTTTACGTGGCCGGCGCGGCTGTCTTTCCAAGCACCGGGTTTGCCAACTGCACTCTGACCGCGATCGCCCTCGGACTCCGCTTGTGCGACCATTTCGTTCACAAAGATGCGACGGGCTACGAGTGCGTCGCTTGATGCGGCGCGACCTGCAACTGGCCAACCCGCGGCAGATGGTGATCGCGGTCACCGGCGCCAGCGGCTTTATAGGCCAACGCTTGTTGCAGATGCTCGCCGTCCAGCCAGACATCGCCGCCATGCGCCCGCTGTCCCGGCGCGGCGGCGAAGGCGTCGCGACCCGGCTGGACAGCCTCGCCGACCTGCGCACGGCTTTGGCGGGGTGCGACGCGCTGGTGCACTGCGCCTTCGACCTGTTCGACATGGCCGCCAACCTGCGCATCGCGCGAACGGTCGCCGAAGCCTGTTCGGCGGTGGGCGCCCGGCTGATCCACGTCAGCACGGCTGCCGTGCACGAACCGCTCCCGGACGGCGACCTGAACGAGACCCATGTCGCGCTGCCGACCGGCGACGCCTACAAGGACACCAAGCTGGCGATCGAGCAGGAGCTGCAACACTGCGTCGCCCAGTACGGCCTGAAGCTGCTCATCCTGCGGCCGACGGTCGTCTACGGCCCGTTCGGCGGCGCCTGGACCGATGGCCCGGTGCGTGAGCTGCTCAGCGGCCGCGTGGTGCTGCCCGACGACGGGCAAGGGCTGTGCAACGCGGTGTTCGTCGACGATGTCTGCGCCGCCATCATCGACGCCTTGCGCTCTGATCCGCCCAGTGGCGAGGTTTGCCTTATCAGCGGCCCGGCGCCGGTGGAGTGGCGAACCTTCCTGGGCGCCTATCAGGACATGCTGGGCCGTGACGCGCTGTGCTTCCAGCCGCTGGCCGAGTTGCTGCCCGCCGTTCCGGCCGCGCCCGCATCCGGCGCGAAGGCCCGCATCCGCAGCCTGCTGCACACGATGCTGCCGCTCGGGGCGGCCAGGCGCCTGCTGGCACGCGGCCTGGGAACGCGCGGCAGGCTGCGTCTGCTGCTGCTGCTGCAACGGTTCAGGCGCCTGGGCGGCAGCCGCAACCATGTGCCGACCGGCGCCAGGCTGGCCCTGTACGCGTCGCACTGTCATGTCCGCACCGACCATGCGCGCGCGCTGATCGGCTACCTTCCGCAATTCGACCTGGCACGCGGCATGGCGGCCACGGCGCCTTACGTGCAGCGGCTGGCTGGCATCAGACCCCTTCAATAGTCTCGCGCAGCATCTCCAAATCCAGCCAACGTTCCTCGCCGGCGGCAAGCTCGGCCTCGGCCTTGGTCAGCGCGGCGGTGACGGTCTGGAACTTTCTCGGATCGCGACGGTACAGCCCAGCGTCGTCAAGCATGCGCTGCGCCTTGGCTATGGTGGCGCGCAACACGTCTAGTTGTGCCGGAAGGCTCTGCAACGCGTGCTTGTCCTTGAACGACAGCTTCCGTGGCGCCTGGGCTGCGGCCATCGGCGCCAAAGCCGCAGGGCGAGGCTTGGTTTCGGGTGTCGGCACCCCTACTGGCGCGCCCCGCTGGGCCAGCATGTCCGAATATCCGCCGGCGTAGTCGATCCACTGCCCGTCGCCCTCGGCGTTGATGACGCCCGTCGCCACCCGGTCCAGAAAGTCACGGTCGTGGCTGACCAGCAACACGGTGCCGGCGTATTCCGCTAGCAGCTCCTGCAGCAGCTCCAACGTTTCCAGGTCCAGGTCGTTGGTCGGCTCGTCCAGCACCAGCAGGTTGGACGGTTTCGCCAATGCCACCGCCAGGGTCAGCCGGCCGCGCTCGCCGCCGGACAGCACGCCCACTTTGGTGCGTGCCTGCTCGGGGGTGAACAGGAAATCCTTCATGTAGCCGATCACGTGGCGCTGCTGGCCGCCGACCTCCACCGTGTCGCCGCCACGCCGGCCGTTGGCGCCGGTCAGGGTGTCGGCCAGGGTGGCGTCCGGGTCCAGACTGTCGCGCCGTTGGTCCAGGGTGACCATCTGCAGCGACGCGCCCAGCCTGATCTCTCCGGAGTCCGGCGCTTGCAGCCCGGTCAGCAGCGACAGCAGCGTGGTCTTGCCGGCACCGTTCGGGCCGATGATGCCGATGCGGTCGCCGCGCAGCACGCGGGTGGTAAGGTGGGATACGATCGGGCGGTCACCGAACGCCTTCGACACGTCATCGGCCACCACCACCTGCCGCCCGGACAGGTCGCTGTCGGAGGCCACCAGCTTCACCCCGCCAGCAGGACCGCGTGCCTGGCGGGTCTTTTCGCGCAGCGTGTGCAGCCCGGCCAGCCGCTTCACGTTGCGCTTGCGCCGGGCGGTGACGCCGTAGCGCAGCCAGTCCTCCTCCATCACCAGCTTGCGCGTCAGCTTGTGCCGGTCGCGTTCCTCCTGCTCCAGCGTCTCGTCACGCCAGCTCTCAAAATGCGCGAAGTTGCGGTCGATGCGCCGGGTGATGCCGCGGTCGAGCCAGACGATGGACCGCGACAGCGACTCCAGCAGCCGCCGGTCGTGGCTGATCAGCACCATGGCGGCCCGCAGCCCGGCGAGCTCGGCTTCCAGCCAGGCGATGGCAGGCAGGTCCAGATGGTTGGTCGGCTCGTCCAGCAGCAGGATGTCCGGGTTCGGCGCCAGCACATGCGCCAGCGCCGCCCGCCGCGCCTCGCCGCCAGATAAATGCGCAGGGTCCTCATGCCCGGTCATGCCGAGCTGTTCCAACAGATATTGGGCGCGGTAGGGGTCATCACCCGGGCCGATGCCTGACTCCACATACGCCAGGGTGCTGGCAAATCCTGACAGGTCAGGCTCCTGCGCCAGATACCGTACGGTAGCGCCGGGCTGGACGAAGCGGACGCCGCCATCGGGCTGCAGCATGCCGGCAGCGATCTTCAGCAGGGTAGATTTCCCCGATCCGTTCCGCCCGACCAGGCAAAGCCGCTCGCCGGGACCGACGGCGAGCTCGGCGCCGTCGAGCACGGGATGGGTGCCCAAGGTCAGGGCGATATTCTGCAAGGTCAACAAGGGAGGGGCCATGCACGCCTTCTAGCACCCGAAGTTTTGCAGCGCAGCATGAAGCCGCTTATCCCCGCATCCGTTGCGCGGCAGGCTTGTGCAACAGGCATGACACGTCCAGGCTGTTGCTGGGATGGCGTGTCGCGATGCCGTCGAAGTGGCCGGGAGCCGCTTCGCCGCGCTGGTCCGTGGGGCCATACCGGTGAAACAAGGGGAGACTGCGAATGCTGAGTCGTCGTTTGGCCATCAAGACCGCTGCAGGTGTCGCGGCCACCTCCGCGCTCGGGCTGTCCACCACCGCCCAGGCCGCCGATAAAGAGATAAAGGTCGGCATCAACATGTCGTTCACCGGCTCCGACAGCCAGGGCGCGATCCGCGACTACAACGGCGCCATGATGGCGTTCGACGAGGCGAATGCGAATAAGACGGTGCCGGGCTACGTCTTCAAAATCGAGAAATACGACGACGCGACCGCCACCGCCGGCCAGTACGACCCCGCCCAGGCTGCCACCAACGCGCGCCGCATGGTGTCCGACAAGGCCATCGTCGCAGCCGTCGGCCCGCTGATGTCCGGCGCCGGCAAGGCGATGACGCCGATCCTGTCCGAAGGCAATCTGGCCACCATCACCCCGACATCGACCAATCCCGACCTCACCGACCCGAAGCTCGCTAACCAGTACCGTCCCAAAGGCAAAGCTATCTACTTCCGCACTGTCACGACCGACGCCTTTCAGGGACCCAACATGGCCAACTACATGGCCGACGTGCTGAAGGTGAAGGCGCTGTACGTGCTCGACGACTCCGGCGCCTACGGCGTCGGCCTGGCCGATGCGTTCGAGGGCCAATGCCGCAAGAAGGGCATCACCATCGTCGGCCGCGACCGCCTGGACCCGAAGGCCGCCGACTATTCCGCAGTGCTGACCAAGATCAAGGCTGCCGGCGTGCAGGCGATGTACTATGGCGGCGTCACCCTGGCCGGCGTGAAACTGGCCAAGCAGGCCTATGAGATCATCCCCGGCGTGATAAAGGCCGGCGGCGACGGCATGTACAGCACCGACCTGCTGACGGCGGCCGGCTTTCCCGCCGTCGACGGCTGGTACGCCACCCAGGCCAGCCCGCACCTGACCGAGGGCGCCAAGCTGGCGGACTGGATCAAGGCGTTCGTCGAGAAGTACAAGATGCAGCCCGACGACTACACCATCACCTCCAACAGCGCCGCGGTGGCGATCATCCAGGCGGTCAAGAACGTGGCCGCCACTGGCAAGCCGGTCACCCGCGACGCCGTGCGCGACGCCTTGCAGGCCGGCAAGTTCGAAACGTTGCAGGGGCTGGTCGAGTTCGACGAGAACGGCGACCTGAAAAGCAAGGTCGTCAGCGTCTACCAGGTCAAGAAGGACGACCAGAAGCCGCTCGACAGTCCCGAGCAGTTCAAGTACCTCGCCGTCGCCCCGCAGGCCTGACGATGCCGGCGGGTGGTCAAAACGATCCAGCTGCCTGCCGACGTCGGCGCCTGAACGTGATGTTTTCGGCTCGCTGGCCGGCTGGAAGCCTGCCTGAACGGCAGGAGGCATCCCGATGACTTTGACAGACCTGATATTGCAGCAGGTGATCAACGGCCTCAGCCTGGGCGCGATGTACGCGTTGCTGGCGCTGGGGTTCACCCTGGTCTACGGCATTCTTGAACTCATCAACTTCTCCCATTTCAACGTCTTCATGGTCGGCAGCTTCGTGGCGTTGGGCGTGCTGCAGCTGTTCGGCCTGTCCGGCCAGACCATCATCCTGTCGGGCGGGCCGCTGGTCGGCGTGCTGATCGCCACCCTGTTCGCCACCATGCTGTTCACCGGCGCGCTGGGCGTGGGCATCGAGCGCTTCCTGCTGCGGCCCTTGCGCAGCGTGAAGGGTCCGGCGGCGATGATCACCACCATCGGCGTCAGCTACGTGCTGTTCAACCTGGTCACATTGTTCATCGGTGCGGACTCGAAAAATTTCCCCAACCCGCTGCCCTCCATCACCTATCACCTGACCGGCACCGACGGCAGCGGCGCCGTGCTGCGGCTGCGCGAGATGCTCATTTGGATGATCGCTATCCTGCTGATGGGTGGCCTGACCTATTTCGTGCAGTACACCCGCCTGGGCAAGGCGATGCGGGCCACCGCGCAGGACCCGGAGGCCGCCCGCATGATGGGCGTCGAGGTCGACCGGGTCATCATGACGGCGTTTTTCCTCGGTTCCGCCATGGCCGGCGCCGGCGGCATGATATTCGGGCTGTATTACAACTTCACCAGCTTCATCATCGGCTTCAACGCCGGGCTGCGGGCCTTCACCGCGGCCGTGCTGGGCGGCATCGGCAACGTGCCTGGAGCGATGCTCGGCGGCGTGCTGATCGGCCTGATCGAAAGCATGTCCGGTGCCTTCATTGCGTCGGCCTGGTCCGACGTCATCATCTTCTCGATCCTGGTGCTGGTGCTGGTGTTCCGCCCATCCGGTTTGCTGGGCCGCGTCGCCCCGAACAAATCCTGAAGGGGAGCCGCCATGTTTGCCGCCGTCAACAAGGCCTGGACTGCGCAGTTCGCCGGCATGACCCTCAAGGGCCGCCAGACATTAGGGGTGTTCGCCGTATCCGCCGCCTGTCTGCTGTTCCCGCTGATCCACGACAACGACGCCGACATCGACGCCATGGCCAATGCCGGCGCCTTCGTCACTTTGGCCCTCGGGCTGAACATCGTGGTCGGTTTCGCCGGCCTGCTCGACCTCGGCTATGCCGCGTTCTTCGCCATCGGCGCCTATTACTACGGCATCTTCACCAGCTTCCAGGTGATGCCGCTGTGGTCGGAGTTCTGGCAGCCGCTGGCCGCTGTCGGCCTGGTGGAAAAGCTGAACCAGGGCGGCCCGGATCTGGTGCATTTCACCCTGTCGTTCTGGCTGGCGCTGCCGACGGCTGCGGTGGTCGCCGCCCTGTTCGGCGTGATGTTCGGCGCGCCCACGTTGCGCCTGCGCGGCGACTACCTGGCCATCGTGACCCTGGGCTTTGGCGAAATCGTGCCGATCGTGGCGCGCAACGTCGACAGCGTCACCAACGGCGCCGCCGGCCTGAACGGCGTGCAGTCGCCAAAGCTGTTCGGCACCAGCTTCGGCATCGACGCCATACCGTATTACTACGTCTGCCTCGGCCTGGTCGCCCTGCTGATCTTCACCTCGATCCGCCTGCGCGACAGCCGGATCGGCCGCGCCTGGATGGCGATCCGCGAGGACGAGACCGCGGCCGGCGCCATGGGCGTCAACCTGGTGCGATACAAGCTGCTGGCGTTTGCCATCGGCGCTGCCTTCGCCGGCATGACCGGGGTGTTCTACGTCGCCAAGCTGCAGACCGCGACGCCGGAGATGTTCAACTTCAACGTCTCGGCGATGCTGCTGGTGATGGTGGTGCTGGGTGGCATGGGCAGCGTTTGGGGCGTCGTGCTCGGCGCCTTCCTGCTGCAGGTGCTGCAGACCTGGCTGCTGCCGGAAACCTCCCGCCTGATCCGCACCATCGGCGAGGTGGTCGGCAGCGTCGGCATGGCACGCTTCGATCTGACCGAGGCGGTGCAGTTGATCTTCGGCATCATCCTGGTCTGCATGATGCTGTTCCGCAGGGAAGGCCTGATCCCGGCTGTGCGCCGACCGCCGCCCTTGAATCTTGCACAACAAACCGCGGCGGTGCAGCGCGGCGACTTCATCGGCATGGAAAAGATCGGCCGCTGGTCTAACCCACCCGGCGTGGCGTTGGACGTACGAGGCATCACGGTGAAGTTCGGCGGCCTGACGGCGCTGAACAAGGTCGACCTGCAGGTGCCGTTCGGCGGTGTCGTGGCGGTCATCGGCCCGAACGGTTCCGGCAAGTCCACCCTGTTCAACGTCATCACCGGCCTGGTCGAGGCCGACAGCGGCAGCATCAGGTTTGGGGGTGAAGGGGAGGGCAGTGTCGAGCTGGTCGGCCTGTTGCCGCACCAGGTGCTTGAACACGGCGTCGCCCGCACCTTCCAGAACATCCGCCTGTTTCCGACCCTGACGGTGCTGGAGAACGTGCTGATCGGCCAGCACGCGCGCCTGAAAACCGGTGCCGCCGGCGCCGTCCTGCGCACGCCGGCCACTCGCCAGGAGGAGGCGCGCGCGCTGACCTGGGCGCTGGACATCATCGGCCTGTTCGGCAACCGTCTGACCCCGCGCATCGGCCAGGCTGTCAGCGGCTTGTCCTACGCCAATCGCCGCCGCGTCGAGATCGCCCGCGCCCTGGCATCCCGCCCGCGCATCCTGCTGCTTGACGAGCCGACCGCCGGCATGAACCCCGCCGAAACGCTGGAACTGGCCGAGCAGATCAAGACCCTGTCCGACGCTGGCCTGACCATCCTGCTGATCGAGCACAAGCTGGACGTGGTAACCCGGCTGGCCGGCAATGTCGTCGTGCTGGACCACGGCGACAAGATCGCCGAGGGCACTGCCCACGAGGTCCGCAAGAACGAGGACGTGCTGCGCGCCTATCTCGGCCGCGGCAGCCAGGCCGCAAATGCAGGAGTGGTCCATGCAGCTTGATCTGGAGCGGACGAGGACAACCAGCCTATCCCACCGCGACGGGTCGCTCCTGCTGGAGTTCCGCCGTGTCAACACCCATTACGGCGACCTCCACGTTCTCAAGAACGTCGACTATGCGATCGGCCGCGGCGAGATCGTGTGCCTTCTGGGCGGCAACGCGTCCGGAAAATCGACCACCATGAAGACCATCATGGGCGTGGTGCGGCCAACAAACGGCGAGGTGATCTACGACGGCCGCCCGATCGGGGCGATGCCGACCAGCCAGCGCGTCGCCGCCGGCATCGCCCCGGTATTGGAAGCACGGCGGCTGTTCCCGCGCATGACCGTCTACGAGAATCTCGAGATGGGCGCCTACGTGCACAAGAGCGGCCCGCAGTTCGAGCAGGACCTCGACCGCGTCTACACCCTGTTTCCGCGCGTAAAGGAGCGCCGCACCCAGCTCGCCGGCACGCTGTCGGGCGGCGAGCAGCAGATGGTGGCGATCGGCCGGGCGCTGATGGCTCGCCCGCGTCTGATCTGCATGGACGAGCCGTCGATGGGCCTGTCGCCGCTGTTCGTGGAGCTGGTGTTCGACACCATCCAGGAGATCAACCGCCAGGGCACCACCATCTTCATGGTCGAGCAGAACGCCAACATGGCGCTGTCGATCGCCCATCGTGCCTACGTGCTGCAAACCGGTCAGGTCGTGCTTTCCGGAACCGCCGCCGAAATGCGCGAGAACGAGATGATCAAGCAGGCCTACCTAGGCGAGATGCAGGTGGAGCCCACGTAACGACCCCGCCCTGGCCTGCCGACGGTCGTCATGGCATGAAGCCTGGCACGGCGGGGGAGCAGGCATGAACATCGGCAGGCGGGCATGGATCGGCGGCGCCGCGGCCGCGTCGCTAGCCCTGAAGGCGCAGGCGGCACCCCCGATCCGTTTGGGTATGTTACATACCTTGTCCCCGGCACCGTTCTACCTGGCCCAGGAACGCGGCTACTTCACCGCCGAAGGCACCGAAGTGCAGTTCCGCTTCTTCGAGGCCGCCCAGCCCATCGCCGCCGCCGCGGTCGCCGGCGACATTGACGTGGGCGTCACCGCATTGACCGGCGGCTTCTTCGCGCTGGCCGGCAAGGGCGAACTGAAGGTCATCGGCGGCGCGCTGCACGAACAACCGGGCTTCGAGCTGACGGCGGTGCTGGTGTCGCGCAGCGCCTACGACGCCGGCCTGACCTCACTGGAAAAGCTCGGTGGCCACAGCTTCGGCATCACCCAATATGGTTCCAGCTTCCACTACATGGTCGGCCGGCTGGCGCAGTCCGCCGGGTTCGACCTGAAAAGCGTCACCCTGCGGCCGCTGCAGCAGATATCGAACATGGTGGCCGCTGTCCGCACCGGGCAGGTCGACGCGACCATGGCGATCGCCTCCATGGCCCGCCCGCTGGCCGAAAGCAACGAGGCGGTCATCATCGGCTGGGTCGGCGACCGCGTGGCCTACCAGATCACCGCGCTGTTCGCCGCCCGCCCGATGATCGCCACCCGTGCGGATGACCTGCAGCGGTTCTGCCGGGCCTACCAGCACGGCGTGGCCGATTACCGCGCGGCGTTTCTGCGCTTCACCCCCGACAGGCGGCCGATCCACGACGCAACCACCGACGCCGCCATTGCCCAGATCAACCACCACGTCTTCATCGGCGATCCTAGGGCGCCGGATAAGATCAAGGCCGGCATCGGCTGGTACGACGAGGGTGCCGCGCTGGACGTGGCCGACGTGAAGGCGCAGCTCGCCTGGTTCGGCGAACAGGGCCTGGTGCGTGGCCCGATCGACAGCGCCGACATCATCGACACGTCGTTCCTGCCGGTCAGATAGGCGGGCCAGGCAGATGACCCGCTCCGCCATCGGCCTTTCTCTCGCCGGCATCAGTCACGCCTACCACGGCCTACAGGTGCTGGACGGGATCGACCTGGAGCTGCCCGCCGGCGAGGTGACGGTGCTGGTCGGGCCGTCGGGCTGCGGCAAGTCCACCTTGCTGGCGATCGTCGGCGGCATGCTGCGACCGACGGCAGGCGTCGTGTCGATAAACGGCACGCCCGCTGACGACTGCCTGAACCGCCTGACCTACGTCTTCCAGGACTTTGCTCTGCTGCCCTGGCGCAGCGTGGCCGGCAACGTGTCGCTGGTGCTGGAAGACACGAGGTTGCCGCGCGCCGAACGCGCCGGCCGCGTGGCGGAGGTGCTGGCGACCACCGGCTTGACCGACTTCGCGCAAGCGCTGCCCCGGCAGCTGTCCGGCGGCATGCGCCAGCGCGTCGGCATCGCCCGGGCCCTGGCGGTGCGTCCCGCGGTGCTGCTGCTGGACGAGCCGCTGTCCGCACTCGACAGCCAAACCAGCGGCCTGCTGCTGGACGAGTTCGCCAGCCTGATCGAGAGCAGCGGCATGACATGCGTTTACGTCACCCATAACCTGGCCGAGGCCGTGCGCCTCGGCCGGCGCATCGTGTTGCTGTCGCGCCGCCCCGGCCGCATCCGGCAGACAATCCGCATCGACCGGCCGCTGTCCGGACGCGACCACGGCGATCCCGAGCTTGTCGCGATCGAACAATCGCTGTGGCACAGCCTGCGCGACGACGCCGCCGAGGCGGACCGGGAACTTGACCCTGCCTAGGCGAATGCCGCCCCGCGCCATATCCCAAGCGGTGGCCTTCCGGGCCGGCGGCTTCGCCCCGCGCGACATCCCGCTGGCCGGTGCGGCGACCCTGGTGGGCGTGCTGGCGGCCTGGCAGGCGGCGTCGTCGCTGGGCTGGGTGTCGACCCGCTTCCTGTCCGACCCGATCGACATCGGCCAGGCGCTGTATGGCTTGACCATCAGCGGCGAGCTGTGGGCACATCTGTCGGCGTCGCTGTCGCGCCTGGCGCTGGGCTGGGTGGTCGGCACCGCATGCGGCCTGGTGGTAGGCGTGGCGCTGGGCCTGTTCAGCCTGGCGCGCTCGCCGGGCATGGCGCTGGTTTCAGCCCTGTTCCCGATCCCCAAGATCGCTCTGGTGCCGCTGTTCATCATCTGGTTCGGCATCGGCGAGGGCAGCAAAATTGTCACGCTCGCGTTTGGCGTGTTCTTCCCCACCGTCATCAACACCTTGGCCGGCGTCGACGGCGTGCCGCGCGGGCTGGTCCGCATGGGTCAGTCCTTCGGCCTGTCCTGGTGGTCCATCCTGCGCAAGATCGTGCTGCCGGCAGCGCTGCCGGCCATTCTCAGCGGCTTCCGCATCACCACCTCGACGGCGATCATCCTGCTGGTGGCGGCCGAGATGATCGGCGCCGAGAAGGGCATCGGCGCCTTCGTGCTGTCGGCGGGCAACCTGTACGACATCGACAACCTGCTAGCCGGCATCGTGGTGCTCAGCGCGATCGGCCTGACCGCGTCTTGGGTGCTCGGCCGGATCGAGCGCGCCTTGCTGTCCTGGCGGTAGCACGCCGAAGTTTCAGATGTTGACGATATACGGGGTCCCAGTTGTGCTTGCACCAGATCATGTCGTTGGTGCGGTGCGTGCCGATGCCGCAAATGCCGCCGATCTGGGTTGGCGGGGCGTCACGCAGTAGAGGAACAAAGTGTAGTCGCCGCCAAGAGCCGTCTATTCGAGTGTTTTCGCACGGGCAAGCGGCGCGCTGATCACAGGTCGCGAAGCCGCTGCAAGGACGCCAGCACCCTATGCCTGCCTGGCCATCTCCCGCAGCACGTATTTCTGCATCTTCCCGGTCGACGTCTTCGGCAACGGCCCGAACACCACCTTCTTCGGCACCTTGAACCGCGCCAGATGCTCCCGGCAGAACGCGATCAGCACAGCCTCGTCGGCCGCAGCTCCCGGCTTCAGGGTCACGAACGCGCACGGCGTTTCCCCCCAGGTCTCGTCCGGCCGGCCCACCACAGCCGCCTCCAGCACCGCCGGATGCTGGTACAGCACGTCCTCCACCTCGATGGTCGAGATGTTCTCGCCACCCGAGATGATGATGTCCTTGCTGCGGTCCTTCAGCTCGATGTAGCCGTCCGGATGCCAAACGCCCAGGTCGCCGGTGTGGAACCAGCCGCCGGCGAAGGCCTCGTCGGTGGCGGCCGGGTTCTTCAGGTAGCCCTTCATCACCGGGTTGCCGCGCATGAACACCTCGCCCATCGTCGCGCCGTCCTGCGGCACCGGCGCCAGGGTGGCAGCGTCGGCGATCATCAGGCCTTCAAGCGAGTGGTAGCGCACGCCCTGGCGCGCCTTGATGCGGGCCTGGGCGTGGGCGGACAGCGCGTTCCACGGCTCCTGCCAGGCGCACACCGTCACCGGGCCGTAGACCTCGGTCAGGCCGTAGACATGCGTGATGTCGAAGCCACGGCGCTCGACCGCCTCGATCACCGCAGCGGGCGGCGGGGCGCCGGCGGTCATGAAGGCGATGCGCCGACCGGCCAGGTCGGGAAACGCCGCATCGGGCACGTTCACCAGCATGTTGGCGATCACCGGCGCGCCGCACATGTGGGTGACGCCGTGGGTGGTGATGGCGTTCAGCACGGCCGCCGCATCAACCCGGCGCAGGCAAACATGCGTGCCAGCGATAGCGGTCACGGTCCACGGAAAGCACCAGCCGTTGCAATGGAACATCGGCAGCGTCCACAGGTACACGCTGTGCTGCTTCATGTCCCAGGTCAGCACGTTGCTGGTGGCGTTCAGGTAGGCGCCACGGTGGTGGTACACCACGCCCTTCGGGTTGCCGGTAGTGCCCGACGTGTAGTTCAGCGCAATCGCGTTCCACTCGTCGTCCGGTAGGCCCCAGGCGAAATCCGGGTCGCCGCCGGCCAGGAACGTCTCGTAGTCGGTGCTGCCCACGTCCTTGCCCGGCGACGCCAGCACGTCCTGGACGTCGATCACCAGCGGGCGCCCGTGCTCGGGCAGCATCGCCAGCGCGGCCTCGACTGTGGTGGAGAACTCCCGGTCGGTCAGCAGCACGCGGGCCTCGCCGTGCTGCAGGATGAAGGCGATGGTGGCGGCGTCCAGGCGGATGTTGATGGCGTTCAGCACGGCGCCTGCCATCGGCACGCCGAAATGGCATTCGAACATCTCGGGAATGTTGGGCAGCATGGCGGCGACGGTGTCGTTCGGCCCCACCCCGGCGCGGACCAGTGCCGACGCCAGCCGTCGGCAGCGCTCGCCCGCCTGTGCCCAGGTGATGCGGCGCTCACCATGCACCACTGCCAGCCGATTCGGATACACCTCGGCCGAGCGCGCCAGGAAGCTCAGCGGCGAGAGCTGCGCGTGGTTGGCAACGTTCTTTGGAAGGTCGTACTTGTTCATCGGCGTCCCCCGTCCACCCACAGTTATGCGGCGGGCATTCCCGATGCGCAACGCGGGTGGTCAGCCGCGGACGGCGCCGGGCGTATAGCGCCACACGCTGGCCGGCGGGACATTCAGCGGCGTCCATGCTTCCCGCCTCGCCACCAGGGCATGGCGCCGCCAGGGCAACGGCGAGGTCGCGCAATAGCTGTAGTGCAGGAAGCCGCGACCGGGAGCGACCGACTGCATGGCGTCAATGAAGCGCCGTTGTTCGGGCACCGGCAGCAGCACCAGCGGAATGCCGCATACCACGGTGCTGATGCGGCCGTGCCACCGCGCCGGCAGCAGGTTCGCCAAGTTGCGGGCATCGCCTTCAATGACGTTCACGCCAGGCAGCATCCGGCGCAGATGCTCGGCCATGGCGGGCACGATCTCGACAACGAACAACCTGTCGGGCGGCACGCCGGCCGCCAGCAACGCGTGCGAAACGACACCGGTGCCCGCGCCGAGTTCCACCACCGCCTCGTCAGGCGCGCGCTGCACCTGTTTCACAATCCTGGCGCATAGCGCACGTGAAGATGGCACGATCGAACCCATTTGCAGCGGGTTCGCCATCCATCGGAGAAAGAACATCCAAGGATTCGATGTTGGGGCGTGGCTATGGATATTCGTGAGTTGTGCGTCGAAGGCAAGTTTTTTCATCGCCTGTGTCATCGATTTGTCTTTTTTACTGTGTTGTCGGCATTCAACCTCTCGGTGCTAGCGCAAAATGGCGGTATGCGAAAGCTTATCCTGCAAGGTGTGGCGATGGTACTTACGTGCACCATGCGTATCGGATATAATCAGTGCAACCTGATGCTGAGCAGCATTCAGCCGCAGGTTGATCGGCGCTGCGCAACAAATTTAAGACGCCGGTCATTGCAGTCGGCGATTACGCTATCTTCACGCAAGGAAAACGTCGGCATGAAGAGAGTTCTAACCAAAGGTAGCAGCAAGCTGTTTTGCGTAGCTGGCAAAGGTTGCGGGGTGTTGCAGGTGGTGCAGCAAGCGCAATGACAGGTCCACCATGGTTCGGCACTTGGACACCACCTTGGT
>JAABUT010002480.1_pt1 | contig 17701 bp, 22 predicted proteins | sample 5559281 | NCBI WGS metagenome assembly JAABUT01 (sample SAMN10711880, study PRJNA513359) | rock metagenome | isolation source: Antarctica rocks | place: Antarctica: Victoria Land, Ricker Hills nord | collected 2016-01-04 | reverse complement strand
AATATCAGCTTTTTGAATGCTATAATAGGTGGTTGGGTTGAATTTTCGAATTCCTCATATAAAGGATCACCGTGGGGCAGCGCAAAAATGAATGCCAAGGATTCGAAACCTTTCTGCATACGCTAATTGCTTCAGCTGGGTTTGTCCGCGATTGTGTGGGACTCAGTGCATAGCTGGTAACCGTACGCAGCTTCGGGCTACACATAGGTAAGCTGTCAGATGACAATACATTGAATGTCTACTGGGTCCTCGATAGGATATTAAAAAGCTTCTCAAGGGCAACATAACCCTGTCTCAAAGTCAGGTTGGTCACTTAACATCGATGACCTTTCCTATCTGACTCTTGTCGATTTGTCTGAATGCCTGCGTTGCAAATGGAAGATGTTATATGATAGAGTGTCCTGCTAACTGAGCTAGACAGTCATCGAAGATTTGCAGGCAGATCCCATTAAGTTGAGCTGTTTTTATGACGCGGGTCATAGAGAAAAGAATTATTATCTCAAAGCTCTCATCGAATAGGATATCTCCATTATCCCCACACAATGCATGTTCGCCTTGCCACAACGCGCGACTTACATCGCCTTGCTCAAATCACAACCACGTCATTAATGGATGACCCTACGTTTGATTACACATGGTCGAAAAGGCACGAATTTCCCAAGGACAACTTCTTCTGGCAACTCACGCTTAAAGAGTGCCTATATGATCCAAGGCAGACCTTCTTAGTCACAGTGCTCGATGCCGCAGATCACGCGATTGGTCGCCGACATCATCATTTCATACGCGGTTTGGGGAAGAATTGGTGATTCTGCAGCGGCTAGGCGACGTAGGGAGAAGAAGAATACATGGCAGAATTTGCTAGACAGTGCATCCGCTCTTTCTATCACCACGAGTGCTTTTGACTTTGTTCTGTATAGAGATGATTGCCAGAACTGAGGCCTGGTTCATATCACTCAAATATAAGCGACGAGACGGGGATATGCGGCGATTAGCAATTTTTCCAAAGGCTTCCAAGTCCGACAGAGACAATTGCTTCGCAGACATCTGCGATTGGTGGCTCTTAAAGCTTTTGGTCACTGATAGACCGTTTCGTCGACGAGGCGCTGCAACGACACTCGTCAGATAGAGTATTGCAGAGGCCGACCGAGAAAGAATATCTTGTGAAGTAGAAGCTAAGGGTATGAGACCACGGTTGTATAAAGCTTGCGGTTTCCGAACGTTGTCGAGAACCACAGTGCAGGTTCAAGGCCAGATAGAGAGCGTCCAGTATGAAGTGATGCGTAGAAATCTGATCATTGCTGCAGCTAAGATGATGAAAGAAGCTGACTATAGTCATCGTTAAGATACAGAAACCATTACTATTAAGAAGTCTCAAATACGCTCGCTACCATGATATGATCAAGTTCTGCTGGGTAGCTCGTATGAACTGAGTCTAAAGAGCAATTCGAGTACAGAGTTTTCTTTTCAGGTGCTACAGTTCTATATCATTGACTTGTGAAACTCTTCGTGCGTACAAGACATCATTTTCAGCGTAAAAAGGCTTTAAATTCATACTACATGTTAAGAACTCACATCTAGCGAGCGTTGAAAGCAAATCACTGAAGGGTATTCGAGAAGCCGCATATCCTCGTCTAAAATGTCGTCAAATATTGATACGCACTGGCAGTTACGATGAGTTCATTCCCGTTCGACTACATGTATCCATCCATCTCCCCTATCCTGGTCTGTTTCATGCGAGTCTGATTAGCGAAATCACATATCAGGACAATATTTCATGATCAGCTGTTATTTTCCAACATCAAATCTGTCATGGTCTAGGATTGATAGGTTACCCTGATCCTCTGTCTATGCTTCATACTCAACGGAATTCATCACCTATTCGGCCATGATGAACAAGTCATTCGAACCACCCTTCCATCTGCCAGTGCATGACATCTTGTTCCAGATAACACCATCCGTCGTAAACCACTCCAACGTGCGTCTCTTACAATCCACCTCTATCTCCCCGCTAACTGCCCCATCCTCTCCGCCGCCCTCTTTGCCGCCTCCCTTGTCTCATCCTGACACCCTTTCTCCTTCCCCAGCTCTCCCATCCGCTCCCTCCACAACGACCACCTCTCCCTACAAAACCCCGACTTGCCTTCCCATAGCGGGCCTCCCTTTGCCGGATCGCCCTTGCGGGGATCCTTCTCCCAGCTCTCCTCGCACTGATACAGAAACTCTCCTGCGTGTTGAATCCAAGCGCAGGCGGCTTGGACGTGCCCGTCCAATGTCTTGTTTCTGGTTTGTGCGGCTGGGGTTTCGAGCGCGTCGCGCATGGTCCAGATGGCGTAGAGGGAGAAATCTGCGGTCCGGGAGGCAGTGAGGCGGGCGGCAAAGGCGTTGAGGTTTACCCACTGTGATATTTCGTTGTCTGATTCGCCTGTTAGTAGAGCTTATAAAGCGGACAAGGATGTTCGTTTCATTACTGGGCCCCGAGTTCCAAGCCTCGCGCATGCTGGCGCCGAACATGGGGAGATCTGCCCACAGCGAGGCGCCCCAGAGCTGAGTGTTGCTATTGCCGGGCACTTTAGAGGATTTCAAATGAGTGAGGAATGCAACGAGACGGTCTTGGTGGGAGGAGCTGGAAGGTGCTGTGCGCGCTCGAGCGATGATCGCAGACCAGAGATCCTGCACCGGCTGCTCGAGGCTGCTCTCGTCGGTGGCGGCGCCGCTGCGCACGAGCGAAGACACGGGGCCCGTGAATGCGCTGATTGCTTCTTCGAGAGCATGGCCGTCGTCGAGGTAGTTTGCAAGAGCTGCCGAGGCGTGCTGCTGCACAAGCTCCTGGGTTTGTGAAGACATTGGAGATAAGCGTGTCTTCAATTGGGAACAAGAGAAAAAGAACGATGTTGCATTTGGAGGAGAAATGACGGTTTATGAGGTGCCATAGCTTGGATAAATGTGCGCGAGCAACGGCGACTGATGGACCAAGGTACATTGCGCCTCGATTATACGTCATTTGCTGTCTTCTTTTCCCGGGCATCTATCGAGACCAAGGAAATAGGCAACAGGAGGCGATCACCATAGAGAATCTCAATTATCAAGATACTCGTGGTACGTTAGACTCCCAACCTAGCCGCCGCTTCGCCCTCAGGGTGTCGGAGCGGGGGTGATCCTTTTCTTATTTGAGGTTGTGGCCCGGCGTCTGTACAGTAGAATGTAGTAGTACATGCCTACGGACACAGCACTGGACAGTGAGTACATACAACGTTATTGGTCAATCTGTCCTCGAGAATGGCTTGTTTGCTTTCATGCTGGTATTCTTCCGTGCGTGTACAGTATGATTGGTTAAGAGTGGCTACTCGGGTTGTGTTCGGTACGTACTCGTACCCTGGAAGCGCCTCGGGCCTCAAAAGGCAAACTTCCTAATTGCGGACTTTGCCCGATTTACAAAACTCACCATCTTCGTGGTAGCACAGTAGTAGTATCAACAGACAATTATACCATCTGTCTCAGTGCCAATCATCGTGGTCGACAGAACCACATGTACTGCCTGAGCCTCTAAGAATGGGAACTTGCAACAGCCAACAGCTTCCCCATTAGACATTATTGGATCATGGACCTTGATGAGCATTCTCAAGGTACTCGCAAGTTGTGGGGGTCCTTCGGAGAAACACCTGATGAGGTTGCTACATTCGTCTTGCCGTGTACGACACGTTGGGTACATATAGACCGATGTTCTTCCTGAATGATTTCCCCATCGCCTTTCTCATTCATTCTATATTCTCAATACCTTCTTTGTCGCCTTGAGTTGTTTCTGGCTTCCTTCGGCCTCATGTTTTCTGTCAAGGTATTGCTTCCCTTCCCAATTCCCCATTATACGAAACTCGACTGACCATCCCTAGTCCCTCTTGGTCGTTGGCCTCCTCGGCGCCACTGCCCTGGCTGCGCCTGCCTCTACAGTAGGCCAACCCCTTTACCGATTTGTCCTTCCACTGATTCTCTTTAGCAAGTAAAACGCCAATCCAACAGCGCAAGCTGCGGTAATAACTACTACGACTCCAACGCCATTTCCGATGCACAGCAAACCGGCTGCCAATACCAGAATAGCGGGCAAACTGTCGGACGCAACCACTACCCGCATTCGGAGAACAACTACGAGAATCTCCCCTTCGTGGCATCAGCCCCGTACTATGAATTCCCCATCATGGCCGACGGCACTACCTTTGACGGCAGTGAGGGACCCGGGCCAGACCGTGTCGTTTTCAACGACTATTGCGAGCTGGCGGGCGTGGTGACGCATACCGGTGCTGGCGGGAACAACTTCGTCTTGTGCAATTAAAGCAGTGGGTTATACCAATGTCTTGATGTAGTCAAACAGGGTGAAAAGATTACAGTGGTGCCAAATCATCGATTTAGAGCAATATCAAACCATTATTCTCTTAATCACTTTTATTTACACGCAAATTTTAGGTATCTCTATTGTAATCTTTCACTTAGACGTGTTGAGGGTGGACAAGAGGCTGGAGGGTGAAGACGGTCCCATGACGAGAAAGGTTATTTCCTTCCAGGTCGATTGCAAGATCTTGTAGTGAATCAACCAGTCTGACCAGGGAAGAAAGTGAACCACATTCGTCCTCTTCTCTTAAATGGGAATCCGTTCGCCACTATCAGATTCAAGGCGGGTCAACTTTTCATTGATAAGCCTTCCCAAGTCATTCCCAAGACAAATTCCAGGGACACCCTGGAATACATATGTCAGACATCATGTTCACTGCAGAAATGCTGACATTTAAAGCTGCTATAGACTTCATGAAGGGGAAGCTATAGTAGCAGGATTGAGATCTTGCGGCACTGTCAAATCGAGGGCGTGAGTTTGCTTATGAGGTCACCACTAAGAATGTGAAATGGCCGGGGTCCAAGGTGCATACCCAGTGTCGCTCATGATTCAGTGTACGATGCCGAACTCTCACTCAAGTATATATAGCTTAAAATTCCAAGGCAAAGGGGCCACACTTTTCCGACTTTCGCTGTTTCTACACTCAAATATTCTGTATATTTGGTCCAAATTTCACAGGAACGACGACGCTCCATGGCATCGTATTGAATTGAAAAGATCACTGGCAAAAGGTATGGAGTCGTTGCATGTACGGATTATTCAAGGGGCATCATGATAGTACCAGAACTGTCACTTTTCAAAGTTCCGCGGTCTAGACACGATCCGCAAAGATTGTCTGCTCAACTTATTCGGCAAGTGCGTGATTTGGATCGAGATCAGTGATGCCTTCTTCTTTACCCTGAGCAACAGCTTCAATGAGCTCCCCCAGTTGAAGGAATTGCCAAATGCGTTATGGAAGATCACTTGAGAAAAATGCGGCCATACTCGATCCTGAACAGCGTCATAGTTTTTGATCGCGTGGGAGTATCTTTCATCTTCCATCCGACAGCGAAGCTTTTTCATCTGTAAGCCCCTGAGTTTTGCGTATTAAATGGCGCGTTTCCCTCATTGTCTTGCTGATTTACGTTCAATCTGACCTCGTTCTTCAGGAAATCGAAAACGCGTTGATTGGTTGAACCAGCAATACAGCCACGATGTATAACGTTGCCTTTTTTCAAACCTAGAACCCCCAAATCAATGCCTCTAGTTGACGATATTCGAGGACTTGGCATTCGCAATTCCGGGTCCATCTAAAGCCTGGTAGGCAGCGTTGGCTCCACCTGACCGTGTTCGATTGAACCACCCCATTCTCCACCAGAAATTGAAGACCCATGAGCGTCGAGCTGACAGGCACGATATTTCTTGCGTTGAGAACATTGAACAAAAGTGTCACGCCATCGATGTCTTTAGCATCTACCGTTGTGCTGGACAGAACCAGTGCTGTCACAACCTCGATCCGACTTTAGGGGCTATCCGTAGAATAGTGCAGAGCGTTACAGTTTTTGGCATCGAGCGAGTTTGCAAGCTCAAACTTTGGTCCCTCCAGTATTGTCTTAACAACTTTCTCGCTAGTGCTCAGTGCCGCTTGGTGCAGTGCGTTGCTTCCTCTACCATCTACAGCCCATGGACCGGCCCCCAAATCCATCAATAGCTTCACGCTAAAAAGCTCTCCAGTTCGTGCAGCGAAACGTAAAGCTCTTGGGGATGTTATATCAGGGCTATGCTTCAAAAGTGCCCGTATACAATCAATGTGACCTTTCTTTGATGTGTGATCGAGTCTAGTGGGGTTATTGAAGTTTATAAGTGACAAACCTGCGTCGTTCTGTAGAAGAATCTTTGCGTCATCGAATAAACGTGCATGGCTAAGCCGCTTCGGGTTAGCTCTGCTTACTTCGCGAGCTTCAGTGTAATCGCAGCTTCCGAATTCTAGGCACGGTCCCAACGTGACTCCGGGTAAGAAGACGAGGCAGTCGCTCAGTGCTTTGAGAATTGAAGTCATAATCTGATCAACGATTAGCTGCTGTCAGATGAAAACAGTGACTGATACATACGCTGAACTTTTGATGATTGTTGGGTGGAATGGGATGGGATGAAGTCGTCGGCGCCCGAGATAGCATTCAAAGTCCCTCGTGCTCGGGCCGTCACGTCAAGCAACCAACAGTCTCGTCGAAGTCCACATCCCATCTCCTATTGCTGCAGTCCAATAACCATGTCTTCCTATTCTTCGGGGCATCGTAGATTATCGCTCAAATTCCCCAAGTGCACTCAAAGTCAAATACAAACCCGTGCAGAAATCTATATAAATCTTTCTTACCCAAAATGTATGTTGCTTGTAGGCTCGCTTCCTGTCAGGTTTATGTGTCGAGATACCTCTGTAGTTAGAGGTGAGGGTGGGCTTGGAGTTGGTAGAGCTGAGGAGCTGGTGGAGGTTCTACAAGGACTCCTGTAGGGTATAATCACGCTTTGGTGACTTTGGTCTAGGTGATTCTGGTTCAGCATGACCCTGACCTAGCATATTTCTTCCCCTACGTCCCAGTATAATCAGGATCCTTTTCCTCCAACCTCTCCTGCTCCCAGTCCTCTCCACTTCTCCTCATCATCCAACACCAATTCCCCACCCGGGGTGCTTTCTCTCTTTCGCTTTCTCGTGCTAGCCTTTAAGACCCGCTCTTCTCGAACGTTTGTTTGGATCTCCTCTGCATTCTTCCAAGCCGTCATAACTATCTCACCAAGCTTTTTGTACGAAATGATTATGTGCTCAGAGAATGTAGTCGAGTCGGATAAGACGCTGTTGATAGCAGCGAAGTCACGGAGTTGGAGGCTAAGGCCTTGCTCTGCGTCTACAGCGCTTGGCTTTCCATCAGAGTTAACGATTTCCTATGTTTCAATCAGCAGAGACCAATTTTCCTTCTATAATCAAGGTACCTGAGCTACCGTCCTCACACAGTCAAAGTCATCAATGCCATCTTCACCCGTTGTGATTTGTACGCGCCAAACAAAAACGCTCGCCCCTTTGCCCTTGTAAGCTAGATTCAAGCCAATCACAACCTGTATGCCCCCGTTGGATCCGCCGATATAGTCCCATGCGACACGATCCAATTTCTTCAGAGACTTGGAGAAGGTCACCTCGACCACAACACCTGGCCACTTCGCTTGCGAATGCCAAAAGCTTCCATCCGGAGTATGTTTGTTGATGTTTCCATCATCATCCGGCAGAAGTTCAAGATCCACAGAACCACTAGGTTGGATGTTTGTCGAGAATACCCGGTTCGGAGAATTCTCAACGGTACGATGCTGTCCTAGCTGGCTGTCAATCTCGCTGACAATGCTCGACACACAAAATTCATGTGGTGTAGAGGGCATGCGAAGGACGAATTGTTCGGCTCGGGAGGAATAGTCGTACCTGTTACCCGCACAAGATTAATGGAAGCGTGCGACTGCGCGGATGAGCTGCATACCGAACCTTGGTCTGGAAGTATCTCCACAACGGTTGATTAAGCTCTAAAGTCTTGAGGAGATGGTTAAAATCCCTGTGTGCCAGATGGAAAACCTTGCCGGGACTGCTTAGAGGGCGCTGTCCTGCAAGCTGGAGTTCAAGGCACTGGATGATATTCAGCACCTGTTTGGAAGGCGTCTCTTCATCAGTTGGAGGAGGCGTAAGAGGCGCCTTGTGAAAGCTTTCGGGAGGAGTGATGTCAATGAGATTTGACATGGTCGCGTATTAAACAGCAATGCTTGCCATGTCTCAGAGGAAGCGGATCGCGTCAAGGTCGAGGTCAGGGTCAAACGATGGAAATAGTGACGTTGATGGAGTGTTTCATAAAGTCTGTTTGAATCGCTGTTATCATGCATACCTTCACGTTAGGCGATTACACTTCTTTACCAAAAGTCTTTGTTGTAGTACAGTATCAATTCCTTGACGGCATTCGGCACATTTTCTTGTAACCTGAGCAAGTTCGTTCTCGTTCAACAAATCATTCTTCGACCTTGATGAACGTACGAAGAAGTGATGAGAATAGGTCAGAGATGTGACGAAGCTTCAACGCCTCAAGGCAAAACATTCACATGATGTTATTGTAGATGCAGATGAAGAACATAAAAGATGACGGTGACGAAAATGAAGAAGAAGAGTCGTCGAGTGCAATGTTGCGGGGCCAACCAGTTCCCCGCAACTTTCAACTTTTCCCGCGTTTCTTCCTTCCCGACTCTCAGCGCGTCCACCATATTTCAATGCCTAACGACCCTGATCATCAAAGTCATACCAGCAGTGTCTTCGCCTGGCTGAATGGACAACCTGACATTCCTGGACACTACAGCAAATGCGACGTCAGCCTCGCGGATGCGCCCGGTAGGAAGAGAAAAGGCCATCCTCAGTCCCAGCAACAGCCACAACTATTTCCTCGCAAGTCTCGACGTTTCGCAGAAATATCCGGCAACGCAATGAGCCGCAAATCTTCTCGCAAATCGCCGACGAAAGACTTGGCCCACACGTCGAAAGTGTCGCAGCTACAAAAGATTGCCCTAGATCCTGTACAAGAACAGACCCACCACGCTCGTTCTGCGCCTGTGCTGACAGCATCTAGGATCACACCCCAAGAGCCAGACGATCGGCCATTGATGGTCCGGCCATTGATGGTCCGCCTGAGACCTTCGAACCTCCAGCAACGGAGCCCTCGCTCTCGGCCTCCTCTCCTTCGCGCGGCGACTCCGCCGCATCCTCACGAGCCAGTCGCTCTCGCAGCCCAACGAAGCGCTTAGGAGACACTCAATTCTCCAACGTGCCAATAGACATGATACCGATGGGCGTACAAGGCAACAAGGTGCCTGAAGAGGTCGTTGGTCTTGTCCGGGATTTGAGGCAGATCTCAAAGGGAATACGTGTGATACCCAGGGCTATTCAGCACAAGATGAAAGACATTGGGGAAGACGTGGACACGTTCGAGCTGATGAATGAAGAGGGCGAAGAACATCTTACAGTTCCAGGTGTTCTCGATCACAATGCTTTGTGGGAAGCTGCGGAAGAAGTGTGGCAGATCGCATTGGACTGTCAACAGAGAAGCGCTCCCGAAGCCACGTGGAACAGTGAGGTACACTGCCGGCTCTTCCGCCTAGCTCTACGCGGTCATTGGAAATCGAAAGGCATCTGGTACCAAGATGTCACCACCGCGCGCATCTCAGACAAATCACTGATTCCATCTGTTGCCACCACACCAATGCAGTCGAAGCTTGTTGATTACGTTATGACCATCGACTCCTCATTCGACTTCAGGAACCGTGTTGTTGCCAAACTTAGAAGTCAACGCTTTGTCCCCAGCATCAACCAGACATCTGCCGAGTGGATTCGCTTCAATCCAATAGCAGTGAGCATAGAGACCAAGCGTGGGGCCGTTGACCAAGACACAGCCTACGTGCAATTGGGAATGTGGACCGCCGCACATTTTGCAAAACTGCGCCAGCTTACGCAGGATCGGTCTGCCGCCCTTCCAGTCCTTCCGGTTGTCCTTGTTCAGGGGCATGAGTGGAAAATGATGCTGGCATCTATGAAACCAGACCCCAGACTTGAGATGCTTGCATATCTGTCGCTGGGCGACACGGGAACTCTTTCCGGTGTTTACCGCGTCATCGCCGCCATTCGAAGATTAGCAAAGTGGATCGATGAGCAGTATCGACCCTGGTTTGAGAAGGAGGTACTTGCAGATCAAGTATCAAAATAACCCGAGAAATTACCATTATATTTTTCGGTCTTTGACAATACTATACTACTTTACATGATCAGCCTGCGCCAACATTGTACCCCTTCGGCAATCCGCGTGCAACGTCCGCCATAGCTTCACTGCTTCTCCCTCTTCGCAGAGATCACCTCTCAAGGGTCTTCAGCTGGCACTTCGAAGAGTAAACCTATAGAGTCCTTAGTAAGCAATGAAGGGGCATCGTCAACAAACCCAATCATAGTCAAGGCCGACTATGACTTCAAAGAGTAGTTCTGTTTTGGAAGAATTCTCGAATTTTGAAGATCGCTGACAACGAGAACAATGAACCTGTAAGTTGCGAAGACGTTTTCATTCTATGCGACAGTTTCTGCAGCACTTCTTCCAGCACATCAAAGATCAGAATAATCTCAATCAAGTATTAAGTCGTTCGAGCGATATCAATATCTAAAGACCTAGCGCTACTATTCTTGTTACAATTCTCTATTACTAAAACATCTTCATGATAACTATAATTTTCTCAACTATCACTATCACTCTTACTTTAGCGAATGTTTAGTAGTGATATTCAACAGCTTTGAGTGAGATTCTCAGTAGATAAATTTCAAGAAGAAAATAACGATGTTTCTGACTAGTCGCAACGTAAAGAACAACATTGAAGAAATCAGCACTGACAACAGCAATGTCGATGATAGTGATTCTGAAGACAGTAATATTGAACTTGAATGACACAGTCAATAGTAGCGAAGTCAAATTAAACACGACAGCATGAAAGAATGTTTCTTTGCAGCTGAAGAACTCTTCTTTCTCAAATCAACATGAACATATATTGTATTTCTGACTTAATTCAGTTGCATTCTTCACTCATTTTCAACTTAGTTTTCTTGAGAGTTCAATAAGTTATTTAGAAACATTATTTGCAATTGTTGTTGTCAACTGAGAATGATCACTTCAACAAAAAGATATCACATATTAAATGTTGTTAATATTAACTTTATGAATCTGTATATTCTGAGAAAAATAATCATGTTTGTGATTCGTTGATTGTTATGAAGCATGTCGACATTGAATAAAGTCTAATCAATAGACTTTAGAAATTTTGATATGTAAATAAGAAACAATAATGTTTTGAATTGAAATATGCTGAAACATTTCATTTATCTGAGTTTTAGCAAATTGACTACTTCACTTCTTTGTTCACTTTACTATAAATACAGCTTGAAACTGTCTTCTTTCTTCTGTATTCTTAGTTTTCTAGTTAAAGCTATCTTTATTGATCAAACATTTTATTCAGCTACACATTATCTCGCTGCAATATGATTAAATTCTAGACATGATCTCAACATTAAACTAAGAATTCATTTATCACATGATATTGATTTCATTACTCATTCAAGCTACTTGATGAACAACAAAATGAGTATAAAGAAATTTATTTATCTGATGATCAACGACATTGAAAGACAGAACAACATCAGAGAATCAATAAAATCAATGAAAACATATGATCATTGAATTGCTAAAGAATCTATCGCTCATTTAATAGCATTGATTCACTCAATCAATAGAATCAACGAGAACATATGATTGTTGATTGCTAAAAAATCACAAACTCTTCTCTTTTTTCAAAAAGTTTGTGAATCAATTGAGTCAAAATAATTTGTATCATCAAATTTAATTCAACTTGATTTAAATTCAGATTAATTTAATGAGTTTGCTTCAATGACACAATCAGAATTGATCTCTTTAATGAGCTAGTTGATTCTTTTCTAGTGAGTTTGTTACAAAGATGCTGTCAATATAATGATTTATCTACTCACATTATTTTATCTATCAATGAATTGATCTATCTTATGTTTCTGTGTCAATTTAGTGAGTCTGCTACAAAAACAAGTCAATGAGAATCAATCTCTTTGATGAGCAAGTCAACTAGTGAGTCTGCTTCAATGACACAATCAAAATCAATCTCTTCAATGAGTAAGTTGATTTTTACATAGTGAGTTAACTACAATAAACATTTCAATGATCTGAAAGATCAATAGAAAGATTGATAGAAAGATGAGCATTAAACTTTATGTCAATGCTATGAACTACATTACAAGTCATAAAGACATGACTTTTAAAGAGAAGAGAATAATGTTACAAAGCATGTCAACATTGAATAAAGTCTAGTCAATAGACTCTAGAAATTTTGATATGTGAACAAGAAACAATGATGTTTCAAATTGAAATATGCTGAAACATTTCATTTATTTGAACTTTAGCAAATCAACTACTTCGCTTCTTTGTTCACTTTACTATAAATACAGTTTAAAACTGTCTTCTTTCTTCTGTATTTTTAATTTTCTAGTTAAAGCTATCTTTATTGATCAAACATTTTATTCAGTTACACATTATCTTGCTGCAATATGATTAAATTCTAAACATGATTTCAACACTGATCTTGAAAGAGTACATGAGAAACATCATGTTGCTGTTCACATAGTAAAAAGCTATTTTGAAAAGTATCATGCAACTAAAACAATATGTTTATTTATAATTTATGCAATGTTCTTTTGAATTTGTATCATGTACTACATTTCAAGAAAGCGCAGTCAAAAGAATGATGAAGATAAGACAGTTAAACAGTTCAAATATTATCATGATAAAAATGCAGAAGTTCTCAGCAATTTTCACAAGCTCTCTGAAAATCAGTTTAAATAACTTTGCAAAAACAATAGCTGACATTATTATTCAGTCAAGCTTACACAATTCTTCTTCAATAAGATTGATGTTTGAAAGTGTTGAAGATGTGTTGATTTCTTTTCTATCACTCATTAAGTCAAATTTAAAACAAGTTATAAAATACTTTTGAAGCATCAAGATTAATCAAAGCATGTTTACTTGATGATTTGATTGAAACAAAGTACGTCATGATGAAAGCTTTGATGCTATAATGAAAATTTACACTTTCAAATTTTTCAAAAGTTTAACAGTTAACTTTGACTGAGTAAAGCTATCTGATGCAAGATTGAGTATGAGTGAAAATATGAAACTACATTTAATGTCAATGTTGAGATTAACAACTTTGAGTCTTTTAAAAGTTTTGCAACTCAATTGCAAAGAAAAGAGATTGTTTGCATGCAATGATGAAGAAAGTTGAGTATGTTTTTTCTATGAACATCTTCATTTCTCACTCTTTTTGCACTCATTCTTCTTCTTTATTTCAACTCTTTTCAATTCATTTATTTTTTTTACTTAATGCAAATAAATTTGAATGATTTCTTACTTTGTTACAATGTTTTAAAAGATATTCAAGAATATATTTAAAAGTTTCTGTCTTTTATTAATGATATCATGATTTTAATCTTGTCAGACTTAGTCTTCTTGTTACAATTTTAATCTTGTCAGACTTAATTTTTTAGTTTTGTTTGATTTATTCTCATTTTATCATTTTAACTAGTTTTTATTGAGTTTAACATTGATTGAGAAACATATATATATAATCAGCTTTTTTTCTGTAGCTATCTTTCTTTCTTAACATTTATTTATTAGTTAAATAACATTCATATGACTTGCTTTATGCTGATCTTTAACATTAGATAAATGCTTATCATTTACTACTTTACTATCAATGAATAAATGATATGAAACAATTTATTCAGTAAGAAAAATTTGTAAAAGATTCTTCAAATTTGCATCATCATTTTAAATTGTAAGAGATTTTTCAATTCTACACTCATTTTCATTATTCTATTTGCAAGAGATTCTTTGAATAAAGTACTCAGTTATTATTTGAAATTCACAAGAAATTCATTGAATTTTCACTCATTAAAAAACATCAATTCAAAACATCAATTCTTCATTTACTTCTATCTTAATAACTTTTATCTTTTCTCATCATGATATATAACATTAAGTCAGTTGAGTCTTGAACAATTTGTTTGCTTAAAAGCATTATTAATAAAAAAGTTTCACTTTTACTCATTAATGCTTCAGTTGAAGCTGAGAAAGCTGTCATTGCATAAAATATAAACATCAAAAAATAACTGTTTCATTGAGTCAGCAATTAACTCAGTAAAGTCATTAATATACTGAATAAGCTTTGAAGTCAGTGAAACTTAATTTTACAACTTAATGAATATTGACTTCTCACATTCATAATTTGTAAAGAGTGACAGTGACAGATTTTAGTGCTTTTAATGATCAATATTTCAAATATTCATTTAATTTCATGTTTCAGATTTGCATCACTTTTAGCTGAAACATATTCATAAAAGCGTCAATATTTTCAATATTTTTAACATTTCTAGCATTTTCATGAACGCAGTATGCATCTTTATCATTTAATTCAATAAACACGACTATTTTGACATTTATAACATTGATATGTAGTTGCAACGTTGAATAATTAATGATTGATTTAACTATCTAAATAATAGCTATTTAATATATGCATTGAGAAAGTTAATGAAAAAGTTAATGAAAAAGTCAATGAGAAAGTCAATAAGAAAGTCAATAAGAAAGTTAATGAGAAAGTTAATGAGTAAACTAAAAAGATAGAAAATCATGTAGAATGATTGATAAAATCATGTTTGAAACTTGATAAAGAACAAATTTGATTCTTGATTGCAAAGCAATTTGAAGCTTGATAAAAAGTCATGAAGAAAGTTATGTAAAAAATTATGTAGAAAGTTATGTAGAAAGTTATGTAGAAAGTCATGTAGTAAAAAGATCAGTAGATGATTCAATTAAAAGATCAGTAAAAAGTTTACTAGTAGAAAAATTAATAGAAAGATCAATTGAAAAATCAGTAAAAAGCTTATTAAATGACTTGATTGAAAAATCAGTAGAAAGATCAGTGAAGATGCTTGATAGAAAAACATGAAGAGTGCTTGATAAAGAATCATGAAAAATGCTTGATAGAAAATCATGTAGAAAGTCATGTAAAAAGTATTGTTTGATTCATGTTATGCACTTGATCAGCACGTATTTTGAAGCATGTAGAATGTTTGATAAAGTGTTTGATAAAAAGTTCAGTTGATAGCTCAATAAATAGTTCAGTAGAAAGATTAATAAAAAGATTGATAGAAAGATTGATAGAAAGATTGATAGAAAGATTGATAGAAAAGTTAATAGAAAGATTAATAGAAAGATTGATAGAAAGATTGATAGAAAGATTGATAGAAAGATTGATAGAAAGATCAGTAGAAAGCTCATTAGATAATTCAATTAAAAGATAAATAAAAAGCTCATTAATAAAAAGATCAATAGAAAAATTGATTGAAAAATCAGTAGAAAGATCAGTGAAAAGCTCAGTAAAAAGCATTGTTTAAAGCACTGTTTGACTCATGTTATGCACTTGATCAACACATCTTTTAAAGCATGTTTTGAAGTGAGTAAATTAATTAGTAAATGAATGAGTAGATAGTTGAGTTGATAGTTGAACATGTTGATATTTTGATTATTATTATTCTAGAAAGTAGAAACTATGAAAAAAAAATGAAAACTTCAAATTTTCTAGCATTAACTTTATAGAGTTTGAAGCAAAGATTATTAAGTAAATAGTTGAGCATGTAAAATGATGAGTAAATAAAAGAGTAAATGAGTGAGTAAATAAATGAGTAGAATGAAGAGTAAATGAGTGAGTAAATAGATGAGTAGAATGAAGAGTAAATAAGTGAGTAGATAGTAAAGTAAAAAGTAAATGAGTAAGTAAATAAATGAGTAGAATGAAGAGTAAATGAGTGAGTAGTTAAATGAGTAGAATGAAAAGTAAATGAGTGAGTAAATAGTAAAGTGAAGAGTAAATGAGCAAGTAAATAATAAAGTGAAAAGTAAATGAGTGAGTAAATAAATGAGTAGAATGAAGAGTAAATGAGTGAGTAGCTAAATGAGTAAAGTGAAAAATAAATGAGTGAGTAAATAGTAAAATGAAGAGTAAATGAGCGAGTAGTTAAATGAGTAAAGTGAAGAGTAAATGAGCGAGTAAATAGTAAAATGAAGAGTAAGTGAGTGAGTAAATAAATGAGTAAAGTGAAGAGTAAATGAGCAAGTAAATAGTAAAGTGAAGATTAAATAAATGAGTAAATAAATGAGTAAAGTAAAGAGTAAATGAATGAATAAATAATAAAGTGAAAAGTAAATAAATGAGTAAATAGATGAGTAAAATGAAGAGTAAATGAGCAAGTAGTTAAATGAGTAGTTAAACAAGTAAATGAGTGAGTAAATGAGCAAGTAAATGAGTGAGTAAATAAATGAGTAGTAAATTGAATGCAATGAAAGAAATGAAAGTGATGAAAATAATGAAAGTGATGAAAGTAATAAAAGTGTAATTTAATTCAATGACATATGAATAAATATAAATTTTATTCATAAAATTTGATTACATTCAGATGAGCTCAGCTAAAATTTCAACTTTATTTTGCTTTAAGTGACAAATGTTTCTTTAGTTAAACTCAATAATTTAGTTCACTTTTCAAACTGCAAATGCATACAAGATGATCATAAAAAGAAAGCAAAACAATTAAAAGTTGCTTTTGATAAAAATAATGAATTAAAGAAAAAGATTAATCAGTTACAAAATGAGCAATTAAACTTCAGAACAAAACTATCTCTTATTCTCGATCGTCAGATGAGCATATGACGCTCTCAACCCCCCCCGGCGACGATCGCCTTGGCACGTCGATCCGTCATATGCTTCCCGGTCAATCCGTCATATAGGTCGAATTCCTACTAGACGTTCTCGAGCCCGATACTTTCTATGACATGAATCGTAGAGTCGATCGAGGCGACTTCAACGCTTCAAAAATCCCCGGAAAATACGCAGGGTTGATGCAGCAAATGCGTTCGGGAATATGAGGGGTTTGGTCGGCTCGATCGCTCAGCTGCCCTCATCTTCCCCCGCCCGGATTGATTTCGGCGCGCTGACTACCCCACATACTTTGGGAGGCATAATTGTAGCGCTGATTCAGCTGAATTCAACGCTTCAGAAATAATTGAATAATGTCAAGATTTGACCTAGGAATCGAGGTTGGGGAGATTCACTGCGCTGAGTGACCGCCGCCCCCCCCGTAGTAGCCCTTCCCCCGCCCGGATCAACCTATGCGCGCTGACTACCTCACATACTTTGGGGGGCATGATTGTAGCCCTGAATTAGCTGAATTCAATGCCGTCAAAATAATTGATTTATATCAAGGTTTGATCGGGTAAATGGGGTTGGGGATGTTGATGCTTCGGGGCCTACCTGTTCCCACCTATGCTCAGCCCTAGAAGCAGTGGTCAGCCCTATCGGAGGCTTTCAGCCCTAGAAGCAGTGATCAGCCATAGCAGCAGTGATCAGCCCTACCGACGAGGCGAATGGGTGAATTTGCTACCTGCTATCGAATTCTTCGCTCGAATCAACCTCGATGCGCTGACTACCTCACATACTCTGGGGGGCATAATTGTAGCTCTGAATCTGCTGAGTTCAATGCTTCAGAAATAATCGGAAAATATTCAGATTTGACCTAGTAATCGGGGTTGGGGAGGTTCACTGTGCTGGGTGACCGCCCACCTAGTAGTAACCCTTCCCCCGCCCGAATCAATTCCTGCG
>JAABUT010002479.1_pt1 | contig 17714 bp, 16 predicted proteins | sample 5559281 | NCBI WGS metagenome assembly JAABUT01 (sample SAMN10711880, study PRJNA513359) | rock metagenome | isolation source: Antarctica rocks | place: Antarctica: Victoria Land, Ricker Hills nord | collected 2016-01-04 | reverse complement strand
AGACCGTGCCCGAGCCGGTACCTCACGGCGGCGGCATCCGGACCGTCGGACCGGGTCGGCACCGCGGCCGACTCCGAGCCCGCCGGCCGTGATCGCGCCGGCCGTGCAGGCCGTGCCGGCTGCGCCGACTGTGCCGGCGGTGATGTCTGCATGCTGCCCCCAGGTCGAGTCACTGGAGCGTGACAGACCGCCGGGGGCGGCCACCGAGTTGTCCACAGCATGCGGAATGGGCGGCTTGGCGCCACGGCCGGCACGCGGAATGCGCCGACGCCGGACCGCGGTGCGATCCGGCGTCGATCAGTGGGTCTCCCGGGCTGCTGGTGTCCGATGGCCCGTGGCGGCCTGGCCTAGGCCTTGCCGAGAATGCGGTTCATCTTCGTTCCGCAGACCGGGCAGATGCCCTTCGCCATCCGGCGGCCGTTCGTCTCGTGCACCTCACCCTCGAAGTCACGCTTCTCCTTGCACTTGACGCAGTAGCCGTTGTAAGTGTCGGCCATGGCACATCCTCTCTGTCTCCCCGAGGGGAACGCCCGGGCTCACGCTGCCCGGAATCGCCGCTCACGCTACCCGGCCGGGCCCTTCCCGCAGCGCAAGCGTGCGGGAGCGTGAAGGGCGAAGCCCCCTGACGTGGACATCGGGACGTTTTCCGGCGCCGTCAGAGCCGGGCCCTGACGGTGAACCGTGCCCCGGCCCGCCGTGCCTTCGGCCCGATGGGATGATGCCGTCATGACGTTCTCCGCCGCCGCAGACCGCTACGAATCGATGCAATACCGTCGCACCGGCCGCAGCGGCCTGCTGCTCCCGGCGGTGTCGCTGGGACTCTGGCAGAACTTCGGGGACGTGAACCCGCTGGAGGTTCAGCGCAGCATTCTCCGGCGGGCCTTCGATCTCGGGGTCACCCACTTCGACTTGGCCAACAACTACGGACCGCCCTACGGCACCGCCGAGACCAACTTCGGCCGGATCTTCACCGAGGACTTCCGCCCATACCGCAACCAGCTGGTGATCTCGACAAAGGCCGGCTACGACATGTGGCCGGGCCCGTACGGCGACTGGGGATCCCGCAAGTACCTGCTGAACAGCCTGGACGACTCGCTGCGCAGGATGCGCCTGGACCATGTCGACATCTTCTACTCCCACCGGGCCGACCCGGACACCCCGCTGGAAGAGACGATGGGCGCTCTGCACACCGCGGTGCAATCGGGTCGAGCGCTCTACGCCGGCATCTCTTCGTACTCCCCTGAACGTACTCAGCAGGCCGCGCAGCTGCTCGCTGAGATGGGCACGCCCCTGCTGATCCATCAGCCGTCGTACTCGATGCTCAACCGCTGGATCGAGGGCGGATTGCTCGACGTGTTGGGGGACAACGGGATCGGCTGCATCGCATTCTCGCCGCTGGCCCAGGGCATGCTGACCGATCGTTACCTCGACGGGGTACCGGAAGGATCGCGGGCCTCCCGCACCGGCTCACTGAGCAAGGACCTGCTGACCGAGGAGGCCATCAGCCACATCCGAGCGCTCAACGACATCGCCGCCGACCGGGGCCAATCGCTGGCACAACTGGCGCTGGCCTGGGCGCTGCGCGACCAGCGGGTGACCAGCGTCCTGGTCGGAGCCAGTTCGGTCGAGCAGCTGGAGAACAATCTCGGCGCGCTGAACCGTCTGGATCTCTCGGCCGACGAACTGGCCACCATCGAACGGCACGCAGTGGACACCGGCATCGATCTGTGGCGGCCGTCCAGCGCTGTATGAACTGTCACGCTGGATGAACCGACCACGCGGTCTGGCTGTTCGCGCTGGGTGAGTCCGGGCCGAGCGGCAACTGAGTGCGCGAGTCTGGCTGGTTCAGCCGTCCTTCGGCGTGCGGTCGTTACCGCCGTTCGGGTCGGAGCTTCCGCCCTGCTGCCGGTCGGTCCATGCCTGGTCCGACGGCGGGTTTTCGTCATGCTGCTCGGTTGTCGTTCCTTCGGTGGTCTCGCCGGCGGCCTGGTCGCCGGCAGCGTCGTCGTGGGGCTCGTTCGACCCCTCGATCTCGGCCAGGTCCTCGACGTCGCCGATGCCCGCGAGCAGTTCACTGAACTGCTTGTCGCGTTCCACGAAGCCGGCCGGATCGTCCAGGTCGGCGGCGCCGGGCAGCAGGTCGGGGTGTGCCCACAGGGCATCCCGGCCTTCGTTCCCGCGACTGTCGCCCACCGCCTGCCACAGCTCGGCGGCGGCCCGCAGCCGGCGCGGGCGCATCTGCAGGCCGACCAGGTTCTCGAATGCCTGCTCACTCGGACCACCGGAGGCCCGACGTCGCCGCATGGTCTCCTGCATGGGCATGGCACCCGGCAGGCGTTCGCCGACAGCCTGCGTCACCACGGTGTCGACCCAGCCCTCTACCAACGCCAGCACGGTCTCCAGAGCGCGCAGCGTCGACTCCTGGCCCGGGGTGATCTTCGGTTCCAGCATCCCCGCACTCATCCCCTGGCCGCTGAGCAGCGCCTGCAGACTGGCCGGATCCGACGGGTCGATCTGCTGAGCGAGATTCTCCATCTCGTCGAAGTCGACCTTGATCCCGGCGGCGTAGGCGGTGACCAGTGAGACCACCCGGTCCCGCAGCCACGGTGCGGCGGCATAGAGCCGATGGTGGGCTGCCTCCCGAGCGGCCAGGTACAGCCGAACCTGGTCCTCATCGACGTTCAACCCCTGGGTGAACTCGGCGATGGCCAGCGGCATCAGAACCGCGGTGCCGTCGGGGCCGAGCGGGATCCCGACATCGGTCGAGGTGAGGACCTCACCGGACAGCTGCGCCAGTCCCTGGCCGAGCTGCGAGCCGAACGTCATACCGCCCATCGAACTCAGCATCCCGAGCAGCGGACCCACCTGGCCCCGGATCTCCTCCGGCAGCGCGTCGGTCCATGAGGATGTCACCCGCTCCGCGATCGGCGAGCACAGCAGCTTCCAGGTCGGCATGGTCGCCTCGACCCACTGCCGCGCGTTCCAGGCGGTCACCGTGCGGCTGGCGGCCGGGAACCCGGTGACTCCGTCCAGCCAGATCTCGGCCAGCCGGACAGCCTCCCGGACCTTGTCGAGATCCACCGAACTGGCCGGATGCGCTGCCGGGATTGCTTGCAGGGCAAGCCTTTGCGCGATGTCGTAGTTGATCGGACCGGTAGTGCCCTCACACGAACTGCCCGCCTGGGACATCATCTGGCCCAGCTGGGCGAGCATGTTGCCGATCTGACTCAGGTCGAAGCCCCCGGCGCCGAAGCCTCCTTGACCCGAACCCGCAGGGCCGGAACCAGGTGGAAGGCCGCCCGGTCCCTGGCCGCCAGGACCGGAGCCACCCGAGGACCCTGAGCGGTTCTCCGGGTCGTCGTCGTCCCCGGGGTCTCCGGCGCCGAAACCGAACGGCAGATTCGTCATGCCCACCACGGTACGCAGCGGGCCAGGTCGCGGCGACGGATGCGCCCGGTCGATCGCCCAGAGCGAACGCGGGGAGCTTCGGGCGAGGCGACGGTCGAACGCGCGGGCTCGGGTGGTGACGCCGGAATCGCCCCGCGGCGCCGACCGGATGGCGCCCACCGAATACAGTCGCAGCCATGCAGTGGTTCACCCGGCTGTCGTTGCGTGGTCGCGTGCTGACAGTGGGCGCCCTACTGTCGGCGGCCCTGGTGGCCGTCGGTGCGAGCGTCCCGGTTCCGTACGTAGCCCTGGGTCCGGGCGTCACCTACGACACGCTCGGTCAGGTGCAGGGCACCGAGGTGATCTCGTTCACCGGCACCGGGATCCCGTCGACCGTTCACGAGACGTTCCCGAACGCCGGCCACCTGAACATGACCACGATCTCGGTCGTCGACGGACTGCCACTGTTCGCGGCACTGGGTTTGTGGGGCAGCAGTGACTACGCCGTGGTGCCGCGGGAGGACTTCTTCCCCCCGGACCAGAGCACCGAGCAGGTCAACCAGCGAAACGCCGAGCTGTTCGCCGAATCCCAGTCGGCGGCGGAGGTCGCCGCGCTGGACTATCTGCACTACCCGGATGTGGTGTACGTCGGCAACATCACCGACAACTCGCCGAGCCTGGGGAAGCTGCGGTCCCAGGACCGGATCACCCAGATCAACGGTCAGCCGGTGACCAACGCGGCCAGCGTGCAGGCGGCGATGGCGGCCACCCGGCCCGGCCAGAAGGTGACCGTGACGGTCCAGCGTGCCGGCCTACCGGTCACCGCGCAGATCACCCTGGGGACGAACCCTGCTCGTCCGGGGCGCGGCTTTCTGGGTATCGGGCCGCAGCAGCGTCCGCTGGCCCCGTTCACCGTGCACATCTCGCTGGCCAGGATCGGCGGTCCGTCGGCCGGGTTGATGTTCACCCTCGGGATCATCGACAAGCTGACCCCTGGGGATCTGACCGGTGGCCGCTTCATCGCCGGCACCGGAGAGATACAGCCGCCGACCGCTCCCGCCACGTCTCCGACGGTCGGACCTATCGGCGGCATCCTGATGAAAATGATCGGAGCCAGGGACAAGGGCGCGACTGTGTTTCTGGTGCCGGCGGCGAACTGCGCGGAAGCCGTCACCCGGATCCCGCAGGGACTCGAATTGGTCAAGGTCGGCACCCTGGACGAGGCGATGACGGCGCTGAAGGACCTGCAGGCCGGCAAGACGCCGGCCGGTTGCTGAGGGTCCGGGACCCTACTAAAGGGCCCCGGTGACCCGGTGGGTCAGTCGAAGGTGGCCAGCAGTGCGGCGATCAGGCCGGGGGCCAGGTCGCCGCCGCGCAATGGCTCGGCACTCGCGGCTTGGTCCCCACCGGCGGCGGTTGCCGTTCCGACGGAAGGCCGCACCCGCAGCAGGCAGGCGCCACCCGGTGCATCCCGTAGCACCCCGGCCACCAGACGGGCCTCGGTCCGCGCCGGGTGCCCGGCCGCCCGGCCGGCGGCTGTCTCCGGATCCGCGGCGAGCTCGTCGCCGACGTCGGGCGGCAGCACCACGATCTCCTGGGCCAGAACGCAGCCGACAACGGCGTCGGGCCAGCCGATCCGGCCCAACGCCAGCGCAAGGTCGCCCTCGGAGAAGTCGTCCTGAGCGATCGGGGTGTAGCGCCCGCTACCGACGAGATGGGCCGCCAGCTCGGGCTGGGTCCGGCGGACTTCGTCGGTCGGCACCAGCGCGAACAGTCGTGGTTTCGCGTCCCAGCCGCCGATCCCGACGAACTCCTCGACCTCGGCGACGACCGCCGCCAGCTCCGGATCCTCCAGCCAGCCAGGATGTCCAGTGTCGGGGGTGGCGTTCACCGCTCGATCCTCGCACGGACGGGGAACCAATCCCCGGCCTCTACAGTTGACCTTCGGGAGGCTGGCAGAGCCCTTGGTGCCCCGTTTCTACGGGCTTCGACGATGCAAGGAGTTCCTGGCGTGGGCATGAGGCCCGGTATCGGTATCCCGACGATGTCCAAACGAGCGAAGCGTGTGCTGATCGCCGTCGTCGTCCTGGTGGTGCTGGCCATTCTGTGGTTCCAGTTCGTCGGTCTGTACGTGAACTTCCTCTGGTACGGCGAGGTCAGCTTCCGGCAGGTGTTCACCACGCAGGCGATCAACCGGATCGTGCTGTTCCTGGTCGCCGGCATCGGTGCCGGCGGGTTGGTGCTGCTGGCGATGACGCTCGCCTACCGCTCCCGCCCGGTGTTCGTACCGACCAGACCGGCGAACGATCCGCTGGCGCCCTACCGGACCGTTGTGTCCGGCCGGCCGCGGCTGTTCGCGATCGGCATCTCGGCGCTGATCGGCATCATCTGCGGGCTTTCGGCGCAGGGCCAGTGGGAGACGGTGCAACTGTTTCTGCACGGCGGCTCATTCGGGCGGAGCGACCCGCAGTTCGGGCACGACGTCGGGTTCTACGTCTTCAGGCTGCCGTTCATCCAGATGCTGCTCGGCTGGCTGTTCGTCGTCTCGGCGCTCTGCTTCATCGCGGTGCTGGCGGTCCAGTACGTCTTCGGCGGGCTCCGGCTGCAGGGTCCCGGCCGGAAGGTGACGTCGGCGGCCACGCTGCAGTTGTCCCTGTTGATCGGGATCTTCGTGCTGATCAAGGCCGTGCAGTACTGGTTCGACCGCTACAACCTGATGTTCTCCGATCGGAGCGGCATCTTCACCGGCGCCAGTTACACCGATCTCAATGCGGTGCTGCCGGCGAAGATCATCCTGATGGTGATCGCGGTGATCTGCGCGATCGGCTTCCTGGTCGGGGCGATCCTGCGGTCGGTGAAGCTGCCGGCCATCGCTCTGGGTCTGCTGGTGCTGTCCAGCGTGCTGATCGGCGGAGTATGGCCGTTGGTGCTGCAACAGGTCGTGGTGAAGCCAAACGCGAACACCAAGGAAGCGACGTACATCAGCAGGAACATCGAGGCCACCCAGAATGCCTTCAAGATCGATGGCAACAACGTGAAGTACATCGACTACTCCGGGACCACTGCGGCCAATGCCATCACCACCATCGGCAACGACAAGAACACCATTCCGAATGCACGTCTGCTCGACCCGAACGTGTTGGCCAGTACCTTCACCCAGCAGCAGCAGCTGAAGAACTTCTACGGATTCGCCGATCAACTCTCGGTGGACCGCTACACGGTGAACGGCCAGACCCGTGACTACGTCGTGGCTGCCCGAGAGCTCTACACCGAGGGTCTGTTCGGCAACCAGAAGTCCTGGATCAACGAACATCTCATCTACACCCACGGCGACGGGTTCGTCGCGGCGCCGGCCAACTCGGTGACCAACGCCAGCGGGTCCACCGGTGGAGGGTATCCGGAATACACCGTCTCCGACCTGGAGAACAAGGGCAAGATCCCGGTCGAACAACCCCGGATCTACTACGGACAGCTGGGCACCACCTATGCGATCGTCGGCCAGGAGGCGGGGCGGGATCCGCAGGAGTTCGACACCGACGCCAGCAAGTTCACCTATCAGGGCAAGGGTGGGGTGCACCTGGGAAACCTGTTCCAGCGCCTCGTCTTCGCCACCGAGTACAGCGAAGTGAACTTCCTGTTCTCCAATGCCATCGGGGGCAACTCGAGGATCCTGTACAACCGGGATCCCGGGCAACGGGTCAAGCTGGCCGCGCCGTTCCTGACGGTCGACACCAAGCCGTATCCGGCGGTCGTCGGCGGCCGGATCGTGTGGATCGTCGACGCCTACACGACTGTGCAGAACTACCCCTACTCGCAGAACGTGACCTTGTCCGAGGCCACCCAGAACTCGTTGCAGTCGCAAGGTGCGGCCGGCCAGCTGAACGAGCAGGTGTCTTACATCCGGAACTCGGTCAAGGCAACGGTCGACGCCTACGACGGCACCGTGAATCTGTACAACGTGGACGACACCGACCCGGTGCTGAAGGCCTGGGAAGGCGTCTTCCCCGGGCTGATCAAGCCCAACAGTGAGGTGAGCAAGGATCTGCGGGCGCATTTCCGGTATCCGCAGGACCTGTTCGAGGTCCAACGGGCACTGCTGTCGAAATATCACGTGACCAATCCGTCGGAGTTCTACAATCAATCGAATTTCTGGCGGGTCCCCAACGATCCAACGATCGACCAGGTGACGGCGCCGCAGCCGCCGTATTACATTCTTGCCGGCCTGCCGGAACAGCAGGGGGCGAGTTTCCAGCTCACCAGCGTGCTGACGGGCTATCAACGTAACTTCATGAGCGCTTATCTGTCGGCGGCCAGCGACCCGGCCAACTACGGGAAACTCACCGTCCTGCAGCTACCCACGACGACACAGACGCTCGGACCGGTACAGGTTCAGCAGTTGTTCAAGACGACCTCTCGAATAGCCCAGCAGATCAACCTGTTGTCGGTGAACAACAACAACACGGTGATCTACGGGAACCTGCTGACACTGCCTGTCAATCAGGGGTTGCTCTACGTCGAGCCGGTATATGTCGAGGGACGGAACAACGCGAGTTCCTACCCGCAGCTGGCCAAGGTGCTGGTGTGGTTCGCCGGCCGGGTGGGTTTCGGTGACTCGTTGAGCCAGGCCCTCGCCGACGCGGCGGCCAGCGCCCCTGTCCAACCGCCGACCGGTGAAGGCGGCGCCGCCGGCACCGCGCCGCCCGCATCGACCGACTCGGCGCAGGCGTCGACCGGCGCGACCGGCCAGTCGCCCGCATCCACGGCTCAGCTGCCGGCCAACCAGCAGGAGGCGGCGGCGGCCATGAACCGGGCGTACGCCGACCTGCAGACCGCCAAGAAGTCCGGCGACCAGGGCCAGATCGGTGCCGCGAACAAGAAACTGGAGGAAGCGGTGCAGGCGTATCTGCAGATTGCCGGGCCGGCGCCTTCGGGCAGCGCTCCACCCGTCACGGTGACCGGCAGCTCGTCCGCGACCGGCGGTGGATGACGCGGCGACCACCCATGGTCGTCGCGGGCTCGTCCGCGGAGCTTCTTCCCGGACTTTGATTTTGCCGGGGTCCAGCCGATTGCTACAGTGGAGGCACGACGCGGGGTGGAGCAGCTCGGTAGCTCGCTGGGCTCATAACCCAGAGGTCGCAGGTTCGAATCCTGTCCCCGCTACAACGCAAGGCAGTAAGAACAAGGGCTCCAGTGCCTCGGCATTGGAGCCCTTGATCATTTGTCAGGCATTTGTCAGGCAAATTTTGAGCGCACGGCGGTTCGTCGGGCCGCCCTACCGCGGACGTAGGACGGCAGGAATCGGGCGCAGCCAGCCGCGCGGATGCCTCCAGGTGACCGAGGCTGCTATAGCATCCGCTGCTATGGTGACCGAGTGGACGACCGGGGTGAGTTGCTGCGGCAGGTGATGCGCGAAACGCGCACCACCCAGTCCGAGCTGTCCCAGCTCAGTGGCGTCCACCAGCCGAGCATCAGCCAGTTCCTTTCCCGCAAGATCGACATGAGCGACGAGCAACTCGATCGCCTGCTGTCGTGCATGGGATACCGCCTTGAAATCGTCCGACGTCTGGTCGTTCCCGAGCTGATCCGGTCGGAGCGTCGCTCGTGGCAGCTGCACCGGCAGCTTTCCCTGCGGCTCAACCGATCGATGCTGGACGAGTGGCGCCCCGTTGTTCGGAAGAACCTGAAGCGGCTCAGCAGCAGCGAGCAGGGCCAGCCGCACGAACGGAACCTGCAACGGTGGAAGTCACTCCTCGACTCCGGCGACGTCCGAGGGTTGCGCCGCGTCCTCACCGGCCTTGACCGGGATTCGATCGAGATGCGCGAAGTATCGCCGCTCGGCGGTCTCCTATCGGTCGCGGAACGCGCTGACATTCTGCGCCGGGTCAGCTGATACGCCGCGACCAACTGGAGACGACGCTGCGCGGAGGTCAGTCGCTCACGCGGTCGAGTAGCTCGCGAGGTGTGATGATTTCGATGCCGGGATTCCGGAGCGCGTGTAGGTCCTGGTCGCCGGATACCAAGACCTCCGCCAGCGATGCGACGGCGAGCGCGACCAGGTAGTCGTCATCGGGATCCCGGCACAGGTGAGGTGGGTGGGCAGGTTCGCCGCGCCACTCTGCGAGCCGGCTGAGTTCGGCGATGAACGCCGCGGCGATCGCTGGGTTTATGTAGCGACGGAGCTTGGGTCGGCCAAGCACGTCTGTGACTTCGTCGATCAGGTGTTGCGACACGATCGGGGTGACTGTCCCAGCGTCAATCAGCGCGACGATCCGGCCAAGCGCACCGGCAGGGGTGATCGCCGCAGAAATCAGGACGTTGGGGTCCAGTACAACGCGATGCGGCGGTGCCGCGGTCATGCGCTGCGACGCTGAGCGCGCGCAGCTTTCAGTTCAGACTTCGCAAGTGCCAAGGCTTCGTCTTCTGACAGGCTCGGATCCTGACCGTTAGCGATGCGGACTTGGCTGAGCTGACCACCACCGAGCCCGCGCCGCAGGGCAGCGGCGAGCACCTCGCCGCGCGGCTTGCCGGAGCCGGCAGCCTGTGCGTCGGCGAGCTTCAGCAGGTCGTCGTCGACCTCGACCGGCACGGTGCTCATCGGAAACCTCCTACGTCTTGAAGGTACCGGAACTGTTGAGCTAGTGGCGGCGACTTCGAGCCCTCGAACGCCTTCAGCACCGGCTCGCCAGCGTCGTGAAGGCTGCCCAGGTACTGCTGGGTGGTGGTGATCTGCCGGTGACCGCGGCGGTCCATGACGACCCTGAGTTCGGCGCCACCGGCGAGCCGTCACGCGGCGTGCGCATCATCTCTGAGCATCCGTGTTGCTGACGTGGCCGTTCGCTCGTCCGGTGCGGGCACCATGCCGGCGAGACCTAGGACCTCCAACAGCGCAACCTCGACAGGAGTCAGCCCCGCATTCGCCCTGGCGGAGCGGGCGGGCGCAACGAATCTGACATTGCAGGAGTTCTCCGGAGCCCGCATCGGCACAGCGATCTCAGCTCGTCGAGGCACCTGGGTCGACAGTCGCAAGAGATTCGCCGCATACAGACCAGCCGGACCCACGCCGGGACCGGGCGCGAGTTCGCGAACAAGCGACTCGGTCCGGGGGGACTGATCCCCAACGGCGACTTGGTTCCGCGCCAGTAGGGGCCACGCCGAAACACGACGCAACCTCCTGGCATCGGTTGGGCAAACCCGTTCCGACCGAGTATGACAATGGACGCTCCGCGGGCAGCGGTCGTTCCACGGCTCGTCCAGGCCGACAACCTAATGACCAAGACGACACGGCTCGTAATGCCGAAACCAGGACCACGGCACCGATAAGCTGGACCCATGCAGACAGGTCGCCCGTGCGAATCACCAGTCTGACTCTGCGCAACTGGCGCACATTCAAGAACCTGGACGTCACGATCGGCGATCGCTTGATCGTCGTCGGCCCGAATGCGAGCGGCAAGTCCAATCTACTGGACTCCATCCGGTTCCTGCGGGACCTCTCGCGTGGTGGCGGCGGCCTGCAGTCCGCTGTCCGCAATCGCGGCGGCCTCAGCCGCGTCCGGTGCCTGTTCGCTCGCAACTACAACAAGGGTCATGTAGAAATCACCGTCACACTGGGCGAGGACGACGACCCGAAGGAATGGACGTACTCGATCTCCTTCAATGGCGAGAAGGGCGGCTTGAACCGTCCGATCGTTGCGCGCGAGTTGGTCAAGCATGGCGACACGGTCGTCATCGAACGGCCAGACAGCTCCGACGATGCCGATCCGGAGCGATTGATCCAGACGGCATTGGAGCAGATCTCGGCGAACAAGGACTTCCGCGAGATCGCCGATTTCCTCGCTGAGGCCCGCTACCTGCACCTCGTCCCGCAGATCATCCGCGACGCTTCTCGTGCCGGCGACCAACGCGACGACCCGTTCGGTGGCGACTTCATCCCCCGGATGAACCGAGTCTCGTCGAAGACGCGCGACAGTTGGTTGCGCCGGATTACGGCGGCACTCCAGATCGCGGTTCCCCAGTTCGAATCCCTTCAGATCGTCACCGACACGTCGGGACGTCCGCACCTGGAGAGCCGGTACAAGAACTGGCGGGAGAAGGGGAGTCGGCAGGACGAGAGCGACTTCAGCGACGGGACCCTGCGACTGATCGGGCTGCTGTGGTCGCTGGTCGAGGTGGGCCGGAAGGCCACGCCGATCCTGCTCGAAGAACCGGAGCTGTCCTTGCACCCGGCCGTCGTGAGTCTTCTGCCACGGATGCTGGCGAGCGCGCAACGCGGAAGCGGAGCCCAGATCCTGCTGACGACGCACAGCCCGGACCTCCTCGACGACGAGGGCATCCGGCCGGAAGAGGTGCTCGAGCTCGAACCGACAACTGACGGGACGGTCGGCAATACGATCGACCGGATCCCCGAAGCACTGGCTCAGTTCGATGACGGCATCTCGTTGGCCGACATCGTCCGAACGAGGTCTGCACCAACGGGCATCGAACGACTTGCCGGCATCAACCTGGCCTCGCGTTGACGTGATCACGGCGTCTGTTGCCGTCGAGGGAGCGTCGGACGTCGCGGCCGTAGAGAAGATCCTGGCGAGCCGATCGATAGCCTGGACTCAAAGAACGTCTTCGTCAAACGCGGCAAGGGCAACCTGGACAAGAAGCTCGCCGGGTTCAACAACGCAGCGGCGCGGTCCCCTTGGTTCGTGCTGCGCGACGCGGATCACGACGAGGGCGGCTGCGCTGCCGCACTACGCGAATCGCTGCTGACCACCTACGACCAGCAACCTCGGATGTGTTTCCGTCTCGCGGTGCGCTCGCTCGACGCATGGCTGCTCGCCGATTCCGAGTCCTTCGCCACGACCTTCTCGGTCGCGGTCTCGGCGATACCTGTGGCGGTCGAGGACTTGGCCGATCCGAAGTCTTCGCTTGTAGGCGTCTGCCGACGCTCACGCAAGTCAGCGATCAGGCGGGCGATGGTCCCACCGGCCGGCAGCAAGGGCCGTATCGGCCCGGAGTACGTCACCTTCATCTCGGAGTATGCGCGGACCGCGTGGCGGCCCGATATCGCGGCTGCAAACGCGCCGAGTCTCGCCCGAGCATTGGGCGAGATCGACCGTCTCGTGTCGGATGGGACCTGGCGATAGTCATTCGATCTGGTTCGCAGGGTCGTTCAGGTCAACGAGCGGCGTGCGGGCCCGGCGTGGCCGGACGTCGTCATGGTTCGAGCGGCCGGTCGCGGCGTACACGACGATGGTGTCGACGACGATCATCGCGCGTCACCGACCGAAGCCGTCGGCAAAATCTCGTCGACTTGCTTTGGCCGTGTCCGTGCCGCGGTCGCGCCGAAACCCAAGTGATGAGGGCAGAATTCACCCGACTGTGGGTGCCGGCGCTGAGCCGGCGACACCTTCGAGCAGTACCAGGGTGCGGTCATCCTGCTTGTCGGTGAGTTTCGTTGACGAGCTGATGCAGCCGCTCCTCAGTCGTCACGAATTTGGCATGGCTCAAACCGTCCCGCGGATGCGGCGGAGGGCGGCGATCGCGGTTTCGTCGGCGGTAGGCAGCGTGTGGAGGTACTTACCGGTCGTTGCGATGCTGCTGTGGCCGAGTCGCTCCTTGACGACTTGAAGGTCGGCGCCGCCGGCGAGCAGCCACGAGGCATGCGAGTGGCGCAGGTCGTGAAGTCGCGGCCGCGGATCAAGGCCGGCGGCGGCGCACGAGGGGCGCCAGACGTTGTTGCCGAACCAGTCGCGTGGCAGGGCCCGTCCGTGTCACGCGTGCGGACCCACGCGGCGAATCGAGACAGTTGGCTCGCCGCTCGGCGCGGTAGTTCGCGAACGCGGCACGGCAGTGGACGCAGCGGCACCGGCCGGCCGTGTACGCCGAGAGCGTGCCGTGAGTGTACCGGCGGCCGACGTCGTTCGGCTCGGTGAGCCCGAGCTGCTCGACCGGGCGCAGCCGGTGCGGCGACGTCGCCGACGGGCGTGTCGAGGAAGGTGCCGAAGCGGAACAGCAAATCCGATGACTGAAGACCATGCGCGGCGACGTGCGCGCTGATCGCCACGACCAGATCGGGATCGAGTTTGAACCGGCGGGAGCGCTTGTTCTTCGGGTAGGGCTTGACCAGGAACCGGCCACCCTGGGGATGGAACGCCGCGTTGACGTCCGTGACCATGCAGTGAGATGACGAAGTCGTTGAGTGCGGTGGTGAAGACCGCCGAGAGGACGATCTTCAGGTGCCGGATGTTCGCGGGGGACGCCCCGGCGGCCGCGAGATCGGTGACCCACTCGCGGACGTGGATGGGCAGGATGTCGGCCATCTTCATCTGCTTGAACCACGGGATGATCTGGCGGTTCAGGACGTGGCGGTAGCTCTCGCGCGTCGTCGGCTCCAGCACGTGATGCGGGAACCACTGCTCGTCGACGTAGGCGGCGAACGTCAACCGGCCCGAGGTCGGATCGCCGGGACGTCCGGCGCCAACAGTGCCTCGGCGTGCTGTCAGGCCCGGTTGGCCTGCCTACGGGTTGGCGAAGGTGCCAGCATGCCGGATGCGCCCGCGCGCATCGCGGTAGACCGCCGAGTACTGCGCGCGCCCGCCCTGTCCCGACCGCTTGCGGCTGAACCCCACCGCGCACCTCCATGATCATTTGCCATTCAATTTTTCATCAAACGTGATGGCACGAGCCGACACGGCCCGACATCGATTGACTCGAAACCCTTATAGAATAAGGGATTTTGCGATCAGTGTCGCATACAAGAAGACCCTTGCCGCCCGCTCATGACCCAGAGGTCGCAGGTTCGAATCCTGTCCCCGCTACAAAGAAGGTCGGACAGAACAAGGGCCTTAGCGCTTCGGCACTGGGGTCCTTGCTCGTTGCCCCTCCTTTGCCATCGGAATTGGATGGTCACGGTTCGGTGGCGCGTGTCATGTTCGGGCTGCTCGACGCACGTCTTATCCAGCACAACATGTGTATTGATCGCGACGTCGTCGTGCGTCGGGCTGTTTAGGTCACAGCAGGAGGGATTCGGCCTCCAGCATGGCACGGGGATGCCCGCTCACAAACCAGCGGTCGCGGGCGCGAATCCTGTCCCGCTTTGAACGGCAGCGGCCCGACTTGATCGTGGCCGTGCTGTTCTGGCTGACGGTGTGAGCCCGGAACCCTGGTGCGGACAGATCTTTCGGTTCCCTTAAGCACTCACCCCGAGAGGGCGCATCTGCCATCCGGAGCGTTACCGTCGGTCGACAGCCGGACCGACCGGCCGCACGAGGATGTGGTGTGAGTGTCGACGGTGATCCTGATCGGGTTCCTCGGCGGCCTGATCGCCGGCGTCTCCCCGTGTGTGTTGCCCATCCTGCCGGCGCTCTTCTTCGCCGCCGGAACCGGTCCGCAGTCAGCCGGTGGCGAGCGGCAGCAACGTCACATCCGGCGTCCACTGATGATCGTCGCCGGATTGGTGCTGAGCTTTTCGCTGTTCACTCTGATCGGCTCACTGCTGCTGTCCGCGCTCGGACTACCTCAGGGTCTGTTCCGCTGGGCCGGGTTGGTCGTCCTGACACTGATCGGCATCGGCCTGATGTTCCCGGCGGTGAACGCGATCATCTCCAGACCGTTCGCTCGGCTACGGCTGGCCGGACGTCGTCCGTCCGGTGGCAACGGGTTCATGCTCGGGCTGGGCCTCGGGGCCCTTTATGTGCCGTGCGCTGGGCCGGTGTTGGCCGCGATCGCCATCGCCGGTTCCACCGGTGAGATCGACACCAGGATCATCACGATCACCGTCGCATTCGCAATCGGCGTGGCAATCCCATTGTCGCTGTTCGCCTTGGCGGGCAACAACATCGGCGCTCGAATGGCCAGCTATCGCCGTCGGGCGCGCCGGTTCCGGGTAGCGGGCGGGGCGGTGATGATTGTGCTGGCGGTGGCGCTGGCCTTCAATCTCACCGACGCTTTGCAGCGCGCGGTGCCGAACTACACCCAGGACCTGCAGGCGCGGGTGGAGAACATCGGACCCATCCTGGCTCCGGCCGCTCCGGCCACTGTGGCCCCTGCCGCCGGTGCTGCTGGCGCTTCGACCGATAATACTCCTGCCCCCGGTGCTGCCTCGCCCGGTGCTCCTGCCTCCGGTGCTCTGACCACTGGTGCTGCTGCTGCGGGTGCTCCGGCCACTGGTGCTGCTGGTGCTCCGGCCACTGGTGCTCCTGCCGCCGGTGCTCCGACTACTGGTGCTCCTGCCTCCGGTGCTCCGGCAACTCATGCTTCTGCCGCCGGCGGGGCTTCGGTGACACCCGATCCCAACGCAACGCTGAAAAGCTGTACACCAGCATCACTCTCACTGGCGTACTGTGGCCCGGCACCAGCCTTCGAAAACATCAGCAGGTGGTTCAACACCACCGCAGACAAGCCGCTAACGGTCGCCGGCCTGAAAGGCAGCGTCGTCCTGGTGACCTTCTGGACCTACTCCTGTATCAACTGCCAGCGGGCTCTGCCACATGTCCAGTCCTGGTACACCGCGTATGCCGACAAAGGCCTGCAGGTGGTCGGCATCCACACCCCGGAGTTCGCGTTCGAGAGGGAGGTCGGCAATGTGAAGCAAGGGATCGCCGACCAGCACCTGTCGTTCCCAGTGGCGATGGACAACTCGTCATCCACCTGGCGCAACTACCAGAACAGCTACTGGCCGGCCCAGTATTTGATCGACGCTGCCGGGAACGTGCGGCACATCAAGTACGGCGAGGGTGACTACGCCGCCTCCGAGCCACTGATCCGTCAACTGCTGACCGAGGCGCACCCCGGCATCGAACTCCCGGCCACGGTTGAGGCCAATCCGGTCGGCTGACGGGTGAACGTTACTGAGTCGACCCGGGTTTGGTGGAGGGTGGTGTTACCCCACGAGCTGGTGCTCTGAGGGGTCGTTCTGCCGATGGTAGTCAGCTTCTACTTCGGCTGGTGTGTCGTACTTCAGGGAGGAGTGGATTCTGGTGTTGTTGTACCAGTCGACCCAGCTGAGGGTGGCTAGCTCGAGGTCGTCTGCGTTGTTCCAGGGTCCTTCCCAGTAGACGAGTTCGGCCTTGTAGATGCCGTTGAGGGCTTCGGCCATGGCGTTGTCGTAGCTGTCGCCGATGGTGCCGATGGAGGCGTTCAGGCCGGCCTCTGCGAGCCGGGTGGTGTACCGGATGGAGGTGTACTGGGAGCCGGCGTCTGAGTGATGGATCAGCCCGGACAGGTTGTGGCCCAGTCGATTTCGGTTCCACAGGGCTTGTTCCAACGCGTCCAGCGGCAGGTCCGTCTTCATCGATCTGGCGGTCCGCCAGCCCACGATCATCCGGGAGAACACGTCCAGGACGAAGGCCACGTACACCCAGCCGGCCGCGGTGGCGACGTAGGTGAAGTCGACCACCCACAGCTGGTTCGGGGCATCCGCGGCGAGCTGGCGTTTCACTAGGTCGGGTGCCCGATCGGCGGTCGGGTCCTGGATGGTGGTTCGGACCCGGCGGGACTGGCGGACACCGACCAACCCGTTGGCCCGCATCAACCGTTCCACCGTGCACCTGGCCACCGGCGAGCCGTTGACCTGCACGTTCTCCTTGCGGAGCTGGTGGTAGACCTTCAGCGTCCCGTACAGGCCGCCGCGTGAGGCGGTGTGGACCCGGCGGATCTCGGCCAGGACCAGCTCGTCACGGACCGCACGGGCCGACGCCTGGCGTTTCACCGCCACGTAGTAGGTGGATGGGGCGATCTTGCAGCCGTGCTCGGTGAGCACCCGGCAGATCGGCTCGACCCCAAAACGGTTCTTGTACTCGGTGATGAACGCCACTACCACGGCAGTCGCGGGTCGAGCTCCCGCGCGAAGAAACTCGACGCCGCCAGCAAGATCTCGTTGGCACGCTTCACTTCTCGAAGTTCCGACTCCAACTGCTTGATCTTCGCCGCGTCACCGGTGGTCGTCCCGGGACGCTCCCCGGCATCGATGTCGGCCTGCTTGACCCACCCGCGCAACGTGTCCGGTACCACTCCCTCTTCGGGCCGATCCGCTTCACGGCGCCGTTCAACGACAACGACGGGTCTTCCGACATCGCCTCCGCGACCAACCGTCGCGCTCGCTCCCGCAACTCACTCGGATACTTCCTCGGTGCTGGCATGGCTCCACCTTTCCGTGGAATCAGACCCTCCACCAAACCCGGGGCGGTTCATACTCCGGTGTGTGCTCCCCAGTGCTAAGTGGTCTCGCTCGTTAGTTCGTCAGGGGTTGTCGAGGTATAGGCCGCAGGCGGTGTCCAGGGCGTCTTCGGGGGCGCCAGCGAAGACGCCGGTCGGCAGGACGGCGGGTTCGTAGCCGTCTT
>JAABUT010002478.1_pt1 | contig 17727 bp, 14 predicted proteins | sample 5559281 | NCBI WGS metagenome assembly JAABUT01 (sample SAMN10711880, study PRJNA513359) | rock metagenome | isolation source: Antarctica rocks | place: Antarctica: Victoria Land, Ricker Hills nord | collected 2016-01-04 | reverse complement strand
CGACCGCTATCAGAAGGAGCACCCCGGCGTCACGATGGAGTGGGTCCGCGTGCCGGGGTCGAGTTTCGACGAACTGTACCAGTGGGTCACGACGCGCCAGGCCGCGAAAAATGTGCCGGGCATCGTCGGCTCCCATCAGTTCACATCGAGTTCGCAGGAGGCGACAAACACCTCGCCGTGGACCGCCCTCTCGCCCTACCTCGATAAAAACAGCGTGTACACCGGCAAGGCGTGGAAAGACGATTTCCCTGCGGATGCCCTCGCATATATCAAGGCTTCGAATAAGCAGCTCTATTCGGTCACATTCACAGCATACAAGGCGGCGTGGCTCTACAACAAGAACCTGTGGAAGAAGGCGGGCCTGACCGAGGCGGATGAGCCGAAGACCTGGGGGCAATTCTTCACGGTGCTCGATAAACTGAAGGCCTCCGGCATCATCCCGATCGCCCGCACCGGCGATGCCTTCGCGCTCTCACACATGTACTGGGTGATCGAAAACTCCGTTGGTCGAAAGGCGTGGCTGGAGATGAGCGGTGGCCAGATCTTCGCGGACAACCAGACGAAATACTCCGCGCTCTGCAGCGGCAAGTGGAAGATGGACACGCCGTGGAACCGCAAGACGGCAGAAGTGACGAAGCGGCTCTTCCAATACTGGCCACCGGGCAGCACCAGCCTCAAGGCAGCGGATGTCGAGCAACTCTATCTGACGCAGAAGGCGGCGCTCTGGCAGGGGACCCCCGGCAACCAGGGGCAGACCATCCTCCGCCGCATCGATGAGGCGAAGTCCGAGGGGTTGGAGACGTTCGACGTCGGCGCTTTCCCGACGCCGCAACCGGACGCGGAGACCTTCGGCGCGGACGTGGCCGCGAACGCCGCTCCCATCGCGGACGACGGCGAGCGTGGCCTGGAGTACGGCGTGCCGATCGCGGATCTCCGGCAGGATAAAGACCCCGGCGTGGAGGCGATCACGGTGGACTGGATGCAATGGATGACCACGCCGGAAATCCAGGCGATTCAGGTGAAGCCGACATACGATTTACCGATCAATCCCAACGTCAAATTGGACGACCCGCGCCTGCAACTCTTCTACAAGAACAAGAACCAGCTCTTCCCGGCCTATTGGTTTTATGGAGACGACAACCGCCCCGCGTGGAACCAGAATTTCCAGGCGTACCTGCTCGGGCAGAAGGACCTTGATATCTATATCAAGGACGAGCAGACGGAGATTCTTGCCACGACGCAGCAGAAGATTCGCGAGCAGAAGCTGAGCATTCCCTGCGGATAGGCAGTGAACGACGCCGTGCCGGGGTACGCTCCGGCACGGCGCCCAGAACAGAGAGGACTCGATGGCAGTACGAAACCTCACCTCGCCCCGTGCGAGCGCCATACCCGCGATGCGCCGCCCCGCGACGATCTGGCAGCGCATCTGGCGGATGCGGCTGATCTACCTCTTCCTCCTGCCCGCGTTCGCGCTCTTTGTGATGTTCGAGTACTGGCCGACGGTCCTCGTCTTTCGGGAGGCGTTCTACGACTGGGACGGCTTCCGGATCAACAACTTCATCGGCCTCGCCAACTTCCGGGAGATCCTGCACGACCCGACGTTCCTGCGGTCGCTGCGGAACATCCTCGTCATCCTCGTCTTCTATCTGACGATCCCCTTCGCGATGCCGATCATCATCGCTGAGACGATCTTCAATCTTGCCAGCGAGCGGGCGCAGAAGTTCTGGCGAGTCTTCATGCTCATCCCCGCCATCATCCCCTTTCTCGTCATCCTGCTGCTCTGGCAATACCTCTACAACCCGGTGCCCGGCGAGGGCTTTCTCAACAATGTGCTCCAGCACTTCGGCCAGCAACCACGGCTCTGGCTCGCCTCGCCGGATACCGCCCTCTGGTCCTACATCGCGATCGAATTTCCGTGGGCGAGCGGCACCTACATGCTCATCTATCTCGCAGGGTTGCAGAACATCCCGCAGGATGTGGTCGATGCCTCCCGCCTCGATGGCGCCTCGACGTGGACGCGCATCTTCCGCATCGACATGCCCTTGATTATGGGGCAGATCAAACTGATCGCCATCCTGACGGTGATCCAGACCTTGCAGCGCTACGTCGGCATCTACATCCTGACCAATGGCGAGGGTGGTCCGGCCAACTCGACGATGGTGCCCGGCGTCTACCTCTTTCAGAAAGCGTTCAACGCGCATCGGCTTGGCTACGCCAGTGCCGTTGGCCTGGTGCTCTTCCTCTTCATCCTCGCGCTCACGCTGATCAATCAGTTCCTGCTCAAGTCGGAGTCCGACGCGCAGGAACAGGGCATCGTCTAGGAGGTTCGGGTCATGCAGAACGCCGAAGAAGTCCTGAGCAGAGGCGAAGCCACCGTCGCGGAGCCGCACGCAGCGGTGACGGCGGGCAAGAAAGGGGGGATCGGGCAGATCTTCTCGTATCTCTTCCTGATCGTCATCGCCTTCCTCACCTTCCTGCCCTTCTTCCTGATGATCACGATCTCCTTTAAGACGCGCGCCCAGTTCGCCGTGCAGCCGATCTGGCCGACCTTCCCGCTCCACTTCTCGAACTATCGATTCGCCTGGGAGCAAGTCCTCCGCCCGGTGATCAACACGGTGATCGTCTGCGTCGCCTCGATTGGCGGCACGTTGCTCGTCGCATCGCTCGCTGCGTACGCCTTCGCGCGCTTCAAGTTCCCCGGATCGCGTGTCCTCTTCCTGGGGGTTATCTCGCTCCTGATGGTGCCGGATGTCCTGCTGCTTGTGCCGCGCTATGTCGTGACATCGCAGTTGCATCTCCTCGGCAATTACCTCGGCCTGATCCTGCCGTACATCTCGTTCGGCTCGATCTTCGCGATTTTCGTGCTGCGCACCTTTTTCGCCGCCGTGCCGGGCGAGTTGATCGAGGCGGCGCGGATGGATGGCGCGAGCCACTGGACGATCTTCTGGCGAATCATGATCCCGCTCTCGAAGCCGATCCTCGCGACCCTGGCGATCATCCAACTGATCCGCGTCTGGAATGATTATATCTGGCCCTTCGTCGTCATCTCGAAGAAGAGCCAGTACACGCTCGCGCTGATCCTGAAGACCTTCTCCAGCGACTTCGGCACCCAGTGGGGCCTCATTATGGCCTGCTACGTGATGGCGAGCCTGCCGCTCCTGCTCGTCTTCGCTCTCGCCTCGAAGCAGTTCATCAAGGGTCTCACGTCCGGTGCGGTCAAATTCTAGGAAAGGAGCGCGGGCAGTAGTCAGTGGTCAGTAGACAGTAGGCAGTAGTCAGAAAGGATATCGGTGTAGCAGCAGGACGTAGCCAAAGATAGACGCGCGAAACGCTTCCACTTTCAACCGTCTACTGACTACTGACGACTGACTACTTCTTCTCAATGAGGAGGTTTCCGTGAGCAACGAGTCGAAACACCCATCATTCCTGCTGGCGCGGGTGAACCGCCGCCGGATGCTCGGCATCGCCGCCGGGGGCGCGGCGACGGGGATTCTTGCCGCCTGTGGCTCCAGCAAGGCGACCGACACGCCAAAAGCGGGCGCAGCAACCACGAGCGGCGGCGGAGCCCCGACGACCCAGGCCGTCGTGACAATCCTCACGCCGACCCCGGCGGCCGCCGCCCCGGCGTCAACTGCCCCCACCGGATCGGCCGTCGCCGCCGGGGCAACGCCCGCCGCCGCTGCCTCGATCACCGTGACGCGGCCCGAGTTGAAGGGCGCGATCTCGATGGCGCGGCAGCCGAACCCGCCCCTCTCCACCGGTAAGCCGGACCCGGACACGGTGGTCTTCGGCAACCTGCTCAAGCGCTATCAGACGGAGCATCCGGGCGTCACCATCGAGCTCACCGACGTTCCCGGCACCACGGCGACCGATCTCTATCAATGGGTGACGACGCACTCCGCCTCGAAGTCCCTGACGACCATCGTCTCGACGTTCCCCGACCAGGTCACGAGCGACGTGCAGGAGGCAACGAACACCGTCCAGTGGATCAGTCTGTCGCCGGAACTGGATAAGGTCTCCCCCTACACCGGGCAGCCCTGGCGGAGTGATTTCGCACCGGATCTGCTCGTCTTCGCGAAGTACGGTCTCAAGAACAACTACGGCCTGCCCTTCACCCGTTACAAGTCCGCATGGGTCTACAATAAGGACGCCTGGGCGAAAGCAGGGCTGACGGACGCCGATGTGCCGAAGACCTGGAAGCAGTGGTTCGCCGCCATGGACAAGTTGAAGGCCGCCGGGCTTATCCCCATTGCGCGTTCGGGCGACGTGCAGACGACCTCGCATACCTGCTGGATTCTGATGATCTCGCTGGATCGCAAGCAATGGGATGCCATCACCGGCGGCGGCCAATTCATGAGCCTCCAGCAGAAAATCGATGCGGTGTGCAGCGGCAAGTGGCCCTATGACACGCCGTGGGCCCGTGCGGGCTGGCCGGCGTTGAAGAAACTCCTCTCCTACTACGAGCCGGGATTCACCTCGGTCAATGTCAGCAACGCGCGTCAACTCTTCTACGAGGGCAAAGGCGCGATGATATTCGAAAATCAGGCCTTCCTCCAACTGCTTGACGAGGCGAAGGCGGAGGGGCTTGCCAAGTTCGACATCGGCGCTTTCCCAACGCCGCAGCCGGACGCGGAGACCTTCGGCGCGGACGTGGCCGCGAACGCGGGCAAGATCGCCGACGACGGCGAGCGCGACACCACCTACGGCATCCCGATCGCCGACCTGCGCGATAAGGGCAAGGACGCGATGGGCCAGGCAATCGCGGTTGACTACATGCAATGGATGACGCAGCCGAAAATTCAGGCGGAGTACGTCAAACCATCCTATCGCCTGCCCGCGAACCAGAATGTCAAGCTGGACGACCCGCGTTTCGCCCTCTTCCAGCAGAACCCGGAGCAGATCTTCTACCGGCATCTCATGTACTTCAACAACGTCAGCCAGGCCGACCGGCCGCAGTGGGGCCAGAATTTCCAGGCCTATCTCAGTGGTCAGACAAGCCTCGATGATTACCTGAAGAAGGGCGCGCAGCAACTAGTCGAGCAGGCGCAACTCTCCGCCCGCGAGGCGAAGCTCGACGCCAAGTGCGGCTGAGCAGTCGATAGCCGCTCGTCGGCAGTCGGCGGTAGGCAAGAATCGGAGGGCGCCCCGCGTGGGCGCCCTCTCTTCGTTCCTTCACCCATCATCCATCATCCATCATCGGGACATGGCAGGCCGATACGCTGACACGTGCCATGTCTGCCTGATCCGCTACGCCGGTACGGTCGCGTGCGTGCCCCGCGCGGGCGCGAAGAAGACGAGGATTTTCAGGTTCTCCGTGATCGTGTGGAATCGGTGCTCCACGCCTGCCGCAACGAAGACGACGCTCCCCGCCGCGACCGCGCGATCCTCATCCGCGACCTGGATGTGCGCGCGTCCGTCGATGATGTAGTACACCTCGTCCTCGGTGTGAGGCTGCTGCGGGTCGGCAGTACCGGCAGGGAGCAGGTACAGCCCGGTGCTGAGCGACGGCGCGCGCACAAACTCATGGTAAAGCGTGCCCGCCTCCGCGTGCGCCGCCAGCACATCGGCGAGATCGTATGCTTGCATCGGTGATCCTCCTCGGTGGCAGTAGCGAGTAACGAGTAACGAGTAACGAGTAACGAGGTGAAAGTAACACGTAGCAAGATGCCGAAGCTAACCCTCTCGTTACTCGCTACTCGCTACTCGTTACTCATCAAAGCGCAAGGCTGCTGAACGCCGTCAGGTAGCGCGGGTCGTCGCGGCGGAAGGTGTCCGGGTTCGTCCCCTTCGCGATGGCGAGGAAGTACGCGAGCAGTTGCACCGGCACGACCGTCAACAGCGGCGAGAGCGGTTCCGGCACGGTGGGGAGCGCGAAGTGTGCCGCGTCCGGCACGGTCGCGACCGCACTGCCGACCACCCACAGCGGCGTGCCGATCAGCCGGAGTGCGTTGCAGACCTGCGCGAGGCGCTCCATCCCCGGCCCCTCGACCGCGATGGCGACGATCCGGTCGTCCGGGTTCACCGTCACCATCGGGCCGTGCAGGAACTGCTCGACGCTCATCCCATCGATGGTGACGTAGGCGGTCTCGCGCGCCTTAAGGGCGGCCTCGGTGGCGGTCGGCGCATTCGGCCCCGCGCCGATGCAGAAGATGCGGCAATTGGCGTCGATCATCGCGCGGGCAACCGGCTCGATCTCGCCCTCGCGCCGCAGCACGTCCTCAACCTGCTCCGGGAGCGCCATGAGCGCCGCGCGCCAGCCCGCGACCGCCGCTGTGCCGCGCCGCTCGCCGAGCGCGGTGGCGACCTGCGCCAGCACCGTCAGCGCGCCGAGGTGGCTCGCGGTGTACGCCGCCGATGTCTCCTGCGCGACGGTCCGCAAGATCAGCGTCGGGCCGTCGCCGCTCATCTTCGAGCCTTCGCCGCTGATGCCGATGCACGGGATGCCCACCGCTTTCGCCAGTTCCACCGCGTGCGCGGAATACTGCTTCGTCCCCTTGTGCGCCATAACGATCACGGCGTCCCCGGCGCGCAGGGCGGGGGGGTAGGTGGCGAACTCATGCGAGTCCACCGCGCGTGCGTCCGACCCCGCCGCGTGGAGCAGCGTCGCACCGATCTGCGCGGCGTGGAAACTCGTGCCGATGCCGACGACAAAGACGCGCTGCGCCTTCGCGAGCAGCCCCGCCGCCTCGTTCGCCCCGTCCCACCCCGCCGCGAGGAGCGCGCGGAGGTCCGCCGGTTGGCGGTGCATCGTCGTGTACATCGCGTAACGCCCCGCCGATCCTTCGTCCATGCGATTTCCCTTCCCTTCACCTACTGTTCGGACAGCAGGGACGCATGGTAGCAGGAAGCCCACCCGTGGGACAGGGCCAATTATCGCGGCGAAGGGGCGACCAATCCACCGCGCGTATCCATCTTCTCGATGGAGTGTTGTGTGTTCTCATCGAGATGCGCTCAGGATGTCGCCCCGTCGCCGGACGCCGATGGGTCGGCGATGGTCAGCCGCATGTACTGCGTCGCACGGATCATCCCAAGCACCAATCGGACGGGAACGGGCGCCCACCGCCTGCTCGGGTCGGTCACGATGCGCGGGGCAGCCAGGCGGATGTGTCGCCGCCGCGTCTCGATCTCACAGCCGCCCGCTTCCATCACATTCTTCACCCAGTCGCTCTCCGCACCGTAGGTGAGCGCGAAGAGATACCCGTCGCCCTCGCGGAAGGCGTTCACGGGCGTGGAGTACGTCCGCCCCGACCGTCTCCCGGTGTGGGTGATGATGGCGAACCTCGGCAGTCGGCGGGCAAAGGTTCGCAGCGCCCGATTTGTGAAACGGCGGTTGACATGTGCGACCCATCGAGGCAAAGGCATCGTAACCCCCCATCTGTCGTCACGCCCTCTCCGCAGGGAGGCAGACACGAGCGGACGACTCAACACTCCACATCCTTGCCCTCGCTGCCGAAGATCGCCATGCGCGCCTCCTGCGAAGTCCAGATTGCGCTCTGGGCGGTGTAGTGGAACTGGACGGCGCGTCGGCGCTGATTCGTCCGGTTCGCGGGCGTGCCGTGGTGGATCAGGCCGTCGAAGAGCAGGACGCCGCCCGGCTCCAGGGGAACCATCACGTCGCGGGCGGTCTGCACGTCGTTGTCGCAGATCTGCCAGTCCCGCCGCGCGAAGTGGACGACCGGCCCCTCGCAGTGCGAGCCGGGGATGATGTGCATGCAGCCGTTATCCGGGGTCGCGGGGTCGAGGGCGATCCACGCGCCGACGACAGGGTTGTTGATGTCCATGTCGAAGAAGGCTTTGTCCTGATGCCACGGCTTCTCGCGCCCGCCGCCCGGCGGCTTGAGGAGCGCCATGTCCTGGAACTTCTGCGGCGTGTCGTCAACGATCCGCCGGACGACCGCGAGCAAATCCGGGTGGTTCGCGATGGCGTCCAGGCGCGCATCGTACGCCGTGAATGCCATCAACTTGCGGATATAGTCCTGCTTCTCCTCGCGCGCGATCGTGTCGAGGCGGTCTCGCGCCCACGCCTCGAACTGGATGCCTGCGAAGTCCGGCGCTTTGCCGTCGATCAGATCGAGCAGTCCTTCCAAACCCGCCGCCACCTCTGTTGCGGTGAAGGCGTGGTGGATGACGAGGTAGCCGTGCGCGCGGAAAAAGTCGAGGTGCGCATCCGTCACCGCCGCGAAGCCGTCCACGCCCTCCGCGACGGCGTCGAAGCGGTAGAGGTCGGCGGGGTACTCCTCCGCCTTGCCGTCATCGAATGTCGCGACATTGTTGCTGTGATCGACGACCATCGGCGCTGCCCCTGCTTTCCCGTATCCGCTCCTATCCATCATCGACGATACAGGTGTTATCGCACACTTCGCGCCCGCTGACGAGCAGTTGCCGCGCCCCGAGAGACGCGGTAGTGTATGGTGAGTTGGTGCGGAAAGGAGCGAGACGATGCAACCACCGGATGCGGGCATACCGATTCAGTTCATCCCGCCCGAGGCGCTTGAAGGGACGGAGGGCGTCGTCTGGCGCGCCCAGGATGGGAAGCGCACGACGACGCAGATCGCGACGCACGTCCGCTACTCGCTGCGGATGACGCCGAACCGGAAGAACATGCTCGGCCACACGGTGATTCTGCCGCCGTCGTGGCAGGGGACGCTCGAAGTCTCCCGCAAGGACTCGTACCTCCAGCCGAAGACCGAGATCGTCCTGACGACGGACGACGGGCGGCAAGTCTCCGGCTTCATCCGCAGCGTGCGCGGCCTCCGCACTCAGCGCGCCGACGTGACGATCAACGGCTGGCTGGAAGACTGGGTGTAGCGCCGAATTCCAACGCAAATTGCCCCACCCGCTTGACATGGGCGAACGTACGTTCTATTTTGGCGACGGTCGATGCAGCTGAGTGACACCAGCGAAAGGGGCGGACGATGCTTGGAAAGACGATGCTCACAACAATGTTCGACTACAATGCCGCGATGGATGCGCGCATCCTCGATCGCGCCGCGCACGTGAGCGACGAGCAACTGGACGCCCCGGAGGAGTACAGCGGGGGCAGCCTGCGCGCGACGCTCTGGCACACGCTGATGGTCGCGTACGGCTGGCGCTCGCGGTGTCAGGGGATCGACGCCCGCAAGCAGCAACCCCCGGTTGAGCCAACCGCCTCGGTCGCGGCGCTCCAGTCATTCCAGCAGGAGGAGCACGCACGTGCGCAGGCCTACCTCGCCAGCATGAGCGAAGACGATCTCGCCGCGCCACTCACGCTGACGCACCCGGATGGCAAGACATTCACGTACGCGATCTGGCAAATCCTCATGCACATCCTCTACCACAGCGCGCAGCACCGCAGCGAGATGGCGGAACTGCTGACGCGGTACGGCCAGTCGCCGGGCGATACCGACTTCATCTTCTTCGTCGATTCGGAGTAGGAGTGACGCGGTTCGTGAGAGGAACCGGGTGGTGGCAGGCTTTTGAACATTAAGAACTTGATTCGGTAATGCGTTCACAGGCTGAAAGCCTGTGCTACTGGTGGCGTAAGCTTTCAGCCTGCGTCCCGAGATTACCGAATCAACCAGTTAATTATTCATCAGCCTGCCACCACCCGGAAAATCGCCCCGTCGTATGTCCTATGCGGTCTTGTGTGCGCCCCGTAACTCCCCCACCGTCGTCGCCACTGTCGCGGCGATAACGGCGATGGCAACGATCCACGCCAACCCCGCCGCCATCGTCCGGGGGAGTACGCGCGCCAGCCATCCCTCCACTGTGAGCCGGTAGAGCGCGACTGTCACGACCGCCGTCACGCCGACGAAGAGCAGCGCCGCCAGACCGTAGCCGATGTCCCACCCGTGCCCCTGCAGCGCGGCGCGCCCGTCTCGTCGCAGCGTCGGCACGGCCCGATTGCCGAGCCAGCGCAGCGCGCGCGCCCGCAGATTGGGCCGTTCGAGGGTGTCCATCAGCACGTAGTAGCCGTCCAACTCGACGAGCGGGTTCAGGTTGGAGAGCACGCCGAGGTACGATGTGAGGGCGAACTGCCACAGCCCGGCGGCGACGACCGGGCTTGCGATGCGCCAGGCGGCAATCGCCGCGATGCCGCCGAGGAGCACATTCGCGTATGGACCGGCGAGCGCCACCGCGATCCGGGGCCACTTGCCCGCCAGCCACATGTCCGATGTGTCGACGTATGCGATGGGGCTGAATAGATGCCACCCCAGCCCGGCGCGGCGCACGTCGTGGCCGAACGCTTTCGCCGTGAAGGCGTGCCCGGCCTCGTGGATCAGGATCGAGACGAGATAGGCGGGGATGAGGAAGAGCAGGATGAGCATGCTGCGGTTCGACTGGTGGAGGATCGTGTTGACGCGCCCGCTCGTGCGGAGGAACGCCGCGAAGCCGGCGATCGCGACGATGCCGAGGAGCGCCTGCGCCGGTCGGGTGTAGAGAATCCAGATGCACTGGCGGTACCAGCGGGTGATCGGGCCGTCCAACCCCTCAAATGCCATCCGCCACGTCACGGCCCGCCGCGCCCGGAGGAGCAGCCGCTGCCAGCGGGTCGGGCGAACGGTGCGTGCGGTGAACTCGTCCGCGAGGGCAGGCATCTCCAGAAAACCCGCGTGCGCTAGCCCGCCGATCACGCCGCTGATTGCCGTGGGCGCGAATGCCTTGAATGCGGCGAAATAGTCGAGCGCGAGGTCGCGCAGCGTGTGCTCGCCGTCGAGCCGCTGCCACAGGAACAACCCCTCGCGCGAGAGACGGTAGTAGACGCCCCGCCGTGGGTCCTTTAACGTCGTCACCGTCTCACCCTCCGGCGTCGCCCGCTGATGGACGAGGATGCCGGGAACCTGGCGCGGGCGCGCTCGCAACTGGACAAGTTCGAGGAGACAGCCGCCGACGGCCTCCGGGGCGGCTTCCAGGGCGGCGAGCAGGTCGTCGCGTCGCAGCTCCAGGAGGCCCGTTTCCTCAAGGGCGCGCACCGTCGCGGAGCGTGAGGAGGCGGTGATGAGCGCGGTCTCGCCGATGAGCGGGCCGGGGCCGAGCGTCGCTAGACGCCGCTCAACCCCGTCATCGCCCCGCCGGACGACCTCAACGCGCCCGCGCTGGAGCAGGAAGCAGGTCTCGCCCGGTTCCCCCTGCCGCATGATCTCCGCGCCCTGCGGCACGGTGATGTGACGCAGCCGCGCCGCCAGCCAGAGCCGATGTTCGGGCGTGAGGGCGGCGAAGGGACTGGCCTGCTTGAGGAAGTTGGCAACGCCGCGCGTCTCGGACGTCGCTTCGAGGGCGACGCGCGCGTCGGGGTGGGCATCGAGCACGCGACGAAACCGGTCCCGGTCGAGCGCGAGCAGGTGGAGGCCCGTGACGGCGGTGACGCTCGCGGTGCGCGTGCCGCTCTCCCGCAGGAGCGCGGCCTCGCCGAAAATCTCGCCGGGGCCGAGGGTGGCGAGGGGCACCGCGCCCGACGGGCCGCTCGTGCTCACCTCGGCGACGCCCGCGACGATGAGGGAGAGATGATCGCCCGCCTCCCCCTCGCGCATGACGACGCTGCCTGCCAGAACACGCGCTTCCGTGAGCGACGCGGCGAGATCGTTCAGCACATCCGGGGGCAGCGCGACGAACGCCGACACCCCTGCAAGGAGGGCAACGCGCTCCCGCAGCGAAAGCGACAGCGTCTCAGCGGCTGTGGTCGCCGCCGTCATCGCCGCTTCTCTCGCCGCGTGATACGGCACGAAGGTGGGCACATAACCGACAATGAGATCACGCCCCCGACTTATTGGCGCGTTCCTGGAGCGCCTCATCCGGCAGGTTCCAGTCGATGGCGCGCAATGCGGCCCACTCGTCTGCGTCGAGGTCGATGCCCATGCCCATGCCGCTCACCGTCCCCTCGGGGTCGCGGCGCATCGCCTCGCGGAACGTCGGCTCGTTCATCCACCGGTCCATCAGCGTCTCAATCGCTTCCCGGCTCATCTATCCCTCCCCCCATCGTGCTGCGTGCGGCTATTCTACATTGTTTCACGCAAGATATGTGATTAATGGGCATGGAGGCTCACTCCCCCTTCCCTCCGAGGGAAGAGGGTTGGGGGTAGGATTCCCCGGCATTGCGACAATAAATAAGCCGTAAGATGTGCCTCACCACAGAAAGGCAACAGCCTTTCTGTGCGACAATGGCGCGCGGAAGGGTCGCGACGGAGGAGCATGGGCATGTTGGATCTGATTCTTCGCAACGGCATGGTCGTTGATGGCAGCGGCGCGCCCGCCGTGCGGGCGGATGTCGGCATCGGTAGCGGGCATATCCTGACGATTGGCGATCTTTCCGGCACGATCGGCGGGCGCGAGATCGACGCGACGGGCCGCTGCGTCTCCCCCGGTTTCATCGACATTCACACGCATTCGGATCGCTCCACGCTCGTCAACCCCCGCATGGAGAGCAAAATACGACAGGGCGTGACGACCGAGATCGGCGGCCTGTGCGGCATCTCGCTCGCGCCGCTCGGCCACACGGATACACCCGCCGCCGCGAGCATCACGCGGGATGTGGCGAAGGTCGGCGTGCAGCGGACGTGGCTCAGCGTCGCGGAACTGTACGCGCGAATGGAGAAGACCGGGCTGGCGTGCAACTACGCCGCGTTCGTCGGGCACGGCGTGATCCGCGCCGCCGTGATGGGGTACGACGACCGCCCGCCCACCGCCAACGAGCAGGGCCGGATGCGCGACCTCCTACGGCAATCGATGGCGGACGGCGCGCTCGGCCTCTCGACCGGCCTGATCTACCCGCCCGGCATCTTCGCGCAGACCGAGGAGATCACGGACCTCTGCAGCGTCCTGCACGAAACGGACGGCCTCTACACGAGCCACATCCGCAATGAGGGGAACGGGCTGCACGCGGCGGTGGACGAGTTCATCGCGGTCTGCCGCGACGCGGGTGTGCGGGGCCAGATGTCGCACCACAAGGCGGACGGCAAGGCGAACTGGGGCAAGGTGCACGGCAGCCTCCGCCAATTGGAGGACGCCCGCGCCGCCGGGGTGGACGTGATGTGCGACCAGTACCCGTACATCGCGTACGCGACGGGGCTGGCGATGGTGCTGCCGCCGTGGGCGCTCGACGGGGACCAATCCGTCGTCCTCCGCCGCCTCGCCGACCCCGCCGCGCGCGATCGCATCCGCGCCGACATCGCCACGGGCCTGCCCGGTTGGGAGAACACGGCGGCGGAATCCGGCTGGGAGACCATGGTCGTCACGGGCTGCCCGGAGATGCTGGAGTGCATCGGCATGAGCCTGCCGGCGATCGCGGACGCGCGCGGCGGCGACGTGGTGGACGCGACGTGCGCGCTGCTCATCGCGCATCAGATGGACGTGAGCATCGTTGGGCACAGCATGGACGAGGGCGACGTGGAGACGGTGATGCGCTGGCCGCTGACGAGTATCGGCTCCGACGGCTCCGCGCTCGCGCCGTACGGCCCGCTCAGCCATGGCGTGCCGCACCCGCGCTCGTATGGCGCCTTCCCCCGCGTGCTCGGTCGCTACGTGCGCGAGCGCGGCACGCTGACGCTCCCCGAGGCGGTGCACAAGATGACCGGCCTGCCCGCCGCGCGCCTGAAACTCTCGCAGCGGGGCCTCCTGCGCGCCGGGTACCGGGCGGATATCGCCATCTGGGACGCCGCGACGATCGCGGACACCGCGACGTTCACCGCGCCGCACCAGTACCCCATCGGCATCGAGGCGGTGATCGTCAACGGGATCGTCGTGCTCGGCGCGCACGGTGAGCATACCGGTGGCCTACCGGGCCGCGTGCTGCGCCACCATGAGCGCTCCGGTCATGTACGCTAGCGGCAAGAAAAGATGAGGTACATGGTACATGGTGTTTGCTGATGACTTCTTGCGAAAGTATCGTGCCCTCATACCGCGTCTTGGTCATGGACAATCGGAACTTAACGAGCGTGTGGCATGGGCCGATATCGTTCTGGAAGGTATTCTTGGTTATCGACGCGCGAATAACGACTATGAGATCGAGCAGTTTGGCATCCGGCGCGATATCCATGTCCGCAATGCTGCGGGCGACCCTGTCCTGATTGTTGAAACGAAACGATCTGAAGTCGGTATCACCTCCGCAGACATGGACCAAGCATTTGGCTATGCGGTTCCGTCGACCCAGTACGTCATTCGCACCGATGGTACGCACCTGCGACTTTTCAAGAATGCGCCGGACAGACCCCTTCTCGCCGATCTCGATATGGTCGCGCTCACCGCCCGCCCGCGTGACGGCGACGATTACCGATTGGCGCTGTCCGACCGCGCTTCACTCGAACAGTTTCGCTACCTCACCCGAGAAGAACTGTGGGACCCACGGTACGACGACTTCGACGGCCCCTTTTCGCAGCGTCGTTCCATTCATCAGGATGCGGCATTCGATGACATGATCGGCGATCTCGATACCTGCGTCAGTTATCTCTATCTCTATGCGCTGGAGGCATTCGATCATTTTCGCGTCCCAACAATTTGCGGAGGATGAGCAACGTCTCACACGGGAGGCCACCGCCCTCCGCGCGAGTAGTGACGAGATCGGGGCCGCGCGGCTCGAACTCGAACTTCGCCAGCGCCGGATAACCGCGCGACCGTACCAGGAGTTCCGGAATGGGTTCGCGCTCTGGCGTCGCCTCTCGAACCGCGAAAGCCGCCCGCCGGATGAGAACAAAGATGTCTTCTGCAAAGAATCCGTCTACGTTCAACTCAATAAACTCCTCTTCATCCGCATCTGCGAAGATAAGGACTTACTGGCCCGCAAGGTATCGAACGGCGGTATCGCAGTCTGGCGCGATTTCACGACGTATCTCAAGGAGTCGTATCGCGACCTCATCCTTCTCGCATTCTCCGACGCGACGCACCTCTACGGTCATCTCTTTGCGGAAGGTGTTTTCGACTGGTATCTCGCGGGTGATGGCGACGTGAATGCAACGCTGAATCGCGTCCTCTGGCGACTGAATCTCTACGATTTCTCCGGCGTGGACCGCGATATTCTGGGCAAACTCTATGAGAAGTACTTCCCTCGCGACATCCGCAAAGGTCTCGGCGAGTTCTATACCCATGAGACGGTCGTGGATTTCATTCTCGATGCCGTTGGCTACACAGCGGATCGCGATCTGCGCGGCGTTACGCTTCTCGATCCGGCATGTGGCTCCGGCACCTTCCCGGTGCGTGCTCTCGGCCGTTTGCTCCATTCGTTAGATCGTCGCGGGCTGCCGCCGGAAGAACGGCTGCGGCAGGCGACCACGAATCTTACCGGCTTCGATATCAATCCGTTCGCGTGCGCGATTGCGGAGATGAACCTCGTCTTTCAGTTGATTGACGATTATGCGCGGACTGGTAAGCAAGCCGGGAATTTGCCGCGCATTGCCGTGTACCAAACTGACAGCCTGCTCCCGGCAGGAAGAAATGGTGCGAATGGTAGTAGTACGAATGGTAACGGCGCCTATAATCTTAGTTTCGGTGACACGCTCGCGCCGGGAGGGTCCGCGCTCCTCGCGGAACGGGACGCCGTCGATGATCGCAAAGCGCAAACGTACGATGTGATCGTCGGTAATCCTCCCTATGTCGTGACGAGCAATGCGTCGTATCGGAGTTGGTACGCGGACATCGTCGCGGGCGGTGCGAATACCTACCGCTATTTCCTGCGGGCATACCTGCCGCTTCTCAAGGAGCATGGGCGCCTCGGTTTTATCGTGCCGAATACATGGCTGGCGGATGAGGATAGCCGCAACTTCCGTCGCTGGCTGCTCGAACAGCACCGGCTCGAACTCGTCGTCTCTCTGCCGTACTACGTGAAGGCGTTCTACAACGTCGATCAGGCGACGACGATCCTCATTGCGCGCCCGAAACAGGCTGGTGATGGGGAAGCGTATCCGCTGATCGTTGGCGAAGCCCGTTCCCTGGAGGAACTCGTACAGCGTTCCTATCGGCGGGTGGAGACGACCCTTGATATCGTTATCGCGGATGATGAGCGCTATGGTCTGCACCGATCATTCGCAATCCAGCCGGTCCCCGGAGCGTATGCGGTGTTGCGTCGGATGCGCGACGCGGGCTTCCCGACGCTCGTGCCCAATCTCGTCGGGGCGATCTACAACGGCGAATTGGGCCAATCTGAGCGACGACGTATCCATTCGTCTCCGGGCGCAGGTCGCGTGGTATGTCTGGTAGGTCTCAACATCGCACCGTATTACATCGACACGACGTGGGAACGTCGAAACGCCAAGTGGTATGAAGCGTCCGTGCCCTTTGAGCGCGATACCCATGCTGCCCAGCCACGTCTCGTTGAGATGAGCACGGCGCGTCTCACGCAAAGGAAGCGCATTAAAGTCGGCTATGTTCAACCCGCAACGGGGGAGGGTGAGAGAGTTTACACGGACAGCAGGTATGCCAACTATATCCTCGCGAGCGATTGCAAAGCGCCAACAGAATATCTTGAAGGTTTGCTCAACAGCACGCCACTCAACTTCTACTTCAAGGCGTACAGTTCAAATAATCATGTGAATAGCGGCGATCTTGCGCGGCTGCCCGTGCCCGTGCCCAATGAAGGGAACCGCGCACTCGTTGATGCGATGATTGACGCAGTACGGCGGATGCACGCGCTGCATCGGGAGCGCGACGCGGCAAAGCGCCGGATAGCCGAGCCGCTCAGCGATAGCGGAACCCTTATCCCTCTCTATCAATCCCCGCTGATTACCGCGTTCCCTGCCGATACGACAATTGGTGCGAGTATCGCCGTGGCGGGAGCGACGGTCACCTTGACCAACGGCGCGTTCATATGTGTGGACGAGGCAACAGTGCGACTTCTCGCTCTTGTGCTCCGCACTCTGCCTGGTAGTACAAGCCTCGCGGAAGTTGGTTTCCCGCGAATGGGCGCGGTGGTTGTCGAAGCGTTACAGGTCTACGATGCGTCGCGAACCACATTGGCGACGTTTTCCACGACCTACGCCGCGCTTGACCGGGAGATCGATGGGCATGCATACGACCTCTACGGTGTGAGCGATGCGCGAAGCATCATCGAGGAGAGTCTTCGCACCGCCCGCACCGACGAGCCGGAAGAAGAGGACGAGGAACTCTGACGCTGCGGTACGGATGCACGGATATGCTATGCTGCTCCCCGGTGCATGTGTCGGAGTAGCGCGTAAGGAGCAGCGGGTGATCGAGGGCGTCGAACTGAAGAAACTTGTGACCAATGCCGACGAGCGCGGCGCGCTCACCGAGATCGTCCGCAACGACGACCCGTTCTTCGCCAAGTTCGGGCAGTGCTACGTCTCGATCTCCTACCCCGGCGTCATCCGCGCCTGGCATTACCACCGCAAGCAGACCGACTACTTCTGCTGCATCCGGGGGATGATCAAAGTCCCACTGTACGACGACCGGGAAGGCAGCGCGACGCGCGGCGAGATCGACGAGTTCTTTATCGGGCAGCACAATCTGGCGGTCATCAAGATTCCGATTGGCGTGCTGCACGGCTTCAAGGTGATCGGCGATGAGCCGGCCTACCTGCTCAACTTCCCCACCGAGCCGTACCGCCGCGACGACCCGGACGAGTACCGGACGCCGTACGACACGCCGGACATTCCGTACGACTGGGACATCAAATTTCACTAGTATTCTGACACAGAGGATACACTGCATTCATCGGGAAGGGTGATCGGATAGAGATGCTTGAGCTTGATGCGCGCATCCGCCGTCGTGAAGCGCCAGTCGATCCGACTCGCCGCCGCGTTGCGG
>JAABUT010002477.1_pt1 | contig 17728 bp, 21 predicted proteins | sample 5559281 | NCBI WGS metagenome assembly JAABUT01 (sample SAMN10711880, study PRJNA513359) | rock metagenome | isolation source: Antarctica rocks | place: Antarctica: Victoria Land, Ricker Hills nord | collected 2016-01-04 | reverse complement strand
CAGGGCACTGGATCGGCTCACCCCGAGCACCGCGGCCATCACCTCGCCGACCGTACCGGCCACGCGATAGCAGTAGACGTCGAGCTCCTCCTCGGTCGCGACGGGGATCCCCCGGAGGTCGTCGCGCATCCCCACGCAGAACTCCCGCAGCGCCCCCCGCGGCAGCTCATGACGCCGGGCGAGGTCGGCGAGCAGCGTCGCCTCGCGGGACTCCACGGCGCCCGAGGCGCACCACCGCTCCACCGCCGCCACCCGTTCTGAGGCGTCGGGGGCGCCGTCGTCCACGAGGTCGTCGAGAGTGCGGAAGACGAGATAGAGCAGGTAGACGTCGCCGCGGATCTCGCGCGGGAGCAGCCGGCAGGCCAGCGCGAACGTGCGCGCCACGCGCCGTGTGGTGCGCCGCGCCTCGCGCAGCGCGCTCGGGTCAGGCCGCGACGCGGTCCCGTGCATGGTCCGCCGCGATGAGTCCCGCGGTCACCTCGGCGCCGAGCAGCACGCCGGGGACGCCCGCGCCGGGATGCGTCCCCCCGCCCACGTGGTAGAGCCCGCGCACCCGCCCGTCGCGGTTGTGCTGGCGAAACCACGCGGACTGCTGGAGGGTGGGCTCCAGCGCGAACGCGTTGCCCTGCACCGCCCCGAGCTCCGAGCGGAAGTCCTCGGGGGTCATCCGGTGCTCCACCGTCACCGACGCCTCGATTCCCGTGAGCCCGAACGTCTCCTCGAAGTCGCGCAGGAGCCCGTCGCGGAGTCGGTCGCCCTCCGCGGACCAGTCGACCGCCGCGCGGAGGTTGGGCACGGGCAGCAGTACGGCGATCGAGTCGCCCTCGCCGGCGGCCATCGCCCGCTCGGTCCGCGAGGGGACGTGGAGGTAGGTCGAATACGTCGAGGGGAGCCTTCGCCGGCGCGTGACGTCGGTGATGAACTCCCGGTAGTCGCGCCCCACGAGCAGCGTGTGGTGCAGGAGGTCTGCGAACGGTTCGCGGGTGCCGAGGTAGAGCAGGAAGCACGACATCGTCGGGGCGAGGCGGCGCAAGGGCGGGCGCTCGCGGCCCAGGAGCTCCCAGGTCCCGAGCACGTCGGCGTTCGAGACCACGATGTCCGCGGGGACGTGCTCTCCTCCCCTCGTCGTCACGCCCGTGACCCTCCCCCGGGAGGTCTCGATTCGCTCCACCCCGTCTCCGCAGCGCACGTCCAGCGGCCGGGCCATCGCCTCGACGACCGGGTACAGACCCCCGTCCGTGTACCAGACCCCGTCGAGCACCTGGAGGTAGACGAGGGCGCCGTAGATCGCGGGCACCCGGAAGGGATCGCCCCCGATGAACAGCGAGTGGAACGAGAACGTCTCACGGATGCGCGGGTGCTCGAAGTAGGAGGACACGAACCGCCACAGAGGGAGCGCGGCGCGCAGGCGCAGCATCCGCGGCAGGAAGCGCACGAGGTCCGCGGGGGATCCGAACGCGCGCCGTCCCGCCCCGAGGATCCCCTCGCGGTAGATGGGCTCGAGCGCCGCCATGAAGTCGTCGTAGCGCGCCGCGTCACGCGCGGAGAACTGCGCGATCTCGGCCTTCATCCGCTCGGGCTCGCCCGTGAAGTCGACCTTCCGCTCCTCGCCCGCCCAGCGGATGCGGTAGTGCGGATCGAGGCGCCGCAGCGCGACCTCGGAGTGCAGGTCGAGCCCGCCCGCCGCGAAGGCCTCCTCGAGCACCCAGGGCATCGTCACCAGCGAGGGGCCCATGTCCCACGTGAACCCCTGGTCGCGCAGCCGGTAGGCCCGGCCGCCCGGCTCGGGTCGCTGCTCGAGGACGGTGACGTCGTGGCCCTCGCCCTGGAGACGCAGCGCGACGGCGAGGCCCCCGAGCCCCGCCCCGACCACGGCGACCCTCACCTGGCGAAGGCCCGGTCGAGCATCCGCTGCGCCTGGCCGGGCGGGTCGGGCGAGTGCAGCAGCACGACGCCGAGCCGGCGGTCGCCCCGGCGTGCGGTGGCGACCAGGCAGCGACCGGCCGCGTTCGTGTAGCCGGTCTTGACCCCGTCGGCGCCCGGGTAGTGGAGGCGCAGCAGCGGGTTGTTGTTGAACAGGAAGAGCTTGTGGCCCTTGATGGGGAAGGGCAGGACCGCCGCGCGCGAGCGCACGACCCGCGCCAGGCGGGGCCGGGCGAGCATGGCGTGGGCGAGCAGGGCGAGATCGCTCGCACACGAGGCGTTGCCGCGGTCGCGCAGGCCGCTGGGGGTCGAGAAGTGGGTGCAGGTCAGGCGCATGCGCCGCGCCCGCTGGTTCATCAGAGCCACGAAGTGGGGTACGGAGCCACCCGTCTTCTGGGCCAGCGCGGTGGCCGCGTCGTTCCCCGACGGGAGCAGGAGGCCGTAGAGCAGGGCCTCGGCCGAGACCCGCTTGCCGCGGGGCAGGAGGCCGACGCTCGAGCCGCGCGCGGTCGCCGCCGCCCGGGTGATGAGCACGCGTGCCCGGGGCCCGACGCGGTCGGTCACCACGAGCGCGGTCATCATCTTCGTGAGCGACGCGATCCGCAGCCGGCGCGCGGCGTGGCGGGCGAACAGCACCCGACCCGTGTTCACGTCCCACAGCAGTGCCGCGGTGGGCGGGTGCTTGAAGGCGATCCGCAGCCGCTGGCCGGCGGGGGCGCGGACGCGGCCGTAGGCCGGGGGGCGGGGCGCGCGCGGCGGCTTCGCCGAGGCCACGGCAGGGGCGAGGGGCGGGTTGCCGTGGCGGACGGTCCGGTCCGCGTTGCCCGCCGGGCGCAGCTCGAAGACCCCGAGCACGAGCGCCGCGGCGAGGACGAGGGCCAGCAGCGGCGCGGCGCGGCGGTGCCGCCGGCCGGGGCGTCGCCGCTGACCCCCCTGGAGGTAGGAGCTCACCGTTCGGGGGGCGGTGGCGTGCGCAGCGCCCCGACGATGCCGAAGCCGAACAGGGCGATGATGAGCAGGGACGCGAGGGTGAGCACATCCGGCCCGCCGCTGACGATCGCGGGCACCGTCAGCGCGGCGAAGTCGATCGTGAACACCAGGGCGACGATGAGGATGGCCGTGCGCATCAGAAGACCGGCCGGCGCGGGGGAACGGCCTTCTGCACGCGGGTGGCCAGGAGCCGGATGGTCAGCAGGCCGAACGCGAACCCTCCGATGTGGGCGAAGTAGGCGACCCCGCCGCCTCCGCCGGTGGGGTTGGTGAGCCCCACGGCGCCGAAGACGGCCTGCTGGAGGAACCAGAGCCCGAGCATGACGAGCGCGGGCAGCTCGACGAACGTGAAGAAGATGACGATGAAGATCACGGTGAGGACGCGCGCGCGGGGATACAGGAGGATGTAACCGCCCAGCACGGCGGCCACCGCCCCCGAGGCGCCCACCGTGGGCACCGCGGCGTTCGTGTCCACGAGCGTCTGGAGGCCGAGTGCCGCGGCGCCGCCGAGCAGGTACCAGACGAGGAACTTCCCCCGACCCATCGCGTCCTCGACGTTGTTGCCGAAGATCCACAGGAACAGCATGTTGCCGGCGATGTGGAGCAGGCCGCCGTGCATGAACATGCTCGAGAGCACGGTGAGGCCCGTGGCCGGCTGGGCGGACCGGAGATCGCCACAGCCGATCCCCTGCGGCACCAGGATGCAGTGCTGGCCGGGATGCGTGAGCTCGTAGGGGATGGCGCCGTACTTCACGACCGTGCCCGAGTCGGGCCCCGAGAGGATGCTCCCGCCGTGGCGGATGGACAGCAGGAAGACCACGACGTTGGCGAGGATGAGCCCGACCGTGACCACGGGGAAGCGGTCCGTGGGGATGTTGTCCTTGATCGGGAACACGGGTTCAGGGCAGGAGCTCGAGGACCTGATCCACGGGGGCCCGCTCGGGGGCGCGCCTGGCCTCGCGGGCGGGGCCGAGGTGGAGGAGGCCGAGCGCACGCTCGGAGTCGGGGATGCCGAGGGCGGAGCACCCGCCGGGGGTGCGCAGGACCGCGGGCGTGCGCCAGTACCCGGCGAGCCCGCGGCCGTGGGCGGCGAGGAGCACGAGGACGGCCGCGCACGCGGTGGCGCAGAGGTCCTCCTCGTCCTGCGCCGGGTCCTCGGGCGAGCGGACGGAGGAGACGGCGAGCAGGGTGGGCGCGCGATCGAGCTTGGCCGCGGCCTCGGGGCCGGCGGCCTCCTTGAGGGCGGCGCGGCTCTCCGGGCCGAGGACGCGGAAGCGCCAGGGGTTCGTGAGGTGGTGGTTGGGCGCCCAGCGGGCGAGCTCCACGAGCTCGGCGATCGTCCCGGTCGGGATCGGGTCGGGGCCGAAGGCCTTGTGGGTCCGCCGGGTCCGGATCGCCTCCTCGAGCTCCACGCGCCCCACGCTAGAGCGCGCGGAGCGCGCGCACGTGGCGGGCGACCGTGGCGCGCGTAGGCGTGCCGGCGGCGAGCTCGACCACCCAGGCCGTGCCGCCCAGGGCGTTCTCCCAGCGGATCGCCGTGCCCGGGAGGTCGGGCGAGCGGCGCAGCGGCAGCCCGGTCCGGCGGGCGTAGCGGGCGACGAGCCCGGGTCGCGCGCCCCCCTGGCGGTAGACGAGCCGGAGGTGCTGGTGGTACCAGACCGCCGCGGTGGGGCGAACCCGGCGGACGAGGCGCATGAGCGCGCGGGTCTCCGGCTCGGAGGCGGGGCGCGGGCCGGCGTAGTAGGTCGAGCCCGGCGCGCCCGTCGGGCGCCAGGCGCGCGGGAAGTTGCGGTTGAGGTCGACGCCATGGGCGTTCTGGCGCCGGCCACGCCGCTCTCCGTCGGGGTTCAGGGAGGGGACGAGCCAGTACGCGGTTCCGCGCGGGGCCTCGCGGCGCTCGAGGGCGGCGAGGATCGGCCGCCCCGCCCGCTCGGTGCCGTGCACCACGCCGACGACGAGGACGCGGTTCTGCGCGTCGGGCCGGCCGATCCGCACGACCCGGAGCGGGCGACCCTCGACCGAGCGGCCGAACACGGAGCGGACGGGCGCGGGCGGCGGCGGGGCGGCGGTCACGCGCGGGCCGCGAGCGGTCCGACGCCGGGCGCGAGCTGCGGCACGTGCTCGTCGGCGTGGTAGCTCGAGCGCACGAGCGGCCCGGCCGCCACGTGCTCGAACCCGAGGCCGTACGCCGCACGTGCGAGCGCGGCGAACTCGTCGGGGTGCCAGTAGCGCACGATCGGCAGGTGGCGCTCGGTGGGCCGCAGGTACTGCCCGACGGTGAGGACCTGGACGCCGTGCCCGCGCAGCTCGCCGAGCGCGTCGACCATCTCCTCGAAGCTCTCCCCGAGGCCGACCATGAGGCCGGACTTCGTCACGACCTCCTCGCCGCCCATCTCCTTCGCGTTGGCGAGGACGCGCAGCGAGCGCGGCCAGGTCGAGCCACGGCGCGCGACCGGATAGAGCCGCGGGACGACCTCGACGTTGTGGTTGAACACGTCGGGGCGCTCGGCGATCACCTTGGCCAGCGGCATCTCCTGCCCACGGAAGTCGGGGGTGAGGACCTCGACCCGGCAGCCCGGGGCCTGACGGCGCACCTGCCGGATGACGCCCACGAACGCGCTCGCGCCGAGATCGGGGAGGTCGTCGCGATCCACGGAGGTGATGACCGCGTGGCGGAGGCCCATCCGGGCGATCGACCGGGCGACCCGGGCGGGCTCGAGCGGGTCGTTCTGAGTCGGCTTGCCCGTCTTGACGTTGCAGAAGCCGCACCGCCGGGTGCAGGTGTCGCCGAGGATCATGAAGGTCGCCGTCCCGCGCTCCCAGCACTCGCCGACGTTCGGGCAGGCGGCCTCCTGGCAGACCGTGTGAAGGTCCTCCTGCGCGATGAGCTCCGACAGCTCCCGGTAGCGCGGCCCCCCCGGCGCACGGACCTTGAACCACGGCGGCTTGCGGGCCCGGAGAGGCTGGACCTCTGTGCCGAGCACCCGGAGGACGTCCATCCCGCCCGGGTTGCTGCGCGCCCGCGTGCTCATGGTTCGAGCCTACTTCGGCACGGAAGCGCGCCGGGAGTGGGCGGTGGGGGGAGTGAGGGGTCGGGCCGTGCTGCCGTCCGGTCTATGAAGAAGGGAAAGGACCAGGAGCGCCCGCAACTCCACACACCCCCATTCCGCCCGGACCCGTGTGGAGCTGTGGGGCCTATAGCGCCCACGAAATCCACACCCCCTCGCGTCCCGGCGGCGTGTGTGGAGCTATGGGCGCTGAGGCCCCCACCCCCTCCCTCTCCTTCCCTGATGAGCGAGTCGCTGCCCTGGCCGCACGGCAGAACGGCGTGGTCACGCGCGAACAGGCCATCCGGTGCGGCGTCTCCGCGGACGCCATCAAGCACCGCCTCAAACGCGGCCGCCTCCACCGCCTTCACCGCGGCGTCTTCCTCGTCGGCCACGCGATCCCGCCCCCGCTCGCGGCCGAGACCGCTGCGGTCCTCGCCTGCGGTCCCGAGGCCGTCCTGTCGCACGAGAGCGCCGCGCGGCTGTGGCAGATCCGCGCAGGAGAGGACACGCTCGTCGAGCAGGCCACCGCCGAGGCCGAACGACAGAGCCTCATCCCGCCTCCGAGAGCTCCTCTCTCTCATGGACCGGGCCCCGGGCGGCAGGGGGCCGGAGCGCTGAAGACCGTCCTCTCCGAAGGCCCCGCCTTCACCCGCTCCGAGGCCGAGCGACGCCTGCTCGAGCTGATCCGCAGGGCCGACCTCCCGCGTCCCCACACCAACACCCGAGTGGAAGGCCTCGAGTTCGACTTCCTCTGGCTCGACCACCGCCTCGTCGTCGAGGTCGACGGCTACGCCTTCCACTCCTCCAAGATCGCGTTCCAGCGTGACCGTGACCGCGACGCACGGCTCCAGGGGGCAGGGTTCCGCATCATGGGGTTGACGTGGCACGACGTCACCCACGAGCCTCACCGCCTCGTCGCCCGCCTCGCTGCCGCCCTGGCGAGGTGAGCCATCACCGAGCGCGTCCGCAGGAACATTGCGCCGTCCACTCCTCACCCAGCGGGCCGTCGCCCTCCCTCATCGCCGCGCGACCTCCGCGGAAGTCACGAGCCAACCTCCCGGGCGCACGAGCCGCTCGGCCTCGGCCCGGTCGGCCTCCTCGGTGAGGACCGCCCCGTCGAAGGACTCCGCCTCCAGCAGCGCCGGGACGACGTTCGCGCGGTGCGGGTCCGGGTCGGCTGTGACGTACTCGAACCCCGACTCCCGGGCGATGCGGTTGCGCAGCCCGTACTGGGGGGAGAGGTGGACGACGCGCTCGGCACGGCCCAGCAGCTCGGGGCGCGCGGCGAGCGCCTCCCACGCCGCGCGGTGGCGGGGCAGGGCGGCGCACCGCCAGCAGCGCCCACCGTCGTCCCAGGCGTCGAAGCCGTGCTCGCACAGCGGACACGCGACGGCCTCGCCGCGGTGGCGCCGCGCCTGCCACCAGCGCCGGACGCCGTCGCCGTACCAGCTCACGCCGCGCGGGCGGCCACGCGCTCCGCGACCCCCGGCAGCGTCGCCGTGCCGTTCTGGGCGCGCACCGAGGTCATCCGCACGCCCTCGAGGCCGCAGGGGACGATCCACTCGAACGGCTGGAGGTCGTTCTCGACGTTGATCGCGAACCCGTGCGTCGCCACGCCGTGCCGGACGTGGACGCCGATGGAGGCGATCTTGCGCTCGCCCACCCACACGCCGGTGAAGTCCGGCCCCTCGTCGACCCGGGCGCGCCCCGCGACGCCCTCCTCGGCGAGGACGTCCACGATGAGCTGCTCGAGCGCGCGGACATGGGCCACCACGTCCTCCACCCGGACGATCGGATAGCCCACGAGCTGTCCCGGCCCGTGGTAGGTGACCCGCCCGCCGCGGTCCGTGTCGACGAGCTCGATGCCCTGCGCGCGGTACCAGTCCTCCCCCATGGGCAGCTCGACCGGCGCCGAGCGCCGCCCGCGGGTGTAGACGGGAGGGTGCTCGAGGAGGAAGAGCACGCCGTCCTCCCCGGCGGCGACCCGGTCGCGGGCGCGCGTCTGGAGCTCCACGGCCTCCGGGTACGGGACGAGGCCAAGCCGCTCCACGCGCAGGGGACCCACCCCCGCGATGCTACGTACCGGAGTGGGTGCCGTCGGGCGCCATGCGCAGGACGCCGGCCCCGACAAGTGCGACGAAGCGGTGGGGGAGCTCGACCGGGGAGAGGAGCACTCGCCGCGGCCCTACGGAGAAGGTGCGCCCGCCGCCGCCCTCCCCTCTAGCCTGGCGCCGTGCCCGCTGGAGGCTGCGGCCGGTGACCGCACAGGAGCTCTTCGCTGCTCTCGACCGTCTGCCGGGCGACCGGCGCGTGCCGGTCGCAGGCGACGGCCTCGAGGAGAGCCGGCTCGTCGGGCCGGTGGAGGTCGCGCGCGCACGTTCAGGCGGTGAGCGGGAGCTACGCCGGGCCTGGCGCGAGCGCCAGGGCGGGCGCCCCGACCCGCTCCTCGTCCTCGCCGACGACGACGACCACGCGGGCTCGCTCCGGGCTCTGGGTCCCGTCAACGCCGGCACGCCGGTGCGCATCGTCTCCGCGGGCGAGCTCCTGCGCGTGCTCGAGACCCTTCCCGCGCGTTCCTCGCTGCAGGCCGTCCGCTCGCTCGCCGAGGAGCTCGAGCGCCTCGACGCCGCGGGGGTCGCCGGCCTCACCGTCCGCGGGCCGACGACGGAGCACCTCCTCGCCGTCCGCCTGCGCTCCGACGCCCGCCGCTGGGCCGCGCTCGCGAACGCGGCCCGCGACCTCCCCCGCGGCGACTGGCGCGCGGTGCTCACGGCGCTCGGGTACGCGCTCGAGCGCCAGCCCGCGCGCAACCATCTCGCACGCTACGGAGGCCGCCCCGTCGCGGTCGTCCGCCCCTTTGCCGACGCCGCCGACTTCGCCCGCCTCGACCGTGACGGCCGCCCGCCCGAGGGCGTGCTGCTCGAGGACTGCCTCGCGGCGGGAGCGCCCTACGGCCTGCTCGTCTCGGGCTCACGACTGCGCCTCTTCGCCGCCCGGCCCGACACGGGCTCGGCGGTCGCCCGCTACCTCGAGGTCGACGCCTCCGCGCTGCCCGACTCCGATCGGCCGCTGCTCGGGCTCCTCGCTCCCGCCATGCTCGCCGAGGGGGGCTTCGGCGCCCTGGCGCGCGACGCGCGCGAGATGGCGAGTGACGACCAGCTGAGATCGTCGAACCGATCGACTGACCTCTACACGCCCTCCATCCTCTCCTTCAACCCGCCGAGGAACCGCGCCGCGAGTACGCCGTCGAGCGCGCGGTGGTCCCACGAGAGGCCGAGGATCGTCATGGGGCGGACCGCGATCGCGTCCCCGGCCACGACCACGGGGCGCTTGACGATCGCCTCGAGGTCGAGGATCGCTACCTGGGGCTGGTGGATCACCGGGGTGGCCATGAGCGTGCCGTACTGCCCGGGGTTGGTGATCGTGAACGTGCCGCCGCGGACGTCGTCGGGGGAGAGGTCGCCGGCGCGGGCCCGGCGGGCGAGGTCCCGGATCCGGGCGGCGAGGCCCTCGGGAGAGAGCTCGTGGGCGTCGCGGATGACGGGGACGACGAGCCCGTCCTCGCCGAGGGAGACCGCGATGCCGAGGTGGACGGCGTCGCGGTGGACGGTGTGGCGGTCTCCCTCGAGCCAGGCGTTCAGGGCGGTGTGCTCGCGCAGGGCCGCGACCGCGCACCGGGCGACCCAGGGCAGCGCGGTCGTCTGAGTGCGCTCGCGTGCGCTCTCGATCGCGCTCATGTCGACCTCCATCCAGGTCGTGCACGTCGCCGCGGTGTCGAGCGAGCGCTTCATGTGCTCACCGATGGAGCGGCGCATGCGCGGGAGGGTCTGGGCCGCGGGCGCGGGCGGGGGCTCCTCGGGCCGGTAGGGCGACTCGATGTGGAGCGGCGGCTCCTCGGGCGGGCCGACGAGGGCCAGGACGTCGGGCTTGCGCACCCGGCCGCCCCGCCCCGTGCCCTTGACGGTCGCGAGGTCGATTCCGTGCTCCTGCGCGATCCGCACGACGACGGGCGAGTAGTGACGCGCGGGGCCCGCGCCGTTGCCGCCGGCGGCGGGCTTGGGCGCTGCGGTGTCCGAGGGCGGATCGAGCGCGGCCTCCGCCTCGTCCGGTGTGCCCGGTGGCGGGACCGTCCCGCCACCCCCCTCCACCGCGATCCGCGCGAGCACCGTCCCCACCGCGACCGTCTCGCCGACCGCGACGAGCACCGCGGCCACGATCCCGCCGACGGGCGCCGGCACCTCCGTGTCGATCTTGTCCGTGGAGACCTCGCAGATCGTCTCGTCGGCGGCGATCGCGTCGCCGGGCCCCTTGCGCCACTCGGTCACCGTCCCCTCGGCGACCGAGACGCCCATCTGCGGCAGGGGCACGTCCACCGTCGCGCCGGCGGGCCCCTGCTCGCCGACGGCCTCGTCCGCCCGTCCGCTAATAGGCGAGGAGGTCACGGCACGCCTCCCGCACGCGCTCGACGGAGGGCAGGACGGCGGACTCCAGCGGTGGGGAGAACGGGATGGGGACGTCCGGCGTCGCCACCCGGACGACCGGGCCGTCGAGGTCCTCCCACGCGCGCTCGGCGATGAGCGCCGCGACCTCGGCGCCCGCCGCGCACGTCCGGTTGGCCTCGTCGAGGACCACCACCTTCGAGCACTTCCGGACCGCGGCGAGGATCGCCTCCTCGTCGAGCGGCACGAGCGAGCGCAGGTCGAGGACCTCGACCGAGGCCCCCTCGAGACCCTCGGTGGCCTCGAGCGCGGTGTGGACCATCGCCCCGTACGCGATGACCACGAGATCCTCGCCCTCGCGAGCGACGCGCGCGGTGAACGGCGTGGCGTAGGCGCCCTCGGGCACCTCGCCCTTCACCCGGCGGTAGAGGTGCTTGTGCTCGAGGAAGCAGACGGGGTTGGGGTCGCGGATCGCCCCGATGAGCAGGCCCTTCGCGTCCTCGGGGGTGGAGGGGGCGACGACCTTGAGCCCGGGCGCGTGCATGAACCACGCCTCGGGGTTCTGCGAGTGGAACGGGCCGCCGGAGAACCCGCCGCCGCTCGGCAGGCGGATCGTGATGGGCACCGCGAGCCGCTGGCGGTAGTGCATCTTGCCCGCGACGTTGACGAGCTGGTCAAAGCCGCACGCGACGAAGTCCGAGAACTGCATCTCGCACACGGGACGCAGGCCGACCACGCTCGCGCCCACCGCGGTCCCCACGATCCCCGACTCCGCGAGCGGGGTGTCCATCACCCGCCGCGGACCGAACTCGTCGAGGAAGCCGTCGGTCACCTTGAACGCGCCGCCGAACGCGCCGACGTCCTCGCCCATCACGAGGACGCGCTCGTCGCGGCGCATCTCCTCGCGCAGGCCTTCGGAGATGGCGCCGAGGTAGGTGAGGACGGTCATCGCGCCGCTGCGGAACGGTCGGGATCGCCCCACCCGCTCCACGGCGCACGTCCGTCCCCGAGGGGCACGGCCTCGCCCTCGCAGAACACCCCGTCGCGCACCCCCGCCGGGTCGGGCATCGGGGAGGCGAGGGCGTCCGCGGCCGCGGCGTCGACCGTCGCGGTCACCTCCTCGCGCAGCGCCTCCGCGTCGATCCCGAGCTCCGTGAGCCGGGTCGTGTAGAGGTCGATCGGGTCCCGCCCACGCCAGTGCTCGAGCAGCTCGGGCGGGACGTAGCGCATGTCGTCGTGGGCGGCGTGGCCGTGCATGCGCATCGTCATCGCCTCGATGAGGGTCGGCCCGCCACCCGCCACCGCCTTCTCCCGCGCGTGGCGGGTCGCGTCCCACACCGCCTCGACGTCGTTGCCGTCCACGGTCACGCCCTCGAAGCCGTACGCGGCGGCGTGCTCGACGGGGTCGACCGCGAACTGCGCCGAGGTCGGCGTGGAGTAGGCGTACTGGTTGTTCTCGAGCACGAAGATGACCGGCAGGCGCTGCACTCCCGCCCAGTTCATGGCCTCGTGGAAGTCGCCGCGGGAGGTGGAGCCCTCCCCGAACCAGGTCAGCGCGCACCGCGCCTCGCCCCGGAGCTTGAACGCCATCGCCATGCCGGCGGCCACGAGCATCATGTCGGGGAGCATCGAGATCATCCCGACGCAGCCGAGCGACGCGTCGCCGAAGTGGACGTTGGCGTCGCGCCCGCCCGTGACGCCCCCGGAGCGGCCCATGTACTGCGCGAGGATCCGCGCCGGGGCCACGCCCCGGACGACGTGGGCGCCAAGGTCGCGGTGCAGGATGCACAGGCGGTCCTCGGGCGCCATCGCGAACGCCGCGCCGACCGACACGGCCTCTTGCCCGAAGCCGTCGTAGAACGAGCCCGGTACCTTGCCCTGCCGGTAGAGGGTCATCGCCCGCTCCTCGAGGATCCGCATCAGGAGCATGCACCGCAGCAGCTCGGCGCGGTCGTCGTCGGACAGCAGGGCACTGCCGGGCAGCACGTCCTCCGGCCGGGGGGTCGTCGTCGCCATCTGCGCTTCCCTTCGCCACGCGGGTGCGGGTTCTCCGCGCCCCATTCGGACGCGGCGCCGGTGGGATCTCCCCGGCGCCCCTGGGCGAAGGGTACCCCGACCGTCCGCGGATGCGCAGCGCGCGTGCGACGTCTCACCTACCCTGGGCTGCGATGGACCGCGTGTGGATCTCGCGGCTCCGCTGGCGGCTGCGGGGCGCCTGGCTCTGGCCGGCCTTCACGCTGCTCACGCTCGTGGACGGGCTGGCCCTGCACACGTGGCCCGTGTCCGGGCTGCGGACCGACCTCGTGCCCGCGCTCCTCCTCGCCGCGGGTGTGAACATCGCGATGGTGGCGACGGCAGCGCCGCTCGCGGCCCGCGTGATCCGCCGCCGCCGCGCCGACCTCCCGAGGATGATCGCCGCCGACTACGCCGGGGTCGCCCTGCTCGGCCTCCTGGCGATCGTCTGGATCACCATGGGCCTGCTGCACCGCGGCGACGTCCAGGCCGAGCGCCGCGCGAGCGCCCGGGCGCTCGACCTCATGCGCGCCGCCGTCGCGCACGACGCCCCCCGCGCCGTCCGCGCGAACATCGCCCTCGCCGACACGATCCGCGTCGACCCCTCCCGGCTCTACCGCTCCTGCATCCCCACCGCGACGCCCGACCGTCCGTGGTGCGTGCTCGTCCACCTCGACACGCAGCCCCCGCGGGTGGTGTTCTCGGGCCACGAGCCCAACCGGTACTGGGGGCCGCGCAGCGGTTAGGGACGGCCCTTGAACCGCCGCTCGCGCCCGCCGCGGAGGTGCCAGGTGACTTCGTCGGGCCCCTGGGTCGGATCCGCGGCGATCTCGTAGCCGTAGAAGTTGCTCCGGACCCGGAGGGTGCGAGTCGAGGACCCGTAGCGCACGGTGACGGCTTCGACGCCGTCCGGGACGAGGCCGACGAACTCGGCGTTGCCCGCGTGGTTGGAGCCGCTCTGGCCCAGACCGCGGCGGCGGAGACTCTCCGGAGACGCTCCGCATGCCCCGCTGCTGTTGTCGGTCACGACGCACAGCATCGCCATGACCGGCGTGCGCGGGGTCGGACAGCCCCTTCCCCCGTCCCGCGAGAGGATCTCGAGTGCGAAGTACCGATGCTCCCCGACGGTGCCCAGAAAGCGGACGCTGTCGGGAACCAGCGTCCTGTGCGACATCCGGAATCGCCCCGGCACCGGGAACACGTCCTTCGGCCCTGGGGGCCGTCGCAGCACCCCGAGCAGCCTTACGAGCGCCGGATCGAATCCGACGCGGCGGGCGGCGGGGGCCGGGAGCGCGTGGCACGTCGGGGACGGCGACGAGGAGATCGCCGGGGTCGTCGGGGTCACGGACGGGGACGGCGGCACGCCCGGGTCCCAGAGGCCCGACACGCGCGCGACGGCCGGGGTCGCGAGCCCGACCGCGGCGACCGCGGCGAGCCCGAGGTTGCGCCGCCGGCGCCACCACGACGGGCGCCGGGTGGCGGCCTGGCGCTCCGCCGCGGCGCGCAGCTGGTCCTCCAGGTCCTCGAAGAACGGGCTCACGGCTTCTCCTCCAGATGGGCGCGGAGCGCGCGCAGACCGCGGCTGACGCGCTGGCGGACGACCAGCTCCGAGCAGTGCAGCGTCGCGGCGATCTCGTCGTAGGGCCGCTCGGCCACCACCCGCGCGAGGACGGCCGTGCGCTGGTCCTCCGGAAGGGTCGCGAGCGCGTCGGCGAGCGCCGGCTCAGGCAGCGAGACGCATTCCTCGACGCGGGCGAGATCCTCGTCCTCGAGAACGAGGCGATCGAGGCGCAGCCGCCGGCGCGCCCGGTCTTCGACCTGTCCGTCGCGGCGGCTGTCCGCGAGCTTGTGGGCGGCGATCCCGTAGAGCCAGGCGAGCGCCGGATGCTCTCGGGGCCGGTAGCGCGGCGCGGCGAGCAGCGCGGCGGCAAACGTCTCCGCGGCGAGGTCCGCGGTGACCTCGGGGTCCTGGGTCCGCCGCAGGAGGAAGCCGAGGATCGCGGGGAGGTGGCGGCGATAGAAGAGCACGAAGGCGTCGGGATCGCCCGCGGCGAAGCGCTCCAGCAGGCGGTCGTCGTCGGGTTGCACCGCCCCCATCGTCCTCTTCTCGCAGGAGGCCGCCGTCGTGTGACGGACCGGTGGCTAGAACCCGAAGAAGCGGGGAAACAGCGCGAGCGAGGGCACGAGCTGCGTCGCGGCGAAGGCGGCGATGACGAGCATCGCGTTGCGCATCGTCTCCTCGCTCGAGCGGTGGCGGTCCGCGGCGACGAGCAGGGCCAGGGCGAGGCCGAAGATGGGCTCTCCCAGGGCGAGGACGAACGCCGCGGCGAGGAAGAGGCCGTCGGCGAGGTCGAGCCCGGCGGGCAGCTTCACCGCGGGCGCGCGGCGGCGGGCGAGATCGATGCGGCTGGGGCGCTCCTGCGCGCGGTGCGCGGCGAGGTCCGCGCCGCACAGCGCGCACCCCGCCGCGAAGGGAGAGACGGGCTCGCGGCAGTTCGGGCAGCGCGGGCGAGCCATGTCCCCGCGAGGGTAGGGAGCGGAGGTTGCCCGGCCGGCCGGGCACCGGTACCGTCGCCGCCATGGCCACGCGCGAAACCCCGTTGGACGAGGTGCTGGTCGGTGACGCCCAGTTCTGGACGGACGGCCCGCCCCACGCCCTCTTCGAGCGGCTGCGCTCCGAGTGCCCCGTCCACTGGACGGCGCGCATCATCGAGTACCCCGGGGAGGACGGCTTCTGGTCGGTCACCCGCGCCGACGACGTGCATGCCGTCTCGCGCGACTGGGAGACCTACTCATCCGAGCGCGGCGGCATCACCGCGTTGACGAACGCCGTGCTCCCCCTCGAGCTCGTCCAGGCGATGTTCATCGGGATGGACCCACCCAAGCACACGCGGATCAAGGGGCTCTTCCAGCGCGGCTTCACCCCCAAGCGAATCGCCGAGCACGAGGGCGCGATCCGGGCGATCGCGGTCGAGGTGCTCGCTCGCCTCCACGGCCGCGAGACCTGTGACCTGGTCGAGGACGTCGCCCAGCCCGTGGTCTCCCGGGTCATCGGCTCCTTCATGGGGATCCCCCCCGAGGACGATGCGCTCTGGGCCCGTCTCATGAACACGATCATCGGGGCGGGCGATCCCGACCTGAACCCCGAGGGCGCGCAGATCGTCATGGAGCGCGACGTCCCCGAGCTCTTCGCCCGCTGCGGACGGCTCATCGCCGAGCGTCGCGAGCAGCCGACGGACGACCTCACGAGCGTGCTCGTCCACGCCGAGGTGGACGGCGAGCGCCTCGAGGAGCACGAGATCGTCATGGGCTTCTTCCTGCTGATGGCCGCGGGCAACGACTCGACGAAGGCCACGTACTGCTCGGGGATGCGCGCCCTGCTCGAGGACGCCGAGCAACGGCAGCTCCTGCTCGACGACCCGGGGTTGATCGGAGACGCCGTCGAGGAGTCCCTCCGGATGTTCCCCGCCTTCGCCCACTTCCGCCGGACGGCGACGGAGGAGTGTGAGCTCGGCGGCCAGACCATCCGCGAGGGCGAGAAGGTCGTCATGTGGTACGTCTCCTCCAACCGCGACGAGTCCCGCTACGAGGACCCGCACCGGTTCGATCTCCAGAGGAGGGCCGAGCACCAGGCCTTTGGCGCCGGCGGCCGGCACTTCTGCCTGGGCACCGCGCTGGCGCGGCTCGAGCTGAGGATCCTCCTCGAGGAGACGCTCGCCCGCTTTCCGGAGATGGGGCTCGCGGGCACGCCCGCCCACGCCGAGTCGCCCTTCGCGAACCAGCTCAAGAGCCTGCCGGTCCGCCTGAACGCCTGAATGCGGTCAGCGCTCGCGCGACGCGCGACGCGCCCGCCAGTGCGCGAGATCGGTATGCGGCTGACCGAAGAACCTCACGCGGCGCACCAGTCCCGCGGGTGGTCCGCCGCTGGCGAGCTTCTGGACCGGGAGCGCCGAGGTGAGGCGGGGTCGCGCCGACCAGCGGATAGCCACCCGAGGACCGAACAGCGTCAGGTTCACGCTGCCCGGCAGGGACGCAGAAGTGGAGAGCACGCCGCGTGCGCCGTGACCGCGCAGCCAATCCGCCTCCGCCTGGCAGCGCTCGTGGTCATCCTCGACGATCGCATCGGGCGAGAACCCGGCAGTCTCCACGGCGTCGAAGTCGCGGTAGTCGACCATGGCGCCCTCATCCACGCGGACTTGCCAGAGAGTCGTCCGGTACTGCGCGGCGGCGATCTCGTTGCGCAGATCTTCATGCCGGAGCATCTCGGCGAACGGCGCCTCAGCATCGAGACAGAGATACTGGGTGCTTCCTTGACCCGTGAGGTTCCAGCGCCCCGCCCGACGGTTGGGTAGTGCCCAGAGCGGAACGTCGTAGCTCGTCGCCCTGAACGCGTGGCCCGTCCAGGTCGCGAACTTGGGCCGTGGCCTACGAGGCATACTGCGACCGTCCTGAACGCGCCGCCGTGAGCAGAGCTTCCTCGTTCCGTGCTTCGCTCAGCAGCGTGACGGGGCGGCGGCCCTCGAGGTCTCGCCGCGGTCGGTCGAACCACTCCAGGATTCCTGGGGGTGTCCAGTTGTGCCGAAGAACGGCGACCAGGCGAGCGACGAGCCTGAGCCGACTGGATGGCGCTCCGTGGCGCGAGACCCAGCGGGTGAACGTCCGTCGATCGACCCCCACGAGATCAGCGAGCCGTTGTACCGGAACGCCGGGAAGCCATTCACGGAGCTGCGCTACGACGAGGCCAACGTCACCATCGACGCCAACCACGTGTTCGTCGACCGCGTCGCGGATGACGTGCCGCATCTGCTCCACCAGCAGGAGGCCCGCGTCGACGGTCTCGAGCGTCGGCGTCTCGCGGGCGTCGTCCAGGAGCTCACGGAGACCCCAGAGGGCCTCGTTGAGCGCGACGACCTGTTCCTTGCTCAGGTCGTCCGGTCGCAGGGTCGCCCGCAGCTCCCGTAGGCGGACGCCCAAGGCAACGAACCGCGCACGAGCGTCGGCGAGCTCGGAGGCGTCCTGCAGCTCCTCCGCCACGCTCACGAGGCCCGCCTTCCAGTCCTCGAGCTCTTCGTCCACCCGGGCCAGCCGCTCGGGCGGTGTAAGCGTCAACTCCAAGCTCGCCCCGTTCCTGTCACCACCATGGGACAATGTAGGGGCAAGCAGGCCCTGCCGGTTGGGTCGAGCGCCTAGTGCTCGCTCCGGCAAGTTGTCTGCCGGTTGGAGGAATCGGGTGTTGTACAGGGGAATTGCCTTCTCGTCCGGGTGTGGTGACGATGGAGGCGGCGATGGCGGCGCATGCGAAGCGGATCGAGG
>JAABUT010002476.1_pt1 | contig 17735 bp, 14 predicted proteins | sample 5559281 | NCBI WGS metagenome assembly JAABUT01 (sample SAMN10711880, study PRJNA513359) | rock metagenome | isolation source: Antarctica rocks | place: Antarctica: Victoria Land, Ricker Hills nord | collected 2016-01-04 | reverse complement strand
AGGTCCTTGTCCGCGTCGCCCGCCAGGGAGCGTTCCTTGATACGGCGCAGCGCCTCCTTGGTGGCCCGCAGCGTCAGGGGCGCGTTGGCGGCGACCAGTTGGGCCAGCTCCTCCGCACGGACGGCGAGCGCGGCCGGGTCGGGCAGAATCTCGTTGATCAGGCCGATGGCCTTGGCCTCCTCGGCCTCGACCAGGCGGGCGGTGAACACCATGTCCTTTACCTTGGCCGGGCCGATCAGGGCGACCAGGCGGGCGTAGTTCGACACGCTGAGACAGTTGCCCAGGGTGCGCGCGATGGGAAAACCGAAGCGGACGTTGCTGGCCGCGATGCGCAGGTCGCAGCACGCCGCCATGCCCGCGCCGCCGCCGGTGCAGGCGCCGGCGATGGCGGCGATGGTGGGCACCCGTACCCGCTCCAGCGCGCCCAGCACGCGGTCGACCCGGGCCTCGTAGGCCAGCGCGTCCTCCGGTGTCTTGAACGCACGGAACTGCGAGATGTCGGTACCGGCGGCGAACGCCTTTTCCCCGGCGCCGGTCAGGATCAGGGCGCGGACCGACTTGTCCGCCTCGATCTCGCCGCAGATCTCGGCCAGGCGCTCGTACATGCTGAACAGCATGGCGTTGCGTGCCTGCGGGCGGTTGAAGGTGACGCGGGCGATGCCGTCCCGGACCTCATACAGCAGGTCCTCGGCGGGTTGCTGGGTATCGGGCATCAAACGACTCCCTCCGTACGCATCGCCGCCACCTGGTCGGCGGTGTAGCCCAGTTTCGCCAATACCGCGTCGGTGTGCTCGCCCAGGCCAGCGGTGGCGGTCGCGAGCTCGGCCGGGGTGCGGCTCAGCTTGATGGCCTGGCCGACCAACGCGATCTCGCCGAGCTCCGGGTGCCTCACCTTGGGCGCCATCTGCAAATGCTGCACTTGCGGGTCCGCGAACACCTGGTCCATCGCGTAAATCGGGCCGCACGGCACCTCGGCGGCGTTCAGCGTCTCCACCCAATGAGCCGAGGCGCCGGTGCGGGTCACCGCCTCGATCCGCGCATTCAGCGCATCGCGGTTCTCCGACCGGGCCTCCCCCGTGGCAAATAGCGGGTCGTCGATCAGCGCCTCCAGCCCGAGGGCGCGGCACAGCCGGGCCCAGATGACGTTGCCGGCGGCGGCGATGTTGATGTGGCCGTCGCTGGTGGCGAACACGCCGGTGGGGATGCTGGTGGGATGGTTGTTGCCGGCCTGCTGCGGCACGTCCTGCTCCATCAGCCAGCGCGCGGCCTGGAAGTCCATCATGGCGATCTGCGCCGCCAGCAGGCTGACTTGAACCCACTGGCCCTGGCCCGAGACCTCGCGCTCCAGCAGCGCCGTCATGATGCCCTGGGCGGCAAACAGCCCCGCCGTGAGGTCCGCCACCGGGATGCCGGCGCGCATCGGCCCCTGCCCCGGCGCCCCGGTCACGGACATGAGCCCGCCCATGCCCTGCGCGATCTGGTCGAAGCCCGGGCGCATGCGATACGGCCCGTCCTCGCCGAAGCCGGAGATGCTGGCATAGACCAGACGCGGATTCTCCACCGCGAGGGCGGCATAGCCGATGCCGAGCCGGTCCTTCACGTCCGGGCGGAAGTTCTCCACCAGCACGTCGGCGTCCCGCGCCAGCGCCATCAGCACCGCTTTGCCCTTCGGCGATTTCAGGTCCAGCGTGATGCAGCGCTTGTTGCGGTGCAGGTTCTGGAAATCCGGTCCCAAACGCGGGCCGCCCATGCCGCCATCCGCGCCGCCGGGGGCTTCAATCTTGATGACCTGCGCCCCGTGGTCGGCGAATTGCCGCACGCAGGTCGGTCCGGCCCGCACGCGGGTCAGGTCCAGGATCTTGAAGCGGGAGAGCGCTCCAGCCATTCAGGTTTCCCCCCGTTCGGGTGCTGCTTCATGGGCCGGGATGCGCGCGATGCGGCGCGGGTCGATCGCCAGCCACACCCCGTCGCCCACCGCCAGGACCTTGCCCGGCGGGGCCGTCACGCGCAACCCCGCCCCGGCGCCGACCGGCTGCACGACGTAGTCCCAATGCTCGCCGAGATAGGCGCGTTCGGTTACCTTCCCCTCGATCCACCAGGCCTCGGCCGGGTCGCCGGGCCGGTCATGCAGCGCGATGCTGCCGGGGCGGACGGAGAAGGAGACGGGGCCGCGCAGTCCGCCGCCGTCGGCCAGCAGGGCTGCGGGAACCACCGCGCCGGGAAGGACGATCTGGCCGTCCGCCGCCGTGCCGTCCAGGAAATTGGTGCGGCCGATGAACCCGGCCACGAACCGGGTCTGCGGCTTGGTGTACAACGAGACGGGATCGTCCACCTGCTCGATCCGGCCGGCGTTCATCACCACGATGCGGTCGGACGTCACCATCGCCTCGCTCTGATCGTGGGTGACGTAGACGGTGGTGATGCGGAACTCGTCGTGCAGGCGGCGGATTTCGAAGCGCATCTCCTCGCGCAGGTTCGCATCCAGGTTGCTCAGCGGCTCGTCCAGCAGCAGCACCTCGGGCTCGATGACGATGGCGCGGGCGAGGGAAACGCGCTGCTGCTGTCCGCCGGACAGTTCGGCGGGGTAGCGGTCGATCAGATGGCGCATTTGCACCACGTCCAGAATCTGCGCGACGCGGCGCTTCACCTCCGCGCCGGCCAGCTTGCGCACCTGCAGGCCGAAGGCGACGTTCTGCCCCACCGTCATGTTCGGCCAGATAGCGTAGCTCTGGAAGATCATGCTCATGCCCCGGCGCTCCGGCGGCACGACGCGGCCGGGCGCCGACAGCACGGCGCCGTTCATGCTGATGCTGCCCTCGCTCGGCTCGATGAAACCGGCGATCATGCGCAGTGTGGTGGTCTTGCCGCAGCCGGAGGGGCCGAGCAGGGAGACGAACTCCCCGTCCCGCAACGCCAGCGTCGCGCCCTGCACCGCCTGCGAGGCACCGAACCGCTTGCCGAGGCCGTCGAGGACCAGCTTGCTTATGTTAGCTGCCACCAGCTTGCTTGCATCAACTGCCAAACGTGTCGCGCCATTGCTCGATCACCTCGGGGATGCCCTGGACGATCTCGGCCGTGGTCAGGCGGTTGACCTTGATCTCGCTCAGCGGCTTCTCGCCGGGCTGCACCGGGTAGTCCGCCCGCACCGGCAGGCGGCGCCCCTCGGCGGAAAGGCGGGCGTGGATGGGGCCGAGCAGGAACTCCTCATACAGCCGGGCGGCGTTCGGGTGCGGCGCATTGGCCATCACGGCGGAGGGAGAGACCATCAGCACCGCACCATCGGTGGGATAGACCAGGGCAACCGGATTGCCCTTCGCCGCCGTGACCTGGCTGAGGCCGGAGGGGCCGGCAGCGACGATGCGCTCCCCGGAGTTCAGCACGCCCACCGCATCGTTCACCGAGCGGCCGATCAGCGGCTTGTTCTCCTCCAGTTTCTCGAAGTACTCCCAGCCGTATAGCTTGCGCATGGCCACCACCCAGGTGCCCACTGTGCCGCTATAGGCGGGATGGCCTACCGCCACCTGGTTGCGCCATTTGGGGTCCAGCAGGTCCGGCCAGGATTTCGGCGCGTCCGCCGCGTGCACCTTGGCCGTGTTGTAGATGGGGATCACCAGCTCGGACAGCGTGGCGTAGTAGGTGCCGGCGGGGTCGAGGCCCCTGAAGGCCGGGAGCAGGGCTTTGGCGTTCTCCGGGTTGTATTGGGCGAACTTGCCGTCCGCCTTCAGCGCCTCGTCGTGACCCAGGTCGGTGGAGCTGAACACGTCGCATTGCGCGATGCCGTTCTTGATATCCTGCAATAGGCGCTGATAGGCGACCTGGGCGGTGGTGCGGATCAGGCTGACTGTAATCTCCGGATATTGCTGGGTGAAAGCGTTCGCCGTGATCTGCGCCGTCTCGCCGTCCGTGTGGGCAGTGTACCAGGTCACGGCCCCCTCTTTCCTCGCGGCAGCCTCAATAGTCCCGAGATCGGCGCGGGCGGTGCGGGCGGCCAGCAGGCCCCCGGCCAAGGTGGGGAGCAGAAGTCGACGAGTCAGCATGATGTGCATTCCTTAATTGCGGCTCTGCCGCAGCGTGTCTTAACCACGGCTCCGCCGCAGCATGAAATCACGGCCGACCAGGCGCATGCCCAGGGCTACGATCACGAAGGTCGCCGCCAGGAGCAGGAAGCCGAGCGCGGCCAGCAGCTCGAAATTGCCCTCTTCGCTGAGGTCCAGCAGCATGATCGACATCGGCCGCGTGCTGGGGCCGTACAGGAACATCGCCGTGCTCAGCTCCCGGCTGGCTGGGACGAACACCAGCAGCCAGGCGCCCACCAGGCTGCGCTTCATCAGCGGCGCCAGCACCCGGCGGATCGCCAGGCCCCGCCCGCCGCCCAGGATGCGCACCGCCTCCTCCATCTCCGGGTTGATGCTGCGGATGCTGGCGTTCACGCTGGAATAGGCGATGGGCAAGAAGCGCGTGGTGAACGCCAGGATCAGGATCAGCCCGGTGCCATAGAGCGAGAAGGGCGGCGGGGCATAGGCGCCGTAGAACGCGATGGCCAGCACGATGCCGGGAATGACGAAGGGCGTCATGCACAGGATGCCCAGCATGCCGCCGAACCGCACCAAGCGGCGGCTCGCGATATAGGCGATGCCGACCGCCAGCAGCAGCGCGATGGTGGCCGCCGACCCGGCGTATTGAAACGAGTTGACGATGGAGCCGCGCGCGCCGGGATGGCGGAACAGCAGATAGGCGAAGTTGTCGAGCGTCAGGTTGTCCAGGTGCAGCCCGCGGCCCCAGGCCTTGGCGAACGCCGCCTGCGCCAGCACCAGGGAGGGCAGCACGAGGGCCAGCAGCAGGATGAACGCGGCGTAGGCGAACGCCACCCAGCGCCACACGCCTAGCTTGATCATCCGCCGCTCGCCGCCCTTGCCGCCCAGGGTGACGAAGCCTTTACGCCCGACCAGCCGTTGCTGCACCGCATAGAGCAGGATGGTCACCAGCAGCAGCGGCATGGTGTAGGCCGCTGCCACCTCGGCCCGGATGGGCGGGCTGAAGAACTGGGCCAATTGCGTTGTGACGACATTGATGCGGGCGGGCAGCGCGATCAGCGCCGGGGTGCCCACGAGCGAGATCGTCTCCAGGAACGTGATGATCCCGCCCGCCAGCAGCGCCGGCAGCACCAGCGGCAGCGTGATCCGGAGCGCCGTGCGCAGGGTGCCAGCGCCGAGGATGTTGGCGGCGTCCTCCATCTCGGAGGAGACCACGTCCAGCGCCCCGGCGGTGAACACGAACAGGAACGGGAAGGTATAAAGCGCGATGACGTAGGCGAGGCCGGTGAAGGTGTAGATGTCGAAGGCCGCGCCCTCCGCCCCCGTCGCCGCCCGCCAGGCGATGTTCAGCCAGCCGGAGTTCGGTCCGGCCAGCAAGATCCAGCCGATGGCGCCCAAATAAGGCGGCATGACGAAGGCGGACAGCACCAGCAGGCGGATGGTCGCCTTGCCCGGCATGTCGGTGCGGGAGACAGCCCAGGCCAGCGGCACCGCCAGCACGAAGCAGATGGCCGTGACCGCGGCGCCGAGCTCCATAGTGGTCCAGAACGCCTGGATGTAGCGCGGACGGCTGAAGGCGCCGACGTAGTTGGCCAGCGTCCAGCCGCCGCCGCGCGGGGCGGTGACGCTGCTGGACAGCAGGCGCAGCACCGGGTTCAGCACCAGGAAGGCCAGCACCAGCGCCAGCACGACGGCGGCGACCACCCAGGGGTCCAGTCCCAGCACGCGCCCCGTGGCCCGCGGCCGGACGGGGGCGATCAGGGCCGGGGTGCTATCCACCGGGCACGCCGGAACGTGATCCGTGGCCTTCCATTTCAGTTGACCAGCGTCTGCTGGACGAAGCGGAGCACGGCGGCGCGCGCTGCCTCCGTGGCCTCGGCATTGTGGCCGACATGGGCCCCGATGGCGACGCAAGGGTCCGTTTTCAGGCTGTAGGGTTGTCCGGTGCCGGCATCCAGTATGGCGCCGTTCGGGCCCTCCTTGAGCCGGCAGTTGCGCGTGCTCTGCGCCTTGGGCACCGCCACGAGAGGCGGGCTGGTCGGACTGTCGAAACCATGCTGGCTGTCGGGGTACTCGGTGAGGCTGACATCAGCCCCGGCCGCCTTGAGGCGGCCGGTGTAATCCCGGCAGGGCACGATGTTCACGTAGTCGTCGCTGATGCCGTGGAACAGCCGGAGCGGGGTATGCCCAACCTTGGTGTCACCGTCGTAGGCGACGTTGCACGGCGTGTAGAATCCGATATGGGCGGCGAAATGGTGGTCCCCGCCATAGGCGGCCTGGAACCGGTCCATGGCGGAGTAGACCGAGGCGACCGCGCCCTTCGAGAACCCCATGACGGCGATCCGGTCGGCCCGGATGCGCGGATGCGCCGCCAGCACGTCCAGCGCACGGTAGGCGTCGACCATCATGGCGAGCGAATTGAGCTGTTCCTGATCCTCGACCGTGCTGACGATGCCGCGCCCCGAGAAGCTGTCGAGGATGAAGGCGGCCACGCCCACCTCGTTGAGGGCACGCGCCCAATACTCCGGCCCCGCCCCGATCCCGCCGGAGCCGTGCACCAGGATGACCGCGGGAACCTTCGCGGGCGCATTCAGCGGCAGCCGGAGCTCCCCACCCAGCAGGACCTCGCGCCCCGGCGCGCCGCCGCGCAGGAACTCCTCGCCGCTGAGCGTGCGGCTTTGCACGGGAAGAATCTCGATACGGCCCGGCCACTCCGACTCCGCCGCCGGCATGGTCGCCATGCAAAGCGCAATGAGGCCTGCCAGCAATGGCTTCATGATGTCCCCCCGTATTTTAGGCCAGGTTCCCTCGCACCGGGGATTGCAGTCAAGCCGCGCGAGATCATGAGCGGGGTGCGGACCCAGCGAGGCAACACGTGAGCCCTCACGAGCGTTACAGGCGAGGCAACACGCCCAATCCGCCCCATCGCAGCCGGAGACCGGAGAATGGATGAGAGCTTGCAGCCGGAACGGGGCCAACAGATGCACCTCGGTGCGTTCCTGTTCAACCTGGGCAACCACATCGCGGCGTGGCGCCACCCGGCCACGCCGGCCGGTGGGCTGATGGACCTCGGCTTCTATAAACGATTGGCGCTGGCGGCGGAGCGCGGCTGCTTCGACTTGGTGTTCCACTCCGACGGGGTCGGCATCAACGACACCTATCCCGAGATCATCGGCCACACCGTCACCATCCGGCCGGAGCCAATCAGCCTGCTGAGCGCGCTGGCCGCCGTCACGGACTGCATCGGCCTCGCGGCCACCATCTCCACGACCTACAACGAGCCCTATGCGGTTGCCCGCAAGCTGGCGACGCTCGACCACCTCAGCGGCGGGCGCGCGGCGATGAACATCGTCACCTCCAGCACGGGGCAGGAGGCGCGCAACCATGGCCAGGATGCGCATATGGAGCACGCGGCCCGCTATCGCCGGGCGGCGGAGTTCGTGGATGTCGTGCGCGGCCTGTGGGACAGCTGGGAGGACGGCGCGATCGTCGGCGACCAGGCGTCGGGCCGCTTCGCCGACCCCTCGCGCGTGCACCATCTGGACCACCGCGGCGCGTTCTTCACGGTGCGCGGGCCGCTGAACGTGCCGCGCCCGCCACAGGGCCATCCCGTCCTGATCCAGGCCGGCGTGTCGGACGCCGGGCAAGCGCTGGCCGCCGACGTCGCGGACTTGGTGTTCACCGTCAACACCGACATGGCGGAGGCCCAGGCGCGCTACGCCAGCCTGAAGCGGCTCGCTGCAAAAGCCGGCCGCACGCCGGGCAGCCCCAAGATCATGCCCGGGCTCATGCCGGTCGTCGGCCGGACCCGGGAGGAGGCGGACGCGAAATACGCCGCGTTGCAGGCGCTGATCCCGCCGGAGATCGCGATCCCCTATCTGTCGGACCTGGTGGACCACGACCTCTCCGCCTACCCCGCGGACGGCCCATTGCCCAGCCTCGCCGCGATCAACGGCGGCGTGGGCCGCCTCGCCATGATCCAGCGCCTGGCCCGCGACGGCCTCACGCTCGGACAGGTCGCGCACCGCATGCTGCTGGCGCGCGGCCACTGGACCGTCATCGGAACGCCGGCCAAGGTCGCCGACGAGATGGAGCGCTGGTTCACCGGCGGCGCCTGCGATGGGTTCAACATCCTGGCCCCTTATCATCCGGGCGGATTGGAGGACTTCGTGGACCTTGTCGTGCCGGAGCTGCAGCGTCGCGGGCTGTTCCGGCGCGAGTATGCCGGGCATACGCTGCGCGACCACCTGGGCCTGGCCCGGCCGGCCAACCGGTTCGCCGCCCTGGCCCGGGCCGCCGCGGAGTGACCCGTATCCCGCTATTGTCCCGCCGGGCATTGTCCCGCCAGGCCTTGGGCCTCGCCGCCACCGCGGCGCTGGCGCCGTCCCGGCCGCGCGCCGCTCCGCGTGACAGCATCAATGTCCGCATCGCGCGCGACATCCTCAACCTGGACCCGGCGAACCGCACCAGCTTTCCCGAGAGCAACATCATCAAAGCGTGCTCGCATCGCCTGATCGCGCCCCGGCGCGGCACGTTCGAGACGGAGCTTGACGGCGCCGCCGCGCTGAGCCGGCCGAACCCGCAGACCATCGCCTTCGAGCTGAAGCCCGGCCTGGTGTTCAGCCACGGCTTCGGCCCGCTCACCGCGGAGGACGTGAAGTTCTCGTACGAGCGCTTCGCAACCGCTGGGCTGGGCGGCAAAGCGGCCTCGCGCGCCAAGGATTGGGAGGCGCTGGACGGCGTGGAGGTGACGGGTCCGCTGACCGGCGTCATCCACCTCAAGAACCCGGCGCCGAGCGTCATGACCGACACGCTGCCCGGCGGCTCCGGCTGCATCGTGTCACGCCGGGCGTTCGAGGCGCTGGGGCCGAAGATGATGCAGCGCGTGGTCGGCTCCGGCCCCTATGTGTTCGACCAGTGGGAGCCGAACCAGCGCGTCGTGCTGCGGGCGAACCCGGACTACACCGGCGAGCGGCCGGGCTTCGCCGGGATCGTGCTGCGTCCGATCGAGGAGCTGAAGACCGCGCAGCTGGCGCTGCGGGCTGGCGAGCTCGATTTCACCGCGATCGATGCGAACGCGATCAAGGACCTGCGGGCGGCCGGCGCCAGGGTGGTCCAGCTCGACTCCATCAACTACGTCTGGGTCGGTATGAATGTGGAGGCGCCGGCACTGCAGGACGTGCGGGTGCGCCGGGCCATCCGGCTGGCGGTCGACACGGAGCAGCTGGTGCTCGCCGCCTATAATGGGGCTGCGAAGACCATCCGCGCGGTGCAGGCGCCGGGGCTGCTGGGATACTGGGCGGACGCGCCGGTTTATAGCCATGACGTGGCGGCCGCCCGCGCCCTGCTGGCAGCGGCGGGGGTGCAGCCGGGCCAGAAGCTCCGGCTGACCTTGCTGGCTACGCCGACGTATCAGGCGATCGCGCTGGTGCTGCGGGCGATGCTGGCCGAGGCCGGCCTCGACCTGCAGATCGACGCGCGGGCGGCGGGCACGTATTGGTCCAGCGGCAACGGCGAGGCCGGGCGGGGGCTCGAGTTGTCGCTGCAACGCTTTGGCGGCGAGCCGGACCCGGCGTTCCAGACCCAATGGTTCGTATCCTCCCAGATCGGCACCTGGAACTGGCAGCGCTGGAGCAACCCCGAGTTCGATGCGCTGGACCAACAGGCACGCGCGACGGACGACGATGCGGCACGGAGCCGGGCCTACATCCGCATGCAGCAGCTGATGGACGAGTCGGCCGCGTTCATCTGGCTCACCAACGAGGTCAACGCGTTCGCCGCCAGCGCGTGGCTCGACCCGGCGATCCTGCCGACCGGCGACGACCTGCAATATCCGCTGTTCCGGCCCGTGTAGCGGCCGTTCCTAGGGTGGTTCCGTTGTCAATGCCGGAGGCAGCCGATAGACTCGGCAACCCCGAGCTTTAGGACGTATCGAGATGAGAGTGCTGGCCTTCGCTTGCCTGTTCGCAGGGTTCATCGCACCGGCTGCCGCCGAGACCCTGCCTGAGCTCGCCGTGTTCGACTTCACCCTGGTCAACACCTCGCCCGCCCCTTCCACGCCGGAGGAGCTGGCGCGCCTGCACCGGCTCGACGGTCAGCTGAAGGACGGGTTGCGCAGCCATTTCACCCTGGTGGACGTCGCCCCTGTGCAGGATCAGCTGGCCCGGGTCGCCTCCATCCGCGGCTGCAACGGCTGCGAGCTGGACATGGCGCGCAAGCTCGGCGCCCAGCAGGTCGCGTACGGCTGGGTGCAGAAGGTCAGCAACCTGATCCTGAACGTGAACTTTGTCGTGGAGGACGTCGCCACCGGGCATACGCTGCATGCCGAGAGCGTCGATATCCGCGGCAACACCGACGAATCCTGGAACCGCGGCCTACGCTATTTGCTGAACGAGCGCATGTTCCGCGATCAGTAATGGTTTAACAGAGGCTCACCGGCTCCAGCGCGTCCGTCGGCGCCAGCACGGTGCCGATGACGGCGGCCTGCGGGTAGCCCTCGGCCCGGAGCGTCGCCACGCAGGCGTTGGCCTCTGCCGTCGGCACGCCGGCCAGCAGGCCCCCGGCCGTCTGCGGGTCGAACAGCAGCGGGTAGAGCGGCAGGCGCTGGGCCGCGTCCAAATCGCGGATCGCCCGCCGTAGCCGCACGTTGGCTGGCTGCAACGAGGAGAATACCCCGGCCGCCATCGTCTCGCGCGCGCCGTCCAGCACCGGGATGCGGGCCAGCTCCAGGCGCACGTCGACGCTGCTGGCCTTGGTCATCTCGACCAGATGGCCGAGCAGGCCGAACCCGGTGACGTCGGTCGCGGCGTGCACGCCGTGCCGGGCCAGCACGGCGGCGGCGCCCCGGTTGCTGACGGTCATGTGCCGGATCGCCGCCAGCACCCAGCGCGCCTTGGCCTGGCCACGCATATCGGCTGCGAGCAGGGTGCCGGTGCCGATCGGCTTGGTCAGGATCAGCGCGTCGCCGGGCAGCAACCCGCCCTTGCGCAGGAAGGCGTCGCGGTCGGCCAGGCCGTTCACTGCGAAGCCGAGCGAAAGCTCCGCCCCTTCGCTGGTATGGCCGCCCACCAGCGCGCAGCCGGCCTTGCGCAGAATTTCGTTCGCGCCCTGCATCATGTCGGAGAGGTCCGCCTCCACCTTCGCCTCCAGCCCATACGGCACGGTGGCGATGGCGAGCGCGGTCTGCGGCTGGGCGCCCATGGCGTACACATCGCCCAGCGCGTGGTTGGCCGCGATCATGCCGAAACGGTAGGGGTCGTCGATGATGGCGCGGAAGTAGTCGACCGTGTGGACAGCCAGGCGCGGGCCGCCGCTGTCCACCACGGCGGCGTCGTCCGGCGCGTCCAGCCCGACCAGCACGTCGGTCCGCGCCGCGGGCACGATGCGGCCCAGGGCGCGGCTGAGCACGGTGGCGCCCACCTTGGCGCCGCAGCCGCCGCAGCGCATGGCGATGGCGGAGATGTCGCGCAACGCCGCCTTGTCCGCCAGCGGCGAGGCAGGACCGGCAGGCGGATCGGGCATTTGCGGAAGGTCATTGAAGCGCGCCATGAAGCGGCGGTCGATCCAGTCCTTCAATCGCCAGGCCCAACCGCCCTCCAGGGTGACGCCGTTGCGGGTGAGGACAGCGTGAGAGCCGCCGGTGGAAACAATGGCCAGCGTGTTGGCCTGCGGGCGGTAGGGGCGCAGCCGGCCGCCGGTCAGGCTGGCGCGGATGTTGTCCGCCAGCACCGGCCCGGCGCGCACGGCGTAGACGCCCGAACGCGGGATGGCGGCGGGGCGGAAGGCGATCATGTCCCCGGCGGCGAACACGCCGTCCGTCGCGCGCAGGGTGGCGTCCACGCTGAGGAAGCCCTGGCCGTCCAGCGGCAGCCCGGTGCCGGCGAGCCAGGACGCGGGGGCGGCCTCGGTGGTCCAGAGGATCTCGTCGGCCGCGAGGCGGGTTCCGTCCGCCAGCACGATGCCGCCGGGCTCGACGGCGGCCACCCGCACGCCGGCCTGCATTGCGATGCCGCGCCGTGCCAGGATCGCGCGGAAGCGGGCGCGGAAGCCCGGCGGGAAGCTGGGCAGGATATCGCCCGAGCCGGTGACAAGGGTGAAGCGTAGGTCCTTTGCGTCCTGGCGCAGCCGGTGCTCGACCGACAGCAGCAGCTCGACCCCGCCGGCCCCGCCGCCGACCAGCAGGATATGGCGCGACTGCCCCGCCTGCACCCGCGCCCGCATGCCCGCGAACCGCGCGAGAAAGCCGTCGATCGGCTTGACCGGGATGGCATGCGCCGCCGCCCCCGGCACGTCGCCGGTATTGGGGCGGGAGCCAGTGTCGAGCGACAGCAGGTCGAACGGCACCGGCGGGCGGTCGCGGCACATCACCCGGCCGGCGGCCAGGTCGATCCCGACGGCCTCGTCCGGATACAGCCGCGCCCCGGCGAAGCGGGCGAGGCGGCCAGCGTCGATATGCGCGTCGTCGAACGTGTAGTGCCCGGCCACGACGCCCGGCAGCATGCCGGAATAGGGCGTGTCCACCTCGCGGGTCAGCAAGGTCAGGCGCACGCCGGGCAACGGCTTCATGCCGAAGCGGCGCAGCACCGCCACATGCGCGTGCCCGGCGCCCACCAGCAGCACGTCCTTCACGACCGGGCCTATGCGCATGCCGTCTCGACCCTCGACGCGGTTTCGGCGGTGGAAAGGCGGACCGGCCGGTCGTCGACGCGCAGCCGCCGCCGCAGCGCGCGCGAGAAGGCGTCGATGCCCATGGACAGCACGCCAGTGGCGACGATGAGCACCACCGCCACATCGAGTCGCAGCTCGGAGATGGCGCCGTCCACGTAGAAGCCGAGCGTCGGCACGCCGAGGATGCCGAAGATGGCGCTCTCGCGGATGATGATCTCCCAGCGGTAGAGCACGTAGGCCAGGAACTGCCCATAAAGCCGGGGCAGCGTCTCGTAGAAATACAGGTCGAGGCCGCGCGGCGCGTCGGCGCGGTAGATGAGCCCGTCCGCGTGGCCTCCCATGAGGTAGCCGACGATCCCCGCATTGTGCAGCGCCAGCGCGATGATGGCGGGGAGCATGGACGGCCCCAGGACCTGCAGCAGCACGTAGGCAACCATGTATTCGGGCGTCGAGCGGATGACGATGAGCAAGGAGCGGGCGGCCGGGCGCGCCAGCCGCCCGGCGAAGCGGCGCGTGATGAGGGGGAACAGCAGCAAGGCAAGGGCCGCCATGGCGACGAGCGCGATCTGTGACAGCACCAGCGTGTCGAGCACGCCGGGCAGGACCTGGCGGCGCAGGATCGGCCATAGCCACGGGCCGAGAGCGTCCCATCCCGCGCCGCCATCCCGCAGCGGCCGGGGAACGATGTCGTGGCCGAGGAAGCGCGCCAGATTGGTCCAGGCGGATTGCCCGGGCAGCGGCGTAGTCAGCACGATGAGCGCCGCCACGCTGCCGGCGAGCAGGAAGGGCAGTGTGGCCGGCCGCGCCCAGAGGCGGCGGGTGGCGATCAGGAGATAGAAGACGCCCACGAACGCCGCTGCCTGTGCGTAGTGGCCCTGGCGGAAGTAGCTTTCGAGTTCGAACCCCATGGTCGGCAGGCCGATGAAGCCCAGCACCAAGGTGGAGCGCAGGCCGCACTCCAGGCGGTATAGCAGGTAGTTGCCGAGCGGCCCGGCCAGCTCCGGCAGGCGGCCATAGGCGAAGCGCGAGACGGCGGAGGTGCCCGGCGGCAGGACGCGCTCGGCGGCGAGGTCGGCCTCCTCGATCAGCTCGGCAAAGACTTTGGCGAAGATGCCGGAGTAGGGGATGGCGATCGCCAGCAGCCCAGTGGTGGGGGATACGCCCGTCACCTGGATGAGCAGCAACGCCCAGAACAGCTCGTGCACCGAGCGGAGGGCGGCGGCCAGTGCCCGGATGGCGCCGGAGCGCGCGAACACGAGCGCCAGCCCGAAGCCGGCGGAGGCGCCGAGCCCCACGCCCAGCACGGCGAATGCCACCGTGAGCACGACGCTGGTTGCGTGCACGGCCAGCACGTCCGGATGCAGGATGCCCTGCAGCAGGCGCAGCAGCTCGGCGCCGGGGTGCAGGGACGTGACGCCGAGGTCCGCCACGGCCAGGCATAGGAGGGCCGTCGCCATGAAGGCGTAGCTGGTGCCGGCGTAGCCCAGCCGTGTCATGTCAGGCGTAGAAGCGCATGAGGTCGGCGGGGCTCAGGGTGCTGGCGGGCGTATCCAGCACCAGCCGCCCGGCCTGCAGCACGATGATCCGGTCCGAGAAGGCGAGGGCCAGCGGGACGTCGTGCATCGCCAGGATCAGCGTCTCGTGCTGCGCGCCGAGCAAGCGCAGGACGCCGGCCGCTTGGGTCTGAACCAGCGCCGACACGGGCTCGTCGCCGATGATGACCGGGCGGCCGTTATACAGCGCGCGCGCCACCGAGGCGCGCTGCTGCTGACCGCCCGAGAGGGTGCCGGCGCGGGCGAACAGCTTGTCCTCCAGGCCCACCGAGGCGAGGGTGGCGGCGACCGCCGCCACCTCGGCGCGCGCCGGCCAGGCCAGCATGCGCAGGTTGCGCAGCGTCGAGTACCGGTCCAGCCGGCCCATGTAGACGTTGTGGAACACGCTCAGGGTGCGGACCAGCGACGCCGCCTGCGGCACCAGCGCCGCCTGATGGGCGAGCCGCGCATAAAGCAGGCCGAGCAGGGTCGACTTGCCGCTGCCCGATGCGCCAAGCACCGAGACGCGCTCGCCGGCCTGCAGCGAAAGGTCCACGTCCTGCAGCACCGGCCGGCCGGCATAGGCGGCGGTGGCGCCCCGCAGCTCCAGCAGGAGCGCCAATCAATCCAGCAGTTCGGTGGATTTGGCGACCGACTCGACCGGGTCGTAGTCGGCGTTCTTCGCGGCGATGAAGCCGGAGCGGCCGAAGGGGGTCAGGATCGCCGGGTCGCGGGCGGCCAGCAGCGCCGCGCGCACGCGCTCCTTGAAGCCGGCGCCGAACGTGCGGTCCACGTCGCCGCGGATGGTCCAGTTGTAGTCGGGGAAGGGCGGCGTCTGCCAGATGACGGAGACCTTCGCCGGGTCGACGCGGCCGGCCTGCTGTTCCAGGCCGAACACCGAGAAGTCCATGGCGCCCAACTCGAACGCGCCGGACTGCACGAGGGCGAGGGTGCGGGTGTGGTCGCCGGAGAAGCCGACGCGGGAGAACAGGTCGGCGGGGGCCTGGCCGAACTGCTTGCGGATGTAGAACTCCGGCATCACCCGGCCGGAGGTGGAGGCGCGGGCGCCGAAGGTGAAGCTGCGCCCGGTGATGCCGGCGGGCAGGGTATCGCCGCGCGTGAGGCCGGTGGCGGCGTTGGCGATGAAGTAGCTGGTGAAGGCGGTGTCCTCGATGCCCTGGGCGATCGCCTCGGAGCCGGGGACCGCGCGGCGCGCCTGCACCCCGGTGAAGCCGCCGAACCAGGCAAGCTGCACCTGATCGTTGGTGAAGGCCGTCACCGCCGCCGGATAGCTCTTGACCGGCGCATAGTCGACGGGAACGCCGAGCGCCGTTTCCAGGTAGGTCGCGACACGGCCGAACCGCTCGACGAGGCGCGTCTCGTCCTGGTCCGGGATAGCGGTGAAGACCAGCCATCTTGCGGGCTGTGCGGCGGCGGCGCGGGCGGAGGCAGCGGCTAGGGTGGCGAGCAGCGTTCGGCGATTCATGCGTTGGATGTCCGGCTGGCGATTGGCCTTCGGACCACGCCTAGCGCCGCACGGCAAGGGCCGCGTGGGCGATGGCGCCCAAGCGGACCGGGCCGGCCCCCTGGTCTGCCGTCAGCCGGTCGGCAAACTCCTGCAGCACAGCGGGGCGATCCGGGCCGAGCGACTCCAGCAGCGCCTGCATGCCGGGGGCGAAACCGAGCGAGGCCGCCAGATCTACGGTCGAGGAGGCGTGCAGCTCGGCAGCAAGCGGCAGAATCGAAATGTCGTAGAAGCCCGCGGCAGCCACCAAGGCACGCAGCCGTTCCGGCTCGACGAAGCGCAGCTGCGCGGGTAGCTCTCCGGCTGGCGGGGGCGCACCGCGCACGGCAATGATGGCCTCATAAAGGCGAGCAGCAAGTGCGTAGCGGTGCGGCTCGGTCCAGGTGACGACGGCGACCCGGCCGCCTGGGCGCAGCACGCGGTGCAGCTCGGCCATCCCCGCGGCCGGGTCGGGGAACAGCACGACGCCGAAGCTGGAGATGGCAGCGTCGAACCGTCCGTCCGGCAAGGCGAGCGCTGCGCCGTCCATCCGGTGTGCGGCGACGCCGGGCGCGCGGACGGCGATGCGGCGAACCATGACGGCTGAGGCATCGACCGCCGTGACGCGCGCGCCGCGCCGCAGTGCCTCCAGCGCGGTCCCGCCGGCACCGGCCGCCACGTCCAGCAGGTCGAGGCCGGCTAACGGCTCCAGCCGATCCAGCGCTTGGACAGCGAAGGCGGTGGTGAGCGGCTCGAACACGCACTCATAGGCGTCCGCATGGTCGTCCCAGCGCGATGGGTCCTGGTCGGGCTGGAGCGGGGCGGCTATGGACATGCTGTCCGTTTAGCAACATGAGGCGCGCGCCGCCATGACCGCCCATCTACCCATCGCCGACCCCCGCTTCTCGCTCGGCCTGGGGCTCACCAACGAGTGCAACCTGGCCTGCTCGTTCTGCTATCGCGACCCCACGCGGACCGACCGGCTGACGGTCGCGACCGTGCAGGATGTGCTGGCGGCGCTCCCTGTCCGGTCGGTGAACCTCGGCACCGGCGAGAACGGCATGCACCCCGAGTTCCGCGCCATGCTCGCCGTGCTGCGGGAACGGCCGGTCAAGCTCACCATCACCTCGAACGGCCACTCCATCGCCGTGCTGGACGACGCGGACCTGGCGAGCTTCGCCGAGGTCGAGTTCTCGCTCGACTACCCGACGCGCGAGGAGCAGGACGCGCAGCGCGGCGCCGGCAACTGGGACCTTGTTCACGAGCAGGCCGCCCGGTGCCGGCGGCTGGGCATAGCCGTGACGGTCATCGCCGTGATGATGCGGACCAACTACGACCGGCTGGCCGATGTCGCCGCCGTAGCCCGCGCCTTCGACGCGCCGCTGCGGCTCAACGTGTATCAGTCGGTCCGCAGCGACGCCTTCGCTTTGACGTATGACGAGTATTGGGCCGGGTTCGCCGCCCTGTTCGCCCGGACGGACGTGATCGCCATCGGCGAGCCGCTGGTGCGCGCCATGGCCGGGCTGCCGCCGCGCCGGGGCGGCTGCGGGTCGGGCACCATCCGGGTGACGCCGCGCGGCACGGTGCAGCCCTGCGTCTACTGGCCCGGCCAGGGCGCGCCGCTGGAGGTGCTGCTTCAGGCGGGGCCGGCCATCGTCGGGACGGAGCCCTTCGCCGCCGCCCGCTCGCTGCCGCCGGCCTGCCGGGGCTGCGTGCACGAGGCGGCCTGCCATGGCGGCTGCGCGGGCCGTCGGCGCCTGATGGACGCGCTGGCCGAGCCCGACCCCTATTGCCCCGTCATGCGCGGCGAGGACCGGACGTTAAGCATACGCATGGCGCCGCAGCGGGACATGGCCAAGCTCGAGAGTGCCTGCACGACCATCGTCATGGCGCGAGGCTGAAACGGCCCATAAGCCGACGCCGCCAGAGCGCGTCCAGCCCCAGGCACTCGCCGGCGCGGTCCAGCACGAAGAAGGCGTGCACGAAAATAAGGAAGAT
>JAABUT010002475.1_pt1 | contig 17738 bp, 16 predicted proteins | sample 5559281 | NCBI WGS metagenome assembly JAABUT01 (sample SAMN10711880, study PRJNA513359) | rock metagenome | isolation source: Antarctica rocks | place: Antarctica: Victoria Land, Ricker Hills nord | collected 2016-01-04 | reverse complement strand
AGCGCATAAAGTGACTCTTTATATTTCTTTTCAAAGAGAGTTTTTTCAAGTTTTAAGCTTCGAACTTCTAGAAAATTCACTTAACATCACTTAAATATTTCTTTAATCTCTTACTCAAAGTGTTTCATGTACACAGTAACTTTAGTGTAAAGATTTTTCAATTTCTATCTTGAAATCTGCAATAAATCGTCTTCTATTATCAACTTATGTCAGACGAGAATGATATAAATCTAGTCTGCAAGAGTCTAGATTACTCTTTTGATAGAAAATGCTTGATGCAATTGCTTTATATCTTGTGTATCAAAGTAGTCGTGTTATCTCGCTCAGAATAGTAACAACTGATCTCAACTTATTGTTTTGCATATCGAGAAAAGGTAAAACAGATAGTGATTTGATAAGAAATGCTGTACTTCTCTGAAACAATGTTGTTTTCTGTGCAATCTTTAAGTGCAAAAGAGTTCGATTTCGATTTTTGCATCAGTACGTAGTCTTCTGTGCTGTTCTAAAGTCGATTGATGACTTGTTCTTTTCATGTGAGTTTGCTCTTCAATTTATCAATCAAATTACTGTCTGAATTGATGATTCTTTCTTCTGCGTTGATGAACTTTCGTTTCGTCGCCGATTTTGATCTGCGTAAGCGCGAAAAATTTTGATTTTCGATTTTTAACTTGCGACGCAGTCATCTGTGAAGTTATTGAGTGAAATGAGAGCTTGTTTTGATCGTACGATTGTGCTCTATAACTTGTCGATTGATTTGATATATCATATGCTTCGATAAATCGCTGTTGTCAGTTTATTCTTAGTTGAAAGCTTATGTTGAAGTGATCAGCTTTCACAATCTTAAGTTGTTTATATGATTACTTAATTATATAAACAACTTACGCGCTCATATGCGCAAACTATTAATGTGATTGATCAATAAGAAGATATACTGCAGCGATTTTGACTAGATTACATGTAATTTAGCATATACACAGCGTCTAGATAATATCATAGTCATAAACTGCATGCATGATGTCATATTGACATACAGTGAGTATCAAGTTGCAAAGACATCGTCGAAAATGAAGCAGTGAATCAACTGATCAAAGATGCAGCACGAAAAAGATCAACAATCGACATCAGAAAAAGAATAATCATGAGCTTCATCAAAAAGCAAATAGACAAAGAAATAAAAGAGCAATGATTAATTGCATGAAACGACAGAATCAAAAAAGATGTTAAAATCTTTAAAGCGAGTTATAAAGATACAGATAAATCAAGATAATAAATTAGGTAAATGAAATTTCAAAGTTAAAAAGTGAGATCTATCAAGATGCAAAGACTATATGTACAGAAGAAAGAAAAGCATTAAACTCAATAAAATCTAGACTTGCTTCAAGAATGCGCATCTCAGTAGAAGACTGAGCATGCTCATAACATTACTTTCTTTTCTCAGTTAAGCAATGATTTCATTGTTTCAATCAGTTCTTTCTTTCTTGTTCATTTCATTATCATTTTATTCAAGCGTTTCAAGCTCATTTCATTAAGCATTTCAAGCTCATTTCATCAGACGTTTCAAGTTTATTTCTTCTTGACATAAAGTGTTTCAAGCTCATTTCATCAAACGTTTCAAGTCTATTTTTTCTTGATATTTAATGTCATTGAAGCAGACTCACTATTGATTCATGTCTATTATACACATGTAGTAAAGCTTGTTTCGTTCATGTTTACTACACGCATGTAGTAGAGCTTGTCTCGTTCATGTTTATTGCATTTGATAGAGCTTGTCTTCTGTTCAATGACTGACTCAATCAAGAGATCAACTATTGACTTGTCATTGTAACAGACTCACTTCAAGTGACAAGCTTAATGACGAGATCAATCGTTATATGTCTTTGTAGCAGATTCACTATCAAGTGACGAGCTTGATGATGAGATTAATATCAAACGTGTCTTTGAAGCAGACTCACTATTCTTGTCATTCAAGCAAACTCTTTCTATTCAGCTTCAAATATTCAATGATGAATGAGTTTCAACTCATATTTTCGTGATTTCAAATATATAATATATGTTCTATTCTCTTTCTTAAAACATATAGTATACATTCTATTCTGTTTGCAGTACATATCATCTTTGCTGTTGTTGTCAATGTCGTGAATAAAGATAAATCGTAAAAGATACGAATAAAAGATTCATTGCTGAATCAAGTTCTGATATCATTGTAGCAGACTCACTTCAAGTGTTGTTCAAACAGATTAACTATTGAGTGACGAGCTCAGTAAAAAGATCAATTGTTGTCTTTTGATTTATATCTGCAACACATCACAAAGCTTGTTCTGTTCATGTCATTAAAGCAGACTTATTATTGAGTGATGAACTTAATGATGAGATTAATATTGAACGCGTCTTTGAAGCAGACTCACTATCAATTCGTGTCTACTACATGCATGTAACAAAGCTTGTTACATTCATGTTTATTGCATTCAATAAAGCTTGTTCTGTTCATGTTTATTGCGTTCAATAAAGCTTGTTTTATTCATGTTTATCGCGTTTGATAGAACTTGTTCTGTTCATTTGATGATGAGTTCAGTCAAGAAATCAGTTGAGAAGTTGATTCATATCTGCAACATGTCACAGAGCATTGCTTTTGTGTTTTTCAAACGTAGAGTTGCAAGTTCAATCAAACTAGAAAAGTGAATCACTGTCATGTGATATGTACGAAGCTTTGAATAATGTTAGAATCATGTTTAAAGCGAGTCATATAAATACAGATAAATCAAGATGATAAATCAGATAAATGAGATTTCAAAGCTAAAGAGTGAAATTTATCAAGATGCAAGAACTATATGTACAGAAAAAAGAAGAGCATTAGACTCAATAAAATCTAGACTCACTTCAAGAACATGCGTCTTAGTAGAAGACTGAGCATGCTCATAACAAAAGAAAATCAATATCAGAAGCATATAACGAGAGTGAATCTGAGTTACAGATCACTAAAAAAGCTTCAAAAAATAGATAGACTGACGTTTTCAACGTTTATACAGCTAAAAATGAAACATGACTATTTTAAAAGCTATTTGCATTGATTATTAAAGAATAATTTGAACAAATGCTATGAAATATGCAAGACGAAACAAACGTTGAAGCACTTACTACTGAACTGCAAATATTATAAAGCAGAACAGTTACAGCTTAAAGCAAAAGTACAGTTCAAAAACATAAACATTATATTGATGTTATTTATCATTAAGATTGAAAGAATTGCAATGCTAAAGTACTTGAAAAGTACTTGAATTACAACAAGAAAATAATTATTGAGAACGAAAGAGTAAAGTGAAAAGAACATGAAGAAATGAGAAAATGAAAGCACAAAAGAAAGAAGTTGTTTGATTGAAAGTACTTGTTTGCACAAACTATCAATGTGATTGATTAATGAAAAGATATAAAGCAGTGACTTTAATCAAGATACATGTAATTTAACATATGCATAACGTTTAAACAATGTCATAGTCATAAATTGCATGCACTTAATGAAGAAATAAAAAAAAAAGACTGCATGCACTTGATTTGATTTGATTTGAATTCATACATTCTTATGACATTGATTTAGACTCAACTCATGAGAAACTCTATGCTATTTATATCGAGTAAACAAAACTCTCTGAGAGAGAAAATCACTCGTCATTTACATGATGACTTCATGTTGTCAAAACAATGATCATGAAACTATGTATCAAGTTTGCATTTATAGCTTCTATTCAGCGTGTGATGCTTAAGTAAACTCTTAATGAGTGTCTGTATTGTTCATTTATAACACATCATCTTTGCTCTGCTCTTCATTGATGATATTTTATACAACAATGTCTCAATTTGATTTTCAATTCAAAGATGAAAGACATTTTCTTTACATTCATAATATTCATGATTATAACGTACATAAAGCTGCGTTCTTTCACTCAATGATTATCATTTATTGCGCAGAGAAATATGTGATGAAAGAAAGATGCACATGATGAGAAGATAAAGTGTGATTGTACTGAGTAACTCTTTTCTTCTTTTGATTTAACTTATGTCATGTAGACGTTGAATGAATTGTTAGTATAAATATGCAATCACAATCATTCAATGTTTGACTCTGATCAATGAAAGAGAATGCATTCTGATTATTCTTTTGAGCTCTCAATTTTTCACGTAGATAAATGCATGACTTGATATCAAGTAAAGAAGATGAGTTCAAGCTCTCTCAGTATATCAGCATGATTAACAAGTCACTACTTCTTCAAGCATTGTAATCACGACTTTCAGATTGAGAACAACTATTTTATCTGATATCTTTTCATTAATTACTTAATAACACTGTTGATGTGATGAAGATGTTTCAATATATTGACGTAGTTAATGAATTGTAAATTCTTCAATCACTTGTAATCACGACTTTCATACTGAGATCAACTATTTCACTAGATATCTTTTCATCTTTTACTGACATCAACATGTCATTAGTCTTCTTCATAAATCAATTGTGACTGTTAGAAGAAATGTTGTCACATGAATGAAAACTCTGCATGATGACTTTTCTGATCATGCAACGTTCTAACATCATTCAAACTGCGTTGAATTGAGATCTTTTGACTCTTCTGACTTCTATTCAAAACATAGAATCAAAAGATTCGTAGTCAACATCATGTATAAATGAATCTCGTTGTTGACTTTGCATGCACTTAATGAAGAAGAAAAAAGAAGAAAAAAACTGTTAACAAGCAAACAACTTCAGAACAATATTGTCAATTTATTTTACAGTTAACAAAAGTTGTTTACATCAGCAAATAAAAAAACGTAATACATGTTTAGTTCACTTGATGCATTGATGCTAAATTCACATGCAAATGCGCAGAACAATAAAAATACAATCAATTTGCAAAATGCAAATTCGCAGCAAAAAGAGCAAACATGAGTGATTGTGAAAGTCAAAGAAATGAAAAAGCAAAAAGTGATGAAAAGTTCACAAAAAGAAGTTAGCATTAAAGTTAGTTTTTTATTTATTTCTTCATTAAGTGCATGCAGTCTATGACTATGACACTGTTTAGACGCTGTATATATGCTAAGTTACATGTAATCTGATCAAAGTCGTTGCTTTATATCTTCTCATTGATCAATCACATCAATAGTTTATGCAAACAAGCTATGTCATGTAAACGTTGAATGAATTATTAATGTAAACGTTGAATGAATTATTAATGTAAACGTTGAATGAATTATTAATGTAAACGTTGAATGAATTATTAGTATAAATGTGCAATCATAATTGTTCAATGTTTGACTTTAATCAATGAAAAAGAATGTGTTCTGATCATTCTCTTAAGCTTTCGATTTTTTCACGTAGATAGATGCATGACTTGATGTCAAGTAAAGAAAATGAACTTAAGTTTTCTCAATATATCAGCATGATCAACAAGTCACTACTTCTTTGAGCATTGTAATCACGACTCTCAAACTGAGAACAACTATTTTATTTGATATCTTTTCATCAATTACTCAATGATATTGTTGATGTGATGAAGATGTTTCAGTATATTGATGCAGTTGATGAGTCACAAATTCTTCAACCACTTGTAATCATGACTTTCATACTGAGATCAACTATTTCACTAGATATCTTTTCATCTTTTACTGACATTGACATGTCATTAATCTTCTTCGTAGATCAATTGTGACTGTTAGAAGAAATGTTGTCATATAAGTGAAAATTCTGCATGATGACTTTTCTGATCACGCAACATTTTAACATCATTTGAACTGCGTCAAATTGAGATCTCTTGACTCTTCTGACTTCTATTCAGAACATAGAATCAAAAAATTTATAGTCAACATCATGTACAGATGAATCTTGTTGTTAATCTTGAAAATATGATTATTAATTAATTTATAATTAATCATTTATTAATTAATAAATAATCACAAAATTAATAATTTGAAAATTTTAGTATTATTTTTTCTACTCAACATTATTATGATCTTTTTATTTTATTAATTTAATATTAATCAATAAATAATATATTATTAATCATCAATTAATTGATCAGCGATGAAACTCATCTGTATGCAATGCTGACTATGAATCTACTGTTTAGCTACAGTAGAGTCTAAAGATTATCAAAAGTTTGAATGACATTGAGACGCTGCGTGATGATGAAGCGCTATGCATTGATTGCATGCAGAGTTTTTGCGATTGCACAGACTTTGATAATCTCAATGTGCATGCTACAAGCAATCTGCACGCAGATGAGAAAGTCAAATAAAACACAGAACTATGAGAAAAATCACTTATGAAAATCATTCAATTCAGTATCTCATCATTGTAATGACAAGAACTGAGACAGAACATTCTTGCATTTAATTTGTTGAGAATGATTAGCAGAAAGAACTTGAATCACGAACATTCTTTAAATTTATGTGCTAACTATGTATAAATCTTGTTAAGACTGCATGTTTGTTACTATGATACAAGCAACTCACGAGATTCATTAAGTTCAACATGAGCAAACTTGAGAGTCTTATTAATATCATTTAACAGATGTTCAGACACAGACATTTTATATATGAGTGATACGCTGACAAGAAGACTTCGTTAAAAGAAGAGAGACACAAGCGAGTTAGTAAAGAATGATCAAACTATGCTGTCTGATTAAAAGTGTAGCATATGAACATTTCTGCAAGACATGATCAATCTGCATGAGAAAGATCTCTACAAATAACATGAAATAGATGAGTTGCACATCTTACAAGCGAAGCGAGCGTTTGCGAAGCATGATATACAATGACGACAACTGTTGATCTCAAGAATCTCATCTCTTCACTGAGCTTTGACTCTTGAATATCTTGATGATAGAATCAATTTCTAGTCAAAGACATCGTCTGTATAACTCAAGAAAACAGTAATGTATATCAATGTGATTAAAGAAGAAATCAACTGCAATATACATGCATATTGCAGACGAAACATCTGTAACTCATGCTTAAGAAGTAAACTGTTGAAATCTGAACAGTGAGAAATCTCATTCATCTTGAACTGTAAATCTGCTACGAAGAAATACTTCTTGCTAAGAGAAAAATCAGCATAGAGATCGTGTCTTATGTATGTTGCATGCAATGTATGCAATATATTTTTTGATAAACAGCTGCAAGAATGATGATGAAAACGAAGCTTCTGAAACAATTTAAAGTGACTGAGTCACTCATTCTTTAACATGCAATCAACGCGAACTAATTTGATACAAAGTCTCATAATGATAGTTTCGACTGCGTGAAGCAGTTGTATAGACAGCAAGTGATTTTCTATCTCAGAGAGTTTTGCTCACTCGATATAAATAGCATAGAATCTCTCATAAGTCGACTTAATCAATGTCACAAAAGTGTATGAATTTATTATTATTATTATCATCAATTATTTTTTTATATTTTCATAAATTACAATCAACTTTTATCTCAATAATTAAATTAATCATTGATTAATAAGTTATTAATAAATGATCAATCAACTTTTCTTTTACAAATTTGAATGAAAATGCAACAAGTGTCAATAATTCAGATTAATCTAAGATTAATTCTAGATTAATCATTTAATCTCATATTTGATAAATTGTAGTAAATAAGCATTTATTGATTTAATTAACATTCTACATTAGTTCTTGATTGAAAACATACTGATTAGTGATTGATTAGTGATTGATGATTGATTAATCAATTATAAAAAGTGATTGTGTATTGATTATGAAGTAGTTACAGATGTAAAGATTCATGCAATCATGAAATTTATATGTAAGCTCAGACGTTAGCATGAGTCTTAGCTTTGAATGATCAACATGATCGCGTCATCTTTAGTATGAGTCATGCAATCTACATTCTTGAACAATCTCATTAACATTGACAAAGCAGTAACAACGCTTTACTCATGTGTTGAGTTCACACATAGTTGAAAAGCGAGATAATAACAACGCAGTTATCAGCATGTTGAAGTTTGCATATACACAGAAGAACAGCAACATCTTTGCATACATGCTGCAATTTATATACGACATACATATACATACTGCAAAGACATGACTCAGCTTTTGCACATGAACAGACAAATGTGATGCAGTAAATAGATTGATTTTTTGCATTTTCAGATCAATTTACATGCAGCGCAATCATATACAAAGCAGTAACAACGCTTTATTTACACGTTGAACTTATATATGACATACATATACATACTGCAAAGACATGATTTAGCTTTTGCACATTTACACATTTATATAATGCAGTAAATCAATCAATTTTTTGCTTTATCAGATTGATTTATATGCATTGCAATCACATACACAGTAAAAACATGATACAGACTTTGCTCATATATACAAAATGACAGCAACGTTTCTGCGCATGCATTGCAACTCATATACATCACATACATATACATTGCAAAGACATGACTCAGCTTTTGCACATTTACAGACTTGCGTGATGCAGTAAATCAATTAATTTTTTGCTTTATCAGATCAATTTACATGCATTGCAATCATATACATTGCAAAGACATGACACAGTCTTTGCTCATATACACAGAATAACAGCAACGTCTTTGCGCATGCGTTTCAACTCATATACATCACACACATATATACTGCGAAGGCACGACTCAGCTTTTGCACACATACTTTTTTTCTTTCTTCATTAAGTGCATGCAGTCTATGACTATGACACTATCTAGATGCTGTGCATATGTTAAATTACATGTATCTTGATCAAAGTCACTGCTTTATATTTTCTCATTGATTAATCACATCGATAGTTTGTGCAAACAAGTGCTTTCAATCAAACACTTCTTTCTTTCGTGCTCTCGTTTTCTCATCTCTTCATGTTCTTCTCACTTTACTCTTTCGTTCTCAATAGTCATTTTTTTGTCACAATTCAAGTACTTTTCAAGTACTTTAGCATTGCAATTCTTTCAATCTTGATGATAAACAACATCAATATAGTGTTCATGTTTTTGAACTGTGCTTTTGCTTTAAGCTGTAACTGTTCTGTTCTATAATGTTTGCAGTTCAGTAGTAAATGCTTCAACGTTTGTCTCGCCTTGCATATTTCATAGTATTTGTTCAAATTATTCTCTGATAATCAATGCAAATAGCTTTTAAAATAGTCATGTTTCATTTTTAGCTGTATAAACGTTGAAAACGTCAGTCTGTTTATTTTTCGAAGCTTCTTTAATGATTTGTAATTCAGATTCATTCTCGCTGTGTGCTTTTGATACTAATTTTCTTTTTTAATGCTGTCATTTCATGCAATTAGTCATTGCTTTTTTATCTGTTTGTCTATTTGCTTTTTGATGAAGCTCATGATTGTTCTTTTCCTGATGTTGATTGTTGATCTTTTTCATATTGCGTCTTTAATCAATTGATTCACTGCTTCGTTTTTAATGATGTCTTTGCAACTTGATACTCACTGTATGCAAATATGACATTGATTTTGTTGCAGATTGATCAGATTTTGTTGTATGTTATTGAATAACTTTAAGTTGACATTGCTCTTTGCTTTTAATCTTTGCAACGTCATTTGACTGTCTATGTACATTCAAATTTCACTGTCTTCAGATGCTTCTTCGCTGCATATCGCGATTGCATCATTGATAGCTTGCAATTTCGCTTTCGTTATAATTATTTTATCAATCACGCTTGTCGTCTTGCTGCATTTAACAGACTCATGCGTGAATATCATTGCAGTTTCAATTTCTGTTTTAAGCTCTGCTAAACAATCACAACGTACGCAAAACGAACTTTTGAACAGAGCATTATAAACGAGAGAGAAAAGATTGAGTAGATGAATAAATGATGACAAATTGCATGAGCAGCAGTAATGCTGATTCAATGATGATTGCAAGCAGCGTTGACTCGTTGCAGAGAGACAGCGACGTGAAGTCTAAACACTCACGTAATGACAAGATGAAAGTTATCAGCATCATTGATTTACTAACACAGACATCGATGTTAGAGAAAGAGAAAAGCAAAGATCATTCATGAAAAGAAGTGATTTTAGAACTGATTCAACGTTTTCAAAATGTCTCAGAAAGAAAGATTGAAAGTCAAGATGCATTCATTGCGAAGAATGTATAGAAGTTGAAGACATTCATTCAACTTCTTAATAAACAACTACAAACATAAGAAAATATGCATTTCACATTCAAAACATCATCATGAATCAATGTAGCAAGAGAAGAAGCAACAATTAAGAAGCAGCAATTCAGAAATGATCTATCATTGCTTTGCAAGAAACGCGAGATTCTAGTGAAAATAAGAAAGATGAAAAAAGAGATGAAAGAAATACAAAAGAGATTAATTGATCAGATCTTTCAAGAAATTGCAAATGCATCAACGACGCAACGAAATCTAATAGTGTTGCTTTGCAAACTTGAAAGTGAAGACATCACACTTCATGTGATGAGCTTAAAAGCTCAAGCAGCTTTAGAAAAGACTCAAACATGAGTGAAGAAAATTGCAAGCTCAGCGCATGTAATGCGTAGAAGCTTCGCGATACTAGCACATGATGTACACATCACATTGAACACAAGCAATCAGAAGATGATCATCAAAAGATTAATAAAGAACAACATGAGACTTCATAAAGATTTAGAGATGCTGAGAATAGCTTGACTCAAGAAGATAGTCAAGAATGAGAAGACTCATTCATCGCTCATTGTAGAGATTGCGATTGAATCGATGATGAATCGACTACTAGATGTAAACATGCTGAACTCATATCAAGAATGCTTATGCAAATTGTTTGAAAAGAACTCTTGTATCACACAGTGTTATAAATGCTTTGATTTTGATCATATAACTAGATTCTGCAAAAATGAAGAGTGCTGCTTCAAATGTGCAGACAAACATCATATCAAGAAATGCGTTGTGTTGATGAATAAAAGATGATGTATGAATTGCAACGATAGTCATGAACTTTGAAGACACTCATGTTTCAAGTGAAAACTACAAATAAAACAATCAGAAGAAATCTTTTAAAACAGATCAATCAGATATTCTGAAGCATCAAAAAACAATCACTCATTCTCTTCTTTCTCTTTGAACTTCTTGAGTTCAATGAATCTTGCAAGTTCAACAAATTCATCGAGTTCAAGAAATGTCTTGATGACAACAAGCAGTTGAAACATCAACGAGTCAACATGACAAGTGATGAAAGTTAAGAAGAGATGAGTTGATTGCTCTTCATGCATGATTAGCGACTCAGAAAACATGACATCTGAACAGATATAAAAATGTTAAATCAGAAAATGTGAAAAACTCTTGATGATTAAAAGCATACAAAAAGCTGTCTCTGCACAGAGTCAACAACAGCTATAGATAACTCTATGATGAATCAAATCTTTTTGCGAATTCTACAATATAACATCAAAAAGTCATTGAAAATTCAGAAATCATTTCTGATAAACAGAAAAGTTCATAAATTTAACATAATAGTCATTCAGAAACAAGGTTGCAATATTAATGCTTTGCAAACATTTAACTCGACTCACAACTTCTTTCATCTAGTGAGAGACTCATCATTTTAAGCAAGAACATACATCTATGTCAACAAGCATCTAAAACTCAATTAATGAGCGATAAAAATCATTGAATTGAACATCTGCTTAATCAAGCTACAAACTAGCAACTTGAAAGACAAAATACAGACGCTACAACTCATAAATGTCTACAATTCATGCTCACTGTCTATCATCTTTATAGAAGAATCATCTACTATTTCTCGTCTGAACAAACTAATCAAAGATGATTGCAAACAGTTAATTGTAGAAGATTTCAATCTGCATCACTCACATTGAAGAGACAGAAGATGCTTTACTCGTCACACAATGATGAATGCTTTACTAAACATTGTTATGAACATAAGACTAGAATTACTGCTGAAATCAGGCACAATTACTAGAAAGACTCACAATTAATTCACAACAATAAATTTAGCATTTGACAGCGAGAAAATTCAATTTATGATACACAAATGCAAGATGAGAATCAATCTACATCAGAGATTTAATCATCTTTCGATTGTCATGAAGTTGTGTCTACGCACATTTTTCATGCAGCTTACGACTCATCAATTATGAAAGAAAATGAACACAGAAGCACTAAATGCTCATCTAAGAATACATCTTTTCATCGATCATTTTCTCGATGACAAGACAGCGATAAACGACAAAGTAGCTGAGATCACTCATGTGCTACAAGAGATCATCAAGAAGTTTATTTCTTGAGCAAAGTTGTTGATTCAAGCACAAGACTTTTGAAATCAGATCTGCTCAAAAGTCATGACAAAATCACGATAACTATGAGTTGTATGAAAATCGCAGAGTACTTTAGAGACATGAAACGACTATCTGAGATACAATGATCACAAAAACAAGATCATTAAAGAAACAAAACATTCACATTTTAGATCACAGATGCATAAGCTGAGCAACAAATCGAAATTGATTTAATGCTTTGCAAAATGAGTCAGAATTGAAAGTCAACTACTCAAGAAACTTTCATAGTTTTTGTTATTAAAGAGTGATGATTTCAATCACATAGCAGACTCATTCAAAGAAAAAACAGAAATGCTACAAAATAAATTCTTTTCATCATTGTCTTAAACAGACATCAGTGATATTTCAAGATCATTTATATCATTGATAATGTCATTCAATTCAGTCTTATTGCAAGATGAGATGAGACAGATGATTCAACAAGTAAAAGTCAACAAAGCATCAAACGCATTTGAAATTTCAAATAAAGCACTTTAAGTGAATCTAACAGAACTGACTTCAATACTAATCAGTTTATTCAATGCATGTATAACTTACAAATATCATTCGAAGCAGTTTAAAAAAGCTCAGACAATAGTACTGTGCAAATCAAAGAAGAGCAACTACATTGACTTGAAGATGTATCGACTCATCGCTCTGCTAAACATCATGAGTAAAACACTAGAATCAATCATGATCAAAAGATTAAGTGACATTGTTGAAACTCATCACATGCTTTCAAACGCTCAAATGAGAGTGAGATGCAAGTGATTCATGATCTCAGTGCTGAATCTACTAGTAGATCAAGTACATGCAGTATGAGACTGCAAAATCAAGTACGTAATCTTCATGCTTAATTTAGATATTGCTGAAATGTTTAATCATGTCTTGCACACTAGACTTCTGCATATTTTAAGAATGAAAAGAACATCAAATTACATAGTTGAATGAACTTGCAGCTTTTTGAAAGACAGAGAGTCATTGCTGACGTTCAATGAACAAATCAGTATGATGTAATGAGTAAATGCTGACATATCACAAAGATTTCTCATATCATCAATTTTCTTTCTATTCTTTAATGCAAACTTAATCGAAAAATGCAAAGCTTTAAAAATCAAAATTGAAGTGCTTGACTTTGTAAATGACATCAATATTCTGATCTATGACAAAATCACAGAATCAATTTGCAAATTGCTGAGTTGAGCACATAACGTCTGTGCAAAGTGAGTTCAAACTCATGATGCTACGTTCGCTTCAGAGAAATACAAACTCACTCACTTCATTTGTAAGTCAAATAGATTCAACATGACAGTCAGTTTATGTATAGAAAACTTGATAATAAAGTTGAAATTAAATGTATGAGTTCTTGAAGTGCAACTGAACACGAAACTACAATGAAATTCGCATCTTCATCAAATAAAAGCAAGTCACGTCATTAAGATGCTGATGCTTAGTCGACTTGAAATCTTTATTTGAGAAACTACATTTGCAAAAGCAAGACAGATATACTCTGCAATGATAAGATCAAAAATGACGTTTGAAGCATCAGTATAACATCAACGCAATAAAGAAGAGAAATTGTTGAATACAAAATGAAGACTAGAAACTCTTCAGAATCAAGCGTTGCATCATGTGATCAACATTTTCAGAAAAGTAAACATTGAAACGCTGAAAGTTGAAACATACACATTCTCACTACATGTTCATCTGAATAAGCTTCAGAATTAAGTCACACTACGCAGTTAAATCAATGACAAAACATCGAAAACTTGATGAGCATGCAAGATTATACATGCTCATTTGATAGAAACTAATAAACTCATTTCTCACTTTTCAATCTTCAAAAAAATGACGTTTCTGAACGTTTTAATTCGCGAAGAAGCAAAAATATAGTTTAAACGTGAATGATTCAACTTCTTAATGATAACTCAAACAAGTGAACATGCAATTGCACAGTTTTACAAAAGTCAATGAAATCTTCAATGAGAAAACTACAAAAAACGCATTGCAGACATTAATGCATCTTTCGCTCAAAGATCTCATCTATTCAAGAAGTCAGTAAAGATGCATGATGATTTTCAGAAGATTGAAAGCACTCTTGCAACTTACATCAGAATCAAATGCATAAAGCTGAAGATTTATCTGCACTCAAGAAACGTGTCGAGCGCAAATAGCTCTTGATGCAACTGCGAATGAAGTCATCAGACAGTCAAGCATATTTTGATGCACTGCTTGAATTGAACGCATCTTTGATTAAATATGCTACAAGACATCAACTTCATGAACTATCAAGTCATCATCTCAATCACGAAGAGTCTAAAGAAAACAGCGAGAATGATGATGAAAATGAAGCTGCTGAAGCAGTTTAGAATGACAAGAACATTCATTCTTTAACATGCAATCATCGCGAACAAATTTGATACATAGTCTCAGTTTTATCATCTCGACTGCATGTAGCAGTCGTATAGACAGCGAGCGATTTTCTACCTCAGAGAATTTTGTTCACTCGACACACATAGCATAGAGTCTTTCATGAATCGATCTAATCAATGTCACAAGAGTGTATGAATTTATTATTATTATTATTATTTGAGCTCTGCTATCTTTTTTCGAGTTTGCGATGCATCAATGTACATCACTATGTTTTTCGTCTTTTTGACTATTGTTTTCAGTTTTCTATAGTGTGTGTTTATCGTTTCACATGTTTCATCTCTTGCGAATTTGATTTGCATCTTTGTCAGATATTCAATTTTCTGACCTCATGATTTCTTGAAGTAAGAAATTTCGATTTCTTTTATTGAATTCAATGTTTTTTGCACTTTGTTTAATATTTAATATATCTACATAAGTCTGTCTTTGCATTTCTTGACTTTTTGAGGTAAATTCGCCTTCATTTCGTTTCAGTTCAGATATTTCAATGCATTCAGATTTAAATTCAATTCAATAAAGTATTGAGATGAGTACAAAATAAATGTTCTTTTTCTGATAAAGTGTTTTTTCAATAATTCAACTATTCAAATTGCATAGTTCTTGCACTTTTGATCTAATTGCATCTTCATTGATGAAATTTCAACTTTTATTTGCATAGCATCTATTGATGATGTTTGAAACGCACTCAGAATTTTTCGTAATGCAACGTTTTGCAGTTTGCGAAATTTGACTAAGTAGCTTTTTTGATTATTTCATCATATTTCGACGTCATAATCGCTAATAGACGTGATGCATGTCAGATATAACTGCTTTTCTGATTTGACATTTAATCTTCACTCACTATTCATTAATCTAAACAACGAGTGTAGCATTCTTGTGACTGTTGCAATTTTCATTTGCACATGAACTTTGAAGTTGAGCTTTCGATTCAGTCAGACTTTTAATCATCATACATATGTCTTTAATTTTATGATCATGTTGTTGAATAGAATAATCATTTGATTGAGTGTTGTCTTGTGACTTTCAAAGTGTATCAATTCAGATTTCAAGTCATTGAATTGCACTGCGTTGTTTTCAGCTTATGTGAAAGCGATTTTTGCTGCGTTTTTCAGTATTTTCATATTCTTGTCAATATTTCTTCTCTCAACGTATAGCATCACGTCGTCAATATAGCTGAGTGACTGTAAATTTTTGAACTTTGCGCGAATCTTTGAAAACAGATATTGAATATAAATTAGAAATAAAATGAGTGAGATAAATGAGTCTTGTGATATTTCTGTGCTTATTTTCTTTGATTTCTGACATTCGTTGTTAAATGCTAAGTCAATAATTCGATTTTGTAAAAAACATTTTACTCAATTAATTAAATTGACTGATATTTTCAATTTAATCAATATTTTGATCAGTTGTTTCAATGCAACATGATCAAAGACTTCTTTGACATCTAGAAGTAGACAGATAAGCGTATTTTCTCAACTTTTCATCATTTACGCATCATGTACTAAGTTTAATACTGCGTCTATAGCTGATCTTTGATCAACAACAAGATTTATCTGTATGAGATGCTGACTACGAATCTTCTGCAAGCTATGCTTGTCAGAAGAGCTGAACAATCTCATCAACATTGACAAAGCAGTAACAATGCTTTACTCATGCATTGAGCTCACACACAGTCGAAGAGCGAGACAATAACAACGCGATCATCAGCGCGTTAAAGCTTGCACATACACAGAAGAACAGCAACGTCTTTGCGTACATGCTGCAATTCACATACGACATATACATATATACTGCGAAGACACGACTCAGCTTTTGCGCACATACGAACAGACGTGATGCAGTAAATCGATCGATTTTTCGCATTTTCAAATCGATTTACACGCAGCGCAATCACACACAGAGCAGTAACAGCGCTTTATTCACACATTGAACTCATATACGACATACACATATATACTGCGAAGGCACGACTCAGCTTTTGCGCACATACACATCGATGCAACGCAGTAAATCGATTGATTTATTGATTTTCTGATTGACTTACATGCGTTGCAAATACATACACTGTAAAGACACAACACAGTCTTTGCTCATATACACAGAACGACAGCAACGTCTTTGCGAATACGTTGCAACTCATATACATCACACACATATACATTGTGAAGGCACGACTCAGCTTTTGCACACATACACATCAATGCAACGCAGTAAATCAATCAATTTATTGATTTTCTGATCGACTTACATGCGTTGCAAATACATACACTGCAAAGACATGACACAGTCTTTGCTCATATACACAAAACAACAGCAACGTCTTTGTGCATGCGCTGCAACTCATATACATCACACACATATACATTGCAAAGACACGACTCAGCTTTTGCACATATACACATTGATGCAATGCAGTAAATCAATCAATTTATTGATTTTCTGATTGACTTACATGCGTCGCAAATACACACATTGCGAAGACATAACTCAGCTTTTGCACATCTACACGTCTGCATGATGCAGTAAATCGATCGATTTTTCGATTTATCAGGTCGATTTACATGCATTGCAATTACATACACTGCAAAGACACGACACAGTCTTTGCTCATATACATAGAACAACAGCAACGTCTTTGCGCATGTGTTGCAACTAATATACGACATTCATACATACATTGCAAAGACACGACTCAGCTTTTGCATATATACACATCTGTGCAACGCAGTAAATCAATCAATTTCGATTTTCTGATCGATTTACATACATCAATGACAGCAACGTCTTTGCGCACGCGCTGCAACTCATATACATCACACATATACACATTACGAAGGCACAACTCAGCTTTTGCACATCTACATACTTGTGTGATGCAGTAAATTGATCAATTTCTCGATAGATTTCTTGAGTTTCTGATCGATTTACATGCGTTGCAAATACATAGATCAAAGCTCATCTAGTTCGTTCAGCTGAGTGAGCATACAGCGAA
>JAABUT010002473.1_pt1 | contig 17755 bp, 16 predicted proteins | sample 5559281 | NCBI WGS metagenome assembly JAABUT01 (sample SAMN10711880, study PRJNA513359) | rock metagenome | isolation source: Antarctica rocks | place: Antarctica: Victoria Land, Ricker Hills nord | collected 2016-01-04 | reverse complement strand
GGACCTGCTGCACCGGAACCTGCTGAGGCCGTGCGGACTGGTCCTGTGCCGGCATGACCATGACGGCGGGTGCGGCCGTGGGGGAGGGCATCGCCATCGCAGGGCTGGTGTGCATCGCGAGCAGTCCCAGCAGGACCGAGGCCAGCAGGACCACACGGCCACCGGCCGCCCGCGCCGTCGCTCTTGTGCTGACCACGGCGCCACGGTACGCGAGGGAACGGATCCCTGCTGTTGCGGGAATACCCCTGTCGCGGCACGGTCACAGACTTCCGCACGCATGTACGGCTGAGGAGGTGCACGTAGACAGCCCACCGGTCACCTGTGCCGCGCCAGCCCTGCGGGCCGGTTCCGCTTCGTCGTGACGGAGCTCAAGGACGTGCGCGCGCAGACCCGTCAGGAGCAGCAGGTGCGCCGGCGTGAGCGAATAAGGAAGGACGTCTGATGGACGTGCTGAGCACGATCGGCGACAGCCTGCTCGAGGGCTTCTAGATGTTCTACGACACGCTCCGGGCGCTGGTGCTGGGCTTCGCGCTGTCCGGGGCGGTGCAGGCTTGCGTGAGCTCGGCCCATGGCGGCAGGTCCGGTGGGTTACAAGGGACTATCGAGGCACGACCCGGTTCCGGTAGCCATCCAATACCGGTTGATGCCCGTCCCGCGGGCATCTAGGCGGTCTGTGGTCTGCAGGACCAACGCGGACGCCGCGATCTCGTCACGACGGCGGAGCAGGTCCTGCAGTTTGGCCACAGCCGCCCGCGCGTCCGTGAGCTGCTCGCGTTCGGGCACAAGGACCTGGGTGGACCAAGCCTGCTGGGCCGCGGCAGGAGGACGCAGAGCCTGCAGTGCCTTCAGGCCCTTGTCCTGAGCAGGTATCTGGGACCGCAGGAAGTCCAGGAAGGCATCTGGCCGGGTAGGTCGCTGACCTGAGTAGGGGTGGCCTGCCGCCAGACAGATGGCGTTCGCGCGGTCGACGAGCTGCGGGGCGGTGAGGTCCTCGGGAGAGGCCGAGCAACTCACCGCAAAGGCCGCTGCCAGCACCGACGCGCATACGGTGGCGAACCTCAGTACTGCCTCCTGGCTCGTCAGCGCCGCCTCAGTGCGCCGAGGTCGTCCTACTACAGCACGTCGTACAGAATCAGGCCAGCGGATGCCCTTGTCGGCCCTTTGCTTCCTGCGATCAAGTGCAACGGTAATGACCTGGCGGCTGGACGGCTCTCACGGCGTCCGGGAGCGCCGCTGAGGCGTCTGCGGACGAACTGAGTCGAGCCGCAGCGCACTTGGACCTGGAGAGCCCGGCGGTCGTGGTGGCGACGCACCGGGTGTGCTGGTGGCGCGCGTGCTCGCAAAAGTCTCAGGCGCTGTTGACCCCGGTGGCGTTGGTCCTGCTGGTGCGCTTGGCCCGCTGGTTGGTCCCGGTGCCTGCAGTGCAGCCTGGGCGGGGCCACCGTCAGCCAGGCCGGCTACCTGCTACCGGCGTGGTGTCGCCGGCCGCACACCCCTGGCCACCTGCCGACCCTTGCGCGCCTCGCCGCCTGCGCGGCACCAACCTGGGCGCCTTGACGTCCTCACCGCCGCCAGCTCCTCACTCCTGTTCGACCTGGCCGACGGAGCCGTGCTCGCCCTCGAGCCCGCACCTTGTTCCGGCCCTGACAACGTCCCCATTGTCCCTCCCATTGGCTGCCGGGGAGCCGCACGTGCCATGGCCGGCGAAGCGGCTCACGGCTGCGGCGCGGCACTCCTCCCGCCCGGTCGTACTACAGTCAGTAGTATGAGCAGTCTGAACGCAACCGTAAAACGTTGACGCAGTCCACTGGCCGCCTGCCCCGCTCGGTCCCGCCCGCGGCGCCGGACCGTTGACCCGATCCCAGGACAAGGTCGCCCGTCGCGCCACACGCAACAGGGCCGTCTCCGACGGCGCCCGCAGGTCCGCCGCCGGCCGTGCGGACACCGAAGCGAAGCGCCGCGAGGAGCGACAGCGCACCAGGCGCCGACGTCGACACACCGCACAGGCCCTGTTCACGGCTGCCGGCGTCGTCGCGGTGGGGCACATCCTGGAGCACGCGGGCCTGGTCCAGCTGTTCAACCCGGCGTTGGAGGACATCGCGGTCGGCTTCCCGACCGCGGGTGGCCTGGCGATAGCTGGCGGCATCGCGCTCGGCCGATGAGCTGCCCCTGGACCCAGGGGGGTGGGCGACTTCCTGCCCGGGCAGAAACCGCGGCTTGCGCGGGTCGCGCGCAGGGCCGGGACGAAGCCGCACGCCCGCGACCGGAGGCAGGCCAACTGTGTGCGGCATAGCGGGTTGGACGGCGATGCGGCCCGGGACGCGACCCTTCCCGAGCCTGGCCGCGATGTCGGACCGGCTGGCGCACCGAGGGCCGGACGACCAAGGACAGCAGGACTGGCCGACCGCGGGCCTGGCGTTCCGCCGGTTGGCGTTGCTGGACCTGTCCGGCGGCAACCAGCCGGCCCGGGACGAGGACGGACGGCACTGGTCGGTGTTCAACGGCGAGATCTACAACCACGCCGAGCTCCGCCGGGAGCTTCTGCGCCTGGGGCACCGGCTGCACGGCACCGGCGACGCCGAACTCATCCCCCACCTGTACGAGCAGTGGGGCGAGGGCTTCCTGCCCAGGTTGCGCGGCATGTTCGCGATCGCCGTGCTCGACCGGGACACCGGGGACGTGTTGCTTGCCCGGGACGGCTTCGGGATCAAGCCGTTGTACTGGACCCGGACCGCCGACCACCTCGTGTTCGCCTCCGAGGTCGGTGCCCTGCGGGCGGCCGGGCTCGTGCCCGGCGAAGCCGACCCGGCCTCCCTCTGGCAGTACCTGGGGTTCGGGTACGTCCCGGACCCGGCGACGATGTGGGCCGGTGTCAACATGCTGCCCGCCGGGCACTGCCTACGCCTGCGAAATGGACAGGTGAGCGTCCAGCGGTGGTGGGAACCGACCTTCAGTCCTGACGACTCGGTCCACGCGAACGACATCGCCGGCAAGCTCCTGGCCGCCGTCGAGGGCTCGGTCGCGGCGCACCTGGCCGCGGACGTCCCGGTCGGGTCCTACCTGTCCAGCGGCGTCGACTCCGGGCTGCTGACCGCGCTCGCGACCAGGGTCCAACCCGACCTGCACACCTTCAGCATCGGCTTCGAGGGCACCGCTGGGGGCCTCGACGAGCTGGCCTCGGCCAGGGAACTGGCTGGGCAGCTCGGGACGGTGCACCACGAGCAGGTGATCTCGGCCGCGGAGTACTGGCGCTCGCTGCCGTCGGTGGTCGCCGCCCAGGAGGAACCGCTGGCGGACCCCAGCGCCCCGGCGTTGTGGTTCCTGGGCCGGCAGGCCGCCAGCCACGTCAAGGCCGTGCTGTCCGGTGAGGGCGCGGACGAGTTGTTCGCCGGGTACCCGATCTACCGCCAGCCATCGGCGCTGCGGGGCCTGACTCGCCTGCCCGCGCCGGTGCGGGGGGCACTTGGCCGGCTTGCGCTGCACCTGCCCGTCGACCGGCGCGGGCGTGGGTACCTGCTGCGCGGCACGACGCCGCTGGAGCGGCGCTTCCTGGGCAACGCGCAGATCTTCAGCGAAGACGCAAAGCACGCCCTGCTCGCCGACGGCGCGGACACGGCTGGGCTGCGACCCTCCTCGGACCTGGTCCGCGGCACCTACGCCAGGACATTGGGGCTCGACGACGTCTCCCGGATGCAGGCTGTCAGCTGCCAGAGCTGGCTGCCGTCGAGCATCCTGATGAAGGCCGACAAAATGTCGATGGCCCACTCGTTGGAGGTCCGCGTGCCCTACCTCGACCGGGACGTGTTCGATATCGCCGCACGGCTCCCCCTGCGCCTGCGGCTCGACGGTGAGCTCACCAAGGTCGCCCTGCGGACGGCCGCCGGCCGGGTCCTGCCCGACTCGGTGGCGATGCGGCCGAAGCTCGGCTTCCCGGTGCCGTTCCGGTCCTGGCTCAACGGCCCGGTCGCCGGGGAGGTCCGGGACCTGTTCGCAGGCACCGACGACCCGATGCTGGAGCGCGGCGCGCTGCTGCGGCTCCTCGACGGAGCCGGGGCCATGCAGGAGCAGCAGGTCTGGGCCGTCATGACCTACTTACTATGGCGACGTGAACAGAAGGCTCGTGCCACGCCGGTCGGCGCCGACTGCCAGGGGCAGCGGTGAGCCCGCCGCGCCGTGGCGTCGCGGGATGACCCCGTCGCCCGGGCTGAACGCGCGGGCGCGACGGCGGAGGACCGCGGCAGCGGGCATCACCGTGCTCCTCGCGGCCGGAGGGTGCGTGCACGCCCTGGCCGGCACCGGGGCGAGCCGCCGGACCGCGGCCGGCACGCCACCCGCGCCGCAAGTCGCCCTCGGCCAGGCCCGGGGCTCAGCCTCGACAGCACCCTCGGCGGTCGCTGCCGGCAGCACCCCGGTGCCGGCATCAGACGCTGTCCCGAGGACCGGGTCGGTACTCGTCGACGTACCGACCCAGAGTCAGCTCCCCCTACTGCCCAATGGGTGCGAGGTCACGAGCCTGTCGATGCTGCTGACCTTCGCCGGGCGCCCGGTCGACAAGCTGGTCCTGTCCCGGGCACAGGACACCGACCTCGGGCAGCCGGTCTTCTCCGGCAGACAGGGCGACTTCTACGGCATCAGCCGGTGGGGGGACCCGAACGAGTCCTTCGTGGGCCGAGTCCAGGGCTACGGCTACGGGATCTACCATGGTCCGCTCGCCAGGCTTCTGAACAGGCAGCTGCCTGGTCGTTCGGTCGACCTCACCGGCCGGCCGTTCAGCGAGGTCCTGGCGAGGCTCCGTATGGGGACCCCGACGGTGCTCTGGACGACCACGACATTTCGTCCGCCGACCCGCTGGGTGACGTGGGCAACACCGAACGGCCCGTTCCGAGGAACACAAGTTGAGCACGCAGTGCTGCTCGTCGGCTATGCCTCCGGCCGGCTGGTGGTCAACAATCCGCTCTCCGGCCGGCGCGAGAGCGTCGCGGCCGGCCCGTTCGTCGCCTCCTGGCAGCAGATGGGCCGGCAGGCCCTCACAGTGACCAGCGGATCGGGCTGAGGCCAGACCCAGCGCGGCGCCCTGTCGGTGCGCCGAAGCGCGTCCGACGTCGACTCCGGAAGGTCCCCCTGTCCCTCGATGTCGCTCTGCGCCGCTCCGGCTGCCCGGTCCTGTGTGCGGCGCTGGCGGCCAGAAGGCGATCGAGGGCCACGGCCACCGTGCGCTGGGACGGTGAGCGACGCCCTACGATCTGGTCGGAGGAGGACTGTGAGCAACTTCGGAGAACTCGAAGCGACAGTGATGGCCCGGCTGTGGGGCGAGCCGGAGCCCCGCTCGGTCCGTGAGGTCCTGCTCGCTTTACAACAGGACCGCCCGCTGGCCTACACCACGGTCATGACGGTCATGCAGCGGTTGTACCGCAAGGGAATGCTGCGGCGGACGGAGGACAGCAAGGCCTTCCTCTACTCGCCGACCCTGTCGCGGGCGGACTACACCGCCCAGGTCATGGAGGAGGCGCTGACCGAGACGGCGGACCGGACGGCTGCCCTGGTGCACTTCGCGGACCGGGTCAGCGCTGGAGAAGCCCGGACGCTGCTCGCGGCGCTCGCTGCCCGACAGGACCGGAGCCCCGGAGGGCGTTGATGAGCGTCCTGCTCGCGCTGATGATCTACGCGGCCGCGGTCGCGGTCCTCGCGCCCCGGTGGCTCACCGGCGCCGCGTGGACGCAGGGCTCACCCCGCTTGGGCATCCTGGCGTGGCAGGCATCGACGGCTGCGGTCCTCGGCTCGATGATCCTGCTCGCGGTGGCGGCGGCGCTGCCGGTCGACCAGGTGTCGTTCGACCTGGGGCATCTGCTGCACGCGTGCGCAGCGGTGCTGCGCAGCCGGTACAGCCTGAGCGCCGCGCCGTGGTCGGCGGTGCTCGCCGCCGCCGTCGCCGCCGTCGCTGCAGTCCTGCTGGGCCGGGCACTGCTGCTCCGGTCCGTAGCCCTGGTCCAGGCGCGAAAGAGGCAGCGAGCACTGATCGACGTCCTCGCGCTCGAGCTCACCGACGACGGGACGCGGGTGCTGGACCACGACGCCGCCCTGGCTTACTGCATCCCGGGGCGAGGCGGCCGCATCGTGCTGACCTCGGCGGCGGTCAGCACCCTCACACCCGACCAGCTCGCCGCGGTCATCGCCCACGAACGCGCACACCTGCGCGGTCGTCACGACGTTGTGTTGTTCGCCAGCGAGGTGGCGCGCGCGGCCTTCCCGTGGGTCCGGTTCTTCGGTGTGGCGAAGGAGCAGACCGCGGGGCTGGTGGAGATGCTGGCCGACGACCAAGCCGCCCGGCAGGCCGGTTCGCTGTCGTTGGCCTCGGCGCTCGTCGGCCTGGGATCCAGCGCCGCCCCCGGCGGCTCCCTGGCTGCCACTGGCCAGATGACCACCAAGCGTGTGCTGCGGCTGGTGCGCGACCCGTACGGCGCCGGCGCATGGCGCCACGCCATCGTGCTGATTGTCTCGTTCGCCCTGCTGGGAGCACCCTGGGTCATCGCCGTGGCGCCGGCGTGGGCGGCTCGGGGGGGCTACTGCCCGTTCCCCAGACCCTGACACGGACCCTCGCCGAGGCAGCGGCTCTGGCAGCCCGCGCCGGCGTAGACGGTGCCGTCGCGGCGTGGCCGTCGGGCCGGCAGCTGCGTGTCTGCTCCGGCTGGTTGCTGTCGACGCCGGTAGGCGGGCTGTCTGCAAGGGGTGAGCCCTACCGGCCGGGCGAGCCCGGCCGGTAGGCGACCCTGACAGGCGGCGCAGCGTGCCGTCACGCTCACATCACCGGACGGGGCCTCGGGGTCGATCATCACGCCGCGTCCTTGGCTTGGAGCGCTGCGGCAGCCCACGCAATGCGCATGGCTGAGGGGCTGCGCATGGCGAGGGTGCAGTGCCGACGCCGGGGGTTGTAGAACTGCTTCACCCGCAGGACGACCGATCGCTTGAGGACATCCCGTTCCATCCGGAACTCCGCGTTCTCGCAGCGGAGCCGCACCCCCCGCGGCCCGTCGCCCTTACCGAGCCGCCCGGTCCTTCTCGACAGGCCGGGTCCACCCCGAGCTTCGCGCGCTCACCGCGATCGGCTTCTTGGTCTCCCTGACGATCCGGACCGCTCCCGCACCGAACCCGGAAGTCAACCCTCTCGAGAACCTCTGGCATGACTACTCCTCATAGCCGGTTCCTCCACGATTCTGGGGGATGCTCACCTGCGGACATCCGACCACTGCGGACCATCGACGCGGCCACTGACGGCCGGGTCCACGCGGGTCGCGCCGAAGTACCCGGTGGAGTAGACCCGTTCGATCTTGACGACGTCTCCGGTGTGCGGGGCTGCGATCATCAGCCCGTTCCCGAGGTACATCGCCATGTGCTCGATGCTGGCGTAGTTCGACGGGTCCGTCGCCCAGAACAGCAGGTCGCCGGGGGCGAGTTGGGCCAGGCTCGGGTGGGACCCGGTGAGGTACTGCTGTGCGGCTGTGCGCGGCAGGGCGATGCCGGCTGCGGCGTAGGCGTAGCCGGTGAAGCCTGAGCAGTCGAAGCTGTCCGGGCCAACGGCCCCCCACACGTAGGGCTTACCGAGCTGCTGCTTAGCGACAGCGAGGACCATCGATATCCCCGGCGGGACGTCGGGGGCACCGACTGCGGGTCCGCGGCTGCGCTCAGGTGCGTGGCCTTGGGTTGGGGCCGACGGTTGGGCGGCGGCGGCGGCGGGGTTGGGTGCGGGCGCCGGTGGCGCGACCTCTGAGGTGCCGGGTGCCTCGCTGGCGCTGATCTGCGCCGCCTGTGCGGCCTGTCCCGCCTGTGCGGCCTGTCCCGCCTGTGCTGCCGCAAGGTCCGCGGCGAACTTGTCCGCGGCGGCCGCAGCGGCGTCTGCCTGCTGCTGCCGGGCCAGACCCAGTACCTGCGTGTCTGCCGCGGCGACGAGTTCCCGCTGCCGGTTCAGGAGCTCCTGGACGTGGTCGGCGAGTACGGCGATCCGTCGTCTGCGCTGGGCAAGCCTGGCGGTGGCCCGCTGTGCCTCGGCCTGCGCGGCGGCGAGACGACGCACGGCGGCGTCGTCGGTACGCTGCCCAGCACGGTCGCCTGCGAAGACGTACTGCATAACCGCGCTCTGATGCACGGCATCGGCCAGGTTGTCGCTGTTCAACACGCTTGCGTACAGCGCGGCGCCTCCGCCGGCCATGTACAGCGCCCTGACGCGCGCGCCCTTCACGGCGCCCCGAGCGGCCGCGTCGCGGGCCATCCGCGCAGCGTTCTCCTCCAGGCCGACGCGGGCGGTCATCTGCTGGCCGAACTGGCCCTCAGCCAGGTCGTACTGCTCGACACTGCGGTCGGCTTGGGACTGCAGCTCGACCAGCTGGGTTCGCAGCACCGCCGCCCTGGCCAGGGCACCCTGGACATTCTCCGCCCGGGCCGACGAGCTGGCCGTGCCCAAGCTCAGCCCCACTGCAGCAGTCAACGACGCAAGCACTACCGACCGCCTGCCCCGAAGACAGCCTGTCCGGCTCGGAAAGGAGGGCGTGTAGCCAATGGTCACGGTTGCTCATCGGCGAGTCCTGCTACCGGCTGTAGCGGACCGGCGAGACGAGGCGCGGACCTACGCCCGCTGCACGCCGAGCCAGGGAAGGGCAAGGGCACACCCTCACCCCGCCGGACCGCCCGCTGACGTCGGGCTGGGACCGGGCGGAATCGACGACAGCGCATCCGCGGACCTTGAACACGTCCGCGGACCCTCAAGGAGGCAAGCGTGTCCCAGCGGTTGCGCCTTCCGTACCAGCAGGACATGCGCCGCCGTGCCTGCCTGCTTGCGCCCCGGCCACCCTGGCATTCGGCACCGCCGCCTGCTCGGGCGGCGGGACGAGCACCATGGCCGCAACGCCCCGTCCGCCCCCAGCCCAAGGAATGGACGATGCCGGCCGCTGCGGCCGGTGGCGAGGCCGGGTCGGCACTGGGCAAGGCGTTCCTGAGCGGGCTGGTGCCACACCAGGAGGCCGCGCTCGACATCGCCAAGGTAGAGCTCGCTAAGGGCCAGAACCCGAAGGTGATGGCGTGGCTTCCTCCATCGTCACGGCCAGCAGAAGGAGGTCGGCGACATGACGGGATCGCCAGCGCCGGGTGCGGGTCACGCCCGAGACGTCCCACAGGGCGGCATGGGGGAGCTCATGGGCATCCCGCTGTCCAGGGACAGGAGCACGACGGGTCACGACCTTCGGCTGGCAGGGCAACATCGACCACGCGCTCGTGCCCGAGGATGATGATCCCGCACCACGCGTCCGCAATCGTGATGGCCGATTAACAGGTCAAGAACGACGGCGCGGGCGGCCTCAAAGCGCTCGCCATGGAGATCGTCCAGGGGCAGGCCCGGGAGGTCGGGGAGATGCGGGGCCTGCTGGCAGCTAGCACCTGATCGCCGGGCGCCGACCCGCCACGATCCCGCCGCCGATCCGCTGTTCCCGACCCCTTGGTCCCTTGGCCGTAACGGTTGAGCGGCCGCTGCAGCGGTACAAGAGGTGGCTGCCGGGTTTGCGCACCCTGATCCCTGGATGCAGGGAGTCCCGGGCCGAGTCAGCTGGCCGCGGCGATGCGCGTGGCCTTCTGCAGGGCAGCAGTGCTGATCGCACCGACGTGCCGCGAGACGAGCCGACCGCGGCGGTCAAACACCAAGGTCACCGGCAAGCCGGGGACCTGCAGGGCGCTGCGGACCTTCGCCGCACGATCGTCGACCTGCGGGTAGGTGACGCGGGCGTAGGCCAGCAGGGCCGAGGCCGGTGACCGGTCGTCATCGGTATCGACACCTAGGAAGCGAACCGCGCCTGCGCCCCGGGCGAACTCCCGCTGCAGCCGGGGCATCTCGTCGGCACACGGACCGCACCAGGAGGCCCAGAGGTTGATGACAGTGGGCCTGCCATCACCCTTCGCGATTCGCAGGGCAGGCCCGGGACCGAGGCAGGCGATCGTCAGATCGGGCATCCCGGTGAGCAGGACATCGCCGGACGGCCCGGGACAGGGCACGGCGGCCGGAGCGGGGCCCTGGACCCGAGTCGGCGGAGGCGTCGTGCCGCTGCAGGCCGTCAGGCCCGCGAGGGTTAGCGGCATGGCAACGGCGACGACCCGTGGGTAGGACCTTCGACGCAGCGTCACGCTGAAAGACTACGACGAGGTGTAGTAGAAGTGCCCATGGGGCGGATTATTGTCGCGGCAGGTCGCCTGTACCTGCCGGTCTGCTGCACTCGGGTGCCGGTCCCGCCAGGAGCGAGTCTTTCCTGCAGTTGTGATTCGCGTGCTGGCGGGCGGGGTGCCCGCTGGACGGCGCTCGGCGGAGGGCGCCGGGCCAGGCCATTGTGACGCAACGTCCCTCCTGTTCGCGGGACCGTCCTCGACCGACGCCAGCCCAGGACCCTGCACCTACTACAAGTCGTTGGAATACCGAACTGGTCCTTACCTGATGTTTCGTGACAGCTCTGGCCGGTTCGCTAACGCGAGGGCCTGGCCGTTCGAGCGGTCTGCGTGGGCCGCGGTGCAGCCTGAGTGCCGCCAGCACGACACGCCAGGTCGTGTGCCTGCACGAAACCGGCTTCTGGCCTTGCGACCAGGCTCTGGCCGGCCAAGACAGTTCTACTCAAGCCGCCATGTGCCTGTGATCTTCGGACGTCCGGTTAGGTCGGTGCGGAGCCGGTTGAGGGCCTAGGCGAGGTCGGTGGCCCAGGGCCGGCTTTGACCGAGGCGGAGGATGAGGCGCCGTCCGGTGTGCACGAGCCGGCCGGTGACGTGCAGCGCGGTAGGGCAGTCGCTTGGGCAGATGACCACCGGCCTGCTGGAACTCATCCGGTGGGTCGTCGTCCCAGCGGCAGCGGGTCAGTGCAGGGCGGTGAGGGCGGCCCTCGCGACCGGTACCTGCAGGACGTTGAAGTGCGGGTTCAGGGCGAGGGCCGCGCGCAGGTCGGTCCTGGCTGCGGCCGTACGCCCCATCGCCTTGTTGATCATGCCACGGTGGAACAGGAACAGCGCGTTGTGCCAGCCGGTGGCCGAGGCCTTCCCGGCCCAGCCCAGCGCCGCCGGGTAGTGCCCGTTGACGTACTCCGCCCAGGCGTACGCGTCGGCCATCTCCAGGAACGGCCGCACCCGCCAGCCGGCTGCGGCGTACTGCAGAGCCTTGGCCGGGCTGCCGTGGTCGGCCTCGAACAGGGTCGGCTCCACGTCGAGGGTGACGCCGTTCGCGGTGAACAGCTCCTCCTCGGTGTGGAACAGGGCGTACTGCCGCTTGGCGTCGGGCTCATGGCGGGACTGCTCGAGCTCGGCCAGCTCCAGGACGTACTGCGGCTGAGGGATCGTGCTGACCACGGTGCGGTAGTCGGCCAGGGCCTGGTCGACCTGGCCCAGGGCCGCCTCGGCCTTGGCCCGGCCGGCGAGCAGGACCGAATCGGCGGGGTCCGCGAGTAACCCGGCCTGGAAGTGCTCCAGCGCCGGCCGCGCGTCGCCGCTGTAGTTGAAGGCCAGCTCGGCCAGGTAGTTCTGGGTGAAGGCGAGGTTGCCCGGGTCCGAGCTGTCGCTGAGCGCCGTGTCGAGGGCGGCCTTGGCGCGGGGTACGTCGCCGCGCAGCTCGAAGACGTAGGACCCCCGGGTGAACGACGGCACGCCGGGCCGCAGCTGGTTCATCTTCTCGATGGCCGTGGCCGCTTTGTCGTACTCGCCGAGCTGGGTGTAGGCGTCGCCGAGCGCGCCGTACAGCACGCCGTTGTACCCGTCGATCGTGATGCCCCGCAGCGCGGCGTCGCGCGCGCCGCGGAAGTCGTGCTCGGCGGCCTTGAGCGCCGCCCGGGCGCCCCAGCCCTTGAAGTTCACGGCCGTGTTGAGGGTGAGGGAGCGGGCGACGGCCCCCTCCGCCTTGCCGTAGTAGCTCGGGTTGACGGTCGCCTTGGCCTGCTGGACGTAGCTGAGCCCCAGGTCGGCCCAGGTCGCGTAGTCGCGCGGGTTCTGGGCGAGCATGCTCTGCGCGGCGGCGATGCCTTTGCTCAGCGCACTGCCCGGGGGGCTGGGTTGGACGGGGGTGGCGGCGGGGGTCCCGCCGCTACCGTGGGCGCCGAACGACCCGACGGCGGCGGCACCGAGCACCAGCGCCACCACGGCCGAACCCGCGAGCACGACCTGCCAGGCGCGCCTCACACCGTCCCACCGAGTGCGCGCAGCACCAGGCCGGAGCCGACGGCGAGCACCAGCAGCGCGGTGAGCACCGGCAGGGCGGCGAGCAGCCTGTCGGCGCGGGCCAGCCGGGGGCTGTCGGCGTACCGGTCAAGGCGTCCCCGCAGCTTGACCAGCAGCAGGCCGGCGGCGGACAGCGCGCCGGCCATGCCGAGGCCGTAGCCCAGGACGAGTACGACACCGAAGACCGTACGGCCCAGGGCGGTCGCGGCGAGCAGGACGAGCAGGGCCGATGGGCTGGGTACCAGGCCGCCGGCCACGCCGAGGCCGACCAGGCCGCCCCGGGAGAAGCCCCCCTCGGACGGGGTGTGACTGTGCCGGCGCCCGAAGCCGTGCGTGTGGGAGCCGGCGCCGTGGTCGTGCGCGCCGTGGTCGTGTGCCGCATGGTCGTCGGCTGCGTGGTCATGGGCCGCGTGGTCGTGACCCGCGTCGGACGCTCCGTGGTTGTGCGGGTGCGGGTGGGGGTGGGGGCGGGGGTGCTCGTGCGGGTGCGCCGGCGCCAGGACGGCGACGTCACCCCCGCCCTCGACCCGCAGCACGGCACCGGCCGGTACCGCGTCCGCAGCGTCCAGGTGCAGCTCCTGGACGACCTCTCCCACGTGCGGTGCCCCCCGCAGCGCGCCGGCCACCCCCGGCGTACGTCGTCGGCGCAGGGCCGACACCAGCAGACCCACGCCGACCAGGGCCACGATTAGACCGGACACCACACCGAGGTACTGCTCGGCCGCAGTGGGCGCGAAGGCCGACGTGGTCGAGATCGCCAGCCCGAGCAACAGGACCCCAGCGGTGTGGGTGATCGTGACGGTCGCGCCGACGGTCACGACGTCGCGCAGCCGGCCCCGGCGGCCGACGAGGTACGCCGCCATGATCGTCTTGCCGTGGCCGGGCAGGAAGGCGTGCCCGGCGCCGAGCAGCACCGACAGCACGATGGCGAGTAGCCCGACGCCCAGGGTCAGGTGCTTGGCGCCGACCGTGTCGTTGAAGGCGGTCGCGAGGCCGTTGAGCTTGCGCACCAGGAACCCGGCAACCGGCAAGTGCCTGGCGGCCTGGTAGGTGGAGCTACCCGCGCCCGGCGTGACGTCGAACGACCCGCTGCGTACGTCGAGCGGGGAGCTGAGCAGGTTGTTCGGGTAGGAGCGCAACTCGCGGCTGATGCTGCTCGCCTGGAACGGCGAGCGGTCCAGCGCCACGCCGTCGCCGACCGCCGTGACCTCGTGCCAGCCGACCCCGGCGCCGTCCCACGAGCTGTCCACCTGCACGCCGGTGCGACCGCTGACCCGGATCGGGCCCGACAGGTCGCACTCCAAGCGCGCCGCGGACAGGTGGATCGCGCCCGGTCGCTCCACATAGCTGCTCGAGGTCACCGCGAACACCACCCGCCGGCCGCCCACCACCACCGAGACGGCCCGCGCCATCGCCTGGCACTGCCTGCCGGCGTACGCCGCCCGCTCGGCGTCGCTGAGCCGGCCGTTGCCGTCGGTGTCGATCAGCCCCTGCCGCTGCAGGGTCGGGATCTCCGCGACGTCCTCGACCCCGTTGTCGGTCACGTGGTCGGTGTAGAGGCGCAGGCCGTCGTAGTGGTTGACCGTGAAGTTGCCCAGCGGGTGCGCGCTGGCCCCCGGCGCGCTCACCAACAGCAGCGCCGCGGCCGCGGCGAGCACCGTCACGCCGCGCCAGAGCCGTCGCCGGCCGCCGGCCCGCGGCTGCCCTGCTGCTGTGCCTCGCACCCGTGCTCCCTCGGCTCGTCGCGCTGTGCTGTGCTGTGCTGTGCCACACTCCCACGGCCCGTGCGCCGGCGGGGTGCGGCATGACCACAACTATCGAAGTCGCGGTTATGACCGAAGTGAAGTGTGCCCGACCCGGCGTGGGTGCAGCCGCGCAGCGTGGCGTAGCCGAACAGCGCGGCCAGCAGCGGCAGACAGTCGTGCAGCAGGGCGCGGCGCCACGCCCGGACGCGGCCGCCGCCGACGACGACGTCGACGTACAGCAGCAGCAGACCTCGTCCCGTCCGGTCGGCGGCCCAAACGCCACGGGACGGGGGCGAGGCCACGGCCAGGGCCAGCAGCAACATCCGCCGGTGCCGGGCGCCGGCGGCGCAGCCCGCCGACCTGCAACGGCGACAGGTTCCTCTCCACGCCGCCTGGTCCCAGCAGGCCGCCTGGCAGCGAGACCGACAGCTTGCCATCGGGGCGGTAGTTGCGCGGTTCTGGTAGCGCTACTTGCCGCTCGCCCTGCACGGGACGCCCAACGCGTCCGGTAGACGGGCTCAACCGCGCCGCCGCCAGGAAGGACGAGCTCTCGCCCGGGACGGTCAGGTACGTCGCGCACGTCGACCGCGACGTAGCCGCTGGCGTGCAGGTCGGCCTCGATCTCGCGGCGCTTTCGGAAGCGCACTGCTTCATGCCCAGCTCGGAGTCGGACCGTTCCAGCAGCTCGGTTTAGGCCGCGGCGGCGGTGGCAGCGGTGCAGATCGGGCGCAGTGCGGTGGCGACCCTGCTGCGGTCGGAGTAGGACACCAACCGCATCGAGGTGCGGATCAGGTGGACCGTGTAGACCTGCCCGGTCGTGTGCGGGAGGAGGCCCAGCTGGCATAGGGCTTCGACCCCGACTTCCCCCGCCGGCCTCGAGGGCTGCCAGGACGTGGCGTCGTTGCTCGCCGAGCTGGTGGTGACCCGGTCGTTGTACGGCGACGCCAGCGAACGCACCCGCCGGCGCAGCCCGATGATCCTTCCCACCGAGCGGGGCGGCTGCTGCCACCGCTGTCGCTTGTCTCGGCCCGCGTGTCAATCGCCGGTGCGCTCGCCCCGGCGACGCAGGTGGGTGGTGACAGCTTCGACTACGACCTGAACGGCGACAGCCTGCACGTCGCGATCGTCGATGCGGTGGGACACGGCCGGCAGGCGCGCTGCGGGCCACGGTCGCGGTCGGTGCGCTGCGCCACGCCCGCCGCGCCGGCGCGAACCTGGCCGGGACGGTGTGTGCAGTCGACAGCGCCCTCGGCGTTCACTTCGAGCCGGGCACGTTCGTCGTCACCGGCATCGTTGGGGAACTGGAACTGGTCGGCGGCTGATGGCGTTGGTCCGGTCAGCGGGAGGTTGATACCAGGTGCTCGTGGATGACTTGGTGATCGCGGTCGGGGCGGTCGTGGCGGTGATCTGCGTGGTGCTGTTGGGCATGCGGAACTGGTGACCGGGCCGGGTCGCAACCCCTCGCTACCGCTCGGTGGTCCATGCACGGTGTCGGCAGGTCGAGGCGTTGTGGTTGGTCGCCGAGCCACTCGATCAGGACGGTGGTGGCGTCGTCCTGCAGGTCGCCGTCCTGGTGGTCCAGGATGGCGTGGTTGAGCCGGCGCAGGGTCTCCGTGGCGGGGCGGCCGGCGGCGGCCTGCCGGTTGGTGAACTCCACCAGCCGGTCGTTGCCGAAGAACTCGCCTGCCTGGTTGCGGGCCTGGGTGACGCCGTCGGTGTGCAGCAGAGCGACTTGCGGACATGCCCCGGCGCTGCTGGTCCGCGACGGCCGGGTCATCAAGCAGCTCGAGGCCGTCACCGACCCGCCGCTGGGCCTCGGGTTGCTCGACCAGCCGCAGGTCGGCCCGAACGGCTGTAGCCCGGCGACCGGCTGCTAGCTTGCTAGCCGCTGGCGTCGGCGTCGAGGGGACGCGGATGGTCGTGGAGGGCAGGTTCCTGGACACCGTCATCAGCATCCCCGACTCCGCACCGAGATCGTCATGTTTCTGTCGCCCGACGGAGGTACCCGGCTGGAGCTGTTGAGTTTCGTCCGGCCCGACCACGAGCCGGGTTCGCCGGCGGGTATGGCCAACGAGCTGGGGCTGCGCAACGTGGCCTTCGAGGTCGATGACCTCCAGGCGGCCATCGACCGGCTGGCCGCGGACGGCTACGGCCTGGTCGGTGGCGTCGGTCAGTACGAGCACAGCTGGCGCATGGCCTACGTGCGCGGACCGGAGGGGATCATCGTGTCCCTGGCTGAGCGGGTCGGCTGACGCCTCGTCATCGAAGCCGCGGCGACCATGCCGGTGTTCTGCAGCTTGTGACCGGCTCGCCCGCCAGCGGGCATCGTCCAGAATCGGCGCCACGTGCGGGGGCTGACCTACCACAGTTCGGTGAGCGGCAGCGACGCACGGACGAAGGAGCAGGCTGGACGTGGGGCGGTTAGCTGTGCGTGACGGTGAGGGCCTGCCGCCCCATCTGTTGCCAGGAAACCAGGAACGGTGCCGCTTTTACGCTCTCGCGCTGACCGGAAAGGGGGTTGTTTATCACTAGCTGGCCGGGGGTGTAACCGATGAGCAGCACGGCGTGCTCAACTTGTGTTCCTCGGAACGGGCCGTTGGGTGTTGCCCAGGTCACCCAGCGGGACGGGGGGCGAAACGTCGTGGTTGTCCACAGCACGACCGGGGTGCCCTGCCTTATCCGGGCTAGGACCTCGCTGAACGGCCGGCCCGTCAGGTCGTCCGAGCGCCCCGGGAGCTGCTGGTCCAGGAGCCTGGCGAGCGGCCCGTGGTAAATCCCGTAGCCGTAACGGCCGTCTACCCGCCCGACGAAGGAGTTGTTGGGGTTCCCCCACCGGCTGATGCTGTAGAAGTCGTGTTGGGTGCCGGCGAAGACCGGCTGGCCGCGGTCGGTGTCTTGCCTACGGGCCAGGACCAGCTTGTCGACGGGGCGCTGCGCGAAGCCCAGCAGCATCGATAGGCTCGTGACCTCGCACCCGTTTGGCAGTGCGGGGAGCTGACTTTGCGTTGGCACATCGATGAGCGCTGTACCGCTCCGCGGGACGTCATCCGCCGCCGGTGCTGGTGCTGGTGCTGTTGCCGGTGTCGTGTTGCGGGCGGCGACCCCGGCGGGCCGGGGCGGTGCGGGGGCCGCACTTCGGGTGCTGGCGGGCGGCGGCGCGACCGGCGCGCTCGTGCGCGCAACGCGCATCCCTTCGGAACCGGTCAGCACGTACACGCCGGCGGCGGCGGCGAGCAGCATGGCGACGGCGGCTGCCGCTGACCGTCGCCGGCGGGACTGAACGCTCGGTCCGGAAGCCTCGCTCACCCCGCAACGGTACAGCCGGTCCGGCGCGTGCACCCCGACGTCGCCGCCGGCGCCTAGCGTGCTGTGGCGGTCCAGCGGTTGCAGTAGGCAGGTCAGGAGCGACCACAGCGCTGCTGTTGCGGCTTGGTGCGGCCGTTGTCACCCTGCTCGCCGTCCACCAGCTCTAGCGGCAACCGGGCTTCCAGGTCGGTCGAGGACTTCGCGGGGCGGTGCCCGTTTGCGCTGGTCGTGGCTGTTGGTGCTGTACTCGTGTGTGCCTTCATCTCCAGCGCGCCACCGGATGAGACGCCTCTGGAACGGGCGGGTGGATCAGTGGTCCGACACGGTCGCGACCTCACCGGCGTTTGCGCGGCTCCGGGAGCGCATGCTGGACCTGGCTGCACCAACAGCTGCCGACCGGTGCCTGGATCTGGGTGCCGGAGCCGGATTCTTGACGGTGCCGTTGGCGACGCGGGTCGCGTCGGTTCTGGCCGTCGACTTGT
>JAABUT010002472.1_pt1 | contig 17757 bp, 16 predicted proteins | sample 5559281 | NCBI WGS metagenome assembly JAABUT01 (sample SAMN10711880, study PRJNA513359) | rock metagenome | isolation source: Antarctica rocks | place: Antarctica: Victoria Land, Ricker Hills nord | collected 2016-01-04 | reverse complement strand
GGCGGACCCGCTCGTAGGTCTGCGGCTCGTCTATGCCGCCGCCGGAGCGGACGAAGCGGTGGAAGTCGTCGTCGGATCTGGCGAACTCGCGCATGTTCCACTGCATCGCCAGGATGTCGGCGAAGCGGTGCCGCCCGTCGGTGACGGCCAGCGGCAGGTCCAGCAGCTCGGCGGCGCGGCGGTTGCAGACCGGCACCATGCGGTCCGCGGTGATCATCATCAGCCCCTGTTCCATGTGGTTCAGGGTGACTTCGAGCAGATGCGACTTCTCGGTCAGCAGCGCCTCACTTTCATGCAGCCGGTCGCGGCTGGCCTGCAGGTTGACCAGCACCTTGTCCGCCTGTTGCACCGCCGCCTCGGCGCCGTAGCGGGCCGTGTCCAGCTCGGCCAGCGTGCGCGCCTGGCGCGACATCAGCCGTGCCACCCAGGCAGTCAGCGTCAGGATCACCAGCGCGATCACCAGGGTGCCGGCGGCGACCGCCCACGACGCGGAACGCCAGCTGGCCAGGAACACGTCCTGGGTGATGGTGGTGTTCACCACCAGCGGAAAGTCGCCCAGGGCTCGCGGCGCCACCAGCCGCAGCTGGCCGTCAAGGCCGGGCACGCGGCGTTCGGCCCGGGTCAGCATCACGCCGGCATCGCGGCCGCGGTCCAGGATTTCGGTGAAGGCGGCCTCGTTCCTGAACGTCAGCCCGCGGGTGTTGGCAGCCGACGGCGCACGCGCCAGCAGCGTGCCGTCACGGCGCATCAGCGCCACCGCACTTTGACCGCCGATGCTGATCTCGCGGTAGAAATCCTCGAAATACGCTACCGTCATGCCGGCCGCCACCACGCCCAGGGCCTTGCCGGAGCGCGAGGTCAGCGAGCGGGCGAGGAAGAACACCCATTGCCCGGTGGCGCGGCTTTGCACCGGGGTACCGATGAACAGCCCGGGCGTGCCGTCCCGCACCAGCACGCGCATGTAGTCGCGGTCGGCGAAGTTGCTGGTGGACGGCGGATATCCGCGGCTGGTGTTCACCATGTCGCCGCCCAACGTCATGACCGTCACCGCGTCGATCTGCGGCATGCCGGAATGCCGCTCGGTCAACACGCGGAACATGTCGGCGCCGCCGAAGACTTCATGGAAGGCGGCCTCGGTCTCCACCCCGCTTTCCTGCACCCGGGCGGCGACGCCGCGCAGCACCAGGTCGGTGGCGCGCACGGTCTGGCGGGCGTGGGCCGCCAGGACGACGGACACGTTGGATGCGGTCGTGCTCCATTCCGTGATCTCGCTGGCGCGGTGGCTCGCCACCAGGGCGCCGGCGGCGGCGATCACCAGCAGCGCCAGCGACACGCCGGCCAGCATCACCGCCCAGGCGCGGGAGTTGAACATCGCCTGCGCCGCCGGGCGTGCGGCTGGTTCGTCGTTCACGCTCCGAAGCCTGATGGCATGCAGTGATCCCCGCCGCATGATTGCGGCCGTATCTTTCCCCATATGCACCGTTTGGTGCCAGACTGATATCGACAACTGCTGAATTGACGGCGGCGTCTCCTGGCAGCACGCTGCGGCAAAGCCGGCAGGATCGCCTGCCGCCACGATGCACGGGGAAAATCCGCCATGACCATCCGCTATGACGACCGCGTCGCCATCGTCACCGGCGCCGGTGCCGGTCTGGGGCGCGAGCATGCATTGTTGCTCGCCAGCCGCGGCGCCCGCGTGGTGGTGAACGATCCCGGCGGATCGGTCGAAGGCACCGGGTCGGCCAACTCGGCGGCCGACCGCGTGGTGGCGGAAATCGTGGCGGCCGGCGGCGAGGCGGTGGCCAACTACGCCTCGGTGGCTGACCGGGAAGGCGCCAACAGCATCATCGCGACCGCCGTCGACAAATGGGGCCGGCTGGACATCCTGGTCAACAACGCCGGCATCCTGCGCGACAAGAGCTTCCACAAGATGGAGATCAGCGACTTCGAGTTCGTCGTGCAGGTGCATCTGATGGGCACGGTGTTCTGCACCCAGGCGGCCTGGCCGGTCATGCGGGCGCAGAAATACGGCCGCGTGGTGGTGACCACATCGATCTCCGGCACGCTCGGCAACTTCGGCCAGACCAACTACGGCGCCGCCAAGATGGGCGTGCTGGGGCTGATCAACTGCCTGCGCCAGGAGGGCGCCAGCTACAACATCCTCACCAACGCCATCTCTCCGGCCGCGCGCACCCGCATGACCGAGGCGCTGTTGCCCGAGTCGGTGCTGGAATGGCTGAAGCCGGAACTGGTCAGCCCGGCGGTGGCGTGGCTGTGCAGCGAGGAATGCAACATCTCCGGCGAGGTCATCGCCGCCAGCGCCGGCAGCTACTCGGTGGTCAGGTACGTACAAAGCGACGGCGTGCAGTTCGACCCCGGCGAGCCGGTCACCATCGAGATGTTCGCCGAGGCGCTGCCGAAGATCACCGACCTGTCCAGCCCCGAGCCGCACGCCGGCAACCTGCGCAAGCTGGAGGACCGGCTGCGCGCGATCGGCCGCATCAAATAAGGAAACATCACTTCACCGCACCGAGCGTCAGGCCGCCGACCAGGTAGCGCTGCAGCAGGGTGAACATCACCGCCACCGGCACCGTCGCCACCAGGGTCGCGGCCATGACCTGGTTCCATTCGACCGAGTAGCGGCCGGCGACGAGGTTCACCACGCGCAGCGGCAGGGTCAGGCGGGCGGGGTCGCGCAGGATGGTCAGCGCCACGTTGAACTCGTTCCAGTTGGCCACGAAGGTGACGATGCCGGTGACCGCGATGGCCGGCATCGCCAGCGGGATGAAGATGCGCAGCACCGTGCGGACCGGTCCGGCGCCGTCGATCCAGGCGGCTTCCTCCAGGTCGCGCGGGATGGTGGCGAAGTAGGACGCCAGCATCCACACCGCGAAGGCCAGGTTGAAGGCGGAATAGATGAGCACCACGGCAAGCCGCGTGTCGGCCAGGGTGCCGTCGCCGAACGGGATGCTGGCGGCCATGCGGAACAGGCCCAGCACCAGCAGGATCGGCGACAGCATCTGCGTCACCAGCAAAAACTGGCGGTAGGCGCCGACGCCGCGAAAGGCGATCCGGCTGAGCGCATAAGCTGCCGGCACCGCGATCAGCAGCGCCAGACAGGTGGCGCCGATGCTGATCAGCAGGCTGTTCATGGCGGCCTGGCCAAAGCCGACCGTCGTCCACATGTCGGCGAAGTTCTCCCACGCCAGGCGCGACGGCAGCCAGCGCGGCGGGTATGCCAGCACCTCGGCGTGCGGCTTCAGGGCGGTCGACAGCATGACCGCGAACGGCAGCAGCGTCAGCACCAGCAGCGGCGCCAGCACCAGCCAGCACCACACCGACCGGCGCAGCTTCCGGCGGTTCATATGCCGTCCCGCGCCCGCAGCCGCATGTAGATGGCCGTGAAGCTGAACACGATGATCAGCACCACCAGCGACACCGCCGCCGCCGGTCCGGGCCGGCCCAGGTAGAACGACATCTCGTACAGGTAGGTGACCAGGATGTGGGTGGAGTTGTTCGGCCCGCCCTGCGTCATCACCCAGATGATCGGGAAGGAGTTGAACACGTGGATGGCGTTCAGCACCACGGCGATGTTGATGAACGGGCCGAGCATCGGCAGGGTCAGGAACACGAAGCTCTGCCAGGGCCGGGCGCCGTCGATGTGGGCGGCCTCGTAGATGTCGGTCGGGATGGACGACAGCCCGCCCAGCAGGATGGTGACGGTGAACGGGATCGACACCAGGATGCCGACGAGTATCTCAGCCGGGAAGGCGGTCTCCGGCCGCGCCATCCACTGCAGCGGATAGCTGAGGATGCCCATCTGGCGCAGGGTGGCGTTGATCATGCCGTAATCGGCGTTGAACGCCCACAGCCACACGATGGCGGCCATCGACAGCGCGATCGACCAGGGCAGCATGACGACCGTGCGCGCCAGCCCGCGGCCATAGAAGTCCAATGCCAGTATCAGCGCCACCGGGAGCGACACCACCACGGTGCCGCCGACCACCCAAAGCGTCCATTCCAGGGTTCGCAGCAGGGCGGCGTGGAAAATAGGATCGGCGCCGATGCGGGCGAAGTTGTCGCCGCCGGAGAAGCCGCGCACCAGGCCGAAGCGCGACACGTCCGACACCGACAGGCGCAGGATCTCGAACAGCGGGTAGCCGATGATGGCCAGCGCCAGCACCAGGCTTGGCGCGATCAGCAGCCAGGCCGCGGCCTCCGGGCTGCGCCGCCGCGGTGTCCTGCGCCCTTCCTCAAGCGCGGGAACAGCGGCGGCGCCGACCGCTGAGGTCACTTGCCCAGGGCCATGTTCGCTTTCGCCGCAGCGCCGGCAAGGGCCGCCTCGGGTTGCGCGGTGCCGAGATAGACCGACTGGATGGCGTCGGTCACGGCTTTGGCGGTGTCCTCCCAGCCGGTGACGGTGGGGGCGAAATGGGCGTCCGGCATCAGGTCGACGAACACCTTCAGGCGCGCGTTGGCGGTGAAGGCGGGGTCGGCGGCTTCCTCCTTGGTGGTGGGCAGGAAGCCCTCGCCCTTGGTGAAGGCGACGCGGGGTTCCTTGGTAAACAGGAACTGCAGGAACTTGAAGGCGGCCGGCTTGACCTTGGAGTTCCGGAACATCACCACCGAGTCGGTCACCGCGTAGGTCGCCGACTGCGTGCCCTTCGGCACCGGCACGATGCCGTACACCAGGTTCGGCGCCTCTTTGGCGATCTGATTGATGAGGAAGGGCGCGGTGATGACCATGCCCAGGCGGCCCTGCTTGAACAGGTTCTGCAAATCCTCGCGGCTGTAGTTGGTCGGGCCGTCGTTGGTCAGCCCGCCGTCCAGCATGGACTTGTACAGGGTGAGCGCCTTCACCCCGGCCGGCGAGGCGAACGCCGCCTTGGTGTTGGCGTCGATCACGTCGCCGCCATAGGACCACAGCGCGTAGTACAGGTAGACATCGACCTCGGTGGCCTTGCCCATCAGGCCGAACCCGGCGCCGCCGGCTTCCTTGATTTTGCGCGATGCGGCGACCACGTCGTCCCAGGTGTTCGGCCCGTTGGGATAGCCGGCCTTGGAAAGCATGTCGCTGTTGAAATACAGCGCCCGGGCCGATGCGGCGATCGGCAGGCCGTAGGTCTTGCCGCCGATCTGCGCGGGCTTCAGGAACGGGCTGACGAAGCTGTCCTTGAAGGCCGCCGACATGTAGCCGTCGAGCGGTTCGGCGATGCCGTCCTTGACGAAGTCCAGCAGCCAGCGCGTGCCGATGATCGACAGGTCCGGGTTGGCGCCGCCGGCGATGTCGGTCTGCAGCTTCTGCAGCAGGCTGGGCCAGGCCACCACGTCGATCTTCATGTCGATGCCGGGGTTGGCGGCGTGGAACTCGGCGGCCATCCTCTCGAAATATGGCCCGGTGGCGTCACTGTAGAACGACACCGTCATGCGCACCGTCTCGGCCCGAGCGGGCGCCATCCAGGCCAGGCCGGCCGCCAGCGCCGCCATCACGAATTTTGTCCTGCCTGCGCGCATGAAGTGCTCCCGGGTCTGTTTCAGTGTTGTCGCGGTCACGTTAGACACGACGTTGGTGAAGCGCATCAGGAAAAGAACGGCGGATGAACTCGCATGACGACAGGCTGCGCGCCGCCTTCGCCCCGGTGCGGGACGCGATCGACGATGGCCGCATCCCGGGCGCCGTGCTGGGCATATCGTCCGGCGGCGCGCAAGGCCTGCTGGCGGGCGGATCGGCGCAGCTGACGCCGACGCGCGTGCCGATGCGCGCCGACACCTGGTTCGACCTCGCCTCGCTCACCAAGGTGGTGTTCACCACCACCGCCATCCTGCGCCTGGTGCGCGAGGGCCGCATCGGCCTGGACGATCCGCTGGCCGCGGCCATCCCCGACCTGCGGCAGTACGACATCTCCGGCGCGGCTGAACGCCGGCTGACGTTTCGCCAGTGCCTGACCCACCGGACCCACCTGCCCGCCGTCGAGCCGCTGTACACCTATGGCCAGGACCCGCAGACCCTGCGCGCCTTCGTGCTGCAAAGGGCCTGGACCGCAGGGCCGCCGGTCTACTCCGACATCAACTTCATCCTGCTGGGCATCGCCGTCGAGCGTCTGACCGGCCGGCCCCTGGCCGAGCAGCCGCTGCCCCCGGGCTTCGGCTTTCGCCCCGACTCGGCATTCTGCGCCGCCACCGAGTTCTGCCACTGGCGCGGCCGGGTGATGCGCGGCGAGGTGCACGACGAGAACGCCTTCGCCCTCGGCGGTGCCGCCGGCCACGCCGGGCTGTTCGGCAGCGCCCAGGCCCTGCTCGATTTCGCCGACGCGCTGCTGGACGGTGGCCGCACCCTGGGCCTGGACGCGTCCGGCGTCGCCGAGCTGCGAAGCCGGCAGACCCCCACACGCTGCCTGGGCTGGGAAATGCCGCATCCCGGCTGGCCCGGCGGGGATGGCTGCTCGCCCGACACCATCGGCCACACCGGCTTCACCGGCACCGGGCTGTGGATCGACTTCGACCGCCGTTGCGCCTGGACCCTGCTGACCAACCGGGTGCATCCGTCTCGGCACGCCGACAGCGGCATCGCCGCACTTCGGCGCCGGGTCGGGGAAATCGTCTGCGCCGGCTGATTTCCGACACACGCCGTGGTACGAGCCTTTTCCTTCGCAACGATCCGTTCCATCGTGCGACTGGACAGGGGAAACGACATGAAGCGATCGATCCTGGCGCTGCTGGGCCTGCTGGTCTTGGGAAACGGCGCGGCGGCGCAGGGCACATGCGCCGCGCCGAAGCAGATGGCCGGCTTCAAGACCTGTGCGGACGTGGACCGCGCCAAGCAGGAAGGCGCGGTGGTGATCTACACCACCGATCCCGAACGCGGCACCGCCGAGTTGCTGAGCGCCTTCAACAAGCAATTCCCCGAGATCAAGACCAGCTTCGTGCGTCTCCAGGCTGGCGCGCTGTACGCCAAGCTGATGGCCGAGCGCCGCGCCAACTCCTTCCTGGTCGACGCCCTGGAGCTGTCCGACCTGGGCTTCGTGCTCGACCTGCAGAAGCGCGGCGGCTACATGCCGTACGTGTCGCCGGAGATGGCGGCCTACAAGCCGGACTACAAAAGCCAGCCCGAGGGCCTGTGGACCTGGGGCACCATCATCATGGCCGGCATCGCCTACAACCCCAGGACCGTGACGGCGGCCGAGGCGCCGAAGGACTGGAAGGACTTGCTCGATCCGAAATGGGCCGGGTCGGTCAGCGTCAAGGTGTCCAACTCCGGCCTGCAGCACGTCGCCTGGTTCGAGCTGCGGCGGCTGTACGGCGACGACTACTGGACGAAGTTCGCCGAGCTGAAGCCGAAGGCGTTCGACAGCTACGTGCAGCAATACGACCGCATGGTGAACGGCCAGGACCGCGTGGTGCACACCGCGCAGTACTCCGGCTACCTCGAATTCAAGGAGAAGGGCGCGCCGGTCGAGTTCGTCTTCCCGCCCGACGGGCTGCCCGCCGGGCCGGAAACCTGGGGCCTCATCAAGGAGGCGCCGCACCCGGCCGCCGCCCAGCTGTTCATGGACTGGCTGCTGGGCGTGCCCGGCCAGACCGCCATCGGCCTGGCGCTGCACCTGAACTCGCCGCGCGACGACGTGCCGCCGCCGCCCGGGGGGGTCGGCATCGCCAAGCTGAAGCTGATCTTCCCGTCCGACTGGTCGGCGTTCATCGCCACCCGCGCCGCCTTCGCCCGCGAATGGGACAAGATGGTCGGGCTGCGCTGACCTTCAGATACTCCCGATGAAACACGCCATCACCGCGCTGGTGGTGCTGCTGTGCGGCAGCCTGGTGCTGTATCCCGTGGTGTTCCTGGTCACGGAGTCGTTCAACATCGGCGAGCCGGGGGTGTTCCCGCCCGAGGCCTTCGGCTGGGACAACTACCGCAACCTGTATGAGGACAGCCGCATCCTCGGCAACACCGCGCTGGTGGCGTGCCTGGCCACGGTCATGGCGGTGGTGTTCGGCTTCACCCTGGCCTGGATACTGACCCGCACCGCCATCCCCGGCCGCGACCTGCTGGAACGGCTGCTGCAGCTGCCGTACTACATGACGCCGCTGGTCGGCGCGATGGCCTGGGGCATCCTGGCCGGGCCGAAGACCGGCTTCGCCAACCAGATCACGGCATACTTCGGCTTCGGCCGCGACTTCGTGGACGTCTACGGCCCCTACGGCATCGCCTGGGTGATGGCGCTGTTCGAGGGCACGGTGGCCTTCGTGATGATCTCGGCCGCGATGAAGTCGATGGACCCGTCGCTGGAGGAAAGCTCGCGCGTGCTCGGCGCCGGCAAGTTCCAGACGGCGTGGCGCGTCACCCTGCCGATGGTGGCGCCCGGCGTGGTCAGCGCCACCATCTTCGTGTTCGCCGAGATGCTGGGCAGCTTCGCCGCCGCCTTCGTGCTGGGCGTGCCCGGGCGCTTCTACGTGGTGACCACGGCGATCTGGCAGGCCACCTTGTCCTATCCGCCGGAATACGGCCGGGCGGCGGCGATGGGGCTGTCGCTGTTCCTGGTCATGCTGGTCATGCTCGGCCTGTCGCGGCTGGTGCTGCGGGCAGGCAGCCACGCCACCATCACCGGCAAGGCGTTCCGGCCGCGCCCGCTGGACATCGGCCCGCTGCGCTGGCTGCTGGCCGGGCTGTGCTGGCTGTATGTGGTGCTGTCGGTCATCCTGCCGCTGGGCGCCCTGCTGCTGACCAGCCTGCAGAAGTTCGCCACCGTCATCATGTCCCAAAGCATCTGGACCCTGCAGAACTACCGCGACGCGCTGGACATGGGCGCGCTGGGTTCGGCGCTGGAGAACAGCCTGCTGCTCGGCCTGGTGGTGGCCTGCATCTCGGTGCCGCTGGTCAGCGTGCTGGTGTGGCTGATCTACCGCGGCGACCTGCCCGGCGGGCGGGCAGTCGAATCGTTGGTGATGTTCCCGCAGGCGGTGCCGCGCATCGTGTTCGGGCTGGGCCTGCTGTGGGCCTGGCTGTTCGTGCCGATCCCGATCTACGGCACGCTCTGGCTGCTGGGCATCGCCTACCTGACGGTGTTCCTGCCGCTGGGCGTGCGCACCATGGCCGGCGTGGTGACGCAGGTGGACCGCGGCCTGGAGGAATGCGCCCGCGTCTGCGGCGCGTCCTGGGCCTACCAGATGCGCACCGTGACGCTTCCCCTGCTGCGCCCCGGCATGGCGGCGGCCTGGCTGCTGATCTTCATCGCCTCCGTGCGCGAGCTCGGCGTGTCGATCTTCCTGATGGGGCCGAACGCCAAGGTGATCGCGCCGTCCATCGTCAACTCCTGGCTGAGCAGCAGCAGCGAGCTGTCCGCCGCGATGGCCCTGCTGCAGACCGTCACCGTGTTCGCCGCCGTGGCGGTTCTGTTCTTGGTGGCACGGCGTGTAAGAGGGCCCGAGCAGCTGTGATGTTGAACGACCCGCGCGCCGTCATTGAAGTGGACGGTCTGGTGGTGCGCTACGGCAACGCCACCGCGGTCGACGGCGTCAGCTTCTCCGTCCGCCACGGCGAGCTGGTGACCCTGCTCGGCCCGTCCGGCTGCGGCAAGACCACCACCTTGCGCGCCATCGCCGGCTTGGAGAAGCCCGCCGGCGGCAGCATCACGCTCGACGGCCGCACGATGTATTCCGCCGCCGCCCGCACCAACGTGCCCACGGAAAAACGCGGCGTGTCGATGGTGTTCCAGTCCTACGCCATCTGGCCGCACATGAGCGTGTTCGACAACGTCGCCTACGGTCTGCGCGTCCGCCGCCTGCCGCGCGAGGAGGTCCGCCGCCAGGTCGACCGCGCCCTTCAGCTCGTGCAGATGCAGGCCTACGCCGACCGTCCCGCCACCCGGCTGTCCGGCGGCCAGCAGCAGCGCGTGGCGGTGGCCCGCGCCATCGCGTTCTCGCCCGAGGTGGTGCTGTTCGACGAGCCGCTGTCCAACCTGGACGCCAAGTTGCGCGCCGAGATGCGGGTCGAGCTGCGCGAGCTGCAGCGCCGGCTGTCGTTCACCGCCGTCTACGTCACCCACGACCAGGAGGAGGCCTTGGCGATCTCGGACCAGGTGATCGTCATGAACGCCGGCCGCATCGAGCAGATCGGCGCGCCGCAGCACATCTACGACCGTCCGAACACCAGGTTCGTCGCCGATTTCGTCGGTTCGGCCAACCTGCTGTCCGGCCACGTCGCGCCCGGGGCCGTCCAGGCCGGCATCGTGCGGTTCAACACCGACGACGGCATGAGCCTGCTGGTGACGGCGAACGGGGCGCTGCGCGGCGGCGAGGACACCGTGGCGCTGCGGGCGTCCTACATCAACCTGTCCGCGCAGCCGCCGCCGGGCGCGGCCAACGCGGTGCCCGGCCGGGTGCAGCGGCGGCTGTTCCACGGCGACTTCAACGAGTACGTGGTGGCCTGGCCCGGCGGCCAGCTGATCGTCCGCCGCCCGCCCACCGAAGCCTTCGCCGAGGGCAGCGAGGTGACGCTGTGGTTCGAGCCGGAGCATTGCGTGCTGCTGCGCGACTGATACCAGCGGCAACGGTCGATGATCCCTCCATCGACCATTGCCGCTGGTGTCGCGCACCGGGTTGGCCGGCGGCGGCGCGCAAAACAACGACTCATGCCAGCGGTCATTCTATATGGCCGTCGGTATGAGGTTCTTTCGCGCGCCGATGTTTTATGTTTGAAATATGCGACGGGTGGGGGATCAGGCATATGCTCAAACGGCTTCTCGGGGGGATTGCGCTGTCGGTTCTGACAGCGGCGGCGGGCCATGCGCAAAACGTGAAGGTGGCGCTGATCGCCACCCTGTCCGGGCCGCAGGCGACGCTGGGCGAGCAGGTCCGCAACGGCTTCGACCTGGCGGTGGAGCAGCTCGGCGGCACCCTGGGCGGATTGAAGGCGGACATCACCGTCCTGGACGACGAGCTGAAGCCCGACCTCGCGGTGACCAAAATCCGCGGCCTGCTGGAATCCAGCAAACAGGACTTCGTCGTCGGGCCGGTGTTCAGCGTCGTCAAGGCGGCGATCTTCAAGCCGGTGACGGCGGCCGGTACCTACCTGATCAGCCCGAACGCCGGGCTGTCCACCTTCGCCGGCCGCGCCTGCAGCAAGGACTTCTTCGCCACCAGCTACCAGAACGACCAGCCGCATTCGGTGTCCGGCCAGTTCGCCACCGACCAGGGCTACAAGCGCGCCCTCATCATCGCGCCCAACTACCAGGCTGGCCGCGACGCCCTGACCGGCTTCAAAAGCCGCTACAAGGGCGAGGTCGTGGCCGAGGACTACGTGCCGCTGGCCCAGATGGACATGCAGTCCGAACTCGCCAAGATCGCCGGCGCCAAGCCGGACGTGGTGTTCGTGTTCCTGCCCGGCGGCCTGGGCATCAACTTCGTCAAGCAGTACCGCCAGGCCGGGCTGACCGGCATCCCGGTGCTGTCCACCTTCACCGTAGACGAAAGCACCTTGCCGGCGCAGGGCGACGCCGCCATCGGCTTCTATTCCGGCACCAACTGGACCCCGGACATGGACAACCCCGCCAACCGGAAGTTCGTCGCCGCCTACGAGAAGAAATACGGCGCGGTCCCCGGCACCTACGCGGCGCAGAGCTTCGACACCGCCATGCTGATCGACAGCGCCGTGCGCGCCGCCGGCGGCACCGACCACGACAAGCTGCGCCCGGCGCTGGAGAAGGCCGACTTCGCCTCCGTGCGCGGCGCGTTCAAGTTCGGCGTCAACCACTACCCGGTGCAGGATTTCTACCTCGCCCAGGTCGCCAAGCGGCCCGACGGCAAGCTGCAGACGGAAGTGCGGAAGAAAGTCCTGACCGCTGACGTCGATACCTACGCCGCGGAATGCAAGATGCAGTAACGGCGCAGGTTTCGAGCCCGCGATGACGTTGCTTCTCGTGCAGATGCTGAACGGGTTCCAGCTCGGCATGCTGCTGTTCCTGGTGGCGGCGGGGCTGACGCTGGTGTTCGGGGTGATGAACTTCGTCAACCTCGCGCACGGCGTGCAGTACATGGTGGGCGCCTATCTCGGCGTGATGTTCGGGGCACTGGCGGGCGGTTTCTGGGCCGGGCTGCTGCTGGCCTCCGTCGCCGCCGGCGCGTTCGGGCTGGCCCTGGAATGGCTGATCTTCCGCCATCTGTACAACCGCAGCGACCTCGACCAGGTGCTGGCGACCTTCGGCGTCATCCTCACCCTGAACGAAGGCGTGCGGCTGCTGTGGGGGTCGTCGCCGCTGGAGATGCCGATGCCCGATCTGCTGTCCGGGTCGTTCGCGCTGACCGACGGGCTGCGCTACCCGGTCTACCGGATCGCCATCGGCGCGGTCGGCCTGCTGGTGGCGGGGCTGCTGGCGCTGGTGGTCAACGGCACCCGCGCCGGCATGCTGATCCGCGCCGGCGCCAGCAACCCCGCCATGGTCGGCGCCTTGGGCGTGGACATCAGCCGGCTGTTCCGCCTGGTGTTCGGCGCCGGCGCCATGCTGGCGGGCTTCGCCGGCGTGCTGGCCGCGCCGCTGATTTCCGTCGAACCCGGCATGGGCGAGAATGTGCTCATCCTCGCTTTCGTCGTCATCGTCATCGGCGGCATCGGCTCGATCCGCGGCGCCTTCGTGGCCGCGATCCTGGTGGGCCTGGTGGACACGGTGGGGCGGACGATGATCTCCGACCTCGCCCATCTGGTGTTCAGCCGGACGGCGGCGGCACGGCTGGGGCCGGCGCTGGCGTCGATGCTGATCTATCTGGTGATGGCCGCGGTGCTGGCGCTGCGCCCGGCCGGGCTGTTCCCGGCACGCGCGTGAGCCGGCTCGCCTGGCCGATCGGCCTGTTCGCCCTGCTGGCCGCCGTGCCGCTGTTTTCTCTGATCGGCGTGCCGATCGGCGGCTGGGTGCCGCTGCTGCTGGGCCGCGTGATGGTGTTCGCCCTGGCCGCGATGAGCCTGGACCTCATCCTGGGCATCGGCGGCCTGGTCAGCTTCGGCCACGCCGCCCCGCTGGCGATCGGCGCCTACGCGGTGGCGATGCTCGATGCCGCCGGCATCCAGGAGGCGGCGATCGTGGTGCCCTGCGCGATGGCCGCCGCCGGCCTGTATGCGGCATCGACAGGTGCGGTGGCCCTGCGCACGCGCGGGGTCAACTTCATCATGATCACCTTGGCCTTCGCGCAGATGATCTTCTTCGCCGCCGGCTCGCTGTCCGACTACGGCGGCGACGACGGCTACACGCTGTACGGCCGCACCCGCGTCTTCGGCATGAAGCTGCTGGATGGAAAAACCTTCTACCCGACCGTGCTGGCGACCTTGTTCGTCGCCTGGCTGTTCCTGCGCATGCTGACCGCCTCACGCTTCGGCCGCACCTTGTCGGCCATCCGCCAGAACCGCGCACGCGTCGAGGCGCTCGGCTTCAACACCTTCGCCGTCGAGCTGGTGGCGATGGTGATCGCGGCGATGCTGTGCGCCGTCGCCGGCGTGCTGCTGGCCAACGAGGCGGAGTTCGTCTCGCCCGCCTATGCCAGCTGGGCACGGTCCGGCGACCTGATGGTGATGGTGATCCTGGGCGGCGTCGGCAGCCTGCACGGCGCGATATTGGGCGCGCTGGTGGTGGTGCTGGCGCAGGAGGCGCTCGGCCGGGTCACGCCGCATTGGCCGCTGATCTTCGGGCCGGCGCTGGTGCTGGCGGTGCTGTTCCTGCGCCACGGCATCGCGGGCATCGGCGGCCGACGTGGCTGAAAACCTGCTGGAGGTTTTCGAACTTCACAAGCGCTACGGCGCCCTGGTGGTCACCGACGGCGTGTCGCTCGCCCTGGCGCCGCACAGCATCCACGCGGTGATCGGCCCGAACGGCGCCGGCAAGACCACGCTCATCCACCAGATCTTCGGCACCGTGCGCCCGGATGCCGGCCGGATCATGCTGGGCGGCCACGACGTCACCCGCATGGCCCCGCATCGCCGCGCGCGCCTCGGCCTTGCCCGCAGCTTCCAGATCACCTCCGTGCTGCCGGAGTTCACCGTGCTCGAAAACGTCGCCCTGGCGGTGCTGGGCGGCCACGGCTCGACGCTGCGCATGGTGCGGCCGATGGCGCGCGAGGCGCGGCTGAACGACCCGGCCATGGCGGTGCTGCACCGCGTCGGCCTGACCGGGCGCGGCGCGTCCCTGGCCGGCGCGCTCAGCCACGGCGAAAAACGCCAGCTTGAACTGGCCCTGGCGCTGGCCGCCGAACCACGCGTGATGCTGCTGGACGAACCCCTCGCCGGCGCCGGCCCGGAGGAAGCCGAACGCCTCATCGGCCTCCTCCGCACCCTGCGCGCCGACTGCGGCATCCTGCTGGTGGAGCACGACATGGACGCGGTGTTCCAGCTCGCCGACGAAATCAGCGTGCTGTCGCAGGGCCGCGTCATCGCCCGCGGCCCGCCCGCCGCCATCCGCGCCGACGCCGCCGTGCGCGCCGCCTATCTGGGCGAGGACTTTTGATGCTCATGCTGCATCACCTTCAAGGCGGCTACGGCGAAACCCCCGTGCTGTTCGACGTGTCCCTGTCGGTCGGCGCCGGCGAGGTGGTGGCGCTGCTCGGCCGCAACGGCATGGGCAAGACCACCACGGTCCGCACCATCATGGGCCTGCTGCCGCCGCGCGCCGGCGTGCTGTCGCTGGACGGCGCCCCGATCGGCGGGCTGCCGTCCTACGTGGTGGCGCAGCGCGGCCTCGGCCTGGTGCCCGAGGGCCGGCAGGTGTTCCCGACCCTGGACGTGGTGGAGAACCTGGTCGCCACCTCCCGCCCCGGCGCCTGGACGCTCGACCGCGTCTACGCCCTGTTCCCCCGTCTGGCCGAACGCCGGCGCCATCTCGGCCGCCAGCTCTCCGGCGGCGAGCAGCAGATGCTGGCAATCGGCCGCGCGCTGATGACCAACCCGCGCCTGCTCATCCTCGACGAAGCCACCGAGGGCCTGGCGCCGTTGATCCGCGCCGAGATCTGGGCCTGCCTGGCGAAGCTGAAGGCCGAGGGCATGGCGATCCTGCTGATCGACAAGACTCTCGACGCCCTGCTGCGCCTGGCCGACCGCCATGTCATCATCGAAAAGGGGATCACGGTCTGGTCCGGGACCTCCGCCGACCTGACCGCCGCCCCCGAGGCGCGCGACCGTTACCTGCATCTGTGAGGGGCCGAACAATGCGCATCACCGTCCTCGGCGGCGGCAACGGGTCCTTCGCCGCCGCCGCCGATCTTTCCGGCGCCGGCCATGAGGTGCGGCTGTGGCGGCGCGACGCGGCTGCCGTGGCGGCCCATGTCGCCGCCGGCAGCCGGATCGTGGTGAAGGATTTCCAGGGCAGCCGCACCGCCGTTCTGGCCCTGGTCACCACCGACATCGCCGCCGCGACCGCCGGCGCGGAGCTTATCCTGTGTCCCGCGCCAGCCCACGCCCAGGCGGACATCGCCGCCGCGCTGGCGCCGCGGCTGCGGCCGGGCCAGGTGGTGTTCCTGCCGCCGGGCAGCTTCGGATCGATGCTGTTCGCGCTGGCGGCGCATGAGGCCGGCACGCACGCGGGCGTGGCGTTCGCCGAGACCGGCACCCTGCCGTGGCTGGCGCGCAAGCACGCGGCGCACGAGGTGGCGATCACCGTCCGCGCCAAACGCCTGCCCACCGGCGTGTTCCCGCTGCACGCCGCGCCGCACGCGCTGGCGGTGATCGGCCAGGCTTTCCCCGGCATCATCGAACCCTGCGGCGACGCGCTGTCCGGCGCGTTGATGAACGGCGGACCGATCATCCACCCGCCGCTGATCACCATGAACGCCGGCCCGATCGAGCATTTTCCGCAATGGGACATCCACAAGGAAGGCACCCAGCCCGCCATCCACCGCGTCACCGACGCGCTGGACGCCGAACGCATCGCCGTTCGTACGGCGCTCGGCTACGGCGCCCCGCATTTCCCGCTCGCCGACCACTACGCCCGCGAAGGCGACGAGTGGATGTACGGCCGCGGCTCGCACGACCGGCTGACGGACTCCGGCGACTGGCGCGAGCACCTGGTGCTGACCCAGCATCGTTACATGCTGGAGGACGTCCGCATCGGGCTTTCGCTGCTTGTCTCCGTCGCCGGGCTGGCCGGCGTTCCGGTTTCGCTTGCGCCCGCCTTCCTGGCCATCGGCGGCGCGGTCTGCGGCGAGGATTTCACGACCACCGGCCGCACCCTTGGGGCGATGGGGCTTGGCGGCCACGACCGCGCCGGTTTGCAGGCGCTGCTGCGGGACGGTTTCGCATGACCCCGATCGCCTGCCTCGGCGCCGGCCGCATGGGGCGCGGCATCGCGGTCGCCTTCGCCTATGCCGGGCGCCGTGTGTCGCTGGTCGACATCAAGCCGCGCACCGACGCCGCATTCGCCGAACTGTCGGCCCAGGCGCTGGCCGAGGTCGCGGCCACCCTGCGCAGCCTCGCCGCCGTCGGCCTGTTCGACGCCGCCCATGTGGACGCCATCGCCGGCCGGGTGCGAACGGTCGCCGCCGCCGATGCCGGCCCGGCCCTGCGCGAGGCGGAGGTGATCTTCGAGGGCGTGCCGGAAATCCCCGCGCTGAAACGCGAAATCCTGGCGCATGCCTCCCGCCTGGCCGGGCCGGGACCGATCATCGCCTCGACCACCTCGACCATCCTGGTGGACGACATCTCCGGCGCCGTCGAGCACCCGGAGCGCTTCCTGAACGCCCACTGGCTCAACCCCGCCTATCTGATACCCCTTGTGGAGGTTTCGCCCGGCGCGCGCACCGCCCCCGCCGTGCTGGCCCGGCTGCGCACGATCCTGGAGGCCGTTGGAAAAAAGCCGATCACCTGCGCGCCCAGCCCCGGCTACATCGTGCCGCGCATCCAGGCGCTGGCGATGAACGAGGCGGCGCGAATGGTTGGCGAGGGCGTCGCCAGCGCCGCCGACCTCGACGCCGCCATCCGCTACGGCTTCGGCCCGCGCTTCGCCGTGTTGGGCCTGATCGAGTTCATCGACTGGGGCGGCGGCGACATCCTGCACCACGCCAGCCGCTACCTGACCGAGACCTTGGGCAGCGACCGCTACGCGGCACCGCCGATCATCGCCGAGAACATGGCCGCCGGAAAGCTCGGCCTGCGCACCGGCAGCGGCTTCTACGACCGCGCCGGCACCGACATCGACGCCTACCGCCAGGAACGGCTGGCAGGCTTTTCAAAGCTGCTGCGCAGCCTGGACCTCGTGCGCCCGCCGGTGCTGGACTGACGCGGCCCGGTGAGTCCGTCACGAATGAAGCCAGCCAGGGGTTCAACGCAGGAGCGCATGAAGCAAGGCAGACCCTAGAACATTTATGAATATAATCCTTGCAGCGCCGAGGCCGATGTGGTCTTCTCCCGCAATGAGTTTGCCCTTCTCCTTCACCCCTCTGGCCCACTGGCTGACGCTCATCGTCGCCGGGCTGCAGAAGGCTGCCGCCGCCCGCGCCGGCCGCGACCACGCGGTCGCACCCCTCGTCACCCTGCTCTGGACCCGCCTCGCCCGCCTCACCGCCCGCTTCGACGCCCGGAGGCCCGCCTCACAGCCGGACACCTCCCGGCCGAACGCCCTGCCGCCCCAGCTCGCCCGCGCACCCGCTCCGCCCGCAAGGCACCGGCCGCCGGCCTGCGCCTGCCGCGCGGCCGGGCCTGGCTGATCCGCCTGCTGCCGGGGGAGGCGGCCTCCTACGGCTGCCAGCTTCAGGCCCTGCTCGCCGACCCGCAGATGGCGGCCCTGCTGGCCG
>JAABUT010002471.1_pt1 | contig 17757 bp, 16 predicted proteins | sample 5559281 | NCBI WGS metagenome assembly JAABUT01 (sample SAMN10711880, study PRJNA513359) | rock metagenome | isolation source: Antarctica rocks | place: Antarctica: Victoria Land, Ricker Hills nord | collected 2016-01-04 | reverse complement strand
GCCCGGTTCATGGGTGATGCGCCCTGCCGGGTCGCCTTCGTGTCGTCGGCGGATGCGGGCGCATTCGATGCGGCGTTGGACCCTGCCGCGGGGGTGCATCGCGCGGCGAATGTCGGCGGCACGCTGATCAATGGGGGCAAAGCGCTCGACATGGGCGTCTACGTGCGGCAGTGAACCGAGCCATGATCCGATCTCAACCGTCCTCGCGGGTTCCGATAGCCATGGCGGCTGCCGGCTTTGTCGTCGCTCTCGTCCTGGCGGCGCTTGGCGACACGACCGCGGCGACCGATGCCGGCCACGCCGCTCCCCGCCTCGTTGCCGTCGGTGACTTCGTCACGTCCTTCGGCACCTCCGGCTACATGTTCGCCTTTTCGGCCCTGATCGCCGTGGTGGCGATCGTGGCACAAAGGCGCGGCGTCAGGACATGGCGGGGCGATTCGCTGCAACTCCTCAGCGAACGCGCCATCTTCTTCTTCGCCACGATCGCGGTCTCCGGGATCCTGGCTCAGATCATCAAGCATCTCGTCGGCCGGTCGCGACCGAGGCTGCTCGCCACCGACGGCGCCTTCCGGTTCCACCCGCTATCCTTCCACAATGTGTTGGCGAGCTTCCCGTCGGGCCACACGACCTCGGCCTTCGCGGCCGCGGTGGCGCTCGGCTTCATAGTGCCGCGCTGGCGCGGGATGTTCCTCGCCTTCGCCCTGCTGATCGGCCTGTCCCGCATCCTGGTCGGGGCGCATTTCCCGAGCGATGTCGTGGGCGGCGCCGCGCTCGGCAGCCTCGTGGCGCTTGCCATGGCCCGCAGCTTCGCGCGGCGGGGAATAGGTTTCTTCGAGCGCGACGATCGCGTGGTGGCCAAGCCGCTCCGGCTGGCCGAGACCCGGCCCGGACCCCATCGGTGAGCGATCTCGACCTGTCGGTCGTGGTCCCGATCCGGAACGAGGCCGGCAACATCGCGCCGCTCGTGGCCGAGATCGAGCGGGCTCTCGGCTCCCGAATGACCTTCGAGGTCGTCTACGTCGACGACGGCTCGACGGATGGCTCGGGCGACGAACTGGCACGTCTCAGGCTGAGCCGGCCCTGGCTGCGCCACATCCGCCACGCGCAGCCCTGCGGACAATCGGCGGCGATCCGCACTGGGGTCCTGGCCGCTGGCGCGCCTGCAGTGGTCACGCTCGACGGTGACGGCCAGAACGACCCCGCCTTCATCCCGGCCCTGACGGCGCGGCTCGACGAGGCCGGTCCCGGCTGCGGCCTCGTCCAAGGGCAGCGGATGGGGCGTCGGGACACGCTGTCGAAGAAGTTGCAGTCTCGCATCGCCAACGCGGTGCGCAGGACGATCCTCCGCGACGGAACACGGGACACGGGCTGCGGCCTGAAGTGTTTTCCCCGCACGGTCTATCTCGGCCTCCCCTATTTCGACGCGCTGCACCGCTTCATGCCGGCGCTGGTGCGGCGCGACGGTTTCCAGGTCGCGCTCGTCGACGTCGTCGACAGGCCGCGCCTGTCCGGCGTGTCCAACTACGGCCTGCTCGACCGCGTATGGGTCGGGATCGTCGATCTTTTCGGAGTCCGCTGGCTCATCGGCCGCCGCAGGCGCGTCCCGGCAGCCCGCGAGGTGGGCGGCGCGGGTTAGCGCCTCACGATGCCGCGCGGAGTCGCGCGAAGCCGCGGTCGAGGTCGGCCTTGAGGTCGTCGATGTCCTCGAGCCCGATGCTCAGCCGCAGGGCCGGCCCACCCGGGTTCCAGCGCGTGGCCGTGCGATAAGTCGTGCAGTCGAACGGGATCACGAGGCTCTCATAGCCGCCCCAGGACGCACCGATGCCGAAAAGTTCGAGCCCGTCCACCATGGCCGACACCGCGGCCCGTGGAACCGGCTTCAGGATGAACGAGAACAGGCCCGACGAGCCCAGGAAATCACGTTTCCAGATTGCGTGACCGTCGCAGTCGGGCAGGGCCGGGTGAAGCACCCGCAGCACTTCGGGTCGTTCGGCCAGCCATCGCGCCATGGCCAGCCCCTGCCGTTCGGCCTCGCGCAGCCTCAGTTCCATGGTGCGCAGGCCGCGCAGCGCCAGGAACACATCCTCCGGCCCCGCGCAGATCGCAAAATCCGTGAAGCACTGCTTCAAGGCCGGCCAGTAGCGCGCATTGGCGCTGGTGAGCCCGAGCAGCAGGTCGGAATGGCCCGACAGGTATTTGGTGCCGGCCTCGATCGCGATATCGACGCCTCGGGCGTGCGGCGGAAAGAACAGCGGCGTGGCCCAGGTATTGTCCATGACGGTGCAGATGTCGCGGGCGCGGGCCGCGGCCGCGATGGCCGGCACATCCTGCATCTCGAAACTCTGGGAGCCGGGCGCCTCGACCAGCACGGCGCGCGTATTGGTCCGGAACAGCGCCGCGATGCCGGCTCCGGCCTCGGGGTCGTAATAGGTCGTTTCCACACCGAAGCGCTTGAGGACGCCGTCGCAGAAGCGCCGCGTGGGGAAATAGGCCGAATCGGTCACCAGCAGGTGATCGCCGCTTTTCAGCACGGCGAGCAGCGCCACCGTGATGGCGGCCAGCCCCGACGGGGTCAGCACCGTTCCGGCCGCGCCGGCAAACTCGCTCCAGGCCGTCTCGAGCGCGTCCGTCGTCGGGGTGCCGTGGGTGCCGTAGGTGTAGCGGTTGCGACCACCCTGGTAGTCGTCCATCGTATCGGCCAGCACCGTCGATCCCCGATAGATGGGCGTATTGACGAAGCCGTGCTGGTCACCCGGCTCGCGCCCGGCATGGACCAGACGGGAACGGCTGCGCAGGGTGGAGCGGGTCTCTGGAGAAAGTTTGGACATGAGGAGCGCGATTTCTGCTGGTTCGATGGTCAAAGTGTTCGGTCGGGGGGCAAGATCCGGCCATCGCGGGTAGCATCGCGCGGTGAGCCTTGACCGCCCTCGGCAAAGCAGTGTGTGATGCACAAGGCCGATGCAACACCGGGGCTAGAGCCGCGACGCATCGGGACTGTCAAGACGAAATCGGGGGAAAGATGAACCGGCGGCCAAGAGACTGGCGGCCGAGACGCTGGCGGGGGCACGTCCTCGTCCGGGCGCGGGAAGCGCCCTCGGCGTGGAATAGCTAAGCAGCACGGCGAAGCCCAGGCGCGTGGCGCCCGTCGCCGAGCAGCACGCGGTCAGCGGCGCGCAGCATCCCGCGCTTCTCGACGTCGCCGACCATCCCCCTGTCGGAACCGGCCGGTGTTGGGAGCCGGTCCGTTCTCGGTCATCTCTCCATCCAACCAGCAGTGCGAAACACGGGCGGCACCTGATCCAAAGCCGGCACGACCGCGTCCGGGATGTAGTCTCCCGGCGCGACGCGCCCGGTGCCCCGGTCCACCCATACACAACGGAAGCCCAAGTCGCGGGCCGCCACGAGATCGAGGTGCGGACTGGCGCAGACGTGGCAGACCTCGTCCCTGGTGGCGCCCATGTCCCGCCAAGCGCGTTCGAAGATCTCCCGCCGCGGCTTGTAGGCACCGGCCTGCTCGGCCGTGACCACAAGGTCCATGACCCCTGCACCGAGTTGGGCCACGTTGCCCGCGATGATGGCTTGGTCGGTGTTGCTGACGATGCAGAGCCGGAAACCGGCGTCCTTCAGCAGCCGGAGGGTTGCAGGCACCTCCGGAAAGGGCGGCATGGCGGAGATGGACGAGGTGAGGGTGTCCACATCCACTTCATCGCAATCCAGGCCCAGCTCAGCCAGTGCCCGGCGCAGGCCTTCGCCCGCGACGGTGCGGAAGCTGCGGTGCGGCCGCTCCGCCTCCAGCGCGTGTTCGTGATGGTCATATGCCGCAATCAAGGTGCGTGGCTCGACGCCTTCCGCACCTCGCCGCGCCAGAACGCGGGCGACAGCCGCCTGCAAACCCTCGTCCCACTGGATCAGGGTGCCGTAGCAATCGAAGGTCAGCCACGTTGGGCGCGGCCTGCCAAGGAGGGCCATCTCCGCGCCTCCTACAGCCGCGGCATCACGGCGCCCTCAGAGGCGGGGGCCACGTGCTCGGCATAGAACTTCAGGTAGCCGCGCGACACCTTGGATGGCGGCGGCACGTAACCCTCAAGCCGCCTGTGGAGTTCGTCCGCGGGCACGTCGAGGTCGAGCCGGCGCCCTTCCAAGTCAATGACGATCCTGTCTCCGTCCGCCACCAGCGCAATCGGCCCACCGCGTGCGGCTTCCGGCGTGACGTAGCCAATGGCCGGCCCGTGCGTGGCGCCGGAGAACCGGCCATCGGTGACCAGCGCGCAGCTTTCGCCCAGGCCGGCACCCATGAGCGCAGAGGTCGCGCCCAGCATCTCACGCATCCCCGGCCCACCCTTGGTGCCCTCGTTGCGGATGACCACGCAAGTCCCTGGTTCGATGGAGCCTGCCCGGAGCGCCTCGATTGCAGCCTCCTCGTCCTCGAACACTCGTGCGACGAGGTCCACGCGCCACATGCCCTTGGCGACCCCTGACGCCTTCACCACGGCGCCGCCAGGCGCCATCGTGCCGCGCAGGACGAAGATGCTGCCTTCGGGCTCCACTGGCGTCGCGTCCGTGTGGATGCAGTCGGGATTGAGGATTTCGGCAGCACCGGCGATCTCGCCGGCAGTCTGGCCCGACACACCGAGCGCGTCCCGGTTCAGCCTTGTCCCAAGCCCCTTCATTACGCCCGGCACGCCACCGGCGTCGCCCAGTTCGGTGATGCCCCAAGGCCCGGACGGCGCCAGCTTCACCAGGGTCGGCGTATCCCGCGACAGGCGGTCCCAGGTGTCGAACGACACGTCCACCCCGGCCTCCTTGGCCATGGCGATCATGTGCAGGACCATGTTGGTCGAGCCGCCCACCGCCATGCCGACGCGCATCGCGTTCTCGAACGCCGCGGCGGTCAGGATGTGGGAAGGCCGCACGTCGTCGCGCAGCAGCTCCATGATTCGCATGCCAACGGCTTGAGCAGCCCGGAGCTGCGCGTTCGAGCCGGCCGGCAGCGTGCCGGTGCCGGGCAGCGCCAGGCCCAGCGCCTCGGTGTAGATGCCGGCGGTGTTGCCGGAGGTGGCGGTGTCGCAAGCGCCGGGGCCTGGGAAGTGGGCGTCCTCCATGCCTGCCAAATCCTCGCGCGACAGGGCGCCGCGGAGGTGCTCGCCCACGCCGTCATAGACGGTTTCGAGGAACACCCTGCGCCCGCGCCACCTGCCGACCGGCGTGGGGCCGCCATAAAGGAGGACGCTGGGCAGGTCGAGGCGCGAGGCCGCCATGACCATGCCTGGCACCACCTTGTCGCCCGAGGGCAGCAGGACCAGCGCGTCGAAGCGGTGGCCTTGAACCATCAGTTCCACCAGGTCAGCCACGACGTCCCGGGACGGCAGCACGTAGCGCATGCCATCGCTGGCGAACGTCTCGCTGTCGGTCACGTGGAAGGCGTTGAACTCGCAGGGCGTGCCGCCCGCGCGGTAGATGCCGGCCTTCACGGCGTCAGCGACCCGGCGCAGGTGGGCGTTCTCGGGCGAGAAGTCCTGGAAAGTGTTGACCAGCGCGATCAACGGGCGGTCAAGGTCGGCGTCCGTGACCCCGGCGCCCTTGATCCAGGCGCGCTGGAGGGAGCGGGTGACGCCCTGAAACTGTTGGCGGCTGCGTAGGTCGTTGCGCATGACTTCTCCATCCCCCGCCGAGGTCCGGCGCGGCTCCTGTGTTGAATCTAGTCTCCGAGGCGGCCCTGAACGGGCCGCGGTTCAGCCGTCGGGCGCGACCACTTGCTGCGCGCGGACGGCTGCCTCCAGCTTGCGGCCTTCGGTCAACGTGTGCTCCTCGAACAGCCGGGCAGCGCCGTCGCTATCGCCTGTAAGCAGGGCGTCCAGAAGGGGCCGGTGCTGCGCCTCGATGACGGTTGGGTCGTCGATCAGGGCGTTGCTGGACGCGATGAGCAATCTGACCTGCTGTTCGACTAGCCGGTACTGCTCCCGCAGCCTGCCATGTGCGGCGTGATCGATCACGGTTTGATGCAGCGCGAAGTCACACGCGGCCATGCGTGATGGGGAGTTCGCAGAGCAGGCCGCGGCCAGTTTGTCGAACGCGCCCTGCAGCTTGTAGCGGCCTTGGTGGTCCAGTCCATCGGCAGCGAGCCGGGCAGCGAGGCCCTCCAGTCGTGCGCGGAGCGTGTACAGCTCCCAGACGTCGCGGCCGTTGAGTGCAACGACCTGCCAACCGGTGTAGGGGACCTGAACAACCAAACCTTCCGAGGCAAGCCGGTGCAGCGCCGTGCGGATCGTGCCACGCGAAATGGCGAGCGCGTCCGAAAGGCCCATTTCCGTCAGCCGACTTCCAGCAGAGGCGGTTCCGGACAGGATGTGGTCACGCAGTGCGTCGAGGGCTTGGTCCTCGGTGCTGCGGCGGACGATGGGAGATAGGGCTGCCATAGCCTCTCGATAGCTCGATACCCGATTGTTGACAACCGGGTATCCGCTTGGATATATGGCCTTACCTGACGAGGCAAGGGGACATCCGCTGTTCATCGAAGCGATCGCGAAAGCTCATGTTGCCGGTACGCTGCTCGACGCGTTCTCGAGCCGCTCGCGGACGCCGCCGTACGCAGCCGTTCCGGCCGAGCGAGCAGATCTGCCGCGACTCCTTGCGCTTGGGCTGATCGCGTCCGGCTACGGCCGCACTCTGGAGGGAACCTGTGCCGCTCGACTGGCGATCAAGGCTCATCCACCCGAAAGCGGCGGCGCCCGCCGGGTTCAGGTCGCTCGCGACGCCGACCTTCCGCGGCTCGACGACGCTGTTCGAGAGCGCCGGCACCGTCCGGATCCATTGGGACCAGACCCAAACGCCCTACGGCTATGGCCTGTACGGTACACCTACCACGCTGGAATTGGCGGCCAGGATCGCCGAACTCGAGGGCGGCAAGCACTGCTTCATCGTGCCCGGCGGGCAGGCCGCCATCGCGCTCATCTCCTTCGCCTTCACCGGATCAGGCGCGCACGTGCTGCTGCCCGAAAGTGCTTACAGGCCGAACAACCAACTGGCCAACCGCGTTCTTGCCCGCTTCGGGGTCGAGGCGGAGTTGTACGATCCCTTGATCGGCGCCGGCATCGCCGGGCTCATCCGCAGCAACACCCGGCTCATCTGGTGCGAAAGCCCGGGTTCCGTAACCATGGAGGTTCAGGACGTCCCGGCCATCGCCGCGGCTGCGCGACGAGCCGGCGTCGTCACTGCACTCGATAACACCTACGCGGCCGGCGTGCTGCTCGACGCCTTCGCTCACGGCGCCGACGTCACCATGCAGGCGCTGACCAAATATGTCGGCGGCCACAGCGACCTTCTACTCGGCTCCGTGACGGTTCGGGACGAGGCGCACTATCAAGCCCTGGGCGATACCCATTCCCTGCTGGGCATGGCCGTGTCGCCCGATGACTGCAGCCTCGCCCTGCGCGGCCTGCAGACCCTAGCCGTGAGGCTTCGGCAACTCGAAGAAACCACGCTTGCGGTCGCAGGCTGGCTCCGTGAACAGCCCGAGATAGACACCCTGCTCCACCCGGCGTTCCCCGAGTGCCCCGGTCACGACACCTGGGCGCGGGACTTCACCGGCTCGGCCAGCGTGTTCTCGGTCGTCTTCAAGCCGTCCATCCAGCCCGACGCCATCATCCGCCTCGTTGACGCGCTCGCGCTGTTCCCCGTTGGCTATAGCTGGGGTGGGGTGACGAGCCTGGCCATGCCGTATTTCGGCCTGCAACGGCGCTACCATCCTCACAGCGGCAAGCTCGTCCGGTTCAACATCGGACTGGAAAGGGCCGACGACCTCATCGCCGACCTGGAGCGCGGCTTCGCGGTCCTGCGTGGCTAAGCCGCTAAGGCCAGGGACCAGTTACCGGACCGGAGCCGGACCTTCGGCCGAGGTTGCACCAACGGCCAAAGTGTTCGGTCGGGGGGCAAGATCCGGCCATCGCGGGTAGCATCGCGCGGTGAGCCTTGACCGCTCTCGGCAAAGCAGTGTGTGATGCACGAGGCCGATGCAAGAGCCGCGACGCATCGGGACTGTCAAGACGAAATCGGGGGAAAGATGAAACTGACCACCAAGACACTCGCGGGGCTTCTCGCGACCTGCGCGATGGGGCTCCTGGCGAGCCCGGCCTCCGCCGGCACGCTCGACACCGTCAAGGGGAAGGGAACACTGTCCTGCGGCGCCAATACGGGGCTCGCCGGTTTCGGCATCCCGGACGACAAGGGCCAATGGACCGGCCTCGACGTCGACGTGTGCCGCGCCATAGCGGCCGCGGTGCTGGGCGACGGCAAGAAGGTCAAGTTCGTCGCTCTAGACGCCAAGAACCGCTTCACGGCGCTGCAGTCCGGTGAGGTCGACGTGCTGTCGCGCAACACCACCTGGACGTCGTCGCGCGAGAGCACCCTGGGCCTCGTGTTCGGGCCGGTCACCTACTACGACGGTCAGGGCTTCCTGGTGAAGAAGAAGCTGAACGTCAGTTCGGCCAAGGAGCTGAACGGCGCCTCGGTCTGCGTGCAGCAGGGCACCACGACCGAACTGAACCTCGCGGACTACTTCCGCTCCAACGGCTTGAAATACGAGAGCGTGGCGTTCCAGAGCGAGGACGAGACGCTGAAGGCCTACGAATCGGGGCGCTGCGACGCTTTCACGACCGACGCATCCGGCCTCTACGCCGAGCGGCTTCGCCTGTCTAACCCCGACGAGAACATCGTCCTGCCCGAGATCATCTCGAAGGAGCCCCTGGCCCCGAGCGTCCGCCAGGGCGACGACCAGTGGTACGACGCCATGCGCTGGAGCGTCTACGCGATGCTCAACGCGGAGGAACTCGGCGTGACGTCGAAGAACGTCGACGACATGAAGAAATCGGACAACCCCAACATCCGTCGCCTGCTCGGCGTCGAGGGCGATCAGGGCAAGGGGCTCGGTCTGACCAACGACTGGGCCTACAACATCATCAAGCAGGTCGGGAATTACGGCGAGGTCTTCGACCGAAACGTCGGCGACGGCTCGCCGCTGAAGATCAAGCGCGGCCTCAATGCCCTGTGGGACAAGGGTGGACTGCAGTACGCACCTCCGATCCGCTGACCTGCGCGAGGCCTGGCCTGCAGATTGCACGGCCGGGCCCGACAGCTGTGTCGTGACCTGGCACCGAATATGACGCGAGAGGCCGACCATCCATGACGGTGCAGACCGCGGGCAGTGAAGCCTCTAAACCTGGCTTCAACATCTACGATCCCAGACTGCGTGGGATCGTCTACCAGGTCGTGCTGCTCGGCGCCCTGGCGTTCCTGGTGGTGGCGGCGGGATATTACGCCACGACCAACATGGCGAAGCAAAACATCCCGCTGAACTTCAATTTCTGGAATCAGACTGCCGGGTTCGAGATCAATCAAACCCTCATTCCCTATTCGGCGCTGTCGACCTACGGTGAGGCTTTCTGGGTCGGGTTGTTGAATACGCTGCTGGTCGGCGCCTTAGGTATGGTGTTCGCGACCGTCATCGGGTTCGTCATAGCGGTGCTGCGGCTCTCGCCGAACTGGATCGTCTCCAAGCTCGCCACCGTCTATGTCGAGTTGTTCCGCAACATCCCCCTGCTTCTGCAGCTCGTGTTCTGGTACAAGATCGTCCTGCAGACGCTGCCGAACCCGCGGCAGTCGGTGTCGGTGCTCGGCGCCGTCTACCTCAACAACCGCGGGCTCGTGATCCCGAACCCCGTGTTTCGCGATGGGGCTGGCATCGTGGGCTGGGCCGTGCTGGCCGGTATCGCGCTGGCGCTGGGCTTCCGGACCTATGCTGCCAGGCGGCAGGCCGCAACAGGGCAGCAGCTGCCGGTGCTGTCGATCTGCGCCGTGCTGGTGCTCGGCTTGCCGATCCTGACCTATTTTGCGCTCGGCCTGCCGATCACCGTCGAGCTGCCGCAGTTGAAGGGCTTCAACTTCGTCGGCGGCAAGCAGGTGTTCCCCGAGCTTGCGGCGCTGTTGCTCGGCCTGTCGATCTACACGGGCGCCTTCATCTCCGAGATCGTCCGTGCCGGCATCCAGGCGGTCGGCCGCGGGCAGCACGAGGCGGCGAGTGCGCTCGGCATCCGCCCCAATGTCACCATGCAATGGGTGGTGATCCCGCAGGCCATGCGGGTCATCGTACCGCCGCTGACCAACCAGTACCTGAACATCGTCAAGAACTCGTCCCTGGCCGTCTTCATCGGCTATCCGGATCTCGTGGCCGTTTTCGCCGGCACGGTGCTGAACCAGACCGGCGCCGCCGTGCAGTGCATGGCCGTGACCATGGCGGTGTATCTCGCGATCTCGCTCGTCACCGCAACGGCCATGAACTTCTACAACGCGCGCGTCGCGCTCGTGGAAAGGTGAGCCCGTGAGCGACGCGACCTATTCCGGCCAAGTCTTCCTTCGAACCGCGCCCTCGCCCGCAGAACCGCCGCCGGCGCTCGCCCAGGGTCCCCTGGCCTGGACGCGCAAGAACCTGTTCTCGTCGCCGGTCTCGGCCCTTCTGACCGTCCTGGCCGTGCTGTTCTTGGTCTGGACGCTCCCCGGCCTGTTCCGTTTCGTCCTGTTCGAGGCGGTCTGGCACGGCACGAGCGGCGAAGTCTGCCGCGCCCATCAGGACGGCGCCTGCTGGCCGTTCATCTACTACAAATTCGATTACTTCCGCTTCGGGGCCTATCCCGAGACGGAGCGCTGGCGCGTCAATCTCACAGAGGTCATCGGGGCTGTCCTGCTGATCTGGCTGCTGTGGCAGCGCATGCCCAAACGCAATGTTGCGGCCGGCTTGTTCTTCATCGCCTATCCGATCGTCGCCTTCGTACTGCTGAGCGGCGCCGACTGGCTCGGGCTGCCGACCGTGGAAACGAACCTCTGGGGCGGCATCCTGGTCACCCTGCTGGTGTCGCTCGTCGGCATCGTCTTTTCGCTGCCGCTCGGCGTGTTGCTGGCGCTGGGCCGGCGCTCGACCCTGCCGGCCGTCAACGCGGTCTGCACCGCCTTCATCGAGATCGTGCGCGGCGTGCCCTTCATCACCGTGCTGTTCATGGCGAACTTCATGCTGCCCTTGTTCCTGCCCGAAGGCTGGACGCCGGATCGCCTGCTGCGGCCGCTGGTCGGCACAGCGCTCTTCGCCGCAGCCTACATGGCCGAAGTGGTTCGCGGCGGGCTGCAGGCCATGCCCAGGGGCCAGTTCGAAGGCGCGGCCGCGATGGGCCTGGGTTATTGGAAGACCATGCGGCTCATCATCCTGCCGCAGGCCCTCACCCTGGTGATCCCCGGTATCGTCTCGAACTTCATCAGCCTGTTCAAGGACACGACGCTGGTGGCCATCGTCGGCATCTACGATCTCCTGCGGACCATCGAGACGGCCCGCAACGACCCGAACTGGGCCTCGCCCACGACGTCGGCGACCGGCTACGTTTTCGCGGCCGCTTTCTACTGGGTGTTCTGCTTCGGCATGTCGCGCTACTCCCAGGCCATGGAACGCCGGCTCCGCGCCGGGCGCAACCACTGATCGAAACGGAAAGTCTATCATGAGTGCGGTTCCAGCCATGCCGTCGGCCCGCTACGACGGGGATTACGCGGTCGATCTACTCGGCGTGCACAAGTGGTACGGGGCCTTTCACGTGCTGCGCGACGTCAACCTGCATGTGCGACGCGGCGAGAAGATCGTCATCTGCGGTCCCTCGGGATCGGGCAAATCCACCATGATCCGCTGCATCAACCGCCTGGAGGAGCACCAGAAGGGACGCGTCGTCGTCAACGGGACCGAACTGACCAACGACCTCAGGCGCACCGACGAGGTGCGGCGCGAGGTCGGCATGGTGTTCCAGCACTTCAATCTGTTCCCTCATCTCACCGTGCTGGAGAACTGCACGCTGGCGCCGATCTGGGTCCGCAAGATGCCCAAGAAGGACGCCGAAGAGGTGGCGATGAAATACCTGAAGCGGGTGCGCATCCCCGAGCAGGCCAATAAATATCCGGGCCAGTTGTCGGGAGGCCAGCAGCAGCGCGTCGCCATCGCGCGCTCGCTCTGCATGAATCCCAAGATCATGCTGTTCGACGAGCCCACCTCGGCGCTCGACCCCGAGATGGTCAAGGAGGTGCTCGACACCATGGTGTCGCTCGCCCACGAGGGCATGACCATGCTCTGCGTCACCCACGAGATGGGCTTCGCCCGGCAGGTGGCGGACCGGGTGGTGTTCATGGACGCCGGCGAGATCGTCGAGATGAACACGCCGGCTGAGTTCTTCTCGAACCCGCAGCACGAGCGCACGCGGATGTTCCTCGGCCAGATCCTGCACTGAGGCCGGACGCTCGGATTCCGTGCTAGGAGGGGGTCGCCCGGCCGCCGGTCGGGATCGGTTCTCGCAGCGCCTTGACCCATTTCGCCTTCCTGACTCCGCCCTATGCGGGGCACCTCAACCCGATGATGGCGCTGGCGCGCGGACTGATCGGCCGCGGCCATGCCGTCACCTTCGTGGCCCAGGCGGATGTCGGACCCGAGATCCCAGCGCCCGTGGGATTCTGTCCCGTCGGGGCCCGGACTCATCCGCCGGGACGATTGACCCGCATGGCGGCTCGGCTCGGCGGCACCACCGGACTGTTCGGTATCGGCGCCGTCATCCGCGACATGGCCGATACCACCCAGATGCTTTGCGAGGACGGTCCTGACGCCCTGAGGCGGATCCATGCGGGCGCCATCGTGGCGGACCAGACCGAACCGGCCGGCGGCCTCGTGGCGCGCCATCTCGGCGTCCCGCTGGTGTCGGTCGCCAATGCGTTGCTGATCGACCGCGAGCCCGCCCTGCCGCCGGCCTTCGTCGGCTGGGGCTTCGACGACACGCCCTGGGGGATCCGGCGCAACCTCGGCGGATACCGCGTTGCGGACTGGATGATGCGGCCGGTATCCGACGTCATCGGCCGCCGTGCCCGAGCCTGGGGCCTCGGCGGCATCGAGACGGTCGAGGACTGCCTCTCGGACCGCCTGGAGATCAGCCAGTCGGTGGAAGGGTTCGATTTTCCGCGACGGGCGCCGCCGCCCGTGCTGCACCATTGCGGGCCGTTCCGTCGGCCCGAGGGCCGCACCTGGCAGGCTGAGGCCGAGCGACCCAACATCTTCTGTTCGCTCGGCACGCTGCAGGGCGCGCGCCTGCCGATCTTCCAGGCTGTCGCCGCAGCGTGCCGCAGCCTCGACCTCGCGCTCACGATCGCCCATGGCGGCAAGCTCGATGCCGCAGAGGTGGCGTCGCTGCCCGGCGCGCCCCGGGTCGAGGGTTTCGTTCCGCAGCGTTCGGTGCTGCGCACGGTTGCCGCCGCGGTCACGCATGGCGGGCTCAACACCGTGCTCGATGCGCTCGCGGCCGGGGTGCCGCTAGTGGTGGTGCCGCTGGCCTTCGAGCAGGGCGCCATCGCGGCCCGGGTCGCGCGGAGCGGCAGCGGCATCGTGGTCCCGCGCGGCCGGTTCACGTGGCGGCGTGTCGCGGCGGCGCTTCGTCAGGTGCTCGACGAACCGGGATTCCGCACCCGCGCGGAGGCCTTGCGAGACGAGATCGCGGTCGCGGGCGGCGTTGCCCGTGCCGTCGCGCTCATCGAGCGCGCCACGCGGCCGGGACGATAGAACGAAGTCCCTCGACCCCAAAGGAGATCATTCCGCCGCAGCCTCGTATCGCGTGGTCATGGACAGCCACTCGTCTTCCGCCAAGTCGAGCGCCCGCTGGAGATCCTTGCGTTGCTGGGCCAACTGGCTCGCCTTGTTCTTGTCCCGCGAATAGGCGTTGGGGTCGATCAACGCGGCGTCGATGCGGGTGATCAGGCCCGAGAGCTTCCTGATCTTCTCGTCGAGCCCTTCGATCTGCTTCCTAGCGAGATGCGCGGCCTTGGCGGGCGACACGCGAGCGTCCCGGGCTGCGGGTCCGGAAGCTGCGGCTTCGTTCTTCGGGGCTTTTTTGCCGGCTCCCCCGCCCGTGGCCCGACTCAGCACCAGGGACTTGTAATCGTCCATGTCGCCGTCGAAGTTCTTCACCGTGCCGCCTTCGACGAGCCACAGCCGGTCCGCGCAGGCGTCGATCAGATAGCGATCGTGGGAGATCAGGATGATGGCGCCCTCGTAGTCGTTGATGGCCTCGATCAGGGCCGAGCGGCTGTCGATGTCGAGATGGTTGGTGGGTTCGTCGAGGATCAGGAGATGGGGCCCGTCGAAGGCGGCGAGCCCCATCATCAGCCTGGCCTTCTCGCCCCCTGAGAGCTGGGGGATGGGCGTGTCGGCCTTCGTGGCCGGAAAACCGAGCTGGGCGCATTTGCCCCGGATCCGGCTCTCGGTCCCCTCCTTCATACGGGACGCCACGAACCCGTAGGGCGTCTCGGCGTCCCCGAGTTCGTCGACCTGATGCTGGGCGAAATAGCCCACGGTCATCTTGGACGATTTCTTGAGCGTGCCGCCGAGCGTCTCCATCCGGCCCGCCACGAGTTTGGCGAAGGTCGACTTGCCGTTGCCGTTGGCGCCCAGCAGCCCGATGCGGTCGTCGTTGGAGATGTTGAGGCTCAGCCGCGCCAGCACGGGGCGTTCGTCGTAGCCGGTCGAGACCGCCTCCATGGCGACGATCGGTGGGCTCAGCGGGCGGGGCGGCGAGGGCAGGTGGAACGGCAGAACCTGGCTGTCCACGATGGCCGAGATGGGTTGCAACCGTTCCAGCATCTTGACGCGGGACTGCGCCTGGCGCGCCTTGGTGGCGCTGGCCCGGAACCGGTCGACGAAGCTCTGCAGGTGGCGGCGCTGCTCCTCCTGCTTCTTGATGTGCTTCTGCTGGATCAACTGCTGCTCGCGCCGCTGTTTCTCGAACGACTCGTAATTGCCGCGCCATAGCGTCAGCTTGGACTGGTCGAGGTGCAGGATATGGTCGCAGACGGCGTCGAGCAGGTCGCGGTCGTGACTGATGATCAGCACGGTGGCCGGGTAGGTGGCGAGATATTCGATGAGCCAGAGTGTTCCCTCGAGGTCGAGGTAATTGGTGGGCTCGTCGAGCAACAGGAGGTCGGGCCGGGTGAACAGCACGGCCGCCAAAGCGACGCGCATGCGCCAGCCGCCCGAGAACTCGGACAGCGCGCGGTTCTGGGCCGCTTCGTCGAAGCCGAGGCCCATCAGGATGGTGGCGGCGCGCGACGGGGCCGCATGGGCCTCGATGTCGACAAGCCGCACCTGGATTTCGGCGATGCGGTTCGGGTCCGTGGCGGTCTCGGCCTCGGCGAGAAGGCTGGCGCGCTCGCGGTCGGCCTCGAGCACGAAGTCGATGAGCGTCGTCGGGCCGCCCGGCGCCTCCTGCTCGACCTGCCCGAGCCGCATGCGGTTCGGGATCTGCAGGGTGCCGCTCTCGGGGTGGAGGTCGCCCGAGATCATCCTGAACAGGGTGGTCTTGCCTGTGCCGTTGCGGCCGACGAAGCCCGTGCGGGCGCCGGTCGGGATGGCGACGGACGCATGGTCGAATAGCATGCGCGGCCCGAGCCGGAACGTGAGATCGTTGATGTGGAGCATGGCGGGTCTTGTGGCGCGGTCGGCGCGGAGAGGCAAGGCCTATGCCGGCAGGATGGCAACGACGTGACTGTCGGCTCCGCGCTTGTCGGGCCAGGGGCGCGCCGCTATAAGCCGCGCACCCGGGCAGAGCCCGACTGTTCCGATGAAGTGAGCCCGTCATGGCGGTTGAGCATACATTTTCGATTCTCAAGCCGGACGTGACGCGCCGCAACCTGACCGGCGCCGTCAACGCCATGATCGAGGCTGCCGGTCTGCGCATCGTGGCGCAGAAGCGCATCCGCATGAGCCGCGCCCAAGCCGAGGCTTTCTACGGGGTCCACAAGGACCGTCCGTTCTTCGGGGAACTGGTCGAGATGATGACCTCGGCCCCGGTCGTCGTACAGGTGCTGGAAGGCGAGAACGCCATCCTCAAATACCGCGATGTCATGGGGGCCACGAACCCCGAGAAGGCCGACGCCGGCACGATCCGCAAGGAATTCGCCCTTTCGATGGGTGAGAACTCGGCCCATGGTTCCGATGCCCCCGAGACGGCCAAGCAGGAGATCGCGCAGTTCTTCTCGCCGGGAGAGATCGTCGGCTGAAGCGGGTTCGTCCCCGGCGAACCCGTGTCCCCCGTCGCGCATCAAGGGACGTGGCAGGAGGGTGAGGCGTGCAGTGGGAGGATCGCGGCGTAGTCCTGGGCGGCCGCGTCTACGGCGAGACCAGCGTGATCTTGGAACTCCTGACCGCCCGGCATGGAAGGCACCTCGGCCTGGTGCGGGGCGGGAGGTCGCGCCGGCTGCGCCCCGTGCTGCAGGCTGGCAACAGCGTGGCGGCCACGTGGCGAGCCCGCATCGACGACCATTTGGGGACCTACGTGGTCGAGGGTCTGACGCTGCGGGCCGCCGAGGTGATCGGCGACGCTGCCGCTCTCCACGCCCTCAACCATCTCTGTGGCCTCGCGCGCCTGCTGCCCGAACGCGACCCCCATCCCGTCCTGCATGGAATGCTCGATGCCATGATGGACAGCGTCGGTGCACGCGAGATCCTGGCGCTGCAGATGGTGCAGTTCGAACTGTCGTTGCTGGCCGAATTGGGATTCGGGCTCGACCTCGGACATTGCGCCGCCACGCAATCCGAGCGGGATCTCCACTACGTGTCGCCGCGAACGGGCCGGGCCGTCTCATCTCTCGCCGGCACACCCTATCGTGACAGGATGCTGACACTTCCCGCGTTCCTGCGGCCCGACGGGAACGACGTCCCGGTGACGCCGGAGGACCTCGCGGCCGCCTTCCGCCTGACCGAGCACTTCATGCTCCGGGATATCTTCGCCCCACGCAATCTGCCGCCGCCCGCGGCGCGACGAGCCTATCTGGCGCTGATGCTGGCCGGTCCCTGAAGCGCCTGGGCGCAGACCGGGCTGAGTTCCTTGCTGCTCACACCGTAACCCTGGTCGAGTGAGGTCGCGGCCATTAGGCAACGGCTCGAAGCCCCATGCATCACCGCTGCATCGGCGGCCTGAGGCTGGTTCGAAAGGGCGATCCCGATCATGGTCGCGATGACGAAGCCGACGCCCGAGGTCAGACCGAAGACTGCTTTGGTGTTCATGACGCTTCCGCTCCGCATTCCGCCCTCAGGCGCCAGGATCGTCCCCGTGTCCGGCGCCGTGGCCTAGCGACCGGACGAGACGCGACCGTTAGCGGATTCGACTAGGCGCGGCGGGGATCGTCGGCTAGTGCAGGCCCGCAACAGTCAGGCTGCAGGTGAAATGCCGCCAGGCTTCCAGAGTTCCGCAATCGTCGGGCTGCGCCGCAATTTAGAATGTGCGAGGAGGATCCGATCACGACGCCCAGCCGCCGCGTTTGGTGTCGCGTCGCGAGGACAAAATCGGTACTGATGCGCGGGACACGACACCGGAGACGAGGACAGGTCGCGCACCGCCTCACGTGAGGGAACCGACGGATCGATGGCCAGAACCGCTCCGCCGCCGCCGTTGCCGCCGGCCGAACCCACGGTGGTGAAACTGCGTGAGGCGCTGGAGGAGCGCTATCTCGCCTACGCGCTGTCGACCATCATGGGCCGCGCGTTGCCCGATGCCCGCGACGGGTTGAAGCCGGTCCATCGCCGCATCCTCTACGGCATGCAGGTGCTACGGCTCGATCCGGCGACGGCGTTCAAGAAGTGCGCCAAGATCGTCGGCGACGTGATGGGTGATTTCCATCCGCACGGCGACCAGGCCATCTACG
>JAABUT010002470.1_pt1 | contig 17758 bp, 20 predicted proteins | sample 5559281 | NCBI WGS metagenome assembly JAABUT01 (sample SAMN10711880, study PRJNA513359) | rock metagenome | isolation source: Antarctica rocks | place: Antarctica: Victoria Land, Ricker Hills nord | collected 2016-01-04 | reverse complement strand
TCCCGGCCTGAGGACGCAGTCACTCAAACCGATCGCAGACCGGATCTACAGGCAGGGCCGAAGACCGACACCGCGAAATTCGTGAGTGGGCAGGATCATGTCGAAGCATGGCGTGGCGGAGAGGGTGTCTGACGAACGTGCGTTCCCGGGTGTCTCAGGGTGTGCCAGAAAGCGCAGTCTTCCCAGCATGTTGCGCCCTTGTTCGTTTCCCGGCGTTCCCTGCTGTATCCCGGGAGTGCAGTTTTGAACGTATGCCCGAACGTATGCTAGACACTCGCGGATGGTTCGCACGCTTCACCGTTTGACGGTCCGCGCCGTCACCTCCGCCAAGCCCGGGATGCACGCGGACGGCGGCGGCTTGTGGCTCCGGGTGCAGCCTGGCGGCCGGGCCTGGCTGTTCCGCTACAAGAGCCCGGCGACTGGCCGGGAGCGGCTGATGGGGCTGGGGCGCACCGCCGACGTGCCCCTGGCCCGGGCCCGCGAGGCGGCGGCCGAAGCGCGCCAGGCGGTGCAGGCCGGGCGTGATCCCCTCGAGGAGCGGCGCGCGGCCGCGGTGGTGGTCGCGGGCGATCGGCAGACCTTCCGCCAGGCGGCCGAGGCCTACATCGAGTCCCAGCGGCCGGGCTGGCGCAACCCGAAGCACGCCGAGCAGTGGACGGCCACCCTGACGCAGCACGCCTATGCCACGCTGGGCAGCCTGCCGGTGGGCCAGGTCGGGACGGAGGACGTCATGCGCGTGCTCGAGCCGATCTGGACGCAGATCCCTGAGACGGCCACCCGGCTGCGCGGCCGCGTCGAGCTGGTGCTGGACTATGCCGCGGCGAAGGGCTGGCGGACCGGCGACAACCCGGCGCGCTGGCGGGGCCACATCGCCCACATGCTGCCCAAGCGCTCCAAGGTGGCCAAGGTCGTGCACCACCGGGCGCTGCCGTACAAGCAGATCGCCGGCGTGATGGCGGCCCTGGCAGCGAGCGAGGGCCGGGCTGCGCTGGCGCTGCGGTTCCTGGTGCTGACTGCGGCCCGGTCCTCCGAGGTGCGCGGCGCCACCTGGTCGGAGATCGACCTGGCGGAGCGGACCTGGACCGTGCCGGGCGAGCGGATGAAGGCAGGCAACGAGCACCGCGTGCCGCTGTCAGGCGCCGGCCTGGACGTGCTGCAACTGGCCAGGGAGCGCGGGGAAGGGCAGGGGAGCCCCTACGTGTTCCCGGGCCGTGTGGCAGGCTCGCCGCTGTCCGACGTGGCGCTGTCCAAGGCGCTGCACCTGGCGGCTGCCAGCGACCCGACCGTGCACGGGCTGCGCTCGACCTTCCGGGACTGGTGCGGCGAGATGACGACGCACCCGGGCGACGTGGCGGAGGCGGCGCTCGCGCACACGGTGCGCGACAAGGTGGAGGCGGCGTATCGGCGCGGGGACCTGTTCGAGAAGCGGCGGGCGCTGATGGAAGCGTGGGCGGACTTTGCCCGAGTGAGAAAGGATGGTGACACACATGAGACCTGAGGAACTTACCCTTGGCGCCCGGGTCCGTCGGCGCTTCAAAACCGACGAGACGGGCGTTGTCGTCGGTTGGCGGGTGGATGGCCTAACGGAAGGTCAGACGCTCGGCCATTTCGGGCAAGCGGGCGACGACGGAGCGGATCGTGTCGTCGTGTGCCTCAATCCGCCTGTTCCACATGGCGGCGACGGCCACATCATCGGGTACGGCAGTCCGCTGACCGAATGGGAGCTGAGCCCACTGGGGTAGCGTCAGCCGCTAGTCCGTAGGGTGCCATCTCTTGCCCCGACGCATGGCCGGGGGCTGGTCCGCAGACGCCTACCCGAGCTGGCCGCCCACCCGCGCCGCGATCTCATCCGCCATGGCCGGCCAGCGCCGCACCACCTCGTCCCAGAACGCCTGCAGGTTCCGCGGCCCGGCGGCGCCGACTTCCTGCATGCTGTGGGGCGGAAGCTGCCTCAGCAGCAGCTCTGCCGGATACAGAACCCCATTGTGCTCGACGGCTGCAGCTGGCTGGTCGTCACCGTCGTTCGCAGCGTCTCCAGCGACTGGCGCCGGTGGGGTGGCACGCTCCATGAAGGGAAACTGCACGACGTTGTCAGGATCGGTCATTGCGGGAGCGTAGCACCGGCCCGGACCGCGTCGGCAAGCCGGATCAGGCTTCTCCAACTCCTGCCAGACACCCGGCCAGCAGCAAGGCGTCCCACGCCGCATCGGCCTTGGTGCCGTCGTCCGGGTCGGTGAACTCGCGCAGCAGCGCCTGATAGGCCTTCAGGCACGGCTGCACTTGGTCGGACGGCTCGGCCATCCGCACGATGACCTGCCGCCAGCTCTCATTCGGCTTGCGGGTGACGCCGTAGGCCACAGGCTCAGTGACCAACGACTGGCCCGTTCGGCTTCTCGCCCTGGGTCATATTGCTCTTCGCGTCAGTTAGTAGCGGCACCGGTGGAGCGGTGAATGCTCTGCTGCGTCGCCGTTGCACCGCCGGTGACGTCGTGTCCCGCGGAGCTAAGGTCCTGGCCTGCACCCGCGATCGTGTTGCACCCTGCTAGCAGGACCGCCGAGAGGGCGATCAATCCAAATCCGGCGACGGCCTTGCAGACGGGGCGAGTGGTTGCAGGCATTGGCGTGCTCCTAACTGGCAGTCGTGCAACGTAGGGTAGGCACGGCCTTATTGGCTCTTCAAGCGCACCCCCGGCCCGCCCCCGTTTTTCTCGATGAACTCGACGCCAACGGTCATGCGCTCAGCTCCTGGTCGGGGTCGGATCAATCACGTTCGCGCAGCCATCCGTCGGCGCCGCCGCCACCTGGCCGACCAGAGGGACGATCTTCAGGCCGGCCGAGGCAATCCGGCAGGGGGCCGCGAACAGGCCGCAGCCGGAGAGCGCGCAGAATGCTGCCAGCAGCACGAGCAATCGCGGTCCAAGCAGCCTGGACGTTGGCGCGGGTGGACCGCGGGCGAGGGGCTGCCTCACTGCTCTGCACCGCTCGCGACCCTGGCAGGCCGCAGCCTCACGCCGGGCGCATCGCCGTTTGTGAACTCGACGCCAGCGGCTTCTAAGGCGGCGCGGATGGCGCCAACAGTCCGTGCATAGAGGACTTCGCCGCGCTCTAGCCGCGTGATCGTGGTGGGGGAAACCTCTGCAGCCGCAGCAAGGTCGCGCACGCCGAGCTGCAGGGCCGCACGGGCCATTCGGCATTGAGCAGCGTCCAACTGGTCACCCTGTATCAAAGTTCTTGACTTCGACAATCAAGATGGCACGTTGTGCACACCTTGTCACCAAGTGACAAGCGGCCGGACGGGAAGGTGGAAGCTCCCGCGCCCGGCCTAACCCAAGGCAAAGGTCACTCCCATGCCCAGAGCTACCCACACCCATACCACGGGGTGCGTTGTCGCGCCCTCACGCCGCCAACTCGGCGCCTCCACCCTCGCCGCCCTATGCGGTGCCGCGTTCGCCGGCGCCCTGGTGCTGCCGGACCCGGGCGAGGCGTTCCCGGTGGCGGCAAGCCCGGACGCGCCGCTGCTCGCCCTGTGCGCCGAGTTTTTCCGCATCGACACGTCCGTCGAGGCCGTGCCCGACGACGACGCTCTATCCCCTGTCATGGAAGCACGGGACACGCTGGCGCAGCGGATCAGCGCCACTCGGGCGGCTTCGGCTGCCGGGTTGCAGGCGAAGGCGCGCGTCGGCCACTTCCTGATGAACGAGCGGCAGCTACCCGGCGAGCCTCTGGACGACGTGGACAGCTACGGCATGGCCTTGCTGGGCGAGCTGATGGCCGGGAACGTCGAGCCTGTCCCTCTGCCTGTCAGCCGTGACGCCGAGCTGATCCGCCTCTGCGCCGAGTGCGATGCGCTACAGCGCCGGATCGATGCGCTCTACCTTCCGCAGCTCGACCATCTGCCGACCTCGGAAATCCTGGCAGCGGAGGGCACCCGCACCCGGGCGGTCAAGCCGATTGCCGATCGCCAGGACCCGCTCCTGGAGCGCATCTGCGATCTGCGGGCGACCACGCCACAGGGACACGCCGCCCGCGCCAGGACGCTCGTGGGCTGGGATCAGGCCCCGATCTGGGAGGAGGATGGCTGCTGGAACAGCCAGCTTATCGGCGCGATCGTGCGCGACCTGGTGGGGGCTGCCTGACATGGCACAGCCCCTCGCCTCGAGCCGCCGGTCCATGCTGCGCGGTTCCGCCGCGGTGCTGCTCGCCGGCTTCGCCACCGTCACCGCAGCCTCGGCTGAGGCAGGACCCGACGCCGAGCTGGTCCGCATCTGCCACGACTTCGCCGAGGCCGAATGGCGGAGATGGTGGCGCTACGTGACCGCGCCCGACGACCTGGCCGACGCCGAGGCCACTGACCCGGACTGGTCGACCCTCGAGTGGATCGAGACGACGCCTGCCACGACGCCGGCTGGGTGGGCTGCCAAGGCCCTAGCCCTCGCCGCCTGGCATCGCGAGGCCTACGACGACTCCGACGCGGAGGGCGACGCCAGCGCGACACTGCTGGCGGGGCTGCTGCGCGACATGGTGGCGCCGGCGCGGGCGGAAATCCTGGCCAGGTGCGCGGCGGAGTATGGGTCGTTGCCGGAGGGCTACACGGCGGACGCGCGGTGGATCGGCCGGGCTCCTGCCGTCGTCGCTGCGTCACCGCTGGCCGTGCCGCACGCCGACGCCGAGCTGCTGGCCGCGTGCACCGCGTTCGCCCGCGCCGAGCAGAACGTCGCCCAGCTCGAGCGCGACGCCGACGACGACGTGTTCGAACCGGCCGTGGCGATCATGCACGCGGCTGCGGAGCGGGTGTCCGGGCTGCAAGCCCGCACCGTGGGCGGCCTCTTCGCCAAGGCGACCGTGGCCCGGGCGGTGCTGGCCGCGGACGAACCTGCGGCGATGGCGGGGACCTTCGGTGGCAAGGCGCAGCGGCATGACGTGCTGGCGGCCTCGCTGCTGGCGGACATGGCGGAGGCGGGATCATGACGCCGCATCAGTCGTGCCCGACTCGTCCGGCGCTGCTATGCTCGCCAGTGGCGCGGCTAGGTTTGGCCGCCAACAACCCGGACCTCCGCTCCGGGCTGCCGCGCCGCTTTTCTCGCGGGAGGCGCTGCGGAGGCGTAAAGGTGACAGACCCACGCGCCCGAGAGCTGTCACGCTTGCGCATCAAGGCTGGCCTGTCTGCCCTTGTGTCGCACGAGGAAGCGGTTAACTGGATCGCGTTTAGACAGGTGTCGGCTGCCGACTTGACCGGCAAAGCCGAGTTTGGGGCCAAGTGGGTCGCAGCGTACGCAGAAGGGGACACCAGGCGCCCCGAACCATCGGAGGACGGCTCAGACTGCTCCGTGCTGCGTGCGCTGCGCGCGTTGGCCGAGTGTGTTCCTGTGTGGACGCCCAGCACGCTTGGGCACCCCGGGTGGCAGGCATATATCAGGGCTCATCCGAAGGCAGACTTCGTGCCTCCCGCGTTCCTGGAGATCGAGCACGCCGCGAGGCACCTGGTCGGAAAGTTCGGGCGCAGCGCCGCAGAGCTGGCCGCGGAGATGCAAACCGACCTCGACGCCTACGCGAAGCGCAAGGTCCGAGTAGATGCGGCTGAACGTGGCTTAGATGCCGCCCAAATTGACGGCTTGCTCAGGGCAGAAAGACCATGGCCGGCGCGGAAGTACAAGGGCGTCGACATCATCGACTTGTGGCCGGAGCCGAAGTCAGAGGCAAAGGGCCTGCACAGCCTTCCACGATCACCCATGGCGCGAGAAGCGAAGCTCTGGGCTGCCCAACGGTTCAAGACTTGGCCCAAGGATCAGGCGCCTCCAAGCAAAGCTCAGGACTGGGAGGACGCGAAGGCCTACTGGCCTGATTCGTCTCACCGCCCATCACGCGACGTCATATTTTCCGTTCGTCCAACTCACTGGCCCGTCAAGCCTGGACGGCCATCGAAGCGACCTGACGGAAACTCGCGGAAATAAATTCGCGAAGGCTCCGCGAGTTTAGACCGCGAGTTTTTGACCCCCGATACTGCACTTCGCCCGCCAGATGCACCGGGCAACTTGGGGATGCAAAACAGTGACAGGTCACATTCAGACCCTGATGGGCACGACGGCGCCGGTGCCTCAGTCCCGCCTTCCGGACCTGCCGCGGCTGGTGGCGCTGAAGAACGGTTCGAAGGTGTTCGGGCCGAGCCGCGCGACTTGGTACCGCGCCGCCGCATCGGGGCAGGTCCGCTTGGTGAAGGTCGGCCGCGCGACGTTCCTGGATACCGAAAGCGTCCTGGCGTTCCTGGCGAACCTGCCGACGATCACGCCGAAAGCCGCCGCCTAGAAACGAAATCGCCGGTCCCCGCGAAAGGACCGGCAACAGATCGACAGCCTAGGAACTCACCCTGCAGGCGCAGTTCTAGTCGGTCTGTTGCCACGTTTTCAAGCCTCTTTCGCGCGCCGGCCCTCCATGGAGAGGCCCTTTGCGTTCCGAACCCTACCGCCACCCATCCGTCCCGTTCACCGGGTCAGGCCACGCATTCACCAGCAGCCACACCCGGCCCCTCACACCTGCCGTGCTCGACTGCATGGCCGGGATCGAGTTGCAGCACGGGCATCACGTCCGGGCGGAGTATCTCGCCCAGCTCGCCAACGACATGCGGGAGGTGGGGCGATGAGCCCCGCCACCTCTTATCCGGCTAGCCGGATAAAGCGCGTCCGTGCCACGCAGCAGGAGGTGCAGGCCCGCCGAGCCGCACTGCTGGGCATCATCCGCGGGATGAAACCCATGACGGTCCGCCAGTGCTTCTATCAGGCGACCGTGCGCAACCTCGTCGACAAGAGCGAGGCCGGTTACGACAAGGTGCAGACCGACCTGGTGGTGATGCGCCGGTCGGGGGCCCTGCCCTACGACTGGCTGGCCGACAACACGCGGTGGCAGCGCAAGCCGACCACCTACGCCAGCATCGACGAGGCGCTGAAGGAGACGGCGCGGTTCTACCGCAAGGCGCTGTGGACGTCGGCGGCCACCTACGTCGAGGTGTGGCTGGAGAAGGACGCGCTCTCCGGCGTGATCTTCCCGGTGACCTCGCTCTACGACGTGCCGCTGATGGTGGCGCGGGGCTACGCCAGCCTGTCGTTCCTGCATGGTGCCGCCGAGTACATCAACGAGCTCGACGTGCCCGCCTACATCTACCACCTGGGCGACTTCGACCCCTCTGGCGTGAACGCCGCAGAGAAGATCGAGCAGACCCTGCGCGACCTGGCGCCGCGCGCGGACATCCACTTCGAGCGGATCGCCGTCACCCCCGCGCAGATCCAGGCCTGGGGGCTGCCGACGCGGCCGACGAAGCAGACGGACAGCCGCGCGAAAGGGTTCGGCGACGTGTCCGTCGAGCTCGACGCGATCGAGCCGGACCTGCTGCGTGACCTGGTACGCCGACACATCGAGCGTCACCTGCCGATGCACGAGTTGCGTGTGTTGCAGGCGGCGGAAGCGAGCGAACAGCAGATCCTGCAGAACATTCTCGGGCGGCTGACCGCAGCCGACCTGGCGGGAGGAGCAGCATGATCTCCTCCGTCAACGACACGCTCCGCCTGCAGCGTGGCGCGCAGCACGTCCACGATCTCGGCCCGCGCGCTGTGGCCGAGATGGTCGCGCACGTTGCCAGTGAAGGCCTCGACCTCACGGGTGCACTCGACCTGATGGATCGGTGGCGAGCCGGTTTGTCGGTCGAGATGATGGCCGCAGCCCGTGGCGATCGTTTCCCGCCGCGCCCGCTGCACGAGGTGACGGCGTGATCCCGCACGAGATCGCCCGCGAGCTGGACCTGGTGAAGTCGGGCAAGGGCTGGCGGGGCGCATGCAAGTCCTGCGGCTACGGCGGCACGCTGGTGCTGTCCGCCAAGGGTAGCCTCTGGTGCGCGAGCTGCGGGAAGGATGGCCCGGCCGAGGCTCTGGCGCGTCTACAGGGCGGTGAGCACGTCGAGGCGGCCGAGCAGCAGCCGGGCAAGCGGGAGCGCACCCCGGCCGAGCGCACGGCTCGCGCTCTGGTGTGGTGGAACGGCGCGCCGCAGAACGCGGTGGGCACGGCGGCCGACCTCTACCTGACCGGCCGCGGCCTGGCCGGCTTGGCGGCGTCCGCAGCGATCCGCTACCGCACCGACGTTCCCCACCCCGCCGAGCGCGGCGGCCGGCGGCCCGCGATGTTGGCGTTGGTGCAGGACATGACCGGCGCCCCCGTCGCGGTGCACCGGACCTACTTGACCCGGGGCGGGCACAAGGCGGATGCGGACCCGGTCAAGGCCAGCGTCGGCCCGATCTTCGGTGGTGCGATCCGCCTGGATGACGCAGCCGCCGAGATGCTTGTCGGCGAGGGCATCGAGACCAGCGCCAGCGCCGGGCGGCTGTTCGGCCTGCCGGCATGGGCCGCCATCTCCGCAGGCAACCTCGCGCGGGCGCTACGGCTCCCGCCAGAGGTGCGCAGCGTGGTGATCGCATGCGACGCGGACGGGCCCGGGCGACAGGCAGCGCAGACGGCTGCAGCTCGGTGGCGTGCCGAAGGTCGGCGGGTGCGGATTGCGACGCCGGACCTGCCTGGCGCCGACTTCAACGACGTCCTGCTGAGCGGGGTGGCGCATGCCTGACGCCAGCGGCTTCACGGTCGAGGAGACCGGCACCCCGGCGCCCGTGTGGGTGGACTCCGGCGGCTGGTCCGAAGGTGCCATCCCGCAGCGGCCCTGGATCGCCAGGGGCTACCTGTTGCGCGGTGCGGTGTCGGTCATCTCCGGCGCCAGCTCCGTCAGCAAGAGCACGCTGGCCGTTGGCTATGCGGTGGCGCTCGCCCTCCACCGCCCGTTCAACCGCTTTGTCCCGCTCATGGCCTGCCGGGTGCTGACCTACAACGTGGAGGACGACGCCGCAGAGCAGCGCCGCCGGTTCTCCGCGGTCCTGCGCCAGTTTGATGCGTCGCCCGCAGCCCTGGCCGGCAAGGTCATGCGCGTGGGGCCCAACGACGTCGGCACGCTGATCGCCCGGGATCCCGAGAGCCGGACGCTGGTGCTGACTGCCGCCATGGTCGAACTGCAGCGGCTCATCGTCGAGTTCAAGCCGCACGTCCTGATCCTCGATCCTCTGGTGGAGCTGCACACGGAGGAAGAGAACGACAACACCGCGCTGCGCTCCATCATGGCGCAGTTCCGGACGCTGGCGGTCCAGCACGACATGGCCGTCGCGATCGTGCACCACGCCCGCAAAGGGGCATCGCAGGCGACACCCGGCGACACGGACACCCTGCGCGGCGCGTCCTCCATCGTCGGCGCGGCGCGGATCGTCGTGACGGTCGCTGGCATGACGGAGGACGAGGGCAAGGCGTTCGGGTTGTCTGGCGACCAGCGCCGCAGCTTTTTCCGCGTGGACTCCGGCAAGTCGAACTACAGCCGGTTGCACGAGGCTGAGTGGTTCGAGCGTGTCGAATATGAGCTGGACAACGGCGACCTAGTGGCTGCGCCGGTGGCGTGGCAGCCGCCGCAGGATGCTGTGAGCCCGGAGACCCGGTTCGCGGTCGAGGCAGATATCGCCGCGGGCAGCGCCTCCGGCCCATGGGCAGCAAAGCTTTCGAAGGATGCCCGTTCTATCCGGCAGCTGTTCATCCGGCACGGTGTCACAACCAGTGGCGGACAGCAGATACTTCTCGAGGAGCTGCTGTCCGGCGGATGCGAAATCGCGACCTTCCGGCGATCGAACAGGGGCACTGCCCAGGGTTTGCGCACTGCTGACGGTAGGCCTGGAAACGTTGTGTGGCTGGCTTCTTCTACATGCACGGATCAACCGGAAATTGAGCCATGATCCGTGCAAATCCGTGCGCACGGATGGTGAAGGAACCCTATAGGGAAGAAGCACCCATGCGTGCGCTTCTACCCCCGTGCGGGTTCCGTGCAGTTCCGTGCGTGTTGGAAAAACTCAGGAAGACTGACTGGGTAGATCTGCTAGTCTCGCACCGAGCCAGCGTGCTGATCGCGCCTCAAACCACGATGTGCAGCAGGTGCTTGCCCGTGCTGGCGTGCTCAACGGTGGTGACGGGCGCAGGCATCTGGCGGTGGAGCCTCGACACTGCTGCGGTGGGTTTGGTGGGTTAGGTGGGTCCGTTTCAGCCGCCATACGAAAACTGTCAGAACATGTCTATATCGTTCTCTACCAGAAATGACAGTTTCTCGCGTCGGGTTGGAACAGACCCACCAAACCCACCATACCCACCCAACCGACTCAGCGTGGCGGCAGGTCGGAGGGCCCCGACACTGTCGGACCCTTCGAGCGGAACCGGGATGGTCCGGGCGGCCGGGCAGGCACTCCCCCTCCCCCGGCAGACGATCGCACCCCCGCAGCCCCACGCGCCCCATCCCAGCAGGTGACCCCATGACGCTCCTCCTTGAACGCCACCCGTGGACCCGCCCCGGCTACGAGTGCTCGCCTTGCGTGCTCGGCGGCCACGTCCGGGCGCTGTGCCTCGGCTGGGGCACTGCCTCGCACTTCCCCGGCAACCTGACGCAGCTGCTCGACTGCTAGGCGGACCTCAACGACGCCGAGGTGGTTGAACGCGTCGAACGCTGGACCGCCGCCGAGACTGCCGGCCGCGACCCCGCCGGCATCTCGCCTGACTGAAACACCGCACCCCCAACCGGAGACGCCACCATGCCCATCAGCATCAAGTTCGCCACTAACGCCCGCGATGTGGAAGCCGCCCTTAACGGGGTGTCCAGACAGGTGCCATTCGCTCTGGCGCGGGCGCTGACGTCCGTCGCGCGCTCCGCCGTCGGCGACATCCAGCTCGGGATGAAGAAGTCCTTCCGGAACCCGACGCCCTGGACGCTCAAAGCCTTCTACGCAAAACCGGCGACGAAGGCTGATCTGTCCGCCTGGGTGGGCACCCGTGAGAACACGGGCGGCAAAGGCAACCCGGCCGCGAATTACCTGGCGCCGAACATCGAGGGCGGCCCGCGCCGGTTTAAAGGCATGGAGGTCCGCATCGGCTCGCAGGCCGTGGGGTCGCCCGAGTTCGTCATCCCCGCGCGTGGCGCCGATCGCGACGGCAACGGCAACTGGTCGCGCGGCCAGATTGGCCAGATGCTGAGCCGGCTCAACTCGTTCAACGACGTCGGGCAGAGCATCAGCGCTACCACCACGCGCCGCCTGCATCGCATGAAGCTAACACTCGCCGCCACCGGGCACCGCTCGAACTACTTCGTCGCGCATGCCAAGGGGAACGGCGCGCCGATCGGCATCTGGCGGCTGGTGTCCAAGGGTGTGGTCGAGCCGGTCGCGATCTTCTCGCTGGGCGCACCGCAGTACAGCCCAATTTTCGACCTGCAGGGCATCGTCGCCAAGTCCATCGGGAAGAACTGGCCCCGTGCGGTGAGCGCGGCCATCACGGAAGCCCTGGCGACGGCCAAGCGGTAGGCGCGCGGTGAACCACCCGACCCCCGGGGTGGGGGAGTTCCTACCCCCCAGGGGGGGCTTTCGACCCCCCCCGGCACGGGTCCTTCCCAGCCAAAACGGGGCTCACGGGCAATTCGAACCCCGATGCAAAACCAGCCACAGACCCGAAAAGGTGTCCGCAGTGTCCGCACCCCCGCCCGAGATGATCAGCATCCGCGAGTTCGCGCGCCGCGACGGCTGCAGCGAGAAGCGGGTGCGGAACGCTATCCAAAGCCGCCATCTCCCAATGTTTCCGGGCAAGCTGCTGCCCGCGAGCCTGGCCGGCACGGGATGGCGCGAAGGCAACCGGCGCGCCGCGAGCAAGGGTGCGGACAGTGCGGACAGTCCGCACCCCGCCCGCGGTAACTTGGTCGAGCTGTCCGCACCCGCGGCCGAGCTGCTGCCGAGCGAGTGCTGCAGCTTGTCGGCCCTTGTCGACGGTGGTGCGCAGGAGGTTGCGGCGTTGCTGCTGCGGCTCGGCCACCCCCGTGAGACCGTCGCGGGCTACGTCGACGCCTGGCACGAACGGATGCGCGCCGCTTCCGTCGACTGCCTGGCCGAGGACGTCCCGCCACCCACCGGACACGCCACCTGGGCGAGCCACCCGCTGTTCACCGCCCCGTGGCTGGAGGGCACGTCCTGGGCCGAGCTGGAGGGGCTGGCAGCCGATGCCCCGGACCGATGATCCCGCCCGCCTGGAGGCCGTCCTGGCTGTCCTGCCCTCTGCGGACGCCCTCTGGCTCTCCCGCCAGCTCGAGGCGCCCTGGCAGGTGGCCCGTCGGCGCCTGGAGGCCCGGGCAGAGGCCCTGCGTGCTGCTCGGGTGGTGCTGGTGCCTACGGACCGGCGCACCCGGGCTGCGGGCCGGATTGCGGCCGAGCTGGGGCGCTACCTGGTCACGGCATGGTGCGAGCAGCAGCACCATGCCGAGTTGCCCCCTGGTGCCTTCGAGCGCCACCGGGTGCTGCACCGGGTCGCAGTGCTGACCGAGGGCAAGCCTTTGGGCGCGCGAACCGTGTTCGAGGCCCTGCGTCCCTGCGCGGCCGACCGGCGCGCAAATGATTAACGCGGGGTTAAGACGTTACTCGTTTCCGGTGCGTAACTCTGTGCATAGCGCGCGCAACCGTTGCCGCCGGCCGCGACGGCCCGCCACGCCGCCGGCGATCGTGCAGAAATCAGCGGCGGCTTTTGCACGAGCCGGCCGGCATCCTCGCCGGCGATGAACAAGCATGCGGCAGCACCGATAGCTCTGAGCCTCTACCTCACCTCGGCGCCGCCGCGCGTGATTGCGGGTCGCGGCCACCATGACACGCCTCCAGCAGTGGGCGTGCGACGGCCGGTCTCCCTCCCCTGGCATGTCCCGCAGGACGGCCATCTGTGCCAGGGCTGGGCAAATCCTCGCCGCGGAAAGGGACAGGACAAGGCCGGCAATCTGCCCAGAAGCGCAGGAGCATGATGCGCGAGGCGCTCGCGCACCGCTTCCTCAACCGGCCGCTGGCGCTGCTGCCCAGCTACCGGCCGGCGGTGCTCTACCCCGGCGACGGGCCCGGCCCGGCAACACGCACGGACCCCGACAACGAGGTGGTGGCCGGCGTGGCCGTCATCCCGGTCAGCGGTATCCTGGTGCACGGGAGTGGATACGGGTTCGGCTACGGCGAAACCCCCTACGCCACGATCCGGCGCTTGCTGGCCGAGGCCCTGGACGATCGCGCCGTCTCCGCCATCGCGCTGCACATCGACTCCCCCGGCGGCGAGGTTTCGGGCTGCGCTGACCTCGCGGATGCCATCTACGCGGCCCGCGGCGCCAAGCCGATCCACGCCATTGTGGACGAGTTGGCGTGCTCGGCCGCGTACTGGATCGCCAGCGCCACCGATCGCATCCTGGTGCCCCGCACCGGGACGGTGGGCTCGATCGGCGTCGTCGCGTTCCACGCCGACATCACCCGCGCCCTCGACGCGGCCGGGATCAAGGTCACCACGCTGCAGTTCGGCGCGCGCAAGGCGGATGGCGCGCCCACCACGCCCCTGACCAGCGGGGCGCAGAAGCGGATGCAGGCGGACATCGACGCCATGGGCGAGCTGTTCGTTGCGACGGTGGCCCGTAACCGCGGACTGCGGGCCCGCGACGTGCGCGGCACCGAAGCCGGCACCTTCCTGGGCCGCGATGCCGTGCGCGCCGGCCTGGCCGATGCCGTGATGGCGGCAGACGACGCGTTCCTCGCCCTCATGGATGCCGCAACCGAGCGGCCGGCGGTTCGGTCCTCCGCCCGTGTGGTTCAGCGCCTGGGCACATCCCAGGCAACAAGGAAGGTTTCAGCCATGCCGCCGACGCGCGATTTCTCCCACCTGCGCGCTGCCGCCGAGCAGCCCGCGCCCGCCGCTCCGAGGCCCAAGCCGCGCACGCTCGGCGAGCGCCACCGAGCGTTGCTCCGGGCGCGGGGCGAGGCCGTGCCCGATCCGGTCGACGCGCTGCCCGAGCAGCCGAAGCGCCGGAAGGCGTCCTCGACGCTCGGCGAGCGCGTCGCCGCCCTCCACAAGAAGATGGGCCGGATCTGATGGACGCAGACACCCTGGCCCGCCTGCGCCCCGCCGGCCGCAGCGTGGCCGACCTGCAGGGCGCCCTCGACGCGCTGGCGCAAGAGCGTGCCACGTGCGAACGGCGCGCCGTCGCGGCCCGTGCCGATCGCACCGCCGCACTGGTCGCTGGGGCAGCCTGGCACGTCAACGAGGCAGACAAGGCCATGAAGGCCGCGGCCGACGATCTCGAGATGATGGCCGCCATGGAGCCGGCACTGCGCGAGAAACTGGCATTCGCCGAGATGCTCGAGGCGCGCGCCGTCGCCGACCTGACGGATGCAAACGAGGCAGCCGAGGCCGCGGCCGCAGCGTTCGCGGCAGCACTGCCACGGTATGCCCGGCACGCCGAGGCAGTGGCCGAGATCGCGCGGCTCGGCCAGGCGGCCGACCAGGCGCGGCGCCGGGCCGCGGACATGGCGGCCAAGCAAGGGCTGCCGGCGGCGGCGCTGGCGCTGCCGGTGGGGGCGTTCGTCGCGTCGCCCGGCGGCCCTGCTTCGATGGCGGCGCTGATTCGGTTGCCGGCGCCGGACGGGAGCGGGCTGATGGTCGGAGCATGGGGCCAGGAACACCAGCTGGTGCCGGCGTTCCGGTACGCGTGATGGCCACGAAACCAGGGGTGAAGCCGATGCCCGACACGGTCGCAGTGGTAGTGGCGCGCGGGCGATACGTGTCGACGCACGCGGGCACGCACGGGCCCGGCAGCAGCCTCGACATGCCGCCGGACGAAGCTGCACTTCTCGCGGAGCGGGGGTTCGTCCGGCTGGCGGGGCAGGAAGTGGTGGAGCCGCGGACCATCCGCGTCGAGGACGCCTCGCCCGATCGTATCGGCCTGCAGACCGGCGTGCTGCCTTCCTGGGAAGAGGACCTCGCCGCCTTCCGGCGCGGTGCGCCGTGAGCCAAGCCATCACCCGCAGCCGCGCCTGACGAAGGCGAGGTGACCTACCGCCGCGGCGAGGACGGCACCCACGCCGACCTTGTGCTGATACTATCCGACGCGTTCGCGCTGGCGCCGAGTAGCCTGTGGGGTAGTTATTGGCGAGTCTTTGAGGTGCTGTGGGCCAGCAAAGCTGCGGGCGTTCCAGCCCTGTTGGGCCAGCGAACACGAAACCCGCTGTGACGTCGGGCACTACCGTCAACTTGGACGGCGGGCTGGTGCAGCAGAGCGGGCTGGGGATAGTGGCGGGCTGATCCATGAAACCCGCTGATAGCCACCGCCAGTCCCGCTCCGGCCTTTTAGGACAAGCCTTACTTGGTCGCCATTTTCTGCAAGCCTTCAGCTAAGGTGCTGGAGAACTCGTCGCCCTTGTAGATTTCCGAGACCATCGCCTTCAGCTTGTCGGCCTCCGCGGTCATGCCCAGCGCTTCGGCGTAGGCAGCGACGGTTCCGAAGCCTGCGAGACCATAATGCGACATCCGCTGATACTGAGCGATCATCTCCAGGTCGCGCAGGTCAGGCGGCAGGTCGGACTCGAGGGCGTGCTTCGTGGCCTCGCCGACTAGGCCCTGCATCCCCGGAGACGGGCTGCTTTCGTCGGCGTCCACCAGCTCGCGCAGCGCCTGGGTGTGCTTCTCGATACCGCTCACCGACTGCTCGAAGAGCTGCTTGATCTTCGGGTCGGTCGCCTTGTCGCTGAAGGACTGCACGATCGCGCGCATCTGATCATTGGATGACCAGAGATCGCGCATATCGGCCGTGTAGAGTTCCTTGAGAGTGCGGGGTGCCGCTGCCAATTTTTGTTCCTCCGGACTTGTCGCTCGTCTCAGTCGCGAGCGGGGGGTGAACGCCCGGGTGTGAGTCCCGTTCTTGCGTTCGACGTGTCAGGTATCACGATGCCCTGGATGTGAACGCCGGCCGAGGCGGGAGCATAAGGCGGGAGTTCGGTGAAAGCTTCAAAGCAGCCGTGATGCAAGGTTCAGGATCGAGTAGCAACGGTGTGTCAGCTCCGAGCCGAAGATCCTGGCGCCGTTCTTCAATCAGGTGGCGCAGGCGCTTGCCAGCGGCGGGGCGGCGGCACCTGGCGGGGCGGCGGCCCCGTCCTCCACCAACGTGCAGGCGCTGCAGGCGGCGCAGGCGCCCGGAACGACGGTGAACCTCACGCCGCCGAGCTGAGGCCGCCGGCCGCCTACTCGCCCGAGCCGGAGGTTCTGGCGCCGACCTTCAACCAGATCACGCAGGCGATGCCGGGTGGGGCGGCGGTGGCGCAGTAGGCAAATCCTTGAGCTCTGCGGACAACGCAGTTACCCGAGCCAACGACGAATCTCACATGAGCAAGTGCATGGGGTCCGAGATAAAGCCGAGTGAACGAGCATCGGCGTCGTTGGCGGTGTCGAGTGGGTAGCTCCGACTTCGGAGTGACGATGATCCGAGAGGTCTGGAGAACGTGCTGGATGCGTCAGGATGTTTCTGGCGAGAGAGATTGATAAGCAGCTACCGGTTAATTAAATGTGCGTAGCGCGACGTCGAACTGCTCACAGATCGTTGACGAGTTGGCGGACGGCTATCTATGGTGATCGTAGCGCTGGCTTCGCGACCCGAGTTCGCGCCCTCTAACCCTCGTTATACGCCTTGGCGTAACCACAACCGTGGGTGGAGGCTTAACCGTCTTTAAACTGATCTGCTCCAATCTGACAGGGTGCCGCCAACCAAATGATGATGGTGGCGTTGAGCCGGTGTCAGATGGGTCGCATCTTGGGATTTTTTAAAATGGCACTAGCGCGAGACGACGGAAGCTGGGCACCCCAACAGGAAGGAGCCTCTTCCGCGCAGTCGGCTCATCATGAGGTATGCCACTCTGACTACGATAGCATTCTAGGATGGCACGCCAACCCAGATCCCCTGACGCCAGCTACCAAGGAAGCCAACCGGATGCTGAGCCGGATAACTTCACGCCTGCGACAGAAGAGCTAACGCTTAACCACGACGTCTCGGATTTTCTCTGTGCCAGAGAGCCGGAGGCAGTCTCATATCTTAAGACAGAAATATGGGACTTTCTTCGGTCTCGCTGCGGAACAGCCTATGTGCTTCCCTCGTTCGGCCGGCCGGGGAAAATCGATGGCTACTACCACCTTTCTGGTTCATCCCTGACGCGAGGCCAACTGCAAAACCGAGACCAAAGGTCGGTCTCTACCGGCTTAACCTTGCCAGTTTATACAATTGCTTGGCTGGCCAGGGATGACCGTGCAGAAAAAGGTACGGGTGCAGCTTTAATTATCGAAGCTGCAAAAAGAGCAAGATCCCTATTCCCGACCTATGGGCTCACCCTATACGCTCGTAATCAAAGCCTAATTACTTTCTATGCTAAATACGGATTTAAGGTAGTTCGCAATCTGAAACAGGAAATGGACTCAGGGGCCGGCTTGACGTCGATGCCTCCGTATTTGATGTATGCCCCATATGAGGCGCTAATCGAGAGTTAACTCCGCTCTCATCCTTCCTGAATCAAGGGAAAAGCGTGCAGAGCGGCATGCTCACTGCTTACCAAAACCATCACGCTTTGGCCAAGTCGGAACACGAACCGTGCCTGCTGCGTCATGTGTCAACAACCATCAACGGCACATAAACGTGTGCCGCAACGTATGCTGCAATCGTAAACGCACCCTAACCATATGATTTTGTTAGGGCACTGGCGGAGAGGGTGGGATTCGAACCCACGGTACCCGCGAAGGCACAACGGTTTTCGAGACCGCCCCGATCGACCACTCTGGCACCTCTCCGCAGCGCCGTCCGGCCGGAGCCGCCGACGCAGGCGCG
>JAABUT010002469.1_pt1 | contig 17791 bp, 19 predicted proteins | sample 5559281 | NCBI WGS metagenome assembly JAABUT01 (sample SAMN10711880, study PRJNA513359) | rock metagenome | isolation source: Antarctica rocks | place: Antarctica: Victoria Land, Ricker Hills nord | collected 2016-01-04 | reverse complement strand
GACGCGATCGCCGGCAAGCTCAACCACCGGCCCCGCCGGGTGCTCGGCTGGGCCACCCCCGCCGAGGCGCTCGGGCTGCTCGAGCCGGGCCGGTCACACCTCGGGTAGCCACTGCCGACCCGGGTGACGATCATGACCTCCATGGCCGGCCGCGGACTCCCCGAGCTCGACGTCGCCCGCGTGCAACGGTGGTGCGCCGCCCAGGTCCCCGAGCACCTCCACGGCGAAATCCGCGTCGAGTGCGACCTCGCTACCCGCCACCTGACGATCTGCGAGTGCCGACCGCCCTGGCGCGACGACCTCGGCCCCGAGTGGACCCGGTTCCCGATCGCACGCCTGCACCACACCAAGACCACCGGCCTCTGGACGCTGTACTGGCGCGACCGGAACCTGAAGTTCCACCACTACCAGCCCTTGGACCCCAGCCCCCGCGTCCAGGACCTCCTCGACTACCTCGACAAACACGCCGACCCCATCTTCTGGGGATGAACGGGACGGGGCACCGCCTACGGTGGCGCCTCTGCGCGAGTCGCTACCGTTGACGTCGAGTGGTGCGCAGACCGGTTGAGATCAAGATCGTTAAAGCAACACTCCGGCGGCAAAAAGTGGCTTGCAGGTCAGAGCGACGGCAGGGTGTTGCAGAAGCACTGTACGAAACCGGTGTGTCACCGGAAGGCCTGTCGGCGGGTTGTGCAACAGTGTGTGGTTATGAGCGAGTTTCTGGGTTATGCGAGGGTGTCCACCGCGGAGCAGACCGCGGCGTTGCAGGAGGACGCGCTGAGGGCCGCGGGGTGTTCCCGGATTTGGTCGGACACCGCCAGTGGAACGCGAACCGACCGCCCGCAGCTGGTCGCGGTGTTCGATCAGCTGAGGGTGGGGGACACGTTGGTGGTGTGGCGGTTGGACCGGCTGGGTCGGTCGTTGCCGCACCTGATCGAGACCATCGGTGACCTGGAGGCCAGGGGAGTGGGTTTCAAGTCGGTGCAGGAGAACATCGACACCACCACCCCCGGCGGTCGGTTGGTGTTCCACGTCTTCGGGGCGCTGGCCAGCTTCGAACGGGAACTCATCCAGGAGCGCACCCTCGCTGGGCTGGCTGCGGCTCGGGAGCGTGGTCGCCTCGGTGGCCGCCCGAGTGTATTGAGCCCGGCGAAGTTGAAGCAGGCCCGGAGGATGATCGGGGAGAAAACGCCGGTGACCGAGGTGGCCCAGGTCCTCGGGGTCAGCCGGGCCACCCTGTACCGCAGGGTGCCTGAACTCGGCGTAGCAGGGACCCGGGCGGTGATGAAAGAGCCGGATGCTGGGGTCAGCTCGTCGCCGTAACTCACCGGCTTCTCAACCCGAGGCCTGCTCGCCATGCGCGGGTTATCGGTATGCCGGGAGGTGCCATGCTGAACTGATCGTCGGCCGTAGGACGAGCCCTTGCTCGCGAGGTTGGGATGGCTGGCAGAGACCACGACTGGTGGGGTCTTCGATAGTTTCAGCCAGCGAGGCGGTCGGGACTGGGGCCGTGTGGTGCTGCGGAGGGTTGCACCGGGTCGAGGTCGGTGAGGGGCACGGTGTGCATGTCGAGGCTGGCGCCGTCGGGGCCGACGAGCTCGACGAGGGCGGCGTCCTGGCCGAAGGTTTCGAGGACGGCACCGGTCGTTCCGGGCAGCCACCGCCCGTGCGCGTGGCGCAGGGTGACGGTGTCGAACTCGTGAATGGTGGCCGTGGCCAAAGGTTTGCGCCACGGCGCCAACGCCACCGAGAGGGCACCCCCCAACCCGGTCTTCTCCGCGGTTCGCAGCAACATCACCGCCCCGGCTTGGGACACGATCCCCGTTCCCATGGCGTCCACCGACAACGACGGGTAACACGACGTAGACTCACTCACCAGAAAGGTGCTCCTCGACCTCGCCACAATTCATCCTTAGACAAGACGAATTATCGCAGGTCAGAGCACCTTTCTTCCTGCCCGACACGGCCCTTCACAAGCACCACCGTGAAAGCGCGAGGCTGGGGCCTGAGCCGTCCAACGTTCACCAGAGGAGCACAACATGCGGGTCGTCGTCGCCACCGCCCACGGAGCCCCAGACGTCCTGGAGATCCAAGAACGTCCACCGAGTAACCCGAGTGCTGGGGAAGTGCGGGTGGACGTGCATGCCGCCGGGGTGAACTTCATGGACACCTACCTGCGGCGCGGCATGCTCCAGGTCATCCCGCCACCGTTCGTGCCCGGCGTGGACGGGGCCGGCGTTGTGACCGCGGTCGGCGAAGGCGTGGACGCACAGGTCGGCGACCGCGTCGCCTGGGAACGGGTGATGGGCTCCTATGCCGAGGAGCTTATCGTCCCCGCTGATCGGCTCGTGCCGGTACCCGACACCGTCGCCCTCCAAACGGCAGCCGCCGGACTGATGCAGGCCCTGACCGCCCACCACCTGTGCCACGCGGCGGTCGACACCGGCAACGGTGACGTGGCCTTGGTCCACTCCGCGGCCAGCGGTGTCGGCCGAATGCTCACCCAGATCATCACTCGCCGCGGCGGACGGGTCATCGCGACCGTATCCAAGCAGGGAAAGGTACCGATCGCCCAAGCCGCCGGTGCTTCGGACGTCCTCGTCCGGGACCAGCAGGTCGACCTGGCGGCCGAGGTCCGCCGCCTCACCAAAGGCCGCGGTGTCGACGTCGTCTTCGACGGAACCGGCGCGGACAGTTACCGCGCCAGCATCGACGCCACCCGCTACGGAGGAACGTTCGTGCACTTCGGGCAAGCCGGTGGGCCGATTCCACCGCTCGACCTGTGGGAACAGCCCGACGGCGTCAAGCTGATGCGCAGTCGCGGAGATGCGATCGGCGCGACGCCGGAACAAACCCTGGCCCGCGCCTGCGAGGTATTTTCCTGGATAGCCGACGGCACCCTCGACGTACTCATTGGGCAGACATATTCGCTGGCCGAGGCGTCTCGTGCGCATGCGGACATTGAGTCGCAGTCGACTGTCGGTAAGCTGCTGCTCCTTCCGGGATGACAATTGACCGTGGGGTGAAGATTCAACCCGTTGCGTTGGTGACGGGTGGGATGGGTGGAGTGGGTGCCGCTGTTGTCCAGCGGCTCGTTGCCGACAGGGCGGTGCTCACCCGCAGCAGCCCGACCGCCTCCCGCACGGTCCGACCGCCATCGGCCAGCACGGTGTGGACCCGGGCGCGGGGCGGGCGGTCCTCGCGCAGCACCGTCCACAGCAACACCCCGTCCACCCCGCGCAGCCCCAGCGATGTGAATAGCAGCGCTCGTTGGCCGGTCATTCGCAGCGAATCTTGGGCCGCGCTGTCTCTCTTGTCAGCCGTGGCTCTCGGGCTACCGGTCTGGCAGGCGCATCTTGTCGGGTGACCCGGGCGCCTGACCTTGATCAGCTCTTTCGGCAGGAGGACCGCGATGCACGACGGATGTGTCGTCGGGCACCGGTTCCTGTGGGGCGCGGCGTCGGCGGCCGGGCTCGGCTGCCAGCCGGCCGAGCAGCGTGAGCCCGTCGGCGCTCGCGCTGCCGGCAGCTGCGGTGTACAGGAACAGCTGTTGGCCGGGGGCGTTATTGACGGCCAGTCCCTGGTAGTGCAGGTGCAGGTCCCCAACCTGAGGGTGTCGCAGGTGCTTGTCGACGCCGGGCATCGGGGCGACATCGTGCCGCGACCAGAAATCGCCGAACGCCGGGCTCCGAAGGGTGAGCTCACCGACGACGGTGGTGACGCGCGGGTCGTCGTGGAAGGCGGCCGAGGCGGCCCGGAAGTTGCTGACCGCTCCTTGCGCCGCGTCCTCCCAGTGCTGGTAGAACGCCGGCGCCGCCGGGTCCAGGAAGACTATCCTCAGGATGTTGTCCAACCGGGCGAAGCCGCTGTACAGCGCGGTTGCCAGCCTGTTCGACGCCAGGACGTCCAGCGCCGGCCCGAGCACGAACGCCGGTACGTGCAGGACGTCGTCGAGCAGCCGGCGCACCTCGAGGCTCACCTGCGCCGGCGACCGGGCCGCCGCTGCCCAGGGCGCGGGCTGAGCGAGACGCAGCAGGTGGCCGGCCGCGTGCCCATCCAGGCACAGGGCTCGTGCGACGGCGTCCAGGACCTGCGGGGACGGGTGCCGCTCACGGCCCTGCTCCAGCCGTGTGTAGTAGTCGGCGCTGACACCGGCGAGCAGCGCGACCTCCTCGCGCCGCAGGCCCCTGACCCGGCGGCGGCCGTCGTCAGGCAGCCCGGCTTGCGCGGGCGGGACCCGGTCGCGCCGGGCGCGGAGGAACGCGCCGAGCTCGCTGCCGCGGGTCATCAACGAACTGTAGGCCGACCGGTCCGGGTTCGGCAGGGTGCAGCGCACCCTGCCGCGCACCGCCACGGCGTCCTACGGTTGGTCCGACGACACCGGAGGCGATGATGACTGGCACCACCAACACCCGCGCTCCGTGGGCGGACGCGGCACCCCGCACGTCCCGGCGCGGCGAGTTCTGGGTTCCCGGCGAGCGGGTGACCGTCGCCGGGGAGACCTTTCAGCACGGCCCGATGTTCGTGGCCTGGGAGGCACCGGAGCACACCGTTCAGCCCTACCCGGTCGTGCTGGTGCACGGCGGCGGGCTGCAGGGCACCGAGTGGCTCGACACCCCCGACGGGCGACCCGGTTGGGCACAGCGCCTAGTGGAGGCGGGCTATGCGGTGCTGGTGGTGGACCGACCCGGGCATGGCCGCTCGCCCTACCACCCGGACGTGCTCGGTCCGATGGGTCCGCCGTTCCCCTACCGGGAGGGCCGGGATGTGTTCTTCCCGTCAAAGGACGCAGGCGCCCAGACGCAGTGGCCGTTCGACCCGGCCGACGAGCAGGCGCTCGACGCGTTCATCGCCGGGTTCAACCCGCTGCCCGCCGACTTGGCCGCATCGCAGCAGATGGACGCCGACCGGCTCGCCGACCTGCTCGACCGCATCGGGCCGGCGGTCGTGGTGACGCACTCGGCCTCCGGGTCGGCCGGCTGGCTTCTCGCCGAGCGGCGACCCGGCCTGGTCGCCGCGGTCGTCTCCGTCGAGCCGATGGGCCCGGCGTTCGCCGACACCCCCGGCATCGGCGCGCTCGACTGGGGCCTGACAGCCGCCCCGATCACCTACGACCCGCCCCGCGCCACGCCGGCGGATGTGCGCGCCGCCGACCCGGCATCGCTGCGCATCCCGGCGCTGGCCGGGCTCCCGGTCGCGGTCATCACCGGCGAGACCTCAATGCAGGCCGCGTACGCCCCGCAGGTCGTGGAGTTCCTGACAACGGCCGGCGCTGCCGCCGAGCTGCTGCACCTGCCCGACCACGGCGTGCTTGGCAACGGGCACGGCCTGATCTACGAACGCAACTCCGATCAGGCGCTCGCCCCGGTCCTGAGCTGGATTAACACACACGCCGCAGGTCCTCACGCCGCGCCCGTCGGCAGGCTCGCGGCGTCGCGCTGACCCCGTCGTCGTCCCTCGACAGAGAGCACAGGAGGCCCAACATGACCGCACCGAAACAAGGGCCGCTCGGGCCTCCCGAGGACAGAGCACAACCGCCCGGACGAGCCGACAGCGGCCCCGCCGGCACGCCGCCAGCCCCGGTTCCGAGCTCTGACGGGCGGGGCACCGCACAGGTGGTGCTCACCGTCAACGGGCGGGACCACCGGCTGGACCTGCCGGTGACGACCACGCTGCTGGACGCCTTGCGCGACCATCTGCACCTGACTGGCAGCAAGAAGGGCTGCGGTCTGGGCCAGTGCGGCGCGTGCACCGTGCTGGTGGAAGGCCGCCGGGTCAACGCCTGTCTGGTCCTGGCCGTGACCGTGCAGGGACGCCCCGTCACGACGGTCGAGGGCCTGGGGCAGCCGGGCGCGCTGCACCGGTGCAGGCAGCGTTCGCCGAGCACGACGCGCTGCAGTGCGGCTACTGCACGCCCGGCCAGATCATGAGCGCCGTCGCCTGCATCAGTGAGGGCCACGGCGGCTCCGAGCAGGATGTCCGAGAGTGGATGAGCGGCAACCTCTGCCGTTGCGGCGCCTACCCCAACATCGTCGCGGCGGTTCGGCAGGCCGCCCGGCAGGCGCAGTTGGCCGAGCAGGAAGGCTAGCGGTGCAGCCCTTCACCTACCGGCAGGCGGCCGACGTGCAGGACGCGGTTGCCACCCGAGCCCGGCACCGCTCGGACCTGTCCGAACAACCCGCCGTCGACTTCCTGGCAGGTGGCACCGACCTGCTGCCCCTGATGACCGAACGGGTCCGCCTGCCCGTCGAGGTCATCGACCTCAGCCGCCTGCCCGACGCCCACCCGGACCTGGCCGCGGTCCACGCCGGACCGGACGGCGCCCGCCTCGGCGCGCTCGCCCGGCTGAGCGACGTCGCCGGTCACGCCGGGGTTCGCCAGCACTACCCGGTACTGGTCGAGGCGCTGCTGGCCAGCGCCTCCCCGCAGGTGCGCAACCTGGCGACGGTCGCCGGCAACGTGCTGCAGCGCACCCGCTGCGGCTACTTCCGCGACGCCAGCACGCCGTGCAACAAGCGCCAGCCGGGCAGCGGGTGCCCGGCCCTGACCGGCCAGAACCGGGACCACGCGCTGCTGGGCGCCAGCGAGCACTGCATCGCCACCTACGCCGGCGACCTCGCGAACGCCCTGCTGGTCCTGGACGCCGTCGTGCACACCACCGGGCCGGACGGCGACCGGACCATGCCGCTCCAGCAGCTGCACCGCCGCCCAGGCGACACCCCGGAGCTGGAGACGCAGCTGCACCCCGGCGAGCTGATCACGCGCTTCGAGGTGGCACCCGGTCCCAGCACGAGACGCTCGCACTACGTCAAGGTCCGTGAACGCGCCAGCTTCCAGTGGGCGATCGCCGCGGCGGCGGTCGCGCTCGACCTGACCGAACAGGGCACCGTGCGTCAGGCGCGGGTCGCCGTCGGTGGCGTCGCGACGACGCCGTGGCGCACGACCGCGGTCGAGCAGGCCCTGCTCGGCCAGCCCCTCACCGACCGACTGTGCCGCGAGGCCGGACTGCTGGCCGCCGACGGCGCCGTCCCCCGCGGGGGCAACGCCTACAAGGTCGAGCTGATCGGCCGGACGGTCACGCGGGCGCTGCAGGAGACGGCGGCCCTGCCGTGACCGCTGGCATCGTTGGGAGTGCTGTGGGTGCGGTCGGAACCCCGACCAGTCGGGTCGACGGCCCCACCAAGGTCACCGGTACGGCCCGGTACGCCGCCGAGCACGCCCCGGCCGGCCTGGTGTACGCCGCGATCGTCGAGAGCACGGTGCCGGCGGGCCGGATCGTCGGCCTGGACACTGCGGCCGCTGAACAATCGGTGGGGGTGCTGCTGGTCCTGACGCACCGCAACGCCGAACGGTTGCCCTACCTGCAGGCCGACCAGCGTCCGCCGGTGGACCCGGTCTCCGGCGAACAGCTGCGGGTCCTGCAGGACGACCGCGTGCTGTTCCGCGGCCAGCCGATCGGGGTGGTCGTCGCCGCGACGCAGGCGCAGGCCGAGCACGCCGCGGCCCTGGTCCGCGTCGACTACGACCTCGACCCCGCGCCGCGCACCCGCTTCGGGCCGGAGTGGGCCCGGCCGACCTCGGCGGCCGCGCAGAAGGCCGGCCGGGGCCCCGAGACCCGCCAGGGCGACCCGGACACCGCGCTGGCGGCCGCCGCCCATCGGGTCGACCACGTCTACGTGCAGCCGCGTGAGCAGCACCACGCGATGGAGCCGCACGCCACCGTCGCGCACTGGCAGGACGGGCACCTGACGCTGTGGGACAAGACGCAGTGGGTCGGCAACGTCCGGGACGAGATCGCCAGAGTGTTCGGGATCCCGCCCGGCACGGTCCGGGTCATCAACCCGTTCGTCGGCGGCGCGTTCGGCTCGGCGCTTCGCCCCTGGCCGCACGTCGCCCTGGCCGCACTTGCCGCCCGGCGGACTGGCCGGCCGGTCCGGCTGGAACTGACCCGCCGGCAGCTCGCGCAGTCGGTCGGGTTCCGCCCGCACACCGAGCAACGTGTCGCGCTGGGCGCCGACACCGCCGGCACGCTCACCGCGATCATCCACGAGGCGATCGGGCAGACCTCCACCTACGAGGAGTTCGCCGAAGGCACCCTCACCGTGCCCCAGGTGACCTACGCCAGCCCGAACCGGCGCACCAGCTACCGGCTCGTCGCGATGAACACCAACACTCCCTGCCCGATGCGGGGACCGGGCTGGGCGACCGGCCTGCTCGCCCAGGAGATGGCCATGGACGAGCTCGCCGTCGAGCTGCGCATGGACCCGATCCAGCTACGGCTACGCAACTACGCCGACCACGACCCCCGCAACGGCCGGCCCTGGTCCAGCAACGCGCTGCGCGAGTGCTACCGGCTCGGGGCGCAGCGGATGGGCTGGGACACCCGGGACCCGCGACCGGCCCGAACGCGAGCCGGTCACGATCTGGTCGGCCTGGGGATGGCGACCGCCCTGTACCACTCCAACCGCTACCCGACCCAGGCCTCGGCGACCCTGCTCGCCGACGGCACCGCCGTCATCGCCAGCGCGACCAGCGACATGGGACCGGGCACCTACACCTCGATCAGTCAGGTCGCCGCGGACACCCTCGGGCTTCCGCTGGACCGGGTCCGCATGGAGCTCGGCGACAGCGACCTGCCCCCGGCTAAGGAACACGGCGGGTCAACCACGATGGCCAGCGTCGGCACCGCCGTTCACGCCGCCTGCCAGGCCCTGCGCGCACAGCTCGACGACCTCGCCCGTCAGCAGGCAGGAGCAGACGTCGCCGACGGCGCCCGGTCCGATGCCCCGGTCGACCTGGTGGCTGTGCTGCGCCGGGCAGGGCTCACGCACGTCCGCGCGGACGGGCACAGCGAACCCGGACCCGAACAGCAGACGCACTCGAGCGTCGGTTTCGGCGCGGTCTTCGCAGAGGTCCGCGTCGACGCCGACCTGGGCACCGTCCGCGTCCCGCGCATCATCGGCGCCTACGACATCGGCCGCGTCGTCAACCCCACACTCGCGCACAGCCAGGTGATCGGCGGGATGGTCGGCGGGCTGGGTATGGCCCTGCTCGAACAGGTCGACTGGGACCCCCACCTCGGCCAAGTCATGAACGGCAACCTCGCCGAGTACCTCCTGCCGGTCAACGCCGACGTGCAGCAGCTCGACGCTGTGTTCGTGCCCGGCGAGGACATCACCGCCAACCCGCTCGGCGTCAAGGGCGTCGCCGAGCTCGGCCTGTGCGCGGTGGCACCCGCGATCGCCAACGCCGTCTGGCATGCCACCGGAACGCGCCTGCGCGAGCTACCGCTCACGCCCGAGAAGGTGCTGCCCGCCCTGCCCGTGCGCTCCTTCGGTGGCTGACTGCTCGACCACCGCCCGCACCCACCCGCGGTTCGCTCGCCCTGACGGAGCGCTTCGACCGCGAACCACTCCCCACCACCGAACGGAGATCGTCATGCGTCTTCCCCTCGTACCACCGGAGCAGCTCACCGACGAGCAGCAGCCGCTGTACGACCGCAACCGCCGCCAGATGGACGCCAGCTTCACCAGCTTCACCACCGTCGACAGCGGCGGCGCGCTGCTCGGGCCCTGGGGGGTGTTCCTCCACGAGCCGACCGTCGGCCAGGCCAACTACGACCTCGTCGACGCGATCACGGGGCTCGGACGGCTGCCGGTCCCGCTCCAGCAGGTCGCGATCCTGGCCGTCGGCGCCCGCTACAAGGCCGCCTACGAGATGTACGCCCACGCCGCCGTCGCCGCATCGCACGGCCTCGACGAGCGCAAGATCGCAGCGCTGTGCGCCGGTGTGCGACCTGCCGACCTCACCACTGAGGAGGCCAGCGCCTTCGACGTAACCAGCGCACTGCTCGACGGCGGCGTCCTACCCGAGCCGACTTACCGGGCCGCCCGCGACCTGCTCGGCCAGCCCGCCCTCAACGAGCTCGTCTTCTGGATCGCGCATTACACATCAATCTCCATCACGCTCAACGCCTTCGACGTCACCATCCCCAGCAACGAACACAGCTGAGCTGACAGCACCACGCAGCTCTCAGCCAGCGGCTACCAGGACTTCGGCGACCGTTCCCGCAGACGATGGCGGCGAGACGACTGCCAGCACCCGGTCGTCGAGCAGGAGCAGTCGTCTCGCGACCCGTGTCCGTGAACTACGGCACGCGAGGCACGTTCGCGATACGTTCGGCGGGTGGCGGTGGTCGGGTACGCGCGGGTCAGCACTCGGGAAAGCACCCCGAGGCTCAGACCGACGCGCTGGCGGCAGCGGGATGCGAGAAGACGTTCACCGACCATGCGTCCGGGACGCTCGCGCGGCGCCCGGCGCTGGACGAGGCGCTGTCCTACCTGCGGGCCGGGGACACGCTGGTGGTGACCAAGCTGGACCGGCTCGGCCGGGCGGTGCGCAACCTCAAGCAGATCACCGACGACCTGCAGGCCCGACAGGTCGGGCTGCGCGCGGTCAGCCAGGGCATCGACACGACCACCCCCGGCGGGCGGCTGTTCTTCCACATGCTCGCCGCGATCGCCGAGCACGACCTGATCGTGGAGCGCACGCACGACGGGCTCGCCGCCGCCCGGGCCCGGGGCCGCAAGGGCGGGCCGAAGTTCAAGATGACGCCCAACAAGATCGCGCAGGCCCGGGCGATGTACGACGGCGGGAAGCACACCGTGCAGGAGATCGCCGACACTTTCGGGGTGTCCCGACCGACGGTGTACCGGCACCTGACCGATCGCGAAGCCGCCGCCGCCGGGCCGACGCAGTAGCCGGTCGGTGATGGTCGTGGCGCGGCTGACCCCGGAGGCCAAGGCCGCGTTGATCCGCCAGCACCTGGACGACGGGGTCCCACTGACCCGGCTCGCCGCGACCGCCGGGCTGCCGGCCCGCACGCTGCGGCGCTGGGCCGCCAGCTACCGCACCGCACCGACCCGACCGCGACCGTGCTGCAGCGGCAGGCCCGCAGCGACCTCGGCCGCCGCCGGCTTCCCGAGGACCTGATCGCGGCGATCGAGGCACTGGCGCTGCGCCGGCCGCCCCCGACCACCGCCTACGTGCACCGCCGGGTCAGCGACCTGGCCTGTGACCGCGGACTGCCCGCTCCCAGCTACTCCACCGTCCGGTCGGTGGTGGCCGCGATCGACCCGGGGCTGCGGACCCTCGCGCACAGCGGAGACGCGGCCTACCGGGACCAGTTCGAGCTGGTTCACCGCCGGTCCGCGTCCCGTCCCAACGAGCAGTGGCAGGCCGACCACACTCTGCTCGATCTGCAGGTCCTGGATGCCAGGCAGCAGCCGGCCCGGCCGTGGCTCACCGTTGTCCTGGATGATTACTCCCGGGCGGTCGCCGGCTACACGGTCTTCCTGGGCGAGCCGACCGCGGAGCAGACCGCGCTGGCGCTGCACCAGGCCGCCGGTCGCAAAAGCAACCCGGCCTGGCCGGTGACCGGGCTGCCGGATGTGCTCTACAGCGACCACGGCAGCGACTTCACCAGCAGCCGTCTGGAGCGGGTCTGCCTGGACACCCACATCCGGCTGATCCACTCCCGCGTCGGTGTCCCGCAGGGCCGCGGCAAGATCGAGCGGTTCTTCGGCACCGTCACCACCGAGCTGCTGCCGCACCTGCCCGGGCACATCCCGCACGGCACCCGCGGCCAGCCCCTCACGCCGCCGACCCTGACGCTCGGGCAGCTCGACGGCATCCTCGAGCGGTTCGTCGTCGAGGACTACCACGCCCGCCCGCACAGCGAGACCGGCCAGCCGCCCGTCCAGCGGTGGCTCGGCGACGGCTGGATCCCGCGCACCCCTACGCACCCTGAGGACCTGGACCTGGACCTGCTGCTGCTCACCGCCGTCACCGGCCGCAAGGTGCAGCGCCTGCAGGGCCGTCGGAGCCGTGCAGCTGCAGCGCCGGCGATGACGGCGCAACGGCCTCGGGCAACAGCCGCACCACCTCGCTACGCGACGCGCCCGCCCGGCCAGCAGCCCGTCGAGCGCGCGCAGGTCTCCCCGTCAGAACCATGGGAACTACGGTTCCCCAACGCGTTGCAGGGGCCCCGTCCGAGTGCTCGCACACGATCCACGATGAAGGGGCCGCAACGGATGAGCCCAATCACGCTGCGGTGCGGGCGAGCAGCCCACCCTCACCGACTGTGCGGCACGTGATCCTGAGTTCTCAACAGCGCGGAGTCTTGGAGTACGTGACGACAGCGAACCGTGGTGAATACTTGCCAACGGCTGAGGAGATTGAGGAGTGGAGGCTTCGGCCGGACCGGCTACTCGGTCGGAAGGGGCGGTCGTTGATACTCCGACCGCAGCTAAAACTGGTCCGATCCAAGCCGCTTTGGGCCTCCCCAACGTCGACTAGATGACACAGTCGATTAGGGACGCAATGGACGCCTCTACGAAACCTCATCGAACCGCGATCGCCCAAATGCTGGGTAACTTTAGCGTCGTTGGTACTGACGCGACCCGTGCTTCGTTCCCTGGCGTGTCTGTTACCGGCCTACCTGCCTCACGTCAGCGCTCGGCAGTTAGGTACGAACCGGACGGTCCACCTGGGACTTTCCCGGACTATCTCGTCAGGCTGGGGTGGCTTGAATGCATAAGCTCTCGCTATAAGGTGTCCAGGCTTGGCGACGCGTTGCTCCGAGGGGACACTGAAATCGCGTCGGCCGACGACGAGTCTTTCCTTGAGCTACCCGCGGCTGATCGGGACGCATGGGGAAGCTGCTCGAACGGATCGCCATCTGCGGCGAAACAATGATCGCCGAGCCGTACCTTCGAGGTAATCCGTCTAGTGGCCCTCCTGCGTCTGTAGGCGGCGACCTCCCGCGGCCCCCGGGTTCGCGGACATGCTCTGAGGGCACCCGCCCTGGGCGTCAACGCTGGCGCGCCATGGCGGCGCTCGCGCCCAGGACGGCGACGAGCACGAGCGCGCAGAAGACGACGATCACCGGGACCGCGGGAGCCAGGGTCAGCGCCACGCCGACCAGCACGGTGGGCACGGCGAGGCCGACGTAGGCGATGAGGTAGAGGGCCGCGAGCACCTGACCGCGCTCGTCCGGGCCCGCTAGGCCGGAGACGGTGACCACCGCGGCGCGGAAGAGCTGGCCGACCCCGGCCCCGGTCAGCCCCAGCGCTACGACGAAGAGGGCCAGCGATGCGGTGAGCACGCTGGTGGCGAGCGCGATCAGCCCGACGCCGGAGAACGCGGCGATCATCACCAGCTGCCGGCCGCGCGAGGTGCGGGCGGTCAGCACCTGGGCCAGCGCTGCGACGCCGAACAGCGTGAAGGTCACCGCGCCGGCCACGGGCAGGGAGGTGGAGCCCATCACCTTCGCCAGGATCGTGGGGGTCAGGGCCATCACGGTGGAGAAGACGGCGAAGGCGGCCACGACCAGCGCGCAGGCGACCACGAAGAGCCCCGGTGAGGAGCTCGGGAGGCGCAGCTGCTGCGGCGACCAGCGCCGGTGGTGGCGCCGCACGGTCTCCGACGCCAAGGCCATCGCCGCGGCGGAGAGCACCAAAATCACGAGGAATATGATGTACGGGTCGACCAGCGGGGCGCTGACCCGGGCTGCGACGAACCCGGTGACCAGGGGCCCCAGGCCGAAACCGAGCGAGGTCCCGGCGGTGGCCGTCGTGGAGGCGAACAGCGGGCTTCTCCCGGGCCGCGCGGCCGCGCGCAGCTCGCCCAGCCACGCGGTGACGGTGGGGGTGAGCAGGCCGATGCCGATGCCGGTGAGTACCCGGGCCACCAGCAGCGCGGGGACGGCGGGGGAGAGCACAAAGACCGCGGCGGCGGCGATCTCGGCGGCCACGCCCACCAGCGCCACGCGACGGCGGCCCATCCAGTCGCTGACGTGACCGGCCAGCCACAGCGAGCCCAGCACGCCGACGGCGTAGGCGGCGAAGACCACGGTGAGCATCCACGTGGAGAAGCCGTCCTGCGCCTGGTAGAGCCGGTAGAGCGGCGTCGGCACTGTGGCGAAGGCCAAGTTCGCCAGGAACGCGACCGCCACCGCCCAGAAACCGGCTGCGGGGCCGAGGGTGTGGCGGCGGCGGGTGTGGCGGTGGAGGGAGGGGTGCAGGTCGGTCGATCCGGCGGGCCGCGTGATGGTCACCTCGATTCAACGACCCGGCCTCGCGGATTATGCCGGCGCCGCCGGGCCCGGGGTTGGATGCTGCACGCCCACCTCGTGGACCGTGCGGATCTCGACGTCGTAGTCGAGGAACGGGACGAACTCTGCCCACGCGTTGTCCCAGAGCCGCACCACCGCCGGGTAGCGCTGCCCCCACTTCTTGGCCAGGTCGTCGAACGCCGCCCTGGCCGCGGTGGCGTTGACGGCGGTGTGAGCACACCAGCACGGAGCTGGCTGAGCTGCTGCAGGTAGGCCGCTCCACGGTGTACCGCACCCTGGCGCGAGCCACGGCGCAGGCTGCTGTCGCCGACGCAGGGGAGGCGTAGTCATGACCGGATCGCGGTGGAGTGTGGGGGGTTCATGGCTGTGCCAGAGCAGGTCGGGAATAGTGAGCCCCTGCAGGCATGCGGGTGACGCACCGGGGTGGCTGTGCCGGGCAGGGTGGGTCCCGCCGCTCGGGTGCCGAGGGTGCGTCTAGGGGTTTGCGGTGGCACGAGGTAGCAGGGGCGATGCCGAGCAGCCCGATCTGTTCAGTTTCCTCGAGGAGGGGTCAGCTGATGAACGAGGCGATACAGCAGATCGTGGAGCGGGTGTGGGTGAACCAGATCGGGGTTCCCCCGGAGTGGAGCGATCAGGACTGCTGATGCCCGGATCTGCATCGAGGAGTGTTCGCGGGCTGCCTGCTCGTGCCCTACTTGCCGTGCTCCTTGCTGAACCGCTCGATCGCCTCGGGCGAGACGGGCGTGAACAGATTGACGAGGTTGCTGTCCGGGTCGCGGAACAGGATCGACTTGTTGCCCCACGGCATCTGGGTCGGCTTCTGTACCCACTGGCTCACGATCGGTTGGAGCCGCTGGAACTCGGCGTCGGCGTCGTCGACGATCCACTCGATGATCACGGTGTTGTTGGCGGCCGGTCGGGCGGCGTCGTTGAACAGCGCCGCGGTGCTCGCATCGCCGAGAGCGAGGGTGCACGACGGGAAGCGCAGCTCAGCGAACACCGGTGCCGGCTGGGAGGCCTGCACACCGGTCACCTGCTCGTAGAAGGCGATCATGGTGTCCAGGTTGGCGGTGATGATACGTACCGAGGCGAGGTCCATGGACTGTCTCCACTCTGGGGTTTTCGGGGTAGTACGTCGATCGTCTGTTGGTTTTCGCTACGGTATCGTAGCGTAGCGGAGTGGTCGAAACGGGAGGCGGTAGGGCATGAGGAACACCAATCCGAAGCCTCGTGCTCGCGCATCGAGGGCGCCGCAGGACGGGCAGCCGGCGAGGGTCACGGCCACGACCACGACGGTGGCCGCCGCACCGGCGGAGGCTGCAGAACCCGCACCGTCGACCGATCCGCGGGTGGCCCTCTCCCGCGAGCGGGTCCTGTCGGCGACGCTGGAGCTGCTCACCGAGTCCGGCCTCGGGGGCCTGACCATCGACGACGTGTCCCAGCGCTCCGGCGTGGCCAAGACGACGATCTACCGCCACTGGACCAACCGGAACTCGATCATCATCGACGCGTGCCTACGGATGACCGACGAGGACGAGGACCCACCGGACACCGGCTCTCTCGACGGCGACCTGCGCGCCATCCTCACCGAGCTCGCGGACCTGCTCGCCACCGCCAGGTGGTCGTCGATCATGCCGTCGATCATCGACGCCGCCGAGCGTGAGCTGGAGATGGCCGAGGTCCACAGTCGGCTGCAGGTCCGGCACGCCGCCCCGATGCGAGCGGCCCTCGAGCGCGCCGTCGAACGAGGGCAGATCCCGCCCGACGCGGACACCACCGCGATGGCCTCGGCGCTACGCGGGCCGCTGTACTTCCGGCGCTGGTTCACCCGCGAGCCCATCGACGGCCCCTTCATCGACCTCGTGGTGCGTGGCGTCATGGCCGGCGTCGACGCGCGCTGACAGCACTCCCAGCAGGAGGAGCCAGCACCAACCCACGCAACGCGGCCACCGGCTGCAGCCACAACCCACAGCAGCATCACCCGACGTCTGGCCATGCCTCGATCCGTGCGGTGGCCGTGCCGATAGTGGATCGTCCTGCGCAACGGCGTTCGATCCGCTAGCGGTCTCAACGCTGCAATGTCAAGTGGCTGCGGCGGTGAACGCGGTCTCGACCGTCACGTACTTGACAGCCCACCAAGTACGGAGAAGGCAGACGGTGGAACGCAAAGCCCGGTTCATTGGCCAGATCAAGACCGGGGACCTGGATGCCCGTACCGCGGAAGATCTGGGCAGCGACGAGTTGGGGAATTCCGCCGCGGCGACGAAAGCGGTGGGTACCGGGGATCCCCGGTACCTGGCGCAGGTGCAACTCGACGACGACGTTAAACGCCTGGATGTGTTGAAGCGGGCGCATGGGGACGCGAAGGGTCGTAACGCCGCCGAGCGGCGCGCGTGTGCGCGGGAGATCACCGCGACCACCGAACAACTGGGCCGCCTCGATGAGGCTTTGCCGCGGATCGTGGCCAGCGCCAAAGCGGAGTTCGGGATGACCGTCGGGGGCGGGCGTACCGCGAGCGGGGCCCGGCGTCCTCAGCGGTGGTGGAGCGCGTGCGCCAGGCGTACAGCGAAGGCAAGCGCTGGGGTGCGCAGAAGGCGTTCCCGGTGGCGTCGCTGCGTGGGGTGGAAGTCCGCGCGGCCCGACTGTTGACCTCCGATGAGGTGGTGCTCAGTGCGAAGATTCCGTGCCGCACCCGGGCGGTGGCGGCGAAGGACTTCACCGGCCGCGACGCCAACGGGGTTGGTTTGGTGCGGCGCATCGAGAACATGGTCAACGAGATCCCGGCCTATTGCGGGGAGCTGAAACACCGCCAGGACTTCGCCCGCACCCGCACCGAGGAGCTGCTGGCCGTTGCGGATGTTCCGTTCGAGCACGAGGTGGCGCTGAGGGACAAGGAGCACGAGCTGCACACCTTGACCGCGCAGCTGCACCTTGATGCCAACAGCCCGCAAGCACCCGCGAGGGCCGAGGCGGCACGGGAACGGTTGGCGGCCCAAGGTCGCACACCGGGGTGGAGTCTGGCGCTGAACCCCACCCCGGCATTGCTCAAGGAGATGGGGGAGGGAAACGCCGGCCCCGCCACGACGCGGGAGTTGGTCACCGCAGACGTGGCGGCGCCGGGTGCCGCGGTTGGTGCGCAGGAGGTGTCGCCCGACCTGTCGGCGGCGCCTGCAATGGTGTCGCCCGACTTGTCGGCGGCGCGCGACGCGGTGCGCCTGTCGGGGCTGTCGCACCCGCGCAGCGTGGAAGAGCAACTCGCGGACCGCCGGGGCGGCGGTGGGGTCAGCGGTGATGGGTCGCCGGAGTGGACGCCTCACCGGGGGCGCGAGGAGGAACGGGGCCGGTAGCTACGAGCCCTGCTGGCACATGGTTAGGCGGCACCGGCCCCGTCGTTGCCGGTGTCGCCGGGTATTTCGCCGGTGGTCTTCTGCGGCGGTTTGGTGTTTTTGTTCTTGCGGGTGCGGGCGGGGTTCGGTGCGCGGAGGCCGGCCTTGGTGAGTTCGGCTGCGGTCCATCCGCCGGTCTTCGCGGTGTCGTAGGCGTCGCGGGCTTGTTGGGCTGCGGTGGCGGCGGCGGCGCGGGCGGTGGTGACGGCTTCCTCGGCGCGGCGGTGGGTGTCCAGGGCAGCACCGAGAGTTTCCACGAGGGCGATGCGGT
>JAABUT010002465.1_pt1 | contig 17819 bp, 15 predicted proteins | sample 5559281 | NCBI WGS metagenome assembly JAABUT01 (sample SAMN10711880, study PRJNA513359) | rock metagenome | isolation source: Antarctica rocks | place: Antarctica: Victoria Land, Ricker Hills nord | collected 2016-01-04 | reverse complement strand
AGGGTAATCCTCCAATCAATGACCCTTGTATGCTTAGATAATAAAAAGCCAAAAAAGCGAAGCAAAAAAGCCGCTAAGAGGTATTATACACGTTTTTTGTAGAAAAAACGGTTTTATTCGTTCCCTAATTGGGAGACGAAACCTCATGTGCTGGGCCACACCGTACCGTCCGACTGATTGGCTAGTCAAATGCTCAATTATTGCCTTGTCAGGTTTCAGGGTTTAATGGTTCTGGAGTCGCAGGAACTATCTTTCCCGCAAGTGAGCTTTTTTGGCTTTTGAAAAATGTCCGCAGATGCCGGCGATTTTGGTTACACTTTGGTGTTGGGCCATCCACGATCACGTCGTATGCGCCTGTGGCAGTCAGACCAATATGCTACAAACATGTTCGGATCACCCTTTCCCCTTCATATTCTCTATTCTGTCCGCGAAGCAAGCATCGGGAACCTGGTGACTCAAAACGCACAGGGTAGACACAAGACCCTCATTATGGTTTTCACTCTAGAGAGCATGTCATTCACTCTAAAACCTCCTTCAGTCGCGTGACCTGATTGGTCTTCCGAGTGTCTCCGTATTCAGTCTTCGAATAAATTGAAAACCTATATAGATAAAAAGAGCTTTACGATGAATTCTTCATCTCTTCATATCGGAGATGGGTTCAAGCCACGAGTCGCGCTACTGTACTACAGACAACCGTTGGATTTTCAGATTGACTTGGCGCCCTTGAATCATCCGGAACTTGTTCTAGAGTTGGACAGATCACGTGCACCTATAATTGGCAAAGTAAAATAGATTCAGGGGTAGAGCTTTTAGTGATACTGATTAGATAGACGTGTCTATGGGCCCCGTCTATGGTACAGAGTGATTAACCTTACAGTAGTCCTATCACATTCACACCCTAGATAAACCGCTTTGCCCGCGACTCATCATTCCCTAGCTATCAACTTCCTAGATACTTGCACTCAAGCACCTCCATTAGACATCCCTCAACCCATCTCCGCCTCCACATCCTTCTACCCCCCACATCAACCAGCGCCATGCCAGGTGTTCGTACGTCCCTCTCCTCCTCACCCCAAACCTCCCCTCTACAGCTTCACTAACCCCTTCCCCCTTCCTAATACATAGCACCCGACGCCCTCGCCCAAGTCAAAAAAGGCCTCCGCGGCCTCTTTGGCCGCAAAAAAGCCAACCACAACCAGCCCCAAGCTTCGCAGCCTCCGCAACAGCAGGGGACGCCGACGACCCACGCGCCTACGAGTACGACTAGTGCCGCTGCGCCGGCGGCCGCTGCCGGGGCGGGCGTGGGTGTGATGGGTGATAGGTATGAGGGTGATGGAGGTATGTCGCTCCCTCTGTTCCTCTCACGCACTTATACTTCGCTCCTCTCATAACCCTCTTCTAACAACCACGAAAGCAGCCCCCCCAGCTCCAGCTCCAGCTCCAGCCCCCGCCCCCGCCCCCGCAATTACTGCCGACCCCACCCCTTCATCTTCGCAAATCCCCCCCTCAACCACCCTCGCCGAAGCAAAAAACGTCGTTCTGAATCCCACTTCCACCGACAATCCCGCTCTAGCCGCAACTGCAGGCACTACTGAAAAGAGAATGGAAACGGGCGGTATGAGCGCTACGAGCGGGCCGCTGGACGATGGGATCGCGCACGGGTTTGGCGGGGAGGAGGCGAAGGAGGAGGCGGGGGCCGGTGCGGGGAGGACGGCGGTGGAGAGGGAGGGTGGGGCCTAGGATCCCTCGGGTATTGGGTCTTGGTTTCTTGGGATGATATCAAAGGGTTTGGAAAGCGTGCTTCGGGTTCCGATCCCACGGCAGCGGAGATCCTGTTTACGCCGGCCAGCCGCGGTGTTTCTTACTTCCTTCTAGTTCCTTTTTTTCATTTACATAGCTGATCTAATACCCCTAAGAGCGAGCATTCCTTCATTCGAATCAGTCACGATATCAGTCGCCTGGCTATACATTTCTCATTGTACGCATTCTCTTGCTTTCAATCGAATTCCTCACATCGCCTTTGCTCGGAACGAGTCATTCGGAATTATTCTTCGCTGATCCGATGATTCTCGTTTCGGCTTCTGAACGCTTTCTAATATTCGTGCTTGCGGATTCCGCTTACAAACTAATAAATCTTCCTTCTCTCTCCCCCCTTTACACACCTCCGCCGCCATCCCCAAGAGCATGTGTATGCTTTCATACCCCTCACAAAATACCCTCAAAAAAACCCAATCACGCGCGGCAGTCCGTCCAAATTCCTTTCAGTATTATAAAAATCCCTATCTTGCAACTATCTTTTTTTCAAAAAGCAGACCGAGATTTCGAAGGGCTGCGATGAAGTACTTGCTAAGAGAGATATATATGGGGGGGATTGAGGCGTTGCTGGAAATTGGTTGTGTTGGCGGGGATTACGGGGTTGTTGTTGGGTGCTTTGGCTGGTGTGCGTGTGGGTCTTCGCTTGCGGTGGTTTCTTTGATCGTTCGTTTGCTGCGTTTTTATGAAGGGTTGACTGACACACACGAATGAGATAGCCCTGCATGCCACGATCTACCTGCCGACTCTGTCCACCCAATTCCTCTCTCTTCCCCTCTCTTCCCCTCCCTTCTCCCCCCCTCCTCCCCCCCTCCTCCCCTCGCTACTAACCACCCCCCACCCCCTTGAAAAGATCCAACTTGCTATTTACACACGGACATCGTATGTCCATGCACGTAAACCGGCTCTGGGGCATTTAACTTGAATATCGAGGGGAAGGGGGGAAGGAAGAGGTTAGGGAGGGGATTTGGGGAAGGGAGTTTTTTGGCCGGCGGGGATTAGAATGGTTTTGGATGGGGAGAAGGAGGACTTGAGCGAAAGTAGAAATTCCTCGAAAGCTAACCAGCCATCATGTTTTCCCCCCAAAAGCTTGAAGTAGACAGAAGAACATTTCCTGCTCTGCTCAAGCGCTATGTACATATCCCCCAAAACGAAAAACCCTTCAAAAGACTTCTAACAACTAATAATCATTCACATCTAAAAAACAAATCAACAACAGCATCACTCACGATATAGACAAGTTTCGCAGAACATGCGCAACCAGGTTTCTGGGTTCGCTCGTTTTTCTACACATCAACAGCTGAATTTGTCATTTTGGAATTTTTATCAATAGGAGGAGGCGCAGAGTTGGAATCCGAGTGATTTCCTTGGTCATTTGTAGGGGTTTTTTTTTGTTTTGGTTGCATAGTTGTATGTGAGGTTTGAGGGGCGTGTGGTAAATTAAATAAACAGCTTTTGAGGAAATGGTAAAGCGGTTCTTCGTCTTACTGGAAACATTTTTGGTGTGGAGATGGAGGGTTGGTTTCTTTGGGGGGGGGACTTGGGGGGTTGGTGGTGGAGGTTTGGTAAGTTAGGAGTGGGGGGGGGTGTTTGGGATGGTAGGAAGGGGGTGCTGGGAAGGATGGGAAAGGGGGTGTGGTGGTAGTGAATACTAGATGTTAGAGTAATAATGGGAAAGTGCGATCCCCTCCCCAACTCGTTTTCTGTTCGGCTTTCTCTCTTGTTCCTCTTGTCTATCCCCCTATGACAATTTACTCACTCACCCACTCACCTGTATATATCAGCATCATTACACCATGCACACTCTCCGTATATATCCATCGGTATCACCATTTGCCGCTCCCATATCAATCACGATACATGCTTAATCCTCGGCATTACTGCTGTCCGAGAATGAACTTATTCTTGAACTTTTAGGCATGCTGGAATTATCTTAGCGGGGAGAAGAGTCATCTAGAAGACGTGTTTGCTAAGATATTTGGTTTTGAAGAAGGCCTCCTAAGGAGGTAGTTAGAATGGAAACAGGGGCTGTGGTACAAGGTCTGTTGTTTGTTAAGGGCGCGCTCGGAAGGGTGTATGCTGGACCTATTTGGGTTGAGAAACGAAAGTGAAGAAACGTGCTCTGATACCTTACCGGGTCCCATGTGTATGGGAACCATCTGAGGGTCAGAGAAAGAAAAAGAGAACAAAGGCCGTTGAACATTCGTTTACCAGAGCTAATAGTGGCTGGAATGGACACCCGCAACGAGATATTTCCAGGACGGGGTCTCCGAGCTTTGGCGACGCAATCCCGCCGTTTCGATGGGACAACACGATCTCGGCCTCAGAAAAAGAAGGAAAATCGGTGGGAAGAGGACATGCCGACGGCGCATCACCTTACCACCATACGGCCCCAACCACCGTACCACACCCATCAGAAGCATCCAATTTACAGCATACGCCTACTCGTGCGTAAAGTGTCCATCGAACTCATTCTTAGCCGCTCCATGTGCCTCGCCTCCTCCTCTTTTCGCCTCCTTCCCTCCTCCATCCTCTCCGGGCTAAAACTCTGATGAGCGTCGCCTCGGGCGCGCTGGTTCAGATTGCTGTTGTGTGGGTGGGTTTGCGTGGGTGCGTAGTATTTTTGAGTGCCGGCACTGGTGACGCGGGGTTGTGGCAGGCCGGTTGGGCGGCTGGGTTGGGGTAGTCGTGGTGGTGGTGATGCGGGTGCCGGGCAGAGATAGGAGTTTGACTGGAAGCTGAATGGATGTGCTCGTGGAGCATCTCGGCGAATATCTACAGAACGTGCTGTCCTTGCACGAGCTGCCACTTGGTCCATATCTTCCATTGGAGGGTAGAAGTACCTATTACCCGGACCTTGAGGCGAACCCGCCGGTCGAGTTGGTTGGGATGGTCGACTCGAAGACAACGGTGACCTGATATCTGGCGGTGGGTACTGGGGAAACCTCGCGTCAGAATCCAGAACCCAGCCTGTTGACGGTTGTTGACTTGGATATTCAAATGGAGAATCTAGGGTCAAGGGCGACATGCTAACGTAGCGGGACGGATCAACACTGTAATTTGGATTTATTCGCGAGGCGCCATAATGGCTTTGCTGAGACTGCGCTGGGATTTGAAGGGGGTCCGATGGAGACATGAAGTGGTAGTTTGGTGGAGGTAGTCGGGGGGTGGCGATGAAAGGGGTAGCTGTGCTAGCGGAAAAACAGAGTTTGTCGTCGGGGTTGAGCCATCCGTCTTCGTCGTCATCGGAGTCGAAAGTAATGGCAGCACCGGGTACGCTGCCAGGAGTAACGGGCAAGGTGGCTGGTGCTGGTTTGGGCAGCGGCGACAGTGGCGGTGTACGAGGGTTTTGGCGCGAATGGCGATGGTGGCTAGATGATGGGAGTCTATCGTAGGCGAGAAGTGGGGCAAGACGTGGGGCACGAGGTGGGGGTGCGATGTTGAGGGGACGTAGTGCTGGTGATGGAGCGGTTGAGGTTTTAGAAGAAGCCGCAGTGACAGGAGCGGCATCTTGGACGGGAGGTTCGTTCTGGGGTGTCGGAATCGGATCCTCGGAAACATCCTCAACGAATGGTCTTGTCGCCCTCAATTTCCCCTCTTTCAACCTCCTCCGTGCGGCCGACTTGGCCTTGAATCTCTCGCCAGCTCTTCTCTGCGTCTCGGTCTCCGGCGTCCACCACGCATAGCTTGGGGCTTCGTTAACTAATTGGTCCGCTACCTCCTCTAGCTTTTCCAATCGGGTCAGGATACTTTTCACACATCGCTGCTCAACCCGCTTCTTGAAAGTCGTCTCGAAACTGGAGATGATAATTTCTTTATGTAAACCACGACGTTGCCATATGGCGAGGTAGGTCTGCTCTTCAGGGTTGAAGGTGTTGCTGATTGGGTTGCTGGGTCGCGGGACGAAGGAGAAGTGGACTGGTGATTGGAGGCGTGGTGGGGATGGAGGATTTGAGGGACGATTCACACGTCGGGCGTTCTCCTGCGGATAGCTAGGTGGGTGTTGATTAGCAGATTGGAAACTCTCTGGTTGTTTTTTTGCCAACTGGCGACTTGACAACTCAGTTTTTATCGTATGTGAGTCGAGACTAGCGCTACCCTGACTTGACACATTGACACCTCTGCTCGATCCATCCTCTTCACCCTTTTCGACTTTGATATTCGTCATATTGGAAGAATTTTATGAATACTGCAGATGTCTGACTGTGAACGAAAGAATGTTTGAAGGGGTACATGGTCTTTATATAGGAAAGGTACAAATGAAGGTGTGTTGATGAACCTTAGCGTTATTTGGGTAGTATTCACATCTCCACTGTGACACGATGATCAACACACAAACGAAGCGGTAGGTATAGTATTCGGTACCAATTCACTCAAATCGTCCGACTCCGCCCGCTCGACCCTCACCTGACTCTACTTCACCTCACTTACCTGGTCAACAACACTTGGCGGTATTCCTTGATCAGCCATTGCCTTTAGGTCCGTCTCCCCCATCTCACCGTCCCATCCATGGGCTACGAGATATGCTCGAAATTTCTCATCTTCGTTGGAGAGATCATCCCCTTTGATATCCGGAACGAAGAAATACGTTACTAGGACACCAGCTATGCCACAGATGGCAGCTACGATAAAGGTCCATCGTTTACCAGCGTGATCCTGTATTGGAGTGAAGACTTCAGTGCCTATGGCGGCGCCAGCTTTCCCAACAGCTGCGGAAATCCCATAGCAGGTCCCTCGGACAGCCGTCGCGTAGCTCTCTGACGATAGAAGACCGAGCATGTCGCCTGGGCCCATATTCCCTGAAGATTGCATGAGCCCATAAAAGATTACAAAGAGTGGGATAATCTTCGTAATTTGATTGTAAGCGCAGCCAATAATTAGTCCAAATACCACTTTGACTTGTCAGTACGGGCTTTCTATCAACTACGGACCTACTTACGGTAGCCGCTGAAGCCGAGCATCATCGTGTTCTTTCGGCCCAATCTATCGCAAAGATATGCTCCAAGGAACACTCCGGGCAAAGCAATAGTACCAAGTAGTAGCTGGTACTCTCCGGTCGTGAAAATGTTACCGTTTCGGACCACACTGGAAATGATTCGGCCAGAGAAAACACCATTTGGAAACGTGACGAAATCGTATATGAACCAAGCCCCGCAGGTCCCGATTAACGACTTCCAGTAGTATCTAATCACGAGTCCGTATGGCACCTTGGCCTTGATTGCACCTCTACGGTAAAGCTTCGAGTTTAGCATCTTGATTCGAAAGTAGAACACGGTCAGTGGCAAGAGGCAGCCTATGCCAAAGCATACCCTCCATACAGTCGAAAGATGATTCGTTGTGGCTGCAGAAAGGACAATCAAGAATACAATCACAGCCAGGGGACCACCAAAGGAAAGTGGGAGATTAGTCACGAGGATGAAGATCGGTCCACGATGTTTCAACGCATGCTCATTCGCAGCTTCGGAGGCAGATGTAGACGATGCTGGATATTCTCCGCCTGTTCCAAATCCAACGATACCTCTCGATATTGTCATCATCCAGAACATTCCATTGATTGTGATGCCGTGCGAAGCAGTAGCTAGAATACCTCCAATCACAATCATAGCTGTAGTTGTAACAATCGCGACTTTCCGGCCCAGATAATCGCAAGTCAAGCCTATGACCAACTGGCCCAGGATTTCGCCAACAAGAAGGGCGTTGGAGACTCGGGTGCTAACAGCCGAGGTGTACTGTTTCGGGTACTCCTTCTTGAGTAGGACATTCGTCATTGTCCTTTCATCATATCAGCAATACGGTCCTGTCCTGAAGAGGGAGACGCACACATGAGATTATTCTGGTACCCATCACTGATGAGAGCGAAGCCGCTGCAGAACTTCAGGTACGATCAGATCAGTGCAAATGCATCATAGAACTCAGATATGTTTCCAGAACATACAATGGTGAAAATGTCAGAGAGCGACTGTCTCTTAGAAGAGACTTCTTTTGACGGCGCAGCCGGATCTGAAGGTACTGCGACCGTGTTTGGCGCGCCAGGAGTCTTCTCTACAGACCCGCGGTCGTCATTGCTGCTGGAAGGGTCAAGAGCTGACATTTTGACCAGAGAGAAAGCAGGACTCTAGAAAATTCGAGAAGCTAAAGCCGGGCCCTCCAGGAAGTACCAGAAGAACGATGCGCCGCTGTAAGGGACACCCTGCTGTCTTGTCACGAAGAGCGAGCGGTAGGAATATGTGAAAAGAAAGAAAGATCATGAGGCGGTGAAGGGAGAGGGACCCAAAAGGGGTGTCACTACCGCGACTACCATCGCAAACCAACTAAGGTAGGTACTTTAGTGACGATACCCCGCAAAGCCAATGAAGCCCGCACGTGAGCCTGCACCGGCAATCGTGCATGACAAGGTTGGAAACAGAACACAAGAAGATACTACAAGCGTGAGCAGCACTGCGTTGAAGGCGATGGAGAAGTGGAGTTGAAGCAATGATCTCTCCAGAGCCTAGAATTGTGTTACCTTACTTACCTCCGTCAACTTAAGCTTACTACTACATGTAGGACACAGGGCACGCCAGATACGTCATGGCGGAAGGAACACGCACTGGGCACGCCATGTCGCCTTGGCAGACACGGCGGGGAAAGAAATTCGCGCTGCGCCCTGTCACTCAGTCGATCGAGGTATGGACATAGAGGTAGTTTCCACACATGCTTTCAAATGAAACTCTTGGTATACGAGGACACGAGGGTAGAAAGGCATATAGATATATTTGACTGAACTATCTAGTAGGTAGAGCATACGGAATGAAGAAGGAAGGAAAGAAGTGGGCGAAGGGTAAGGTAAATACCCATCCACTAGCGCCGGATCAATGCGGAGATTACTAACCACAGGGGTAACAGTACCGTTCCCTGTTTCCAACAGTTACAATCAACCAGTGCAGTCGGTGAAGCCAGATGTAATGATAATTGAATTGAAACTCCACGACAAAGCAAGCTAACTCTTCCCAGACATGTAGATCCCGTGGACCGTCGCTGCATGATTCTTATAAAAATGCATCACGCTGTCGAGCGCATCCAGGATTGGGGGAAAGGACATGGTTTGCCAGACTGAAAAGGATGATGGCGGGCAAAATGCCACTGCAACGAATATTTTGCTGCCGAGGTTACGCAGTCGCTCGTGTAAAGGCAGAGCCGTTTCGCCGATGCAATGGAGGCATTAGTATGGTTTGCACCTCAGAGGGAAGAGGTGGCCGGCCTGCGACTCGCATTCGGATGACTCAGACTTCACAGCATTCGAGCTCGCCCTCAAAAGCCTCAGGCACTTTAAAGTTCATGCTGCAGAGGTTCATAGAATCTATATGTCTGACAAATGCTAGTTGTCGTTATTTGTTATTTCAATGGATCAAGATATCTACACGCGCTATTGTTATCGTCGACCGTTCTCCTCTGGCTGTGATTGTAGGTTTGGAAGATTTGAGGCGTCCAGTGATCTTGAAACAGATAGCACATTGATAGAACGAACGATAGGTAATGTGAATACGTTTCGGTACCACCACACGATCCTCAGCCGTGGTCATCGTCGCTTTTGTCCTCACCAATTTTGCGCTTATTTCATTTGCAGGCGACACATGTAGCCTATGAGATACCGGGAAAATTGTCACCTCGACCGTACCTGTAGAACAGTGGACTGGCCGGACACGCAGACATCATATCCATATTCGCGTCAAGGGTGACGTACCAATCAGATTGGCCTCTCATCCAACTCCGAGTCTCTATACCTGCATCAATGCGCATTCTAGATCTCCCAAGCTCTCATCCAGGTCGACCGGAAAATTCCGACAAGATGATAACATCCTCTGCCGGCCAAGATTCGATCAGCTTCTCTCGTATACGGACTTTTTGGTGATGCTTGAATATGCGGCTCATGGAGCCCAATCTCGCCAAGTTCTTTTCAGACACTCTGCTGACAGATACAAGCAACCTAGGATCTTGGCCCCGACAGATTCTGCTGACTTTCGCCTGTAAGCCAAATTCAGGCTTGCCAATCCAGTATGCATTTTGATCCCTCAGGTTCCATGGGTTGTTCATTGATCTTGACAGCTCTCCATCGTTGAGATGTCGACAAACTGCAGTTTTGAGCGACGGACAGTGCCATGGATATACCCTTTGACACCTATGCTCTTCTGTCTCGAAGCACAGAGATGTCATGCAGGCAAAAGTGGCGCATTGCTCAGAGTCAGCTAGGACCTTAGCCCATAAAGTAGCTTTTTCACAGGGTACTTTGACGCACATCGACATCGGTGTATCTGGTGCAATATCCTGACGGCAAGCAATTATGAGTCTTTCGTTTGTGCGGTCAATTCCCGTATCTCGAAGGACGATTAGAACGTATCTTATTATCCGCTCGACAGTTGGCTTCAGATCACGGTTCTGGGACTCCCTTTGTTCTAGCCAAAGTCTCAATTGCTGTCCTTTTAGGGCCTCAACTATGCCCATTTCTCTCAATTGCGCCCACGTTGGAGTAATAGGCAGATCGTGCGCAAATGCTGGCAGAACATCTGCCACGAGCACTCGTAATGGCACCCTTCGAGCGACACCAGTGCAAAAGCTTACTTGCAATCCCCAAGGCTGATCTAGAGCATGGTAAGGAACCTCCCCATCCAACGAGCTTAAGTAGCGCTTCTTCCAATTTGTGCCTTCGTGCCAAGTCCAAGTTTTGTTGAATTGAATTTGGCCACCAACGAATTGTTGCGCAGTAACCATCAAACCGGCCTGAAACTGCGTGAATGACCAATACTGAGAGTTCGTCCCCAGAGGCTCTAGACGTTCCCTGAACGACGGCCATTCGTCTCTCAGGACCAATGTACAATGTGCGGTCTCCAAGACTGGCTGGCCGATGCGTATTGTGGTCCTGGCGTCAAACCTGGCATCGAAAGCATGAAGAGGTGAGATGTCCCTGCTCCAATGGAACACATTTGTGCTTTCAGCCACGGGTTTTACGGAGCCTCCCCCAATCATGATGCTTGCCACTCTCCCCCTAACATTGTCAGGGTCATTAGTGACAAAATTCCCTGGTCCCCACGTGTCCACAAGATCTTCCGCAGTCGTCAGAAGATCATAGGATTGCGGCCCCCCCGAACCTTCCTGATAGGTATTGAATACGAGGACAGGGTGCTCTACCATACCGTCTAAGCATGTAAATCGCTGAAGCTTGACCGATATTTCTGGCGCGTTCGGTTCAATATTCTTGACCCCGTATAAGTGGACTGTCCCAATCGCGCTGTCGAGAAAGCACGGATGTAGTGGACCAATGTGCGCTCGGACGTATAGGACAAATCCGAGATTGAGGAGCTGTACTGCTAAAGAGCAAGATTGGAGCATCCTATCGTAGACTTCCGTCTGTATATCACTCGGTCGATAATACAAGTAGAATATTTGACAGAGAGACTCCGCAATGTTGACTATCTCCCATATCAAGCGCAGCCGCTCGACTGTTGGTACAGCTTTGTTGAAAATGCGCTCAAGGTTAATGAGAAGCCTCACTATATGGTAGAACTCAATTCTGCAGAGTTCGATAGCTCCTTGGGATAGGGTGGGTTCCGATGGCGCCAGACCAGTCATACTCAGGACAGTGAAAGAATCGCAGCATAGGCCCCACTTTTGCGCCGCTGCCACTGCACCACAGAATTTTTGCAGGGGGGTTATAAGATCTTTCAGCAGCCCGTTCAACCTTTGACTATCGTCCGGGGGGATTTTTAGGCCCAAGCCAAGTATTTCCTCATCCTGCCTTTGTCTAGCCAAAGCCGTTCTTTCGGTAGGGCAGTATGTCACTGACGCGATCAAAGGCTTCTTGTCGGTGGTAAACACAACTTGACCGAACGTAATGATAGGGTCTCTGCTATCGATAGAAACCGATCTGCCAAGGTGGTCTCGACGAATAGTTGGCAGTATTCCAGCCAAACCACAAAGTCTCTCGATAAGATAAGTAATATCATCTTCTGTAGATGATGAGAGCTTGCTCCTAGTTGGATCTACAGTCTCTATGCCGTCGTTGTATCTTATCTCATCGGGAGCGATTAGATTCTGAGCTTGTTCTCGATGGACGCAATTTGGTTGGTGGAAATCAAGACTGATGGTTCCCTCTGGTGCTAGATATGGCTCAAAGCAGATCCAGGGAGAATGGTATCTCTCAGATACTAGCAACTCAGCAATCTCTTCCGATGCATACCCCAGCTCCTGCAGGTCCCGAAGCCACTCAAAATCGGCCAGAGCCACCGTATCAAATCTTCTGTCTAAGATCTTCTGGACAGGACCAATGTAGCCTTGGTCTATAGTCGCCCGCAATGTGGTAGGAGTAGGACCAATTCCTGCTTCCGCATATCCAGTCGGAGCTATAATTACTGGAGACGCGTATGATGCCGCCTGCAGCGCGTTGTTATAGCCTCCATCTTGAGCGTTGACCTCCGCTTCTGTATCGAGAAGGCGCCGTATTACTTTCTTATGGCCTCCCGCTGATGCTGCCTGTAATACGTTGCTAGAGTCTCCACCTTGAGCGGTGACCTCCGCCCCTCGACCGAGCAGGACCTGCGTCACTTTCTCGTGGCCTTCCGATGCTGCCGCCTGCAGAGCGTTTCCATAGTATCCACCTTGAGCGGTGACCTCCGCCCCTCGACCGAGCAGGACCTGCGTCACTTTCTCGTGACCTTCCGATGCTGCCGCCTGCAGAGCGTTTCCATAGTATCCACCTTGAGCGTTGACCTCTGCCCCTCGATCCAGCAGGACCTGCACCACTTTCTCATGACCTCCCCGTGATGCCGCCTGCAGAGCGTTTCCATAGTGTCCACCTTGAGCGTTGACCTCCGCCCCTCGATCCAGCAGGACCTGCATCACTTTCTCGTGACCTTTCCGTGATGCCGTCTGCAGAGCGTTGCCAAAGTGTCTATCTTGAGCGTTGACCTCCGCCCCTCGATCCAGCAGAACCTGCATCACTTTCTCGTGACCTCCCCGTGATGCCGCCTGCAGAGCGTTTCCATAGTGTCCACCTTGAGCATTGACCTCTGCCCCTCGATCCAGCAGGACCTGTATCACTTCCTCGTGATCATTAAATGATGCCGCCTGCAGTGCGTTGCCGAAGAATCCACCTTGAGCGTTGATCTCTGCCCCTCGATCGAGCAGGACCTGCATCACTTTCTCGTGGCCATTCAATGATGCCGCCTGCAGTGCGTTGCCATGATATCCACCTTGAGCGTTGATCTCTGCCCCTCGATCCAGCAGGATCTGCATCACTTTCTCGTGGCCATTCAATGATGCCGCCTGCAGAGCGTTTCCATAGTGTCCACCTTGAGCGTTGACCTCCGCCCCTCGATCCAGCAGGACCTGCATCACTTTCTCGTGACCTTTCCGTGATGCCGTCTGCAGAGCGTTGCCAAAGTGTCTATCTTGAGCGTTGACCTCCGCCCCTCGATCCAGCAGAACCTGCATCACTTTCTCGTGACCTCCCCGTGATGCCGCCTGCAGAGCGTTTCCATAGTGTCCACCTTGAGCATTGACCTCTGCCCCTCGATCCAGCAGGACCTGTATCACTTCCTCGTGATCATTAAATGATGCCGCCTGCAGTGCGTTGCCGAAGAATCCACCTTGAGCGTTGATCTCTGCCCCTCGATCGAGCAGGACCTGTATCACTTTCTCGTGGCCATTCAATGATGCCGCCTGCAGTGCGTTGCCGTAGGCTCCACCTTGAGCGTTGACCTCTGCCCCTCGATCGAGCAGGACCTGTATCACTTTCTCGTGGCCATTCAATGATGCCGCCTGCAGTGCGTTGTTGTAGGCTTCACCTTGAGCGTTGACCTCCGCCCCTCGATCGAGCAGGACCTGCACTAGTTTCTCGTTGCCTTCCGCTGATGCTGTCTGTAGTGCCTCGCTATCGTATTCTTTTTGCGCGTTAATCTTTATAGCAGTTCTACGTGGAAACATAGCTTGAGTCAACGAGAAGTCGATTGCGATCTCGATATTGAAGATAAGAAGTAGAAAGAATTGACGCAATTTTTATTCTTCAATCATTTGAAAGATCATCGATGGCTCGATGCAGCCTTATAAAACGCAGCTGATGAGTGAAGCCAATCATATAGGCGATTACCGCCAGCCACATAATGGGCCGCACACGTACATAGCCACGACGCCCTACCACCATCGAGTCTACGAATATGTATGCCAAATCTCACCAGATAACAAGGTTGGGAGGCAATTGAAAAGCTTCGTCGCCGAGGATTCGGTCCTGTATTCTCATCCACAATGCAAGGCAGCGGGACTGGTCCTTCCGAGCGTTACGGATACGCACTTCAAGAATCACACGACGAATGTGCACAAGATATTTTAGCGAGCGTAAGCGCCCCATCTACGGAATACCTGCTCGACTTTCGTTCTTTCAGTCAGCCACTTTCGACGTCTTTTCTCTCTAGCGCCATAGCAACCGTCTGACCATGTACATATGTCTCGCGTCTCAAGTCTTTCGTGCGTCTATATTAGAATTCACCATATATGCAAAGCTGTACCATTGATACTGGTTCGTATGTGACACCCTTACGGTAGAGACCAGTACTGAAACACGCACCCAGTGCATCTTTTGCTTCGGTAACGAAGATCTGTCGGCAGCTGATCGATTGAAGACTTTCGCCAGTCGCGGCGACCTTAAAAAGCACTTCCATCGCAAACAATGCCGCCATTATCCGGACGGTCAGCCAACCGTGTGCTCTCACCCCCAGTGCGACACTACTTGAACGGCGAAATGCATTTGCAGAGTCATGCCGAAATGGTCTACAAGAACCCCACTTGACCTCTGCTGTCGCAGATTGGACGTCTGCGTCCAAGTCCTCTAGACATTTCCGTACATTCTTCCATCAAATTGTAATGAGCATCGACCCGATAAGAACAGAAGCCCGCTCCAATTATGCTGCTACTATCGGGTCTACGAGTATGCCAAACCCCACCAGATAGTGAACAAGGTTAGGAAGAGAAAAGCTGCATACGAGGGTTCGCCTTCCGTTGCTTGGAATGTGAGGGTGGTATGTGGATTCCTCTGTTGTCGACCCCTTATCTATCTAAGTCCTTGAGCGTGAGGTAAAATAAAGCTAAGAGTGTACATCCATTCTCCAGGTCATACATCTTGATAAAAGATTTGTAATCTAAAGAGTACATTCCATGAGTGTTCGTTCCTCCTGGTCACCACGAACAGAGAACATGCTAAGAGCCCGTTAGTCCCCGAGTGGTCTTGACGGCCGGGGAGGTACAAAGACTCCCCTTTGAAGCCATTGACAGCAAACATGGTGGCACTGAAATTTGAGTCGAAGGCCGGCCAGGCCAACGCCTTGTTTACACCTTCTTTGCAGGCGCTTCTTAGCAGCGAGCAGTTGCGAACGATGTATTTTGTCGACCATTTACGACGAATTTGTCTTGGGGGGGATGTTGCAATTACCGCAGCAGAGTTGGGAAGGAGAAATCACTAAAGAGAGAGATACGAAGCATGGGCGCGGAAGGCCTCGCAAGCAATATCTCGTTCGATGGAAACCGTCCTGGGTAGATGGTGCTCGTCTCACCGCCCCGGAATTGCTGCAGAACTGGAAGGAGGAGAAGGCGTCAAAAGGTAAGCGTTGAGCAAAAGACATCCAGCGACCGACTGTCGCCCCATTCTTCCCATTTTTCTGGCCTATAAGCTGTACAAGCGGGTTTCACGAGCAAGACAGTTTTAGCAGATGGTGCACTCTCATGACTTCGTTGTCTTATTCTTCATATATAGCAATGCCGTACGTAATTATCCGCCACTTTAGATATGTGCCCCCCCCCCCCTTCTCACTCTCTCTGCGTCAGAGCTAATCTGAGGCCGAAAGTCACTCAGTAATGATTTCTGTTCCACCTTAGACGTATTCGAAGAGAAAAAGTTGATGAAGCTCACCTTCAAAACCTTTAGTCATTTACATATCAGCTTAGACGTTGAAGTCTGAAGCTTCAGAAATGCTCTTTTCTTCAATTTCTGTACCGAAAACTGAATGTTCGAATAATATTCATTGCGCGTAGACATTTCATACAATGCGTTAAAATTTATTCTTCTACTATACAAAAAGCATGCATATAAAGAGAACAATGCAAGCGTGAAACAATTTGTCATCTCTGAAAAATTCTGCGACAGAGAAAAGAATATAAAGACAACATATAAAGATTACAAATCTTCTGACGATAGTGGGTGAAAGGGTTGATAGTTCGTTAAATTTTCCAATTCTCGCTCGTCGAAACATGGTCTTGACTTCGATCATCTTATTCTGATCGATGTAAAGATTCCCTAAGTTATTGATCGTATCTTTTTCGTCTTTCGTATAAGTTCGTGCTTTCAACCTTTGAAAGATGAGCTTGTATATCTGAAAGACTCGCTGTTGATCTTGAGTTGACAATAGTTGGTCAGCAGTAATTTTATGAGTAATAATCACTGTCAAGGTTTCGAACGAAGAGTTAATTAAGTTGAACGCATTGAAAGAAAGTGTCATATGTTTAGTCTAAATTATATTAGGTTAGCTTTGCAGTTCTATACTCTGATTCTGTTTTCAGATTCCCTCATCTATGTAGCATTGCCGTCTCTTATCTTTCCCGCATGCTTCTGATAGTAAGCAGAGCGCGCAACGAAGAAAAGTCTTTTCTCCGAGGCTGATGTCTATCCGTTCATGTTATGAGCCAACGTGGCTCAAGCGACGTCTGAGATTGCACTCTCTCGTCAGCTTCGAATGCGAGGGTCATTTAATGAAGATTTGTATTCTTCATCATCAAGAGAATTGTTCTCACCTGAATCATAAATAATTCATGCGTATTTATCTTGGTTTTCTTCGAGCCACTTAGACCTTCCTCAAGGTCTCTGTATCATGCGAACAGGTTGACTGACGTCACTGAACATTCTATCGACAGCGTCTTCAACATGGTTGCTGCAGAATTAGTGATGTTCTTTTAAGCGTCGTAGTTTGTCATTTACCTTGCTTTAAAGCTGTCATCACATGAAGCTCGAGCAATTGATGATAGCTGCGGAATGTGACGCTCTATTCTCTTCGACTTCTTCTGAGCAGGATGTAATTCTTCTGTCTTCAAGATTCAATATGTCGTCGATTGCATTGGTTTATGATCATGCAACAAATGCCTTCTAATATCAAGGCTGATGTCGGATGCCGCTATTTCTCCAAATGGCGGTGATGGTGTGAAGGGGATCATAGCATCAGAGCGAACGAAGTAGATGTACTGAACTCCCGGGCGGGTGGAATAAATTCATCTCGTTTGGAGATTGAGTGATAGCCTACTTGGATGAAAGATTGTAGGGCTCCCGTCCAAGACGCCCCTGGAAGACTGATCAGCGGCATACCCCTAGCGTAGAGTCCAAAATCTTGCTCGCCCAACCCATCCAGATTGCTGCGAGCCACAAGGAAGAGCCTTTTGGATTTTCTTTTCTGAGTTCGGACGCCGAGCAAGTGGGCCCCAATCAACTTACAGGGCACTCTAGGCTCGAAAAACCCGACGCCTTCGTCGCAACAGCTCAGCGTTATACATCGACTGACGCATCTGGACAGCCCTTCTCCATAGTACAGCACCTTCCTGTTACGGTGGGTAGACCACACTTTGTTCTCGTACGCGCTAGGAGTATGCCCGGCCCGATGCACGTTCCGGTCCCGTGCACACCCTAAACCCGATTAGCCACCCATACCATTTTTATCATTATTCAACCACCATTCATAGAATCAAATTGCAATTGATATAGAGAGTTGTCGATATATATATGAAGCTTCCTAGCTATAAGAATTAATCATCAAATCGCTTAGAAGCTTTGATTTGCCTTCCAGCTCGCGTAGACCTGATTTGACTAGGTCCTCTTTCCACCTCCTCAATAGCAACAAAATCAGTGAATTGCTTCACTTTCACCTCTTTAGACTTCTTCTTTTGCTCTTTCTGAAGCTCTTTAGCCTTCAGCTTTTGCTCCTGAACTAGACGTCGTTGCT
>JAABUT010002464.1_pt1 | contig 17825 bp, 17 predicted proteins | sample 5559281 | NCBI WGS metagenome assembly JAABUT01 (sample SAMN10711880, study PRJNA513359) | rock metagenome | isolation source: Antarctica rocks | place: Antarctica: Victoria Land, Ricker Hills nord | collected 2016-01-04 | reverse complement strand
GCAGCCCACGACCAACACGGAGACACCGGACCCCGGGCCGGTGCCTCGTGCTGCCCTGACACCTGTACGTCGATTCCAAGATCACCAAGCGCCGTAAGAGACCTCTACTGAAAGGCCGGGGCTAGCGAGGAACTGGTACAGGTACGCGATATCCTCAGGTGAGCCGACCCGCCGCGCCGGAACCTGCTTGGCCGTCGCACGCACACCTTCGGGGCCTAGCGAGTTGATCGGATCGTTGGCCTGGGGGGTGTCGATGACTCCGGGTGCGACCGCGTTGGCGGTGATGCCGTCCGGTCCGTACTCGACGGCCAGGGTCTACACGAGACCGACCAGGCCGGCCTTGGCCCCGGCGTAGTGCGGATGCTGCGGCCAAGCTTGGACAGTCCCGGCAATCGAGGAGGTCGCGAGGAGACGGCCGTAGCCCGCCCGTCGCATGTGCGGCAGGGCGGCCCGGAAGCACCGCCAGGCACCGTTGAGGTCGACGTCTAGGACGAGCTTCCAAGCGTCGTCGTTGAGGTCTTCGAGCGCGACCTTTCGGGCAATGCCCGCGTTAGCCACCACGATGTCGAGGCCGCCGAACTCGGACATGGTGCGCTCGACAAGCACATCAACCTGCGCGGATTCCCGCACGTCGACCTCGGCCACCAAGCAGCGGGCGCCATATGCCTCCACCGCTGCCCTGACCGGTTGGACGTCGTGGCCGTCGCCAGGAAACCAAGCCAGCGCCACGGACGCACCTGCCTCGGCGAACACGCGGGCTGTTGCGGCGCCGATCCCCGACGCAGCGCCGGTGACCAGGGCGACGCGTCCTTCGAGCTCGAACATGGACTTCCCTTCGTTAGCCCCACCGTCGCGGTGGCGGCCTGGGGTTAGCTTGTGTGACACGCGCCGCTGAGCGCAAAAGTGCCTGCTCTGTCTGGCGTTCCGGTCCTGCTGAGGGACCAGGATCGCCAAGTCGAGAGGCACTTCGTAGGGGAAACCTACAACGACCAGGATCGTTCCGGTCATCACCTGTGACGGGACGGACGTGGTGTCGCATGCCGGGACGGTGCAGGTGAATAGCAGCGCGTGATCCCCACATCGATCGCGAAGGCGACGTAGACGAAGCCACCCCAGGTCCGGGCGTAGACACCTCACGCGAGTCACTGTCAAGCAGCGGGGCCCGGGGCGTTGGCTGTTTGAAGGTTCCAGGCGGCGGTCTCGTCCCAGGGTTGATTGTCCTGCAGGCAGTGCAGTAATAAGGACCTGAAGTCCTCCGCCGCCCCAGACGTTGGTTCACCTTTGGGCCAGGATTGTTCCGCCCGTGCCGACGCCGCCGGGCTCCTGCGGCGCTCAGACCGACAGGCGCCGCCCGGTCTGGGTGTCGAAGGTGTGCACGGGTCCTTCGGGCGCGAGCCAGAGGCTACTGCCTTTTGCTGGAGGGGAAGCGGGGTCCACGCGGGCGATCAGTACGACCGGCTTACCTTTGTCCTGGGCTACGGTGGCGTGCACGAAGGCATCTGAGCCCAGCTCCTCCACCAGTTCCACGGTAGCGCTGATCCCTAGGGAGTCGCCTGCGAGGCGCCAGTTTTCGGGCCGTACGCCGATGGTGATGGTGTCCCCTGCGAGCTCGGTCAGTTCGGCCCTGCTTATTGAGATGTTGTGGCCGCCGAGGCTGAATGTGCCGTCGGCTGAGGCCGGCAGCTGGAATAGGTTCATCGCTGGGGAGCCGATGAAGCCAGCGACGAACATGTTGGCGGGCCGGTCGTACATGGTTTTGGGCCGGTCGAGCTGCTGCAGCACGCCATCTCGTAGGACCGCGACCCGGTCCCCCATGGTCATGGCCTCGACTTGGTCGTGCGTGACGTAGACCGTGGTGGTGCCGAGCCGTCGCTGCAGCGAGGCGATTTGGGTGCGGGTGGCTGCTCGGAGTTGCGCGTCGAGATTGGACAGCGGTTCATCCATGCAGAACACCTGCGGGTCGCGAACAATTGCGCGGCCCATGGCCACCCGTTGCCGCTGACCGCCGGACAGCGCCTTCGGTCGGCGGTCTAGGTAGTCGGCGAGGTCCAGGATGGCTGCGGCTTCGCGGACCCTGATGTCGATCTCGCTTTGTGGACGGCCGGCGATCTTTAGGGCGAAGCCCATGTTCCGGGCGACGGACATGTGCGGGTACAGCGCGTAGTTCTGGAAGACCATGGCGATGTCGCGGTCGGCCGGTTCGGTGTGCGTCACGTCCCGGTCACCGATGCGGATGGATCCGTCGTCCACCGGTTCTAGACCAGCGAGCATGCGCAGCGACGTTGACTTCCCGCAGCCCGAGGGCCCGACGAGGACCAGCAGCTCGCCGTCGCCGATGTCGAGGTCGAGCGAGTCGACGGCAGGCCGGGTGGCGCCCGGGTAACGACGGGTCGCTCCGGCGAAGCTCACCGTCGCCACGTCGCACCTGCCGGTCCGGTCGTTCGTACGGGCTGTCGGGTGCTTTTCATTGCTCGTTCACTTGACGCTCCCGCTGACCAGGCCGCTGACGATGTACCGGTTGAGGGAAAGCGCGACCACCGCCGGGACCGCCAGGGCGAACACGCCGGCGGCGCTGAGCAGGCTGAAAGGCACGACGTGGCGGCCCTGCAGCGCTGCGATGACTACGGTGACCGGCTGGGTCGACAGGTCACTGGACAGCACCAGTGGGAACAGGAACTGGGCGTAGGAGAACAGGAACGTGATGATCGCGGTGGAGATCAGACCGGGGCGGGCGAGCGGTAAGACCAGGTGCCAAAGCACTTGCAGCCGGCTCGCACCGTCCATCCGCCCGGCCTCCTCGATGGCGACGGGCAGGCTGGACATGTAGTTGTAGAGGATCCAGGTGGCCAGCGGCAGGAAGCCTGAGACGTACACCAGCACGATGCCGGTGTAGGTGTTGACTAGGCCGAAGTTCGTCAGGATGCGGTAGATGGGGATCAGGGTGGTGTAGGCCGGGAACGCCATGGTGGCCAGTACCAGGTAGAACAGCAGGCGCCGACCGCGGAAGGTCAGGCGGGCAAAGGCGTATGCCGCCAATGTGGCCAGCACGACGGTGATGACGGTGGCCGCGCCGCACTCGATGAAGATGTTGCGGGTGGAGCGGGTGATGGCGTCCGGCAGCTCACCCCCGCCGCGAAACAGCGAGCGGTAATTGCCCAGGCTCGGTGAGGGCGGCAGGTAGTGCGCGGGCCGGGAGGCCAGCTGGGCGTCGCTCTGCAGGCTGGTGTTCACCGCCCAGTACAGCGGCACCAGCGACCAGCTCAGGATGAACAGCACACCGAACCGGCGCACCCACGGGGCCCGGTTTCGCATCAGAAGTCCACCGGCCGGTAGACCAGTTTTACGACGGCAAGCGAGACCACCAGCGTCGCCAGCGTGATCAGCAGCGACAAGGCATACCCTTCGCCGAAGTCCAGGTTCTGGAAGCTGATGAAGTAGGTCTGCTCAGTGACTGACGCGCCCGTCGCAGCGGCGCCGTTCAGGACGTAGGGCTGGTCGAAGACATTGATCGTGGCGATCACCGCCTGCACCATCGCGATGGCGATGCCCGGTCGGGCCAGCGGGAGCGTGATCTGCCGGAACGACGCCCACGCCGAGCAGCCGTCGAGCTTCGCGGCTTCGTAGAGCTCGCTGGGGATGTTCTGCAGGGCTGCCAGCACGAGCAGCGCAGATAACGGTGTCATCTGCCAGACCTGCACCAGCTCGATGCCGGCGACCGTGACGAACCGGTTCTGCCCGAGGAAGACGTGGTAGTCGGTGATGACGTGCGCGGAGGCGAGCAAACTGTTCAGCAGCCCGTTGTTGGCATCCAGGATGCCGCTCCACACGATCCCCTCAACCACCCCAGGCAAAGCCCACGGCAGGATCAGGACGGCTATCAGTAATGAGCGACCGCGGAAGCCGTGCTGCAGCGTGGCGGCCATCGCGATCCCCAGCAGGGTCGACAGCGCCACCCCGATGACGACGTACAGCGCGGTGTTGCCGATGCTGGAGCGCAGGGCGGCGTCGGCCAGCAGCCGGCGGATGTTCCCGAGGCCGGTGAACCTAGTCGGCGGATCCAAGGGCTGTACGCGGTAGAACGACGCGACGATTGTGTAGGCGGCCGGCACCAGGGCCAGTCCGACGATGAACAGGGCCAGCGGTGCGACCAGGGCGTAGGGCAGGACGTCGACGCGGCGGCGTTGACGGCCTGGGCCCCCGGCGCCACGTGGGGCCGGTGCCGCCGGCTGGATCGCCGCGGCCGTCGTGGCGGTCACGCCGCTACCCGCAGCGCCGGCGGCGGCGGGGAGAGGGTCGTGCGCACGGCTAGGACCCCGACAGCCGGTTCGCGGCGTCGGCGATCGCCTTGACGGCGCCCTCGACGGTGATCGAGCCTGTCGCCGCAGCATGCAGGTTGGTGTAGGCGGCCCGGGAGAACTCCGGGTAGTAGCTCGGCGCGCCCTGGGGAAAGACCGGGCGGGCGGTCTTGAGCAGGGCGCTGAGCTGTGCGCCGCCGATAAGGGTGCCTTTTGCGGTCAGCTGCGCCACGGCCGGGGTGCGCGAGGGGATGAAGTAGCCGGCCCAGACCTTGTCCGGCCCGCTGACCCCCGCGAAGTCGGCTTGGTTCTTGGCCGAGGTGAACCACTGGATGAACTTCGCCGCCGCGGCCGGGTATTTAGCGGTGCGCGGGACGCCGATGCCGTCCGGGTTCCCGACGTTCACACCGGGGCCGGTCACCCCGGGCGTCGGGAGGTACTGCACGTCCTTCACGACGCTGGAGGAGGCCGGCACGTCGTACAGGCTGCCGATGTTGCCGGAGTAGTCCGCGAAGGTGCTGGCGACCGCACCCTTGGCCATCAGGGTCTGCTGACCCTGGCTGTCGCTGACGTTGATGTTGCCTGGCGGGACCAGGCCGGTCATGATGGCGTCGACCATGAACTGCGCGGCCTTGTAGCCGGCAGAGTCGGGGGTGGTGAACTGCGGTTTGCCCTTGCCGTCCAGCACCGTGCCGCCGAACGCGGCGGTCGTCTGGTACCAGTACGTAGACAGCCCCTCGGCCGCGGCGAACGGGATGTTCAGCGGGTACTGCAGGCCTTTGGCCTTGATCTGTTTCAGGTCGTTGGTGTACTCGCCGATCGTCGTCGGGTTCTTGGTGATGCCGGCCCGGGCGAACAGTTTCTTGTTCGTGGTGGTGACCAGAAACGCGGCGTCCAGCGGGACGGCTACGACCTTGCCGTCGGCGGCCGTGAACGAGCTCAGCTGCGGCATCTCAGGCGCCAGCGCCTTGGTGTCGATGAACTGGTTGATCGGGTAGAACCAGTTCAGCTTGGCGACCTGCCCGACGCGGGACCAGTCGACGTCGGTGGCGTCGGCGAAGTAGGTCTTGGCGGTCGCGGCAGCAGCGATCTTGGTCTGCAGGCTGTCGAAGTCGATGTTGGACCACTTGACCGTGATGCCGCTTTCCTTCTTGAACTCATCCAGCGCGGCCTGTGGCGGCGAGTCCATGAAGTACGCGACCGTGATCGTTACGCCGGAGGTCTGGGTCGCGCCCGGGCCGGCCGCGTTCCCGCTGCCTCCCCCGCCGCTGCAGCCAGCCAGTAGGCCGAGGACGGTGACCCCGGCCATGAGTGATCCTCTGCGCGACATCTCGACCATCCCGGGCCTTCCTGAACAGGCGCCGGGCGGGCGCCGCGGCGGATCGATGTTGCAGCACCTGGCGCTGCGACCGATGCCGGGACGCTAGCCCGGAGCGAGGTGTCGCAGGTCACTTTCGCGTAACGCTGTCCTAGACAGGTCTTGTACCGATGGTCACAGCTGTCTAGCTTGGCGGTGTGCCGCAGATCCCCCTGGTCCGTCGTGGCACGGATGCCGCGCTGTGGGAGCAGGTGGTGCGAACGCTGACCGAGGAGCTCCGCCCCGCTGCTCCTGGTGACCGGCTGGCCAGCGAAAGCGCGATGTGTGCCCGCTTCGGCGTTAGCCGGATGACGCTGCGCCAGGCCCTGGCGGAGCTGGAGCGCTACGGCGTGGTGCACCCGCAGGTGGGCCGAGGGTGGTTCGTCGGCGGCTCGCGCGCCGTGCCGGTGTCGGAGGACCCGGGCGCTTTGCAGTCCTTCACTGAGATGGCTCGGCGGCGCGGTCTTCGGCCGGACTCGTCCGTCCTGCACCTGCAGCGCCGCCCGGCGGACTGGAACGAGGCTGGTCGGCTCGGGATCGCGCCGGGGGCCGAGCTGCTGTCGCTGCGGCGCCTTCGCCGGTTGGACGACTGCGCCGTCGCCGTCGACCACAGCTTGGTGCCGTCCGCGCTGCTGCCTGACAGCACCGCTGAGGAGTTCCGGGACGGGTCGCTGTACGCCGCGTTGGAGCGGCACGGGGTGCGGCCCACTAGAGCGGACTACGAGGTGCAGGCCGTCGCCGCGGACGGCGAGCAGGCCGGGCTGCTCGGGGTCGCCGTCGGCGCGCCACTGCTAGCGGCCACCCAGGTCTGCACCGACCAGCATGGGCGTGCGGTCGAGCTGGGCCAGATCACCTACCGCGGCGACCGGTACCGCTTCCACGCGGTTCTGCATGCCTGAGACGACCGCTACGGTCCCTGAGGTTCTGGTTGTCGGTGAGGTCAACCCGGACCTCGTCGTGCTTGGCGTGACGCATCTGCCGTTCGGCCAGCGTGAGGACCTGGTGGGCCCAACGACGCTGACCATTGGGAGTTCGGTCGCGATCACTGCCTGCGCGCTGTCCCGCCTGGGCACCCGGGTCGGCATCGTCGGTGTCGTCGGCGACGACGCGTTCGGCGCTCTGGTGCTGGTCCTGCTGACCGCCCGCGGCGTGCTGGTCGATCAGGTCCGCACCGTCGTCGGCGGCCGGACCGGGTCGTCGGTGATCCTGGTGCGGGGTGAGGACGGCCAGGACCGACAGATCCTTACCGACCCCGGCGTGATGAGTGAGCTCCGGGCCGACGATGTCGATCTGAGCCGGGCGCGTGGCCTGCGGCACCTGCACGTCGGCTCGTGGTTCCTGCACACCGGCGCAGTCTCGGACTTTCCGCAGTTGCTCGAGCACGCCCGCCGGAGGGGTCTGTCGACCAGCGTTGATCCCAACGACGACCCTGCCCGCGCCTGGGACTCCAGTCTGCCGCGGGCGCTACCGCACGTGGAGACCCTGTTCTGCAACGAGCAGGAGGCGTTGGGTGTCGCGACCGCGCTTGGCGCTCCGGCCCCGCGGGACGCCGACCAGGCCGCCCGGCGCCTCCTGGCATGCCTGCCGACCGGGGGCACGGTTGTGCTCAAGCTCGGTGCGGACGGTGCCACGGCCTACACCACCGGCGCCGTCTGGCACGTATCGGCGCCGGTCGTCGACGTCGTCGACACCATCGGCGCCGGTGACACCCTCGCAGCAGCCTTCCTGCATGGGCGCCTGGCCGGCCAGGACGTCGGAGACGCGCTGCGCCTGGCGGTAGCGGCCGGCAGCCTGTCGACCCGGCGCAGCGGCGGCGTGGACGGCCAGCCCAGCACCGAGCAGGCCTTGTCCCTGGCCAGCGAGCTGCCGGCTCACGGGCCGGGCGTCAACCGACCTACCCAGACACGACAACAAAAGGACGTCCAGTGACCAGCCCCTCGAACCCCCTCCAGCTCGGTGAGCTGACCACCCGCGAGATCCAGAGCCAACCGGAGCTGTGGCTGCGGGCGCAGGCCTACGCCGCCGACCGCCCGGCCGGTCTCCCGCAACCAGGTGAGCGCGTGCTCGTGCTCGGTTGCGGCACGAGCTATTACGCCGGTGCGGCCTACGCGACCCTGCGCGAGCAGGCCGGTCAGGGCATCACGGATGCGTGCATCGCCTCAGAGCTCGGCGCGGTCGTCCGGCCATACGACCGGGTACTGGCCATCAGCCGGTCCGGTACGTCTGTCGAGGTCGTCGATGCCCTGGCCCGCCTGCGCGGATCGGTCCCAGTGACCGCCGTCCTGGGTGAACTCGGCACCGCAGTCGGCGCCGCCGCGGACGACGTCGTGGACCTCAGTTGGGCCGACGAGCAAAGCGTGGTACAGACCCGCTTCCCCACCACACTCCTGGCCCTGCTGCGCGCCTGCTTGGGCCAAAGCAACGAGGCGCAGGCCGCCCTGGTCGAAGCCGGCCGGCAGGCCCTGCAAACCCCGGCCGACGAGCCGTCCCCCCGTCAGCTGGTCGTGCTGGCGACCGGGTGGGCCGCCCATCTGGCGCAGGAGGCCGCCCTGAAATGCCGCGAGTCCGCAGCGATGTGGGCCGAGGCCTACGCCACGGGTGAGTACCGGCACGGGCCGATCGGAGTCGCCGGGCCAGGCACCTTGGTATGGGCGATGACGCCCCTGACGGACGTGCAGGCTCAGGCCGTCGCCGAGACCGGCGCCCGCGCCCGAGTCGGTGGCGATGAACCGCTGGCCGAGCTGGTGAAGCTGCAACGGCACGCCGTCGCGTGGGCCGTCGAGCAGAACCGCAACCCCGACCGACCAGCCAACCTGTCTCGTTCCGTCATCAGCCTATGAGGGCCCCGGACTCCCCGACGACGGCCGAACGACGGGCGCTGGACCAGCTCGCCCTGCCCGACGGAACGTTCGCGGTGCTAGCCAACGACCAGCGCGTCAGCCTACGGAAAATGCGCGCCCAGCACAGTCAGCCCGTTGATGACGACGCGCTTCGCGCCGTCAAGTCCGCGGTCGTATCCACCCTCGCGCCGCACGCCAGCGCCGTCTTGCTCGACCCTCAGCTATCGCTGCCGCACCTGGTCGACGTCGGCGCGCAACCCGGCCGCCAGGGGCTGCTCATCAGCCTTGAGGAGAGCAAGGACCGCAGCACCGCCGAGGGGCGGGTCACCACGCTCCTTCCCGACTTCGGGGCGCAGGGTGTGCGCCGCCTAGGCGGCACCGCGGCCAAGCTGCTGGTTACACTTCGGACCGACCGCGCCGACGAGACCGAGTCTGTGACTTCGCTCGTGGCCCAAGCGCTGCACGACTGCCGGGCGCACGACCTGCTGCTCGTGGTGGAGGTGCTCGTCGACCGGCTCCCCGAGGAGGACGAGACGCTGTTCGCCGGGCGCTTCGGGGACCTGCTTGTCGACTCGGCCTCTGCGGTTGCCGACGTCGGTGTCAGCATGCTCAAGCTCCCCTACCCCGGGGACGCCGCCTCCTGCGCCAAGGTCAGCGCGTTAGGTGTCCCATGGGCCGTGCTGTCGGCCGGCGCCGACTTCCAGACCTTCCTGGACCGGCTCGACACCGCCGTCGCCAACGGCTGCCACGGCTTCGTGGTCGGGCGCACCCTGTGGCAGGACGCCGTCGTGCTTGAACCGGCCGCCTGCCAGGACCACCTCGACCAGCACGGGGTCGCCCGGCTGCAGGAAATGACAATGCGCCTGAGGCCCGCGACGTCCTGGCGGGCGACGCTGCGGTGACCGGCCGGGGCGACGTCGTGCTGTCGCTGTCACCAGCGCTGGACCGCACCCTGCGCGTCGAGGCCCTGCACCCGGGCGGGGTGCACCGGCCGACATGGACCGACGAACGCGCCGGTGGCAAGGGCGCGAACGTCGTACGCACCCTGCACCGACACGGCGTACCCGCCACGCTGGTCACCGCGCTCGGGGGCGTGCAGGGCGACGCGGTCCGCACGCTAGCCCGGCGCGAAGGGCTAACGGTCGTGGAGATCGAAGTGCAAGCGCCGACCCGCATCTGCAGCACAGTGCTGGACCGTAAGGGAGCGACGTCGTTTTATGAGCGGACCGGCGAGCTGCGCGAGCAGGACTGGGCGTTGCTGCTGGACGCCGTACGCGAGCTACTACCGGCCCGTGCGCTGGTCCTGACCGGCAGCCTGCCGCCGGGGTTGCCGCCCGACGCCCTGGGCGACCTCGCCACGGCGGCGCACACCACGCGCACCCCGCTGTGGGCCGACGTCGGCGGGATTAGCCTTCGTGAGCTCGCCGGGCTCGGGGCCTTCGTCTGGCCCAACCTGTTCGAGGCCCGCCAGGCCCTCGGCGAAGACGACGACCAGCACGAGCCCGTGCACGGAAAGGCCGGGGGCCCGGCCGCCGCCGACGCCGCCGCATGCGCCCTCGTCGACCTAGGCGCCACAGCTGCGGCCGTCAGCTGCGGGCCCGATGGCGTCGCACTTGCCGTTCAGGGCGAAGCCCCGCGACACCTGAACGTCCCGCCGACCATCGTCCGCAACCCAGTAGGCGCCGGCGACGTTCTGCTCGGCGCGACCCTCGCCGTCCTTGACCGTGATGGCCCCGGCCAGCCGTCCCTGGAGCGAGCGCTCGCCTACGGGGTGCGGCTGGCCAGCCTGTCATGTGAAACCGACGCCGCCACCGACCTACCCCAGGGGGTAGTGGCCGGCGACCTGGCGACGCCGTAAGCGACGACTGCCGAATGCGCACCGACGAGCGCGTGACAGCAGCAGGGCGGGAAGACCAGGCTCGGCCGGCGGGACGTGGCTTGGCGATTCGGGATAGCGCCAAAAGCCGCGCTTCCCACGGGGCAGAAACGTCACGAGCAGCCTTCATTGAGCTCCCGAAGTGCGTCACGTTCGCCGAATGGGACGCCGACACGCCGAGCAGGTCCACCGTTCCGGTGCGGCTAAGTGTCGTGGTGCAGCCCATGGGACGACCAGCGGGCACTTCACAACCGCGAGGACGTGGACCGCGCGCAGCCGCGACTACCGCCGGTCGGGTGCCCGTGGTCCTGTACGTAACGCTGGAGCACCACGAGCGAATCCATGCGCAGGCGGTGCCGCCGGTATGAGTATTGTCGCTACGTCGAAGCCCTGGCTGATCGCGACGAGCTTGGATGCAGAAGGACGCCCCGTGTGGGCGCCTGAAACGCAGTCAAGAAACGTTCTGCCGCTCGAGGTGTAAAGCCCACCTAGACCGGCTAGTTGGTCGGCTCAAACACGACAAAGCCTCACACCCCCCAGGTCGCACGGGTCCGGCAACGCCAAGCCGTCGACCTGCGCCTGCCACCGTCGCCGCGCTGGTCGCTCCCGCACGCTGCTCCTTCGTCCTGCCGTGGGTGCTGGTTGGGTCAGGCCTATTGCTTGTGCCGGTCGACATGGCCCGCGGCGCCGTAGTTCTCATCGTCGGCGCCGTCGCCGAGTCCCTCGAGCTGGCGCACCTGCTTGATCATCTCGTCGACGGCGCGCAGGGCCTGGGGCGACAGCCCGGCCGCGCGGGTTGCTACTTGACGCACCCCGTGGTCGCGCAGGGTGGCCAGCAGCTGAAGTTGGGAACGGACCTGCGCGGCGACTTGATCGTCTAAGAAGTACGCCGGTGGCACCCGAAGAAGGTGGCGAGGGCCTCGATGTGCCGCTTGGTCGGGTCATCGCGCTTGCCGGTGCGGAGCTGCCAGATGTAGGTGGCGGACACTTTCGGAGCACCGAGCTCCTCACAGCCCGCGCGACATCGTTGTAGGAGTACTCCTTGCCGACTGGGTGCACGGTGCTGAACAGCTCGTCGAGCTTCTCGGCCAACGTCCGCTCGGGCAAAGAACTCACCGACCCGTCAAGCGCACCGGACCGAGCCGGCCCACAGCAACAGACCGCACCGTAGCGCAGCAGTTGCCAAGTTGGTGATGACCGTCAACAGACATGGCTGGGCGGCCGAAGCCGGTAACTACTCCTGCGTCACGACGTAGATGCCGTAGATAACCCCGGGGATGTGGCCGCACAACTGCAGCACCAGGGCTATGAGGACTTTGCTGCTGAGGCCCTTCTTCATGGCAACGGCCAGCGGCGGCAGGAACAAGGCAATGAGCACTTCGAGGATGGTCACAATAAACCTTTCAAGTAGTAAACGAGAGCACTGGCATGTGCTCCGATGGTTGAGACAGGCTGGGTTGACGGGGCTGATACGGGTTGGCGCACGCGGAGTGCCTGCGGGATGCTGCCCCGGAGCATGGCTGGGTAAGCCGGTTCCGTCGGGCGCGCTTTTCGGCGCCGGGCGTCTCCAGCCATCCCAGGCCGGTATCACCGGCCGTCATCTCGACCACGTCCACATCTCAGTCGCCAAAGCAAGACTGCCGCGGGGCGTCATAAACGGCAGCCATGCGGCGCTTTGTTCGACGGCTACGATGTGGTGATGGCGATGCAAACGAAGGTGACGATGATTGACGACCTCGACGGGAGGAGCGAGGCAGTGGAAACCGTCCGTTTCGGCTTGGACAGCGTCTCCTACGAGATCGACGTCAGCGATGAGCACGCGAACGAGCTGCGGACGGTGCTAGGGCACTACGCCGACGCGGGACGCCGGACCAGCGGCGGTCGACGGGCGAGGGGTGTGCGGCCCAAGAGCAAGCCGGCGGCCAAGACCAGTGACCCGACCCCGGACGACATCCGTGCGTGGGCGCGGGAGCAGGGGTTGGAGGTCAGCACTCGGGGCCGGATCAGCACCAAGGTGCGGCAGGCGTACGACGCGGCGCAGTAGCCGTACGGACGTGGCCGGGGGACACCAGCTGCGTTTGATGATGTCAACAGGCCGTACGTGGACAGCAGCGGCTTCATTGGTTGCAGGCCGGCCGGGCTGACCCCGCATCGGCTCGAGCCAGTCGACGACGGCATTTGATACCAGCTTGCGCACCACGACAACTGGCAGTCGGCGGGGAGCGACGGGTCTGGAGTGAAGAGAAGGGTGGTTGTTCGATGAATGGTCGGGTGCAGGACAAGGTGTGTGTAGTGACGGGCGCTGGGTCTGGGATAGGTCGTGCGGTGGCGCTGCGGCTGGCTGAGGAAGGTGGCCTGGTGCTCGCCGCCGACGTGTCGGTTGCTACGGCGCAGGAGACAGCCCAGATTGCAGGCGAGGCGGGCCACCTCGTCCGGGCGTCAGAGACCGACGTGAGTGACCCCCGACAGGTGACCGCGATGGTGGACACCGCTGTGGGCTGGTGGGGTCGGATCGATGTGTTGGTCAACAACGCCGGTGTGAACCTGCCTGGTCTGCTGCACGAGGTGACCGATGAGGTGATCGACCGGACGTTGGATGTGAACGTCAAGGGACAGATCTATGGCTGCCGCGCGGTGATCCCGCACATGTTGGCTGCGGGCAGCGGTTCGATCGTTAACGTCGCGAGCGTTAACGGTGTGGTCAGCGAGCCGTTCCTGGCCTTGTACTCGGCGTCGAAGGGCGCATCGGTGATGCTGACCAAGGGCGTGGCGCTGGACTACGCCAAGTGCGGGATTCGTTGCAACGTGGTCTGTCCGGGTTGGGTGGACACCCCGATCAACTACGCCCATGCCGAGCTGCTTGGCGGGTTGCGGCACGTCTACGACACCATCGAGTCCTTCCAGCCCATCGGCCGGCCCGGAACGCCGCGGGAGATCGCGAACGTCGTGCTGTTCCTGGCCTCGGACGAGGCCTCGTTCATGACCGGCAGCGTGGTCCTGGCCGATGGTGGCATGACGGCCCAGTAGGCAAGCGACGACCCGGGCGGGAAGACCCGCCGGCCGGGTAGGTGCTGAATGATCCTGCCCGTGGTGGGATCACGCCCGGAAGAGGATCAGTCGGCGCCGGATGCTGTCCGTGGAGGATTTCGTGAGTGCAACCGACGACCTGCGGCAGCCGGCACCGAGCGCACCGGTTCGGACCGGGGACGAGCAACGCCTGCATGAGCTGGGCTACGCCCAGGAGCTAGCCCGGACCATGTCGGGCTTCTCGAACTTCGCCGTGTCGTTCACCATCATCTCGGTCCTGTCCGGCTGCCTAACCCTCTACGGCTTCGGGATGATCACCGGTGGGCCGGTGATGATTGTGTGGGGTTGGCCGTTGGTGGGCGCGATGACGCTGCTGGTGGCGCTGGCAATGGCGGAGGTCTGCTCGAGCTACCCGACGGCTGGCGGGCTGTACTACTGGTCAGCCAAGCTGTCGCCCACCCGGGGAGCGGCGTGGTCGTGGTTCACCGGATGGTTCAACTTCTTGGGTCAGGTCGCTGTCACGGCAGGCATTGACTTCGGTGCGGCGAGTTTCCTCAACGCCTACCTCGACCTTCAGTTCGGGTTCAGCGCCACCCCCGGCCACACGGTCCTGCTGTTCGGTCTGATCTTGTTGCTCCACGCGGCTCTTAACATCGCTGGCGTCCGTCTGGTGGCGCTGCTGAACAACATCAGTGTGTGGTGGCACATCATCGGGGTCCTGGTAATCGTGGGGGTGCTGGCGTTCGTGCCGGCGCACCACCAGAGCACGTCGTTTGTGTTCACCCATTTCGTGAACACCACCGGGTGGGGGTCGACGGTCTACGTCGCGCTGCTGGGGTTGCTGCTGGCCCAGTACACCTTCACCGGCTTCGATGCTTCAGCGCACATGACGGAGGAGACCAAGAACGCCGACACGGCCGGGCCGCGGGGCATCGTGATGTCGGTTGTGGTCTCCCTGGTCGCCGGCTGGGTGCTGCTGATCGGCATCACCTACGCCATCCAGAACTATCAGGGTGAGGTCGGTAGCGGCACCGGGGTCCCGCCGGCGCAGGTGTTCATCGACGCGGTCGGTGCGACCGGCGGCAAGCTGCTGCTGCTGATCGCGATCGGCGCGCAGTTGTTCTGCGGCATGGCGTCGATCACCGCGAACTCCCGCATGATCTATGCGTTCTCGCGGGATGGGGCGCTGCCTGGCTCCCGGCTCTGGCACCGGATCAACCCGCGGACCCGCACCCCCACCAACGCGATCTGGCTGGCAGCTGTCGGCGCGTTCCTGCTGGGGGTGCCGTACCTGTTCAACACCACAGCGTTCACTGCGATCACCTCGATCGCCGTCATCGGGCTGTTCATCGCCTATGTGCTGCCGGTCTACCTGCGCCTGCGGCTGGGTGAGGGGTTTGTTGCCGGGCCGTGGCAGCTGGGTCGGTGGAGCCGACCGGTCGGGGTCGCGGCGATCATGTGGGTCGGTGTCATCACGGTGCTGTTCATGCTGCCGGCGGTGAGCCCGGTCACCGCGAAGTCGTTCAACTACACGCCGCTAGCGGTGCTGGTGGTGCTGGGGTTCGCCGGCGGGTGGTGGTTGCTGTCGGCCCGGCGCTGGTTCACCGGCCCGAAGGTGCAAGGCACCGCGGAGGAGCTGGCGGCGGTGGAACGGGAACTGGGGGCGGTGTAGCTGCGGTTACTCCAACGCTGCGAACTCGTCCTTGAGCCCGACTCCGCTGAGCCGGAGCCGGCGCGCCTCGCGCAGCAGGAGCGACAGCGTCCGGGCAGCGGCCTGAGTCGTCTGGCCGTGCGGGGGTCGGATGTTGGACAGGCAGTTGCGTTCGTGGTCGCGCCGACCGACCTGGGGCGCCCAGGTGAGGTAGGCGCCGAGGCTGTCCGGTGCGCTCAGCCCGGGCCGCTCCCCGATCAGCACGACGACGCAGCGGGCATCCAGCAGCGCGCCTACTTCATCGCCGAGTGCCACCCGGGCCTGGTGGGCCACGACGACCGGTGCCACCGTCCAGCCTTCGAGCTGGGCCAGGCAGGCCTGCAGCGTCGCGACGCCGTGGGCCTGGACGGCCCGCGCCGACAACCCGTCGGCTAGGACGAAAGCGACGTCGTAGCCGCCTGGGCGCAGCAGCGCGCGGCTGGCCGGAGCGAGCCGGCGGCCCAGGTCGGGCCGCTGCAAGTACACCGCCCGGTCCGGCGCGGCGCTGGCGACCACGACCGTAGGCAGGCCGCCCAGGGCCCGGGTCAGCGCCGTGTCATCGAGGGCGTCGTGAACGGCGTCGCGGGCCAACGCGTGCGCGGCCGCGAACTCCAGCGTGGCGGCGGTGGGCAGGGCGTCGCCGGCCCGGCCCAGACCGATGCGTGCGCGGGTGGTGGCCCGCAGGGCCTGCATGAGGTCCTGCTCCACCGGCCCGTGCCGTGTTGCGCCAGCAGCCACGGCCGGCTGCCCGGGCTCGTCTGGCGCGGTCATCGGCCGAGCGCGCTTCGGCCCAGCCTGGCCAGCGCCGAGTCCGTCAGGTGCAGCTGCTGGACGCGCCCGGTCGCCTCCAGCAGACCTACGTCCTGCAGCCACCGCTCGAACTCCGGTGCGGGGCGCAGGCCCAGCAACCTGCGGGCGTACAGCGCATCGTGGAACGACAGGCTCTGGTAGCCCAGCATGACGTCGTCTGCCCCCGGGACAGTGATCACGAAGGAGCAGCCGGCGACACCGAGCAAAGTCAGCAAGGTGTCCATGTCGTCCTGGTCGGCCTCGGCGTGGTTGGTGTAACAGACATCGACCCCCATCGGCAGGCCGAGCAGCTTGCCGCAGAAATGGTCCTCCAGCCCGGCGCGGATGATCTGCTTGCTGTCATAGAGATACTCCGGCCCGATGAAACCCACGACGGTATTGACCAGCAACGGGCGGTAGTGACGCGCGACGCCGTAGGCCCGGGCCTCCAAGGTCTGCTGGTCCACGCCGTGATGGGCATCGGCGGACAGCGCACTGCCCTGGCCGGTCTCGAAGTACATGACATTGTCCCCGACGGTGCCGCGGCCCAGCTCCGCCGCCGCTGTCTCGGCTTCGGCCAGCAGCTCCAGGCTAACCCCGAAGGAGCGGTTGGCCGCTTGGGTCCCGGCCACGGACTGGAAGACCAGATCAACCGGGGCGCGTCGCTCCAGCAGTTGCAGCGTCGTCGTGAGATGGGCCAGAACGCAGGACTGCATCGGGATGGCGTAGCGCTGGCGCATCGCGTCCAGCAGCTCCAGCAGCACCGTCACCGCCTGCGGGCTGTCCGTCGCCGGGTTGATCCCCACCACCGCGTCGCCGCAGCCGAACAACAAACCATCCAAGGTGCTGGCCAGGATCTCCCGCGGGTCGTCGGTCGGGGAGTTCGGCTGCAGCCGCGTCGCCAGACGCCCAGGCAGACCCAGCGTGGTCCGGAAAGCCGTCACGACGCGGCAGCGCGCCGCGACCGAGATGAGGTCCTGGTTCCGCATCAACTTGCACACCGCCGCGACCATCTCCGGCGTCAGCCCAGGCGCCAGCGCGCTCAGAGCCCGCTCATCAGCGGCGTCAGACAGCAACCAGTCCCGAAAGCCGCCGACCGTCAACGACGACACCGCAGCGAAGGCGGGGCGGTCGTGGGTATCCAAGATCAGCCGGGTGACGTCGTCCTGCTCATAAGGGACGACCTCCTCTTGGAGGAACTCTGCCAGCGGGACCTCCGCCAAAGCCTGCTGCGCAGCAACGCGCTCCGTCGCCGAGCTCGCGGCCACTCCCGCCAGGACATCACCCGACCGCAGCGGCGACGCCGCCGCCAACAACGCCCGCAAGTCACGGAACGTGAAGCCGTGACCGCCCACCCGAGCAGTCCGAACGCTCACCGCAACCGCGCCCGCCGTCGAACTCCATGGCCCATACCAGATCCCACCACACGTCCACGCTAGGTCTGGACTGCCGCGCACAGGGAGTAGGGCCTCTGGCCGGGGACGGCTCAGGCGCGGTGGAGCAGGCTCAGCAGTCAACCGTGCAGGCCGGCCCCCTCCCAGCTTGACCTTCAGGGCGCTGACGGCGGCGGCGGGAGAGCTGGGCCGCTGGCAGGCCCGGCGAGCCTCACACAGATCCGGTTGCCCGGGTGCAGGGCACGCAACGCTGCCGGCGAGGTGCATCAGGGCGTTGCCTGATCTGCCCGAGGCGAGTTGAGTTTCGGGTGAGCAGTTTGCCGCGGCGTCGCCGGTGGCTTTTCGGGTCGTGCTTTGCTCGCGCGGCCAGCTGGGAGTTCGCTGTCAATCGTTGTGTTGGCGAGGTGCTTGTCGTGCCGGCGGCGCATGCTGAGCCTGGATCCACCGCCCCGATTCTTGATGGGCCTTGACGACGCTTGATGATCTTGGTTGGCGGTGGGGCGTGGGTGATCGGCCGGTCTGTCCGGCTCTTCCACTTCAGGTCTGGGTTTGGCCTC
>JAABUT010002462.1_pt1 | contig 17838 bp, 21 predicted proteins | sample 5559281 | NCBI WGS metagenome assembly JAABUT01 (sample SAMN10711880, study PRJNA513359) | rock metagenome | isolation source: Antarctica rocks | place: Antarctica: Victoria Land, Ricker Hills nord | collected 2016-01-04 | reverse complement strand
TCACGAACACCGCCATCACGACCGTGACCACCCCACCGCCCAGCAGCAGCCCGGTCCCGGCCACCGTCAACGGGCCCAGCCCACCCCCGGTGGGCCGCCGCCAGTGGGAGTAGGTCCGCGGCCCCCCCGCGGTGGTGGCTCGTTCCTGCTGGGACTGGGACATCAGGTCTCCTCCGAGCTGTCAGTGGACTCCGCCAGGAACCGGTCCGCCGCGGTCGCCGCGTCCCCGACCCGGCGCACCCGTTGCGCGCCTGGCCCGGCAGCCCGGGCACCACGGGCTGTCCCGGCGCCCGAGCCGGAACCGCCGCCGGCCGCGCCGCCCGCCGGTGCAGCACCGGTCGCACCGGCACCCGCCCCGGACGCTGTACCCGCCCCAGACGCTGCGGCGGTGCCCGCGGTCGCTGTGGCGCCGGCCGTCCCGGCCGCAGCGCGCCCGCCGGTGCTCGCCCCGCCTGCTGCCCCGGCTGCACTGCCTGCTCCGGCTGCGCTGCCGGCGCGAGTGGCGCCGGCGGTGGACCCGGCAGCGCCGATGAGCCGTCCCCCTGACGCGGCGCGTGCTCCGACCGCGGCGGCCTGCCCACCGGGGGCGAGGGCGAGAGCACCCGTCGCGAGAGCACCGATCCCGGCGAGTGCACCCGAGCGGCCGGCGACCGCGGAGGTCGCGGGGACCAGCAGCCGCAGCATCACCGGCAACAGCAGGCCCATCATCAGCAGACACACCCCACCCAGCACCCCGTCCTGGGCGGTCGTGCCGTCCTGGACCCAGTGGAACGCGACCGCCAGCAGGGTCGCCCCGGCGGGTTTGACCAGCACGAACGCCAGCAGCCACGCGGTGTGCCTGGCCCAGGCCTGCCGGCCGGTCGCGGACATCGACGCCGCCGCTGTGAGCGGGAGCAGCCCGACCAGGACGGTGACCACGATGGTCCGGAAGATCAGGGTCGCGATCATGACCAGGGACCCGGTGCTCCCGGCGAGCGCGAACAGCAGCATCAGGGTGCTGCCGGAGTTGTTGACCGTCATCCCGGTCGGGTCGCCCAGCTGGTAGAGCTTGCTGGCGAAGTCGTCCCCGACCGCGTCGTCGATGATCCACCGGCCGTACGCGTCGCCGGCGGCGAGCAGCCCGGAGATCAGGGGTCCGACGAACACCCCGGCCGCGACCACCCGGAGCAGGACCGCGCCGAGGGTCCGGGCGTGGGTGGTGCTGCGGGTCAGGATCACCAGGATCGCCGCGGTCAGGGTCGCCCCGGCGGCGACGGCGTTGACGATCCAGCTCAGGTGGGTTTCCAGGAAGGAGATCTGGGAGTTCCCGGAGCTGACGTCCGGGTCCGGGAAGTACAGCCAGAACGTGAACAGCAGCTTTACGATCTTGCTGACGCCTTTGACCAGGGAGGTGACGGTCGCCTCCCACCCGGCCGCGATCGCCGCCCCGGGGGCGTTGCAGATCGCACCTGCACCCGGCAGGTCGCAGGGGTTGGGCAGCGTCGACAGCACCGCCGGAAACGCTGCGAGCGCCGCGAGCGCCGGTGGTGGCGCTGCCGCGGGGGTCACCGGGCGCCCTGCCAGATGGTGTACCCGGCCGGGGAGGTCACCGGGGTGGTGTCGGGGGTGTCGTCGCCGTTGGGCTGCAGGACCAGCTTCCAGTCCCCGCCGGTCCACGAGACCGTGGTCACGGTGACCGTGAAGTCCCCGGTCGACGCGCTGTGCAGGAACTGGATGACGGCCTGGTCGGGGTTGTAGGCCAGGAACCGGTACCCGGCGGTCTGGGTCCACCCGCCGGCCGGTGGGGTGATCTCGGTGCCGAGCTGGCTGCGGGTGGACCGCCACACCGCCACACCTGGACCGGGGACCACCGAGCGGGTCAGGACGGTGGACCAGTCCGCGGCGAGGATCCGCCGGACCGGGAGCTGCGTGGCCGCGAGCAGTGCTCCGGTCGGGGAGTGGGCGAACCCGGACGCGACGTCCCCGCTCACCCGGCCCGGGCCGGCGGTGGCCGAGGTGGGGATCAGGACCCCGTGGTAGTCCGCCCACGCCGTGACCGGCGCGGCGGTGGGGATCGCCATGTCCGCCGCCGCGGGTGCGGTGGTGATGCCGGCGCCGGCTGTCCCCCACGTTGCTGTGGTGGGCGCGGTGGGCGCGGTGGGCGCGGCGGCCGGGGTGTCACCGCCGGTGTGGTTGACGACGGCGGCCACCGCGGCCGCGATGAGGACCAGGACCACGATGAGTGCGGCCAGGAAGCTGGGGGAGGACCACACCGACCCGGTGCGGTCGGTGCGGTCGGTGTCGGTGCGGTCGGGCCCGGTCGTCGGTGGCATGGGTCAGGTTGTCGCCCAGCCGGCGAGCAGGAACGCGGCCGAGCCGATGATGCACCCGAACAGGACCTTGCCCAGGCCGCTCACGTGCCCGACCCCGGGGCCGCGGTCGTTGAACGCCATGATCAGGGTGATCCCCACCCCGAGGAACCCGGCGACGGCGGATATCCCGAAGGTCCAGCTCGTCCAGGACAGGAGGTCCAGGACCTTCTGGCTGCCCGGGGGCGGTTTGGAACCGGGGTTGGTGATCGTGGCCAACGCGGCGCTGACGGGACGGGTCATGACGGCCTCCAACAGGGTCGGGTGAATGGGTGGGTCACCGGCGCCGACGGCGACCGGGACGGAACAGCGGCGGGACCGCGGTCAGGGGCGCTGCCGACACGACCGTCACCGGCCGCGCCGGCACGGGCTGTGCGGGAGGTGGGAGCAGCGCTCGCAGTTCGGGGGGGACCGCGCCGCCGGAGCCGGCGACCGCGGCCACCAGGTCCGCCCGCCAGCCCAGGTCCAGGACCGCCGGGACGATCCGCCGGAGCCGGTCCAGCTCCGCCAGCAGGGACCGGTCCGGTCGGGCCGGGGACGCAGCGACCGCGACCGCCGCGCGCAGCCGCAGCCCGGCCGGGACCGCACCCGCGGCCCACTGGCGGGCAGCGGACCGCAACCGGCGCAACCCGAGCCCACTGACCCGGCCGACCAGAACCACATCCCGGGGACCGCCGAACACCGGGTCCGGCCAGCCCCGGTCCGCGTCCAGGCCCGCCCCGTCCAGCAGTGCGGTGACCGTGGACGCGCCCGCGCCGCCGTGCACCCCGAGCACCCACAGCGACGCGGCGCCCGGGTCGACCGCCCGCCCGGACCCGTGGTGGTCGGTGACCGGCCCGTCCCACACCGGCAACAGATCCACCGCCGCCGGTGGGTCGACCACGACCGTGGCCGGCCGCGACCACGGAACAGACCCGGGCAACTCCGGTGCAGCCGCCGCCGACCCCATGAGGCCGTCCGACACCTCGGGGCCGTCCGACACAGCGACCGGCATCGACGCAGCCGTCGCGGGAGCGCGCACCATCGACCTCCGGGTAGGCACGAGCACAGCCGACACTGGTCTGCGCTCTCAGCGGAATGATTCGTCGCTGACCATACGCGGAGAACGCAAAGAGATGGGTGGTCTGCCCGACGCGTCGACCGCGCCGTGGCGGGCGGCGCTGTCCGGGTGGGCTCAGCGCAGCGCGGGGAACAGCACCGAGGTGATCAGGACCCCGGCCGCGAGCCCGGCGGCGACCTGGGCGGGGGAGTGGTCACCGAGCCGGACCCGGGACCAGCCGACGCCGGCCACAAGCGGAATGGTGAGCAGTGCCCACGGCCCGAAGACGACGACCAGGGCGGTCGCGCCGAGCGCGGCGATCCAGCTGTGCAGGGAGATCTTCCAGACCAGCGTGACGGCCACGGCCGTGGCCGCCTCGAGCAACACCGTGCCGAGGTAGGCGACCAGGGTGGCGGGGGCGTGCCCGACCAGGGCGATCAGCCAGCCGGTGATCATGCACGCCAGACCGACGAGCAGGGGCCCGGGCCGCTGGGAGCGCTTCCCGATGTGGTGGTCGGTCAGCCGGCCGCGCCGGACCCCGAGCAGCACCCAGGTGAAGGGGGCGATGGCGAAGAACACCGCGGTCACCACCGCCCAGGCGATCCCGCCGGCGACGGTGTCCGCGGTCGCCAGGGACAGCACGACGGGCAGGACCCCGAGCAGGACGGCGGGGGCCCCGACCTCGGTGAGCGCGCGGGCGGTGCGCTGCGGTGTCACGCGGCGCGCACCCGGCGGTCCGGGCCGCCGTCAGCGGTATCGGTGGCAGCCGCGACGGCGGGCATCGGGGGAGCAGACGCAACGGCAGGTACGGCGGGCGAGGGCGCGGCGGGGAGGCCGGCGTAGGCGCGGCTGACCCTGCGCAACCACCGGGTCTCGGCGTTCGGGGAGCTGTCCGCTGGACCGGCCGTAGGGCTCGTGGGTGGGGTGCTGAGCGCGGGTGCCGCGCCCTGGGCGCGGCTACGGATGGCGGCGGCGATGTCGAGAGCGGCCGTATGCGCTGGTTGGTGAGGGTCCGGGTCGGTGGCCGTTGTGCCCGCGGTGTGGTCCCACCCGACCGGTCGGGTCAGCCAGGGCCGCAGCGCCAGCAGGCCGTCGTCGATCTCCACCACGAGCCGGCGCACGGTGAAGGCGGGTCGCGGTGACCGTCCGGGCTGTCGGGCTCGATGAGCGCCGCCATCAGGCCCGCGCTGCGTAGTCCCCGCCACAGCGGCAGCAGGTCCGCGCGGGCGCCGTGCAACCGCCGCCGGGCCAGGTGGGGGGCCAGCGCGGGAAGGAACGCCCCACCGAGCGCGAGCAGTGACGCCCCGGCCGCCGTGCCCGCGGACACCGGGGCGTACCAGCGCTGCCACCCCTGGGCGCCGGCCACCGCGCCGACGGTGAAGACCACCCGGCAGGTGACGTAGACCAGCCCGAGGACACCGCCGGCTGCTGTCGCGGTCATCCCGGCCGTCAGGGTCCGGCTCGACGCCACCCGCGCGTACCGACCGGCCCACACGGCCAGCCCACCGAAGATCAGGACGAACGCGGCCAGGTAGGGGACCTCATACGCCCAGTACCGGGGCTGCTCGGCGAAGGCGACCGTGAACTGACGGGTCTCGACGGTGAACCCGGCGGCCAGGAACGCGGTGACCATCGCCGCGGCGAGTGCCCCCAGCCCAACCCAGAGCCGGCGGGCCGCGCGGGCCGCGGCCGCGGCGGTCTCGCGTTGCGCGACCAGGACCGTGAGGATCGCGGCGCCGGTGACAAGTCCGGCGACGTCACCGAGCAGCTGCGCCAGGTTCGCCACACCCGTGACCCGGTCCACCTCGGCGAAGACCCGGTCGATCCGCACCGTCCAGGCCACCGCGAGAGCCAGCGCTGTCACCCACAAGGCCCGCCGGGCCAGGTTCGCTGGGGTCCGCCAGCTGGCCCGGGCCCGGGTGAGGACCACCACCCACGCCGCGACTGCCGCGACCACTGACACCGCGGACATGGTTCAGCCCTCGAAGGTGGACTGCAGCCGCTGCGCCAGCTCATCCACCGCGGGGCTGGCCCGGCGGGTCTGGTCGGCGTAGCGCTGGGCCACGACCGTGGCGAAGGTCTCGGCCTCGAGTTCCTCCTGGTCGCTGTAGCCGTCGCGGCGCAGCATCCGGCGGGCGGCGCCGGCGACGTCGGGGTTGGCGGCGGCGACCAGCTCGGCGAGCCCGCCGCCGGGGTGGTGGTCGAAGAGCATGTGGCCGAGCTCGTGCAGCACGATCAGGTCCTGGTGGGCCGGGGAGGTCATCGCGTCGTAGTAGAGCTCGTCGCGGTCGGGCATCTCCACCCACAGCCCGCTGGGGACCCCGGCCCGTGCGGTGTCCAGGGGGAACAGGACCAGGTCACGGCCCCGGTCGGCGGCCACCCGCCGGCACATTTCCCGGACGTCGAAGGGGACCGGGACCGTCAGGGTGGTGAGCAGCTGTTCGCAGCGTGCGAGGGCACCGGGGACGTCCACGGGGAGGGAGTCTGCCCTCAGCCGCCGACGTTTCCGCCCGGACCACCGGCCTGGGGACCGTCCGGGCTGTCCGTGGTGTCCGGTCCGGGGAGGCCTTCGGCCCGACGGGCCATCTCGATCATCTGGGCGATGGCCTGCAGGCTGTCCGGGGACAGCCCGGCGGCGCGGGCCGCGACCCGGTGCACGGACTGGTCGCGGAGCAGGGCGATCGAGGCGAGCTGGTCCTCGATCCGCCGGTAGGACGACTCATCGAGGAAGTAGGCCAGGGAGACCCCGAAGAACCGGGCCAGCACCTCCAGGTGCCGCAGGGTCGGGTTGGTCCGCAGGCCCTTGCGCAGCTGCCACAGGTAGGACACCGAGATCGTCGCGCCGTCGACGCCGCGCTCAGCGCGGACCCCGGCGACGACCTCCTCGAGAGTGAACTCATCCCCGTTGGAGGACAGCACCCGGGTGAAGAGCCCGTTCAGCTTGTCCGCCAGGGAGCTCGGCTGGCCCGTCGGCGGTTCGGCCGGGCGGGCCGCGGTGGGGTCGGGTAGAGCGTCTGACACGCCCACCTCCGGCCTCTGCTCCCTCGTCGGTCCTGCCCGTTGCTGACGGTCACGGTACTGATCACCGGTCGCCCGAGACCCCGACAGGCTTGCCTGACACCTCAGCGGACAGCTACCGTCCTGAGCGTCGGCTGAGGTAGCAGAGAGGTCGTGGTGTGGGGTATCGGTTGGCCGCTGACGTGCCCGGCCCGATCCTTCCCTCCCACAGCGGCACCGGCCACAGCGGCACCGGCAGAAGCAGCGCCGGCCACGGCCGGGGTGCCGTCGACGACGGGGGTGGCCGGTGCCGGCGCGGCTGACCGCCGCCGCGGCCGCGGTCGCGCTGACCGCCGGGGTGGTCCTGTTCGGTGGGGGAGCCGGCACCGACCCCGCCCACCCGACCGGCCGGGACCCGACCGGACCCGGTGGCGGGCAGCTCAAGGCGGGGACGGTCCCGGCCGCCTACGTCGGGCTGGTGGCCCGGGCCGGGTCGATGTGCCCGGAGATGCCCGCGCCGGTGATCGCCGCGCAGGTCCAGACCGAGAGCGCGTGGAACCCCCGCGCGGTGTCCCCGGTCGGGGCGCAGGGCATCGCCCAGTTCATGCCCGACACGTGGGCCGCGGCCGGGCGGGACTGGTCCGGGAACGGGGTCACCGACGTGTGGGACCCGGCCGATGCGATCCCGTCCCAGGGCGGGTTCGACTGCTCGATCGTCGCCCAGCTCCGCCCGGCCCTGGCCGCCGGCCAGGTCCACGGGGACCTCACCGACCTGGCCCTGGCGGGGTACAACGCCGGGGCAGGGGCGGTCCTGCGCTACGGCGGGTTGCCCCCGTTCCCGGAGACCCGGGCCTACGTCACCCGGATCCGCCAGCTCGCCCTGACCTACACCGCCCCGGCCGGGCCGCCGAGCGCGCCCGGTCTGCCCGGGGCACCCGCCGGGTCCTTCGCCGCCGCGGAGATCGCCGCGGCCACCACCCAGCTCGGGGTGCCCTACGTGTGGGGCGGGGGTGGGCTGGACGGGCCCAGTGGGGGGCCGCCGGCCGGGTTCGACTGCTCCGGGCTGGTCCGGTACGCCGTCCACCAGGCCAGCAGCGGCCGGCTCACCCTCCCGCGGACCGCGGACACCCAGGCCCGGACCGGCGCGCTGGTCGCGCAGGGCCGCGGCTCCAGCATCGACCTGGCCGGGCTCGCGCCAGGGGACGTGATCGCCTTCCAGAACGACCCCGCCCGGCCCGGGACCTACAGCCACAACGCGATCTACCTCGGCAGCGGACAGATCATCGCCGCCCCCCACACCGGCGATCAGGTGAAGATCCAGCCCGTCACCATCCCCTACTGGACCAGCACCACCTGGTCGGTTCGCAGGTACGGATGACCCGCCACCCGCCGAGATCCGCAGCGGTCTTGATCGGCGTCGTCCTCGCCGTAGCGACCACCGGCTGCGCCCCCACCGCGGGCTCGGCACCTGCCGCCACGGTCCCCGCGACCCTGCCGGCCGCCCCAACGCGCGCTACCTCGCCCGGCCCGACGGCCACAGCCAGGCCTTTCGCTCCGACGCCGGTCCCGACCGGCCGGGCCGGTACTCCCGCCGGTGGCCTCCCATCGACCTCGACGCTGACCAGCGCGGACCCGGATGTCGTCGCGGTCGCCGGCCTCACCGCGTACTACCGGGCCGACACCGCCCTGGACCTCGGGCCGGCCGACACGCATCGTCGCGCCCTGCCCTGGACCACCGGGCAACTCGCCGCCGGCATCCGCGGCGACCGACCCGTCACCGGGTCCGGCGCCGCCTGGACCGAGATCGCCGCCCACCACGGCTACACGACCGTCACCGTGACCCGGGCCTACGACGACGGCGCTCCAACCGACACCCGGACTGCTGTGCCTCGGCAGTTCACCGTCACGACTACGCCCCACGGGCGGGACAACTGGACGGGTCCGGTCGTCACCCACACCGACTACCTCAACCTGACCCGGACGCACAGCGGCTGGCGGATCACTGCTCTTCAGGACGACCAGTAACCCACTGACAGGCACCAGGGGGGTGCGCCGTTCCGGGTGGTGGGTGCTCAGAGGGGTGAGCCTCTGAGCACCGCCGAACTACTTGCGCTTCGGGGTCTGCGACAGCGCACTGGCTGCAGCCGTCTTGTCGGCCTTGCTCGACGACGGGTTGCTGAGCACGGCCGAAGCTGCCTTGGCCGCCTTCGCTCCGGTCTGGCGCGTGTTGGGTGCCATGTTGATCACCTCCTCCCCGACTGCCGTCGTCCGACCGGAGGGCAACACTGTCGGTGCAACCCTCAGCTGTGCCTCGGCCGGCTGGCCGTGCGGGGCCCGCCTCACCGTGAGCCCCGCACCGTCGGGGGGTGTCGAACTGTTGTCGACACCCCCTGGCGCGCCGCTTCGATTGTTGCATACACTGCGGTTGTTTCGATTGGAGGTCAGACGATGACAGTGCTGGAGACCACCCAGCCGGCCTCGGGTGACGCCGCCCTGGCCCATGAGGCGCTGGTCCAGGTCCGACGGTTCCTGATAGATCACCCAGCCGACACGCAGCCGGTCACCGTTCAGGTCCAAGGGGAGCCACGCGCCCTGACGGTGCCCCGGCCTGCCGTCGACCTGCTGGTCCGCGTCCTCGCGAACATGGCCGCCGGACGCGGTGTGACAGTCGTCCCCTCCCACGCCGAGCTGACGACCCAGCAGGCGGCTGAACTCCTCAACGTGTCCCGGCCGTTCGTGATCAAACTTCTCGACCAAGAGCAAATCGCCTACCGCACGGTCGGAACTCACCGGCGGATCCGTGCGGACTCGCTTCTGGCCTACAAGCGCCAGGACGATGCGGCGCGGCGCCGCGGCGCCGGCGAGCTGGCAGCGCTGACCCAGGAGCTGGGCTTGACCTGATGGGCTTCGTCGTGGTCTACGACGCGAACGTGCTCTACCCCTCGACGTTGCGCGACCTGCTGGTGCATGTGGCGCTTACGCCTCTGATCCAGGCCAAGTGGACCGAGCAGATCCTGGACGAAACCTTCCGGTCACTGGCTCGCAACCGGTCTGACCTGGACCCCGTACGACTCCAGCGGACCCGGGAGCTCATGACGACCTCGGTCAGGGACTGCCTCGTGACGGGATACGAACCGCTTATCGAGGCCATCGAGCTCCCCGACCCCGACGACCGACACGTCGTGGCGGCCGCTGTCCGGGCGCGTGCCCAGGTCATCGTCACGTTCAACCTCGATGACTTCCCGGCCGCCGCGCTCGCGCGGTGGGACGTCGAGGCGAAGCACCCTGACGACTTCCTCGTCGACCAGTTCCACTTGGATGCACTTGAGGTCCACAAGGCGGTACAGGCCGTCGCGGACTCCCGGCACAACCCGCCGGGAACAGCGGACGACGTGCTCGACGGACTCGAACGCCAGGGCCTACCCCAAACGGCGGCGTTGCTCCGCCGCTGACGCCACCTACCGTCCGGCGGACAGCGCGACACCCGCACCTTGCCGGTCGGGGCGCAGTGCAGCCGCCGTCCTCGAGGAGATTCCCGCAGCCCGGAAAGCACTTCTGCTGCATAACCGTAATTATCCATCAGCGTCCGAGCGGTCGACCAGCGCGATCCACCCAGCCCTCCCCCGCGTCGAGGTGCTGGTCGCACGCGTACACGCGCCAGGGCTGACCGTGCGAGCGGTACCAGCCCGCCCACTGCACAGGAGTCGGGCACCGGCCGGGCCGGCCGGCGCCTCCACCGTCCGCGTACACGTAGCGCCAGCAGCCGAGTTGGCCTCGGTCGACGCCGAACGCGTCGGCGTACCGCAGGTGGTCGGCCACCTACGGACCCTAGAAGGCGGGTCCGACACACCGGCGTGGCTCCCGAATCGACAACCGGTTAGCGCCGAAGATGACGCCATGGCCCGATTGGGACCCCGACCGGGGAGCACTGCGAAGAAGTACCCGGATGGGTCCTGGAGCACGACGGTGACGATGCCTGCGGCGTTCCGCCACGAGATCCGTGCGAAGGCCGCTGAGCAGGGGCTGTCGTGCAGTGATGTGGTCGCCAACGCCGTGGCGGAGATGCTCGGCCGCGAGCAGGTCATGGCGCCGCGCAACGTCGCCGGGGATCAAGGCGAGTTGTTGGCTAGCTAGCCCGCCCTCCTGGCACCAGCCGGTGCCTGGACAGCAAGAAGCCCCACATCCCCAAGCTAGGTTTGGCCGCCGTGGCTGGGATGTAGGGCTTCCTGGTTCTCTCAGGAGGAGACGTTACCAGCCCCGACCGGGGCGGTCCCGGTGCACCCGCCGTGTCTTCGGCGTGCCGTGCGACTCGGCGACCGCCCTCTCCCCCAGCGCGTAGCCGGCGCCGCCTGAGGCGGTGACCGCCCAGGCGGCCGTCGGCCGTCTGACCAGCGCTGACACCGCTGCGAGCACTGCTGACGCCCGTGCTCGGGCCACTGCGGCGCGCCGTGCCCGTCGCCGGCGAGCGGGGTCCTGGACTCCCGCCTGTCGGCGTGGACAGGGACCCGCGGCCTACCGCTCGCAGCTCACGCCGCTGGGGGTGCTGCGCGCGGTTCCGGCCGGGCACCGCCCCGCCCGGGACCTGCGCGGGTGGATGGCCGCGGTCCGGGAGGCGGCGTTGGCCGACTTCCGGGTGGACGCCGCGGAGCGCAGGGTCTGTCTGGCGGCGATCCTGGCGACCCACACGGACTGGGGCACCTGCACGGTGCGGACCGGGTGGGGGCTGCTGGCTGACCGGGGCTGTGTGTCGCGGTCGACGGTGGCCCGGTTCCTGGCTTGGCTGCGGTCCCGGGACCTGATCGGGGTGGTGTCCACCGGCCGGGTCGGGTCCCTGACCCGCCCGATGGCCCTCACCGGCCCCGCAGCCGGCTCGTCAGCGGACGCCGTGGGCGGGTCGGCGGCTGAGCCGGGCAACGAGGCCGCCGTGTACGTGCTGGTCGAGCCCCGCCCGGTCCAGCGGCCCGTGGTCGACCCGGATCCCGGGCTGCTGGTCCTGGACCCCCGGTGGGCTGCCGGGCGGCTCGGTGTCGACGAGTACGGCCGGGCCGTGGACCTGACCCGCCGCGGCCCGGTGGCCGCGGACGAGCTCACCGCCGACCAGGTCGCGGCGCTGCGCGCGGGGACCCACCAACCGGTCCGGTCCCCCGGCGGCGGTTGGGCTGTGGAAAGAACTGACACCCCCAAGTGGTCCCGCGAAGCGGGAACCCAAAACGCGCGCGAGCAGACCTGCTCACGCTGCCACCGGCCAGCCACCGGGCCGCTGCGCGGCCGGAATATCGCCACTTCGTGGCAGCACCTACCAAGCCGAGCCAGGCCGACCAGTGCCGAACGGCCGGAATTGACCCCCACCACTCCCCCACCGACCAGCCCTTGCCGATGCCGCCAGCCGTGGCCGGCTACCGCACCGGCGACCACCGGCCGGGACCGGCTACGCCTGGTCGAACAACTGCGCGCCACCGCCCCCGCACTGACCCGGGTCGGCTCCACCCGCCAGCTCCGCCACCTACTCCGCCCCTGGCTCGACGCCGCCTGGACCATCAACGACGTCCTCACCGCCCTGGACCAACACCCCGAAACCGGATCCCGACCCCACGCCCCCCTCACCGACACCCCCACCACCGGGCGCGGCGCCGTCCGCAACCCCGCCGGGTGGCTCCTGTCCCGGCTACGGGACTGGACCCACCCCGACGGCACCCCCCTACCCAGCCACGCCAACCGCACCACCGCCCACCGCGCCACCCGCGACGCCGCCCTCCGCACCGCCCGCGCCACCGCCGCCGACGACCGGGCCACCACCACCACTCCCCCACCCGCCTGGACCACCGCCCGAACAGCGCTCCAGGACAACGCGGCGCGACGCCGACGGCGGGAACCCGAGTACGAGACGACGACACCGCCGAGCTGAGCCGATAGTGAGCGGCCTACTCGCCGTCCTGCACGACCCAGAACGGGCGCTGCTGCGGGGTGGCTGGTCCCGGTCGTCGGCTCCCCCCGCCGCCCGACCGGCCCGAGGGGTGCCAGACCGCACCGAGCCGCCGCCAGGCCACCCCAGACCCACCAACCAGCGCGAGTAACCCGGTACTGCAAATACTGCACTGCGCCCAGTGCGCGCAGTGCGCCAAACATGCGGCGTTAGCTGACTGCGCCCACCGTGCAAAGTGTGCGCAGTGGGCGCGACACGCCCAGCCGCATCCAAGAAGTTGGGCTGGCCGCCTTCTACCGTCTTGCGTGTGTCCAAGATCGTTACCGTCGCCGCTGGCAAGGGTGGGGTTGGCAAGACGACGCTCGCCTACGAGCTGGCCTACCTGCTTGACGCGCCCCTCGTCGACCTGGACTGGAACCGAGGAAGCAGCACGCGACGGTGGGGATTCCGGCCCGAGGCCCGCGTCCGAGCCCCGCTCATCGACGCAGTGACCTCCGGTCAGACGCCCGCGCTCGTGGCCGGCAAGGGGCGGAAGCCCGATCTGCTGCCGGGTCACCCCGATTTCGCGGAGCACCAGCCACCGGATGAGGAGATGGCTGACCTGCTCGCCAAGTGGGCGGGGGAGTGGGGGCATGACTTCACGGTCATCGACACTCACCCCGGCGCGGCCTCCGCGGGCCACGGCGCGATGGCGGCAGCCAACGTGGTCGTCGTGCCCGTTGTGCTCGCGACGAACGAACTCAACGCCCTCGAGGAGACCCTCGAGGACGTCCCGGACTATCCCCTGCTTCTCGTCCCCAACATGGTCGAGCGTTCGGTACCCCAAGCCGAGCTCAAACGGCTGCGCCGCATGGTCGAGGACTCCCAAACCCAGGTGGGGCCCGTCGTACCGCTGTATCGGCCGTTGCGCACCCGCAAGCGCCACGCCGCGCTGTGCGCGGAGGAGCCCACCCCGGTGGCTGCCCGGGCTTTCGTAGCCGGGCTGCGACAGGTCGCCGACGCTGTGAGGAGCTACACCAGTGGCTGAGATCGAGAACGGGCTCTCGCAGCTGGAAAGCAGACGACGGTCGCGGCCGGCTCCCCATCACCCGAAGCGCCCTGTCCAGGTCCCGCCACTGGTTACCGCGCCGGTCAAAGCGGTTACCGATCGAACGGATCCGGTGCGCCTGCCCGCGCCGGCGACGCCGTTGGCGTCGCGGCCCGCACTTGCCCCCCTCAAGGCCACGCAGGTGTACCTCGACGAACCCACGATGGACGTCCTACGCAGGTGCGGGGCCGCGGGGCTGATCGCGGGTAGCCGAGACGTCACCAACAGCGGGGTCATCCGGTTCGCCGTGGCCCGCCTCGTCGAGCAGCTCAGCCCTGAACAGATTGCCGAAGCGATGCTCGACGACTCCAACACCGCCCGTCGCAGCCCCGGTCGTCAACGCCGCTAAGGCGTCGGCCACATGCCGCGGTAGGACTCAATCCAGCGACGTGGCGCTCAGGCGGCTCTGTTCCAGTAGGGGAGTCCCGCCAGCAGATGTTGCGTGACCGAGCGGAGGGTTTGGCGGTGGGCGACAAGTTTCGGATCACCGTGGCTTTACACAACGACGAGTACGACGGCAGCCGCGTGGACGCTTCCCAGGTCCCGGGTCTCCGCAAGCAGGATCTTCCCGAGGTGCAGGAGCTGCTGCCCGGAACGGTGCTGTCTACCGAGCCCGGTGAGGTTGGGCGCGGAGCGGCCGGCCCCGGCGCCACCCTCGTCATCGAGGTCATTGAGCGAACCGTGAACGACACGGCGTCGCTGTTGGCGTGGGGGACGGCCTTGCTGGCCGTGATCCGTCGGCTGCGCAGGCGACATGCCCGCACGGTCAATCTCGACGACCCTGGAACGGTCGCTGCGGTTGCTGCAGCGCAGGTCCCCACGCTGCACGACCGGCTGCGAGGGTCCCGCTTCGTCAGCAGTACCTGCCTGGGCGGCGGTGACCCCAGGACGGGTACCGATTCCCGCGACGTGTGGGTCTCGACATTCGCCACCGGTGACGGCTGGTGGCTGATGCTGTTCAGCTCCCCGACGGGACTGGTCCTCGGCGAAGTCGCCGTACCGGCTGAGTGGTCTGGCCACCATGTGCGCACCCCGGAGCAGGTGCGGGAGCTGTTCGACCAAGCCAACCGTCCCGAGAAGTAGAACCCCGGACACGCGTCGCACTAAGGAACCTCGAGCGACACACCGCGCGCATCGCGGCATGAGCGGGCGGTTGCCGCCCTTCGCTGTTGGCCGCGCGGCTATGCGGGGAACAGCTTCCAGCGCCCTTCGGAGACAACCTCAACGCCGCTGTTCGTCACCGTGATGGCGGTCTGGTCATCGATGGCGTAGGCCGGCCACCCGATGTCGGCGGCCCAGCGCTCCGCCTCAGCCAGGGTGTTCTCGGGGAAGCCGTCAAGGTGCGGGAAGATCGAGAAGTCGACGAGTCCGAGTGTGTCGTCTCCGGGTGCGGACGGCCACTGCACGAACTCGCCGCCGATGCGGGGCGTCATCACCATGCTCCCGGCGCTCACCCCCACCCACACGGTCTCGGGCAGCGACGGCAGGAGGTCCACCAAACCGGACGCCCGCATCCAGTGGCACAGGTACGTCGCGTCCCCGCCGTCCACCAGCAGCGCGTCGGCCTCTCGAACCCACGGAACCCACCGCTCGGCAGCGATGGTCGGCAGCGCGGTCAACTCAAGAAGACCCAGTGACTTCCACGGCAGGGCGGTCATCCCACCCCACGGCGGCATGCCGCTGACGAACCCGCGTGCGGAGGCAGGCCCACACATAGGGTGCCCCCACTGCGCCGTGGGAATGCAGAGGGCACTGGAGTCGGCGATCGGCTTGCCCAGCAGGTCGACGAAGGCATCGTTGATGCTCGGGTTGGTGACGCCTCCCGACGTAAGAAGAAGCCTCACGGTTGCCTCCTGTCCATCCGCGCAGAACGCCTTCGTGGACAACTGCGAGACGCGCGCACAGAAGCGACCGTAGCGGGACGCGTCGCCGCCGCCCGACCTTGGCGTCCGCACGCACATCGGCAGGAGCGCGTGTCTCACAAGCCGAACCCCTGCCGGGACATCCGCCCGCCTGGGTTGGCGGCGACGTCGGCCCTGGTTGTGGTGTCCCAGCAGACCCGCCCGTGGGTCTGTCCCGGCGAGGGTGGCCCAGCTGGGACAGTTGCGCACGAGCGAGGTCTTGGTTGGCTACGGGCGGTGCTCAATCGAGGAGCGAGCCCGGACCGGCCGGCGGGGCGTAGTGGCCGGCGGCTGCCGGCGCGGGTGTACATCGATCCCGGCCGGACCGGGACCGCGCTCGGTCGTCGCTGCGGTCCGATCGGCGACATCCCGGTGGTGGCGAGGCTGGACCGGCTTGCCCGGTCGGTAATGTCGGCGACATCTTGAGCGCCGATCAGTCGGGGCTGAAGAAGCTGAGGATCTGTTGGCTGGCGTCGGGGGACGCCAGCAGCTGCTGCATGTGCGCGGATTGCTGCGCCGTGGCGCTGGTGCGCTGGAACATCTCGCGCTCGTAGTCGGTGACTGCGGTCGAGGGGTCGGTCGGGTGCGCGGCCAGCGCGAGGCCGAGCAGGGCGCCGTCGAGCAGGGCCATGTTGGCGCCCTGTCCCACCGGTGGCATGAGGTGCGCGGCATCGCCGAGCAGCGTGACATCGGACCGCGACGTCCAGGTCAGGCCGACCGGGAGGGTACTGATCGACCACGGCAGGATCGTGTCGTCGCAGGCTGCGATCAGGGCGGTGACGCGTGCGTCCCAGCCGGGGAACAGGTCGATCAGCCGCTTGCGGGCGGCGGCCGGGTCGTCGAACGGGACTCCGGTGGCAGCGAGCCAGTCCTCGCCGGCGTCGTAAAAGCTGAGGTAAACGCGCACGTGGCCGTTGCCGGTGCGCTGGGCCGACAGGGACTGCTTGTTGCCGAGCACCCAGTAGTTGCCGCGGCCGACCATCGCCGCGAGGTCGGGGTGGGTGCGGTCGATGTCAGGGATGCCGAGCTCCACGACGTGTTGACCGGCATGCACCGGTCGGGCGTCGGTGAGCAGCGCGCGCACCCGTGAGTTCGCGCCGTCGGCGCCGACCAGTAGGTCACACGTCGCGCCGCTGCCGTCGGTGAAGCGCAGCAGGCCGTCGTTGGCGGACTCGAACGCGTGTCCCCAGCGCACCGTGTCGTCGGGCAGCGAGCCCAGGAGCAGGGCGCGCAGATCGGCGCGGTCGACCTCGGGCCGCTCAAGCGGCGCGTCGTCCGGTGTGTCCTCCTGCAGCAGCAGGGTCCCGTCCGGCTCGAGCAGACGCAGGTCCTGGCCCTCACCACGAGCGATCGCGTCGAACTGGTCGATCAGGCCGGCCTCGCGCAGCGCCCGCTGACCGGTCGGGGCGTGCACGTCGAGCATGCCGCCTTGTCCGCGTGCGCCGGGGGAGGGTTCCCGTTCGTAGACGACGGCGGAGATCCCGTTCATGTGCAGCACACGGGCGAGGACCAGACCACCCAGACCGGCTCCGACAATGGCGATCGACATCGTTTTCGTCACGACGCTTCTAGGTGCGTTTTGATTGCCTCGGGCGTCACGCCAAGGCTGGCCAGGACCCCGCCGTCGACGGCCAGGACAGCCAGCAGGACGTGTTCGCTGCCGATGGTGTCCGCGTCGAGGTGCTGAGCCTCTGCGGCGGCGCGTTGCAGTGCGTTTTTGGCGTGTTCGTCGAACGGGATCAGGGCGGGCACGCTTGCTGCGGCGGGTGGCAACGTGGCGGATGCCATCCGCTCGACGTCGTCCAGGGACACCCCCAGCGCTGCGACGGCGCGAGCTGCCGTGCTCTCGGGGGCTGCGACAAGGCCCAGCACCAGATGCCCGATCCCGATGGTGTCGTTGCCCGCGTCCCGGGCTTGCCGCTGCGCGGTGACCACCACCGCGCGAGCCTGCTCGTCGAACCGGCTGAAACCCTGGCTGGGGTCAAGTGGCGCCCCCTGGGACTGGCTCTTGCCGACGAACCGCTTCTGCGCGGCCTGCTTGCTCATGCCCATGCTGCGCCCGATCTCCGACCACGACGCCCCAGCGCGGCGTGCTCGGTCGACGAAGTGGCCGATGAGCGAGTCGGCGACCTCACCCAGGTCTTCGGCCAGCTGGACTGCGCCGGTGACCCTTTCGAGCGGGTCCTGGTGCGCGCCGGCGAGGGCACCGATGAGGTCGTCAAGGTGGGGTGGTGAGACGGGCGCGGCTGTCATGCGGTCAACCTACGGTTGACGTCCGCCATCGTCAACCACCGATTGACGGACGGCACTCAACGGAGTTGCTCCAGCCGAATCCCTACCCGGGCAGCCAGGCCCAGTATCCGAGCCGTCAGCCAAAACCGATCGTTTTCGGGACGCCGCCCGTGGCACGGGGACACGCGTCCGGCGCGGTCCGCCAGAACACCGGCTGGTGAACCGCGTAGCCGGCCCGGGCGGCGGCCGCGAGGTCGACGACCGCGTCCAGGTCGTCGGTGGTCGCGGCGCGGATCGTTACCGGCACATCG
>JAABUT010002461.1_pt1 | contig 17850 bp, 16 predicted proteins | sample 5559281 | NCBI WGS metagenome assembly JAABUT01 (sample SAMN10711880, study PRJNA513359) | rock metagenome | isolation source: Antarctica rocks | place: Antarctica: Victoria Land, Ricker Hills nord | collected 2016-01-04 | reverse complement strand
TTGTTCTGCAAATGTTCAAATGTTTGACATTTTTGACATTGATCATTTGATCAATAGTCTTGATATTCGACTGTTTGATATGTTGATCTTGCAGCTAAAAGTCGTTTTTTCAGATGTCTTTGCACTTCTGCTTCGATTTTGAACGTCAGTATCGTCGAAGCAGATTTCTTTTAATAATAACATTGAGCTTTTAATAGTTAACGCAGAATCATAGATCTTTATTTGCTTTTAGAGCAAACAGAACGAGTGAGAAATACAAAGCTTTGCTAAAAGTTATAAATTCTTTGAAAAGATTCTCGTTCAAATATTTCTTTACTTTCTCATTCATAATTTGTAAAGAGTGACAGTGACAGATTTTAGTGCTTTTAGCGATTAATATTTTGAATATTCATTTAATCTCATGTTTCAGATTTGCGTCACTTTTAGCTGAGACATATTTATAAAAGCATCAATATTTTCAACATTCTCAACATCTTTAGCATTCTCATGAGCGCAGTATGCGCCTTTATTGTTTGATTCAATAAACATGACTATTTTAACATTTGTAGCATTGATAAGTAGTTGCAACGTTGAATAATTAATGATTAATTTGACTATCTAAATAATAGCTATTTAATATATACGTTGAGAAAGTCAATGAGAAAGTCAATGAGAAAGTTAATGAGAAAGTTAATGAATAAACTAGAGAGATAGAGAGTCATGTAGAATGATTGATAAAGTCATGTTTGAAGCTTGATAGAGAACAAATTTGATTCTTGATTGCAAAGCAATTTGAAGCTTGGTGAGAAGTTATGTAGAAAGTTATGTAGAAAGTTATGTAGAAAGTCATGAAGAAAGTCATGTAAAGAGTTATGTAGAGAGTCATTTAGTAAAAAGATCAGTAGATGACTCAATCAAAAAATCAGTAGAAAGCTTACTAGTAGAAAGATCAATAGAAAGATCAATCAAAAGATCAGTAGAAAGCTCACTAAATGACTTGATCGAAAGATCAGTAGAAAGCTTACTAGTAGAAAGATCAATAGAAAGATCGATCAAAAGATCAGTAGAAAGCTCACTAGATGACTTGATTGAAAGATCAGTAGAAAGATCAGCGAAAGTGCTTGATAGAGAAACATGAAGAGTGCTTGATAGAAAGTCATGTAGAAAGTCATGTAGAAAGCATTGTTTGATTCATGTTATACGCTCAATCAACACGTATTTTGAAGCATGTAGAATGTTTGATAAAGTGTTTGATAAAAAGCTCAGTTGATAGCTCAATAGATAACTCAGTAGAAAGATTGATAGAAAGATTAATTGAAAGATCAGTAAAAAGCTCACTAGATGACTCGATTGAAAGATCAGTAGAAAGCTCACTAGATGACTCGATTGAAAGATCAGTAGAAAGCTCACTAGATGACTTGATCAAAAGATCAGTAGAAAGCTCACTAGATAACTCGATCAAAAAATCAGTAGAAAGCTCACTAGTAGAAAGATCAATAGAAAGATTGATTGAAAGATCAGTAGAAAGATCAGTAAAAAGCTCAGTAAAAAGCATTGTTTGAAGCATTGTTTGATGTGTTTTATGCACTTGATCAACGCATTTGATAAAGTGTTTGATAAAGCATTTGATAGAAAGTTTGATAGAGAGTAGAGTGATGAGTAAATGAGTGAGTAGATAGACGAGTAGAATGAAGAGTAGATGAGTGAGTAAAGTGATGAGTAAATGAACGAGTAGCTAGATGAGTAGAGTGAAGAGTAGATGAGCGAGTAGAATGAAAAGTAGATGAGTGAGTAGAATGATGAGTAGATGAGCGAGTAGCTAGACGAGTAGAGTGATGAGTAGATGAGCGAGTAGAGTGACGAGTAGATGAGCGAGTAGCTAGACGAGTAGAATGACGAGTAGATAAGTGAGTAGCTAAATGAGTAGAGTGAAGAGTAGATGAGCGAGTAGAATGAAGAGTAAATGAGTGAGTAGCTAGATGAGTAGAGTAAAGAGTAAATGAGCGAGTAGTAGACTGAATGTGACAAAAGAAACGAAAGCGATGAAAGTGATGAAAGTGATGAAAGTGACGAAAGCGTGATTCAGTTCAATGACATATGAACAAATGCAAATTCAGTTCAACGACATATAAAATGATTGCAGATTTTATTCATAAAATCTGATCATATTCAGATGAGCTCAGCTAAAATCTCGACTTTATCTCGCTTTAAGCGACAAATGTTTCTTTAGCTAAACTCAATAATTCAATTCACTTCTCAAACTGCAAATGTCTGAAGTTTGTAAAGAGACATTTAATATGCTCGACAATAAAATGATGTTATATCACTAGTAAGCTTTATCTTACATTTGCAGTTTGAAAAGTGAACTGAATTATTGAGTTTAGCTAAAGAAACATTTGTTGTTTAAAGTGAAATAAAGTCGAAATTTTAGCTAAGCTCATCTGAATGTGATCAGATTTTATGAATAAAATCTGCAATCATTTTATATGTCGTTGAACTGAATTTGCATTTGTTCATATGTCATTGAACTGAATCGCGCTTTCATCACTTTCATCACTTTCATTGCTTTCATCACTTTCGTTTCTTTCATTGCATTCAGTCTACTACTCGTCTATTTACTCGCTCATCTACTCACTCATCTACTCGCTCATTTACTCGTCTAGCTACTCGCTCATCTACTCTTCACTCTACTCATCTATCTACTCATCATTCTACTCACTCATCTACTCTTCACTCTACTCATTCATCTACTCTTCATTCTACTCGTCTATCTACTCACTCATTTACTCATCATTCTACTTTCTATCAAACTTTCTATCAAATGCTCTATCAAACGCTCTATCAAATGCGTCAATCAAGTGCACAAAACACGTTAAACAGTGCTTCAAACAATGCTTTCTATATGACTTTCTATCTACGCTGATGCTAGAAAGTTCGAAGTTTTCATCTTCTTTTTCCCTTCATAGTTTCTACTTTCTAAAACAACAACAATTAAAATATCAATATGTTCAGCTATCAACTCAACTATCAACTCAACTATCAACTCAACTATCAACTCAGCTATTTACTCATTCATCTAGTAGTCAGTCTATTGCTTCGAAACATGCTTCAAAAGACGCGTTGATTGAGTGCATAACATAAATCAAACAATGCTTCAAACAATGCTTTCTACTGAGCTTTTCACTGATCTTTCTACTGATCTTTCAATCAATCTTTCTATTGATCTTTCTACTAGTGAGCTTTCTACTAATCTTTTGATCGAGTCATCTAGTGAGCTTTCTACTGATCTTTCAATCAATCTTTCTATCAATCTTTCTACCGACTTTTCTACCAATCTTTCTATCAATCTTTCTACTGAGCTATTTATTGAGCTATCGACTGAGCTTTCTATTAAACACTCTATCAAACATTCTACATGTTTCAAAATACGCGTTGATTAAGTGCATAACATGAATTAAACAATGCTTTCTACATGACTTTCTATCAAGCATTCTTCATGACTCTTTATTAAGCACTCTTCATGTTTTTCTATCAAGCATCTTCACTGATCTTTCTACTGATCTTTTAATCAAGTCATTTAGTGAGCTTTCTACTGATCTTTTGATTGATCTTTCTATTGATCTTTCTACTAGTAAGCTTTCTACTGATCTTTCGATCAAGTCATTTAGTGAGCTTTCTACTGATCTTTTGATTGATCTTTCTATTGATCTTTCTACTAGTAAGCTTTCTACTGATTTTTTGATTGAGTCATCTACTGATCTTTTTACTAAATGACTCTTTACATTACTCTCTACATGACTTTCTACATGACTTTCTTCATGACTTTCTACATGACTTTTCACCAAGCTTCGAATTGCTTCATAATCAAGAATCAAATTTGTTTTCTATCAAGCTTCAAACACAATTCTATCAATCATTCTACATGACTTTCTATCTCTCTAGTTTACTCATTAACTTTCTCATTAACTTTTTCATTGACTTTTTCATTGACTTTCTTGACGCATATATTAAATAGCTATTATTTAGATAGTCAAATCAATCATTAATTATTCAACGTTGCAACTACATATCAATGCTACAAATGTTAAAATAGTTGTGTTTATTGAATTAAACGATAAAGACGCATACTGCGCTCATAAGAATGCTAAAGATGCTAAAAATGTTGAAAATATTGACGCTTTTATGAATATGTCTCAGCTAAAAATGACGCAAATCTGAGACATGAGATTAAATAAATATTTGAAATATTGATCACTAAAAGTACTAAAATCTGTCACTGTCACTCTTTACAAATTGCGAATGTATGATCATATAAATGATGAAACGATAGCTTGTCTGCTTGAACTTAATCAAAGACGTTTAGAAAATTCTGATATTTTGATGATAGCTTGACTTTAATATCTTCTAGATTCTGAGTCATTTCATCAACTGAGAAGACATTTATAACATCTAGTTTGCATTGAGTATTGTAGATGATTTTTCTAATGATGTCTTCAATTGATATAGCAAAAATCTCTGTTTGATTCTTCTTTTTTCGTTTTACTAGTGCTTGAAAAGAGACAACGTTTATGTTTTGAATTGAAAATGACTCTTTCTGAATGATTGAAACTGAGTGCTTGAGAATCTTTGAAGCATTGTTATGAGCTGCTGAAAAGATTGAAGTTAATTGCAATCAACTTGAGTGCTTTGTATTTAACGAAATTGAAAAAATCGAAATCGAAATATTTAATTGATCAGAAAATATGATAGTATCATGTCTTATGTTCAATAATATTTCATTTTTATTCATTCAGAATTTGCTCAATATAGCTTCATGATGCTCAATATCAGCTATCAGCATTGACATAGTCAATTTCTTATGATTTTTAATCGTTAAATTGAGTAAAATCTTATGAGTAATAGTCTTTCTAACTAACTTCTCATCATAATCTCATATTAACTTCTTTTTTGCTAGTAATATAGATTATATTTCAAGTTTTTGACATATTTTATTGACTAGCTTATCATGTATCAGCATGTAGATGACGAAATCACTATTTATCAAAAAGCGAAGGCTGAAAGAATTGCTCTGAAAGACAAAAGAAGCATTAATCAGAAATGACTTTTCAAAATAGTTTTCTTTCAATAGAACTTTGCACAAAAATATGATCTTTATCTTTTTAATGACTTTGAAAGAGATAGCTAGTTTTTTGAATCAGAATCTGATTCAGAGTTTAATGTAAATTGATTAAACTCATTATTTTCTAATGCATTAACTTTCAAAGTTCAATCAGAGCACTCTTTAAAAGTATGATCTGATTTGTGACAAATGAAACAGATTTCAGCTTGTAAATCAATGTCTTTGACGTTAGTTAAAATCGCGTCACATAATTTTGAATGATTGACGAGTGTAGTGACTTCGATCTTTTTATAGAAATTCAATGAATCTCACTTTTCAGCAAAGATGACTTACTTTCTGATCTTGATCAGAAATTTCTTTTCTTTGATGTCATTCATGACTTGATGCTCATTGTTCAAATGAATCAGATAACTATGAATTTCATTGAAAGATTCTGACTGAATTAGCTGACTACTTCAAGCTGCATGAAGACAATAAACTATCTTGTCTTGTAAATCAATGATCAATTGCTTTTCATGATACTTTAAATAGAAAAACAGACGTTGAAACATTGAATAGAAGTCGCTGAATTTGCTTTTTTCTTGAGAGAAATTAGCATACTTTCTTTGAAAGTTTGTCTCTTTGTTGAAATCATCATAAAGCTGAGCAAGTTCATTTAACAAATCATTGACTGTAATATAAAGATTCAATGAATCTTGTTAACATTAAGCTAAAGTAGCTTTGACTGCGTCTTTTTCAATTCTGAAGTGAATGTAAATCAGAATAACTTTATTAATATTGAAATGATTGACGTTGATTTTTAGCTTGTCACGAATCTTTTCTTATTAATCATCTCAGATAGATTCTTTTTCATCAGTAAACAAAGATGAATTCAAAAGCTTTTGAGATCGCTTGAAGAAATTGAACAGAATAGAAGAGAAAGAAGTGATCTCTTTAAAAGATTGCAGTTGATGTTGCAATTCAGTCACTTGATTTCAAAACATCTGATTTAATTAATTCAAGCATTCTTTGACTTTATTTATTTTCTTGAAACGAGTTTTTCATATTTATTCACTTGATATTTTGTCAAATAGCTCACAAGCTTTCATGTTTAAATCTCGTTGAGTTTGAAGATTGTTCAAATCTTCTAGAAAAACTTTGAAGTCTTGTTCAACTCAATGTTGTAACTGCTTTACATTTTTTATATCTCATGAAGTAAAAGCTTCATGAAATTCATTGAAAGTTTGAAAGTGAGACAAAAAGTATCAATGTTTTTATACAACATCAATTCTAAAATACTTTAATATGCAAAATGATAGCTCAGAATAGATGATTGAATCTGTAGTGTCAAAAGAATAAAAGCTTTAATTACTTTTAAAGAAATTATTCACAGATGATTGAATCATAGCGAAGAGTTGATGATTAAGCAAAGAACAATGCTTGATAGTATGTAGTAAGATTGTTTGTTAAAGTGTTTAGTTTTCAAAGAAAAGTATTGCTGATTTGAAAGAATTTTTTGTGATTCTTAAGCAATCAACAAAGATTCTTTATCATTGATTTTATTAATCAATTTAAACTGATGCTACTGACTGAGCGATAAATTCTCTAGCAATCATATAATCATATATTTTCGTTGATTTTATTAATTTCTTGATGTTGTTCTATCTTTTGATGTCATCAATCATCAGATACACAAATTTCTTTATACTCATTTCATTATCAGTCGAGTGAATTTGAATGAGTATAGAAATCAGTATCATGTGATTAATGAATTCTTAAAGTAATGTTGAGATTGTGTCTAGAAACTAATTAGAGTGCGTGCATGACTAGAATGTTTGATCTATAAAGATAGCTATAACTAAGACTTTAAAAATACAGAAGAAAGAAGATACAAAAGACAAGAAGAACATGCTTTATATAGTAGTTACTCAGATCAACGTTAGTCTCAAAGAAGACGTGTTAAAACATAAGAAAGATGTTGATTTGAAAAATGTTTGTGACATAAAAAATGTGTTTATCATAGAAATCTGTTAATCACTTGTAACATAAAGAAGTGTGTTTATATAGAAGACAATAAATGTTGATTACAAGATGTTAAAGAAGAAAAAAGATGCTGAGTCATATTTGAGTCAAATTTGAGTCAGATCTAAATCAGATCTCGACTAAATCATTGATTAGTTCTAATCATTATACAAAGAACTCACTAGTGTGCATTACAAATTGATTAAAGCTTCAGTCTTGTTCAATCTTGATATGCTCATAACATTTCTTGATATGCTCATAATACTTTTTCTCTTACTACATTGATTCATGATGATGTTTTAAATGTAAAATGCATATTTTCTTATGTTTGTAGTTGTTTATTAAAAAGTTAAATGAATGTTTTCAATGATTGATAACAAGAACTATCTGTACATGATGTTGATTACAAATTCATTGATGCTGTTTGCAGTATTCAGTGAAGTTTAATGTTTTTTACTCTTTACTCTCAAGATCGCTGTCATTGCAAAGTCATCATCATACGACGCAATCAGAACAACATCAACGTGACAACATTTCAATCGTTCAAATCATTATTTCTAGTGTCAGAATCATGTTTAAATGATACAATTAATGAAGATCAGAATTGATAATGCTTGATCTTTAAAGATAGCTATAACTGAATATTAAGAATACAGAAGAAGATTGATACAAGAGCTTCTATTTATGTAATGTTCAGAGACTGTGCTAGACTTGAAAGAAATGTGTTTGTGACATGAAAAGAAAATGATGTAAATGAACAAGATGTTGATGAAAGAAAAAAGTGTTGAGAAAGAAAAAGAATGTTAAGTCATATTTGAGTCAAATCTGAGTCAGATCTAGATCAGATCTTGACTAGATCATTGACTAGCTTTAATCATTACGCAGAGTACTCGCTAGCGTGCATTGTAAATTGATTAGAGCTTCAGTCTTGTTTAGTCTTATCGATCTTGATACACTCGTAACATTATTTTTCTTTTCGAAAATTCATGTTCACATGAATGTAGTTTCTTTGCTTGCTTTTGTTGATAATTATTTCGATATTTAGCGCGATTTGCTTGAATATAGCTTATGAAATTCATTTAAAACTTTCTCTGAGTCATTGAATTTTTCTTTATCAACATAGTATCATTCGTCGTTTCTATCTAGATTTTTTCATTTGACTTTATACTGTATTCGACCTTGATAGCGTCTGAAGTTCAATATATCATTTATTTCTCAATGTTCATCATCTTTGATAGTGATTAATCTGAGTGATTCTGAATGTTGTTCTGATAGAAAGTCTTCTGAATATGATCATAGTAACTTCGAGCTGAACATTGAGTGCATATGCTTCATGCTTGTAGATAGATGAAAATGATAGAAAGTCTCGACTTTAACAATGATTAAGTAGAAATCTAGCTGTTTATCTTTCAAATTCTTGCATGATCTTGTGATTTTGACGTTTCTGAAAGATAGTCAGATCTGATCATCTATTTTGTAAATGACATTTCATTTATGTTTGTTGATCTGAGCTTTGATGATCAGCTTAGTCTTTTTCAATTGTTGATGATTGAAGTTCAGTAACTCTTTCATTTGAATGACAATATCGTCTGCTTTTCTAGCTTCAATTTATTCATGAGTGATTTTGTAGTCAATTGTATCTGAATCAAAACTTATTCAAGAGTGAAATTCTTTATTGAAGTAGAAAGAAATCATTGAGATGATTGAGAATGTATTGACATTGTCACTGAACTCAATCATAGATATTCATTTAACTCAATCATTCTGCATGTAATTACAGTAAATTCTGAGTTCGCGTTTAACGTCTTGATTGACTCACTCTGTTTGATCATTAATCTCAGAATGATAAGCAGTGAATAGACTAGTGATAATTCATAGTCGCTTATAAAGACTTTTTCACATGATGAATACAAATTGAAAGTCTCTATTTGAAATAATAGAACTGAGTAGATCGTGCAGTCGATAAACGTTTCATAGCATAATTCAGACTGTTTCTTCGACTGAAATGTCATTATCTTCTCAATGACAGAGAACATAGTGACGTTCTTTAAAAAGATGACATATGATTGTGCAAATGACGTTATAGTTCTTCGACAAAGATAGCTCAGTTATGAAGTTCATAACTATATCTTTTCATCATTCTAGTGAAATAGATAGAGATTGATGAAGTTTTTTTTATTTTTTTATTTCTTCATTAAGTGCATGCAGTCTATGACTATGACACTGTCTAGATGCTGTATATATGCTAAGTTACATGTAATCTGGTCAAAGTCGCTGCTTTATATCTTCTCGTTGATCAATCACATCAATAGTTTGCACATACAAGCACTCTTTCTCAACTTTCGTCATCATACTTTCGTTTTTCTTTGTTTCTTCGCACTCTTCACGTTTTACTCTTTCGTTTCTAATGATCATTTTCTCGTTGCAATTCAAGTATTTTTCAAATACTCTAGTGTTGCAATTCTTTCAATTTTGATGATGAACAGTGTCAATATAGTGTCTGTGTTTTTGAGCTGAGCTTTTTTCTTAAGCTTTATCTGCTCTGCTCTATAATGTTTGCAGTTCAGCAGTAAATGCTTCGACGTTTGTCTTGCATTGCATATTTCATAGCATTTGTTTGAATTATTCTCTGATAATCGATGCAAATAGCTCTTGAAATAATCATGTCTCATTTTCAGCTGAATAAAGATTGAAAACGTTAGTTTATCAATTTTTCTCATCTCTTTTAATAATTTATGACTTAAATTCACATTCAATATCTGCTTTTAATACTGATTTTTCTTCTTGATGCTGCTTTTTCAAACATTTAATCATTGTAATTTCATCTCTTTGCAAATTTGCTTTTTGACGAAGCTTATGATGATTGCTTTCGTGTTGTCGATAACTGATAATTTCTATCGAAAATATGTTGTATACGTTGCATGCAATATACATAGAGCACGATCTCTATGCTGATTTTTCCCTTAGACTTGAGAAATTACTCAGAGAGTTTTCTTATGACAGATTCACAGTTCAAGACGAATGAAATCTTTCACTGCTCAGATTTCGACAGTTTACTTCTTAAGCATGAGTCGCAGACATTTCATCTGCAATATGCATATGTATTGCAGTTGATTTCTTCTTTAATCACATCAACATGCGCTACTGTTCTCTCAAGCTATACAGACGATGTCTTCAACTAGAAATTGATTCTATCATCAAGACATTTGAGAGTCAGAGTTCAGTAAAGAAATGAGATTCTCAAGATCAACAGTTGTCATCATTGTATATTATGTTTTGCAGACGTTCGCTTCGCTTGTAAAGCATGCAACTCATCTGTTTCATATTATCTGTAAAGATTTTTCTCATGCAGATTGATCATGTCTTGCAAAGATGTTCATATGCTACACTTTTAATCAGACAGCGTAGTTCAATCATTCTTTACTAACTCGCTTGTGTTTCTCTTCTCTTAACAAAGTCTTCTCATCAGCGTATCATTTACATATAAAATGTTTGTGTTTAAACGTCTGTTAAACGATATTAATGAAACTCTCAAGTTTGCTTATGTTGAACTTAATGAGACTCGTAAGTTGCTCATGTTGTAGTAACAGACACGCAGTCTTAACAAGATTTATATGTAGCTAGCATGTAAATCTAAAGAATATTCATGATTCAAGTTCTTTCTGCTAATCATTCTCAACAGATTAAATGCAAGAATGTTCTGTCTCAGTTCTTGTCATTGCAACGACAAGATGCTGAATGAAATGATTTTCATAAGCGATTTTTCTCGTAGTTCTGCGTTTTATTTGACTTTCTCATTTGCGTAAAGACTGCTTTTGTAGCATACACATTGAGATTATCAAAGTCTGCGCGATCGCGAAAACTCTGCACACAATCAATGCACAGCGTTTCATCATTACACAGTATCTCGATGTTGTTCAAACTTTTGATAATCTCTAGACTCTACTGTAGTTAAACAGTAGATTCGTAGTCAGCATCATATACAGATGAGTTTCATCGCTGATCAAATTGATGAAGTTCATTGATTGCATTTCTAAAAGCTTTGCTTCGTTGATAAATATGACAGTTTCAAATGTACTGTCTGATAGTAATTCAATGATCTGATCAATAGTAAAAGCGCTAAACTAGATCAATAGTTCATTTATTGTCAAGATGAAAGATGAAAGATTGATCATACACTTTTTGTAGTATTTTTGTGTGCATGTTCTTGAAAATTCAAAGTAATCTTTTTCTAAATAGAACGTCATCAATAATTTCGCAGTTCTTCATCTTAATGCTATGAAGCTTGAGCTTGTTGTTGTTTTTAACTTGTTTATATTCGCTACAGTATTACGAATGTGTCAGAGTTGATTAAAACTAGTCAATGATCTAGTTGAGATTTGATCTAGATCTGACTCAGACTTGACTCAGATATGACTCAGCATCTTTTCTCTTTTCTAGCATCTTCTAATCAACTTCTATTGCTTTCTAAACAAACACACTTCTTTGTGTTATGAGTAGTCAACAGATTTCTATGACAAACACATTTCTTTGTGTCACAAACATCTTTCAAATCAACATCTTTCTTATGTTTTAACACGTCTTCTTTGAGACTAGCGTCAATCTGAATAACTACTATATAGAGTGTATTCTTCTTGTCTTTTGTATCTTCTTTCTTCTGTATTTTTAAAGTCTTAGTTATAGCTATCTTTATAGATCAAACATTCTAGTCATGCACGCACTCTAATTAGTTTCTAGACACAATCTCAACATTACTTTAAGAATTCATTAATCACATGATACTGATTTCTATATTCATTCAAATTCACTCGATTGACAACGAAACAAGTATAAAGAAATTTGTATATCTGATGATCAACGACATCGAAAGACAGAACAACATCAAGAAATCAATAGAATCAACGAGAACATATGATCATGTGATTGCTAAAAAATCTATCGCTCAGTCAGTAGCATCTGTTCAAATCAATTAATAGAATCAATGATAAAGAATCTTCATTGATTGCTTGAAAATCACAAAAAAACTCTTTCAAATCAGCAACACTCTTCTTTGAAGACTAAACACTTTAACAAACAATCTCACTATTTATTATTAAGCATCATCATTCGCTCAATCATCAAAATCTTCATTATGATTCAATCATTTGTGAATATTCAATTCGATTTCTTTAAAAGTAATTAAAGCTTCGATTCAGTCATCTATCTTGAATTATCTTCTCGTCTATCAAAATTTCTTAGAACTGACTTCGTATGAAAACATCATCAATTCATGTCTCACTCTCAGACACTTGATGAATCTCTGAAAGTCTCTACTCTCTGAGATATCAAAAATGTAAAGCAGCTACAACACTGAGTCAAACAAGACTCAGAAGTTTTTTTAGAAGATTTAAACAATCTTTGAACTCAACGATGTTACGATTCTAGTCTTCGTCTATTCTTCGTTTAGTCTTCATCTGATTTCATTCTAATCGAGTCTAGCGAAAACCTGATTTATAGATGATGTCATGAAAACTCTGCATCATATGTGTAAGACGTTAACTCAATCGAGTCTAGCACAAAGCTGAGAAACACACATATAAATTGAGTTCTTTTCTGTAGATACTTTTCTTTCTTAGCATTTATCTATTAGTTAAATGACATCTCTATGACTCGCTCTAGATCAATCTCTAACAGTAGATAAATGCTAATCAACTACTCTGCTATCGACGTGTAAACGATACGAAATAACCTACTTCGTTTATTCAGAAAATTCGCAAGAGATTCTTTGAATTACTTTCATCAAAACACATCTGCAAATTTACTTAAATTTATCAAATCAATCACTCAATCTTACTACAATTAAATCTACTTTTATCTTTCTTACAATGACACGCGACTCTGAATCAGTTGAGTCATGAACAGCTTATTTGCTTAGAAGCACTGCTAGTAGACGAGTTTTTCTTATTTCTTTCGATGCTTCAGCAAAATCTCAGAATGTTGCTATCTCATGAAACATCAACATGAGTCAACAACTTCGTCAATGAGCTATCAATCAGTCAGACGAGATCATCAAGATGCTGATCGAGCTAAGAGATCAACGAGACATGACTTTGAAACTCAACAAACAATGAATCAATGTTCAAGTCAATCACATCAAGAGACTTGATGAGCTAGAGATCAATCAAATGACAATAAACACTCAAGAAGAGACTATCATCAATTTATGAAAGAAAGTCTTGAGTTTAAAAAAGAAACAGCATTCAGCGAATCAGTCTCAATCTCGTCAGTCTACGAAATCTCTATCTCGTCAATCTATCGAGAATCATATTCAATGTGAGTCGTTCACTCTATTCAATAATGATCATCATAAGTTCTTCAAGTTTTCAAACTCATTTATATTCACTGATGAAGACGAATCAACATGAGACAGCTGAAGAATCAAGATAGACGACAAGCTTCAGACTAATGTCAATCACTTCGATAATGAGAATATCTGTATTGTCTATGTGATATCTAGATTAGAAGATGATGCTGCTGAGCACATCTTCGCTTAATATTGACATGATGCTTCGCATTCATACATCTTGATTGACGAACTATTTGAGCATTTGAAAGAAATATACGATGAACTGAATAGAAATCAAAAGTGTCGTTGCAAGTACAATACTCTGAGATAAACAGACAAGTCTTTCAATGTTTTCTACTTCAACTTTATGAAGCTATTCAGCTATCTCGATTATGATGATTGCACTCTGATGAATGATCTTCAGAATAAAATCAATAATCGCTTGCAGAACGTTCTATCAGTCTGTTCAGAGAATTTTACTTCGCTCACTCGCTTGAGAATCTTTCTTCAAGATGTGAATAATAAACAGCGAGTCAACTATAAGCTACGCAGTCAGCTTCGCACTGTCATCATCAAAGTCACTGTCATATCTGATAAATGCGCTGCTACTTCATTGTCAGCAGTGACAACTTTGATAATTGAATATGTCAAGTCGACTATCTTTTCTACCTCTGAGTCAGTCAGATCATCTATCATCTGCTATATCTGCAAGATCTCAGATCACTTATTCAAGAACTGTTCTCAGAACAAGATTAATATCTCGACATTTTGTGCATTCATCTTGACATCTCGTACATTCATTTCTCGCCTACATGAAATCATTATTTCGAAGAATAAAGAGAAGAAGAAAATATTTTCTTCTTCAAAGAATAACGAGGCAAAAAACTAGAGACTTTCATCAAAGATGCAGTGAAAGATGTATTAATTTCTTCAACAATGAGCATGTCAAATGACTCTTTTACTTCTGAATCTTTGACTACTAAATGTGTACTTTCTAGTAATGAAATTAATTACTTATTGAAGTCATTGATTGACATCAAAGCTGCTGATTATTCATTCATTGATGAAGTAATCGCGCAGATTGTTTGTGACTAGTTGCAAATCGAGTTTCTGACTTTGATCAAAGCGAAGTCAATTCGAGAATTTGATGATCATTATGTTAAGAAACTCATTATTCATGCCATTTATTCAAATCTGACTGTTCAAGATCATACAATTGACATGACTTTTATGTTGATCACTCGATTAGATCAATATCAAATGATTTTTGAAAAAACATGAATGAACAAAATCAATCTAGTAATAAATATGCAAATCGATTTTCTTTGATTTTCGAATTTCACTTCTAGTCAGAAACTGATTGTTCTATTCTCAAGTCATAAAACAATCACGAAACAGAAGAGCTTGACTTCTACTCATATACTGAGAAGATCGTTCACTTTCACTATTTTTCAACTCAGTCAGAAATCACTTTCTTTCGATCAGTCAAAAGAGAAGTTCGTTAAATTGATTAAACAGTCAAAATCGTTCAAAGCAGTTTCGTCTAGCGTCAATTCTAAATTGACGTTCAGTCTGAAATCAGCTTTCAGTTCAATCAACATATTCATGATAGAGACAGTTGCATATAGAATGTTAGTCAAACAATCAGACATCAAGATCTTTGCTGTTATTGTCTTGAAAATCGATTGACTCATAACTACAGTTGAAAACAAGTCTGAAGAAGTGAATCTACATAAGCTTTCACACATCAAGATTCTTGAGCAAGTCAAGATCAAGCTTCTCTCTGAATATCACGACTATCTAGACGTGTTCAATCGAACAATGATCGATCAGCTATCATCTCATCGTTTCTATGATCACAAGATTGAGTTGATCAACGAGAAAATGCTTTCTCGAAGCAGACTGTATCAGATGTTTGATCACAAGCTTCAGAAGATAAAGAAGTATCTAATTAAACATCTGAACAAAGAGTTCATTTTCTCTAGCTTCGCTTCATACGTTTCGCTCATCTTGTTCATTGAAAAGAAAGACAATAGTCTGCGTTTCTGCGTTGATTATAGAAAGCTCAATGCTTTGATCAAACGAGATCGCTATTTTTTGTCATTGATTGACGAGATTCTCGCTTGAATACAAGAAAGCAAATATCTGATTCGATTGAACATCATTGTTGTGTTCAATAAACTGCGAATGCATTCAGATAGCGAAGATTTGACTATCTTTATCACTTTCTTTGATTCATACAAATATCATGTAATGCTCTTTGAATTAATCAACGAATCAACGTTCTAACAACACTATATGAACGACGTGCTGTTTGAATATCTTCATCAGTTTTGTCAGATCTATCTAGATAACATTATCATCTACAGCAAGATCTTGAAGAAACACAAGCAACATGTACAATTGATCTTGAATAGACTATGAGAAGCTGATCTACAGATGAACATAAACAAATGTGAGTTTCATGTTCAAGAAATCATCTTTCTAGAACTATTGATATTCATTGAAGAACTGAAGATGAATTCACGAAAGATACAAGCAGTAGTGAAATGATCTATTCTCAATAATCTCACTCAGATTCAGTCATTCATTGACTTCTGCAACTTCTATCGACGCTTTATCAAGAACTTTTCGAAGATTGTTCATTCAATGATTCAACTCATTCAAAAGAAGATCATATTTGAATGAAATGAGACTTGTCAGACTGCATTCAATCACATGAAGAGATGTATGACTGAGTCTTCTATGCTTCGTCACTTTGATCAGACTCATAAGACTATTCTGAAAACTGACTCATTCAACTACGTAAACGACGAAGTTCTCTCTCAATATGATGACGAAGAAGTACTACATTTGATTGCTTTTTATAGCAAGAACATGTCTTCTGCTGAGTGCAACTACAAGATATATGATAAGAAACTGCTGATCATAATTTGAGCTTTTGAACACTGATGACTTGAACTGAAGCTGATCAACATTTCTATTAAGATGTTCATCAATCATCAAGCACTCATCTCATTGATGAAAGACAAAGAGCTAAGCAGATGTTAAATGCGCTGAGTTCAGAAGCTAGCTGATTTCAACTTTAAGATAATGTATTGATCTGACAAACAGAACATTAAGATCAATGCATTAACTCGTCAAGCTGACTTCATGCTCAGAGATTTCAATGATGAACGCGTTTGCTATTAATGAATCACTATTCTGACGTTGAATTGAATGAAGATTGCTGATCTAGAGAAGAATGACAGCAAGTCAATCTATAAACAAGTTCTTGACGTGAATGAAATCGACGAAGATTGTATTCTACTTCGTGAAGCAAAGATCAGAGATGAAGCACAATGCAAAGACATCAAGCTGAAGAATTGTTGAGTTCAGAATGAAATCTTATACAAAGACAGTCAGCTATGAGTCTCGTTCAATGAACTTCTGCAAATGAATCTGATTCGTAAGATGCATGATCAATTCTCAATAAATCATCTTGATATTCTTAGAACGATGAAGATCATCAAATGAAACTACTATTGATCATTCATGTGAAAGACAGTAGATCAATATATTCGAAACTGCTATGTTTGTCAATGATTAAAGATATCTAGAAATAAATCAAATGACTTGCTTCAATCTTTATTGATATCTAAACAGCGATGACAGAACATAGTCATGAACTTCATTATTGATTTATCTGATTTGTACGACTACAACGTTATTCTGACTGTCATCTGCAGATTGTTGAAAGAAAGACATTATATTTCTTGCATCATTGATGATGAAGATATCACAGTCGAAAAGACAGCTGAAATGTTGCTTCAATGAATATATCAAACTCACGATCTATCAAGCTTCATTGTATTCAATTAAGATTCTCAGTTCATCTTCATTCTTTGAAAGTTTCTTTGCAAACGACTGAGCATTTCTCTTTGATTGTTCATTGTCTATCATTTTCAGATCAATGATCAAAGCGAATGAGTCAATCAAAATATTGAGCGATATCTTTGTTTCTTCTGTTCATACATGCAGAACGACTGATTCAAGTGACTACTCATGATCAAGTTTGTTGACAATAATGTCTTGTCTTCAATCATCTTCTTGATTTTCTTCTTCATGAACAAGAGCTTTCACTCTCGTATGAGCTTCGACCCTGACATTATCGAGTATGAAAGCATTCGCGAACGTCTGCAGATTGCTCGAATCGAAGATATATTTGATCACATGAATAAGACACTGATCTTCGCTCGCGAAGCTCTGATCAAAACACGAGAACAAATGATGAATCAAGCTAACAAGCATAGAAAGAAGATCAATTACAAGATTGAATCAAAGATGTTTCTGAATGAAAGAAACATCATTACAGCGAGATCTTTCAAGAAGCTAGATGACAAAATGCTCAATTCTTTCATCAATCTAGATCTTGTTGACTCTTCAT
>JAABUT010002460.1_pt1 | contig 17851 bp, 25 predicted proteins | sample 5559281 | NCBI WGS metagenome assembly JAABUT01 (sample SAMN10711880, study PRJNA513359) | rock metagenome | isolation source: Antarctica rocks | place: Antarctica: Victoria Land, Ricker Hills nord | collected 2016-01-04 | reverse complement strand
AGCGATGGCAATACATCGACTACTGCATATACAACGAAAGATGTCGAAAGCACCTCCCATAATAGGTTTCGAGAAGTGTCATTCTCATAAGCGATACTACACCTGCAGGGCATATGCGCAAGGGCCTTCAAAAGGCCGCGTTAAGGATGACCCATTGCAGCAACCCGATCGCCCGCGTAGACCGGCGACCGGTGCAGGGGCATGCCGACGCGACCCCGCTCCCCTACCTCGAGGTCAAAGCGCGGCTTGCCACGATCGATCGCGCGACGCTCGTCGGCACGCGCGATTACGCCCTGCTCGTCGTCGGCCTCCAGACAGGGCGGCGGCTCAGCAAATTGGCAGGGATGCGTGATATGTCGGCGAGACGTACTATTAAAGGAAGGGGTGTCGCCCGACGCGGCGGTCTGGGTCAGCTTCGCGTGCAACCGGAGTATAGGACAGGTTCTCGGCATCCCATCCATCGCCGACACCTGCCTGAAACGATTGGGCACTAGCAGAGTACACGCGCTCCGGCACACCTTCGCCCGCGCGATGGAGGACGTCGGTGCCAAGGCCTCCGAGATCCAGGCCCGGTTGGGGCACGATAGTCTGGCGACCACTGGACGCTACCTCGCCGCCCTCCACCGCGCCGACAACCCCCACACCGAGCGGCTGGCGGTTGGTTGTGCTCTTCGGGCTCGAGGGATGAGAAGGGAGCGTTATCGGATACTCGTGCGCGGTGTGCGCATGTCGCCAAGCCGGGCCTCGTGCTGATCGTCGTTCACTCGCCGTGGTGTGGCGAATCGCCCAGGAACTGTTCCGCGTACTGGCGTGCCTGCGCGATCACCCGCTCGACGCGCTCCGGCGCGCGGGCGATGGAGCCGTCCACGAGCGTCACCGTCGGCCAGTGATGGCGGGCGAGCGCGCTCAGCCGGAACGGCTCCGTGCCGCGCTCGTGGACGCCGGTGCTGCCGCGACTCGGGTCGCCGGCGGAAAGGAATGGAAAAATATGTCGCATAAGGTTTCTTAACCGACAATTAAATAAGGGGGCGGGCCCCCTACCCCTCGGACGACGAATCTCGCCATCGAGATCCGCACCCGTGCTTGCGATATTCATTCCTGCCCCCGTGATGTCGTATCAGGGCAGGAAACTTTGCGGTGATCGCCCGTGTACTGGTGAGATGAGTTCCATTCAAAACGGAACCATCCCATTAGACGTACTCGGTGTCTTTCAGGGATATGTAACTACGATCGCGTTACTCAGCGGATCCCTCGAACAGAGCACCCATGGCAACACCGAGCGCTGTGGCGATCTTGGCAAGATTCTTCACCGATGGGTTTCGCTCGCCCCGCTCGATCCCCGCGTAGTACGTGCGGTCCATCCCCGCTTTGTCCGCCAGTTTCTCCTGTGACAGGCCGGTTTGCAGGCGCAACTGCCGGATCCGCTTGCCGAGGGTGATGGTGATATCGTCCATGCCGCAACGGTGACGACTTGCGGACGGATCGTCCACGGTTTATAAGAACACGGCTTATAAGTATCATAGCAAAAAGGCAGGATCACCGATGCGGGGCTACGAGACACATGATACATCTGATGAAGTCCGCGATGAAGCGGCGAGATCCGAAGACTTCGTCGGTGAAGGTTGGATGCTATTCGTGATCGGGATCGCGCTGCTCCTTATCCTCCGGACGATCTAGCGACGCAACGTGCGCCCTCAGTCGGCGGTCCAGTGAAGATCGTGCGGGGCACGGTCGTGCGACTCCAAGTAGCGCACCTCGACCGCGAGAACCCCCGTCAATACGACCGTCAAGCCATCCGACGCGCCCCACTGCGGCAGAGGACTGGCGTGTTCCGCTTGATCCTCATCATTACCGAGGAGGGCCGCGAGGAGGGCGCGCGCCGCGTCCATCGCCTCGACGCTGTTCTCCGCAGCGAACTCGCATGCCGCCCGCGCTACCGGCAGGTCGTCCGTCCCCGTAGCCCATTCCCCGGTGATCGTCAGCCGATACATCGCCATCGAATACCTCCGCTCCTACTAATATTCCTCCGGAAGCAACATCGTCGTGTACGAGTCCTGGCCGTACCCGATGTGCGAGATCACCCACACCGGCCCGCCCGGCACGTCGGCGAAGACACTCAGGAGCATCCCCTCACCGTCGCGCAGATATCGCTCATTGACCCGCGCGTTGTCGGCATCCCCGCCCCACTCCCCTGCGAAGTGCCGGGCGAGTAACGTAGATGGCGCGATGCCTGCTGCGGCAAGAGTTTCGAGGGACGCGGGCGTCGCGGTAAGCGTCGGGGTGGTAAAGCGGGCGATGATCGTGACCATGGCATCTTTCCTCCGCAAGAATCTCTTCGAGTAATATCTCTATTATACCGTATTTGCAGTACAATGTCATCATCAGCATTGGCTCATCACTCATTCATCCCGCCCGAGTCGCGGGAAGAACGGCGCGGCAGACTAGATCGTTCATAAATATGAACGATCATGGCATGATATTTGCATATATAAATAGCGAGTGATGAATGCCGGGACGAAGAAGCGGACGGTGCATGCGTCAGGCCCGGTGGGTGCAGGTACGGATGGTTTTCATGAGATGGAGGAAGCGAAGCATGAAAACGCTGACACGAAGAACGTTCCTCAAGGCGACCGCAGGCCTCGTCGCCTTCATACCGGTGGCGCGCGAACTTGCGAAAGCGCCGCCAGTTGGCGCAGACTGCGGTTGTGGCTATCCGCCGCCCGTCATCGGCCCGCCACCGCCGGGTTATCAGCTCTGCGACGCAGTTCGGGTCGTGATCGCCGAAGAGATGTGTTTGCAGAATGAAGATGGCTCGTGGACGATCTATCGCGATCAGAAACTGCTCGATGCATTCTACGACGTGGACTGCTCTGAGTGGTACCTCTTCAACACCGGCGTCCCGTGCCCGGCCGGATATTAACGGAGGAAAGACATGGAGGACATCAAAGTTACCCCCTTCCGCGACGGTGACCCTGACTACCAGATTGTCGGCACGGACGGGAAGACCTATCCCGGCGGCGACACCATCGCCGAATGGAAGAAGCGCTTGGGCGGCGACGAAGGACAGGTCGCTCATCCCCTCACGAAGCGGAAACTGCATCTGTCACTCAAGCCCTACGCGCGTCTCGATCCCGACAAGACGCGCTTGCAGATTGCTTTCCGGAATGATGCGCCGCATCCTGCGCCCGGGAGTTCGGGGGCGCAACGCGCGACGCCCGGCCCCTCTCATATCGCACGCGAAGGGAAACGCGTGTCGGAATTCCTGAAGAAGAAGTAGCGGCGGCTTCGGATGACACTCCTCCGATTCATACTGACGCTCTATTTCGCGACGATGCTCGGCGTCGCCGGGATCGCCAAGGCGGAGCAGCCCGCCCTGTTCGCGGCTATTCTACGACAGCAGCGGCTGCTCCCCGCGTGGGGAGTCAGCGCGGTCAGCCGCCTGTTCCCGTGGTGTGAGATCGTTCTCGCCACAGCGCTTGTCGCTGGTATCACGCCCCGGTTCATCGCGGCGTTCCTCTTCACCCTGTTCGCGGCATTGACCGTCGTGCAGACATACCTACTGGTCGCACAGCGTGCGGCCACCTGCGGGTGTTACGGTGCATGGTCCACCCGCAACGTTGCGGGTGCGAGCACGACGGCAACCGCCCTGCTGACAGGCCTCGCCGGTCTCCATCTGGGACTTGTATTCCACGGAGCGGCGATCGCCGCTACGTGGCGCGTACTCGCTGGCGTGACGTTCCTCGGCTTTGAGGGATGGATCGGGTGGCGCACCTGGCAACGGCATCGTCAGCCGCGCTGCGCTCCCCGAACTGTTCGCGCAATCAACGAACATTGACCACGCGGCGCACGGTGAATCCCACGAGATCGGAATCGGTGGTTGTCTTCGTCAGCACTGCTGCCTCCGCCTCGGCTATGGCTACGGTGTCATACCCGTCGTCGTGAAGCCACTCATATTCCCTCCCCTGCTCATCGCGCGCCACGCCGAAAACCGCATAGTCGGTTGCGGTCATCGCGGCGATCCACGCGCGAATCCGCAGGCCTTCGATCACGCCTCCCTCATTTGGCAGCGAGGCGACGAAAGCGAACTTGAAATCCTGATGGAGCATCCATGTTATCCTGCTCACGACGTTCTTATCCCAGCACCGGACGCCTTCCCAGCCATCCGTACCGGCGGGGAGGAAGAGATTGAGGATGTTGAGCGCAAAGTCCGCAGGCCCCGATCCCGCGTAGCCCCATTCCATCCCAGTCGGGCTATGATGGCGCACCCGTTGCGCGATGTTGAAGTACGTAACGCCGTCGCTCCGCTCGCAGCGGATGTCCATCGTCTCCGTATCCCACGGTAGGCTCGCGATGTCCGTAGGGAATTCTTCGCTGTGCATTTCGTCTCCTCGTTCCATGTTCGCCTACCGCCGCCCCACGGCGCCGGGGACGGCGGCCCTCTTCGTCAGCGGCGTTCACTACACGGCCACGGAATGCTGGCCCGTTTCTGCAATCGCCACGATGAGCTGATGGGCGACCTGCTGGATCGCCGCGAGGTTGCGACGGAATACTGCCATCTCCCGCGCCCAGTGTGCCACGTATCCGAAACTGTAACCGCCTGTGTCCATGCCGAAGTGTGCCAGCACGACGTATGCGCTCGATTCCGCCACTGTCTCCGCATCCTCCCAGCGCACCCCGCCGCAATGGTCGGCGGCGAAGTGTGCTGCCTCATGCACGAGCGTCTTCAATTCCCGTATCCCGGTCAGATAATGGTGGATGGCGATCTCGGGGGTGCGGGATAGGTAATACCCGTTTGCCCGCCCGGTATTCTTCCACAGGAGCGTCACGCCTTCCCGCCGTAGCCAAGCGATCAGTTCCTCCCGGACGGTCGCCGCCATCGTCACGTCGCCAGTGAGTGCGCCATGGATCGGCGGAGCGGCGACCGGTTCCCCCACCGTCTGGTCAATGTCAAAGACCGTCCGCACTCCCCATCCCGCGATGCTCTCCACCCGCTGCCCTTCCTCCTCCTGCGCGACCCGCGTACGGTAGGGAACGACGATGCGGATACCGCGCTCCCCCTTCTTCACCTGCCGCCCCAGCGCTCGCCACGTCCGATACCCGGCGACGTGGGTGGCGTCGCGGCGCTGGACATGGATGAGCACGACATTATTCGGCGAGTACTGATGGAAGTGCGCGAGCATGCGGAGGTATCCGGCGAAGTCCTCGCTGTCGAGGATCGCCGCAATGCCCTGTTCGAGCGTAGCGAGTACCGCCCGCAGTTGCTCGTCATGCCCCTCAGTGCGCGCGTGCGGCAACGATGCCATACGGCGGGGTGCCGGTGTCGGGTTCGATAATCCAATCGTCGTCATCTTCTTGCTCCTCGATACAATCGGTCCAATCACGCATATCACGGAACTCAGCGAGGCTTACTTCCGGGAGGCGCAAACGGTCGCGTGTCTCACACTCGAAGCGGTACTCATCCCAAAGATCATCGGGTAAGCGTTTCGCGGAAGGGGTCAGCGTGTGTCTCAGCGTTGCCGTCCATCCACCCCGGTGCGCCGCGAACGCAGAAACAGGCATTTGTTTCTTTTTTGGATGCTGCCGCGCCGTCCAGCGCGAACACCGTCTGCGTATAGGGCATGGCAACGCCTCCCGTTCGCTTCCGTCGTGGTCAAAGGGGGTGGTCGGGGGACGGCTCTGCACCATTCCCCTGCGGGCATTACGCCGCCGCGACTTCGCCGGGGAAGGTGACGGGGTGCACGCACCGCATCCGGTCGAGGCGGAATGTCTGCGTCCGCTGGCGGAAGGTGCAGTATGCCTTGCACGCGACGTACTGCTCCTCAGTGAGCATCACGGCACTGGGGTAGAGGGTGCGGGCGGTCTGCTCGTGCTTCGCGTCCTCGTAGAGCACCGTCACCGCCCCGCTCTCCATCAACGCCGTCACGAACGCTTGGATGGTGTCGCGGGTCGCGAGCACGCCGTCGCCGTCCTGATGGTTGTGCCATGAGTAGGTGACACTATAGAAAGCGCGGACGGCATAGTCGGCGGTCTGGGGGTCGGTCTGAGGGGTGATGGTGCGGGGTATCTGGACGGTTGTCGGGACGGTGAAGGTGACGTACGCTGTGCTCGCCATGGGGGTCACTCCCTCTGGTCGGCCCCGGCGGTGTTGGTAGCACCGGCTGGGGCACTTCGTCTGTCAGCGGCGACTCCGGCTGACCTACTTATTTTACCGTATATACGGTATTTTGTCAATGCCATTGTCCCGTGGATGCGGGATGATTAGAATGCCCGCATGGAGGATGAGGGGAAGGACATGCTGACCGTTACGCAGGCTGCAGAGAAGTTAGGGCTGCACCGCGATACGCTCCTGCGCCAGATTACGCGCGGCAGTCTCCACGCTAAGCGACTCGGCTCGATCTGGGTGATCTCCGCCGCCGAGGTGGAACGCTACCGGCACACCCATCAGGGAAAAACGGGCGTTGCATCTCCTGACCACCCACTGCACGGGAAACGCGGCGGCGGGGGGCGGCGCAAGAAAGACGACCCCGCCTCGCGCTGACCGCACCGAACCTCAGTGGTCGCCGCGCAGGACACCCGCATGGCAGAGGTATCGCCGCAATCCCTCCAAGCCACCCATAACCATCTGCCAGAAGGCACGATCCATCGGCACCGGCGTCCAATCGTCCTCGGCTTCGAGGAAATAGATGGGTGTCTTGCCCGTCACCCGTTCCCGCTTCCAGTGCTGGATCATCTCCGCGCGGGTGCGATAGTAGGCGTGGCGCAAGTCGTCGTTTTCACACCATTCGAGCTCGTGATCGCTCATCGTCCGGTCGCGCTCGTCCATTGTGCGCTCCTTTCTGTTCGCTGCATTTCCCGGCGTCCCCCGCCGCTACGGTTTCGGGTGCAGGGCGGTCAAGGCCGCAGAGCGACGCGCAGCGGAGCGTGCCTTGAGGGCCATGCGACCCTCGTTCTCGCGGCGGGGGTTGACGGCGGGAATGCCGACAGGGGGCGTGGATGAACCCATGCCGTTCACTGCGGAGTGCGCCGCAGGAGTTCCGCGTAGTCGCGGGCGGACAGCCAAGGGCGCAGCGCAGGAATCGCCGCCGCAGGCACCGCGAAATAAAGTCGCGTGTCCCCCGTCACCATGAGGGCGTGCCCGCCGTCGTACGGCCCCCCAGTGATCCGCGAGAGCGGCATGAGGGAGAGTCGCATCTCCCACTCGACCAGCTTGCCGAACCACTCAGTAAGGGTCACGGGTCGCCCATTGATGGCGATCTCGCCCCGCTCCCAGGCCTCCCCATCGAGCATCTGTACGGTCAGCACATTCGTGTCGGTCATGATCGTCCCCCTCATCGTCTGCTCCCTGTCGATACCGCAAGCGTCTCGCGCATCCGTGCGCGCGTATCTTCGCGCCCCTCCCGCAGGTCGCGGTCGGTGACGACATGCACCGTCCACCCCTCGCGTTCGTAGACCGCCGTCCGCCGCTCCTCCCGCTCGGGCATCCCCCGCTCAAGGAAAAAGGTTGCCTGATGCGCTCCGCCGTGAACCTCCACCGCCACTTTCCGCTCCGGCCAAGCGAAATCGGCGTAGACTCCCGGCGCCACTTTATGTTCCCGCTGGTAGTCTCGCCCTTCCTCCGCCCCCAATTCGGCGAGAAGTCCCCGCATCTCCCGCTCTGGGCGCGTCGGCTGCGCGCGGCGGTGATCGGCCAGGAGGTCGCTGGCGAAATCCCGCCCGTATCGCTCGGCCGTCGCCTGATAGCCGTGGCGACCCGCTTCCCGCAGGCTCTCTGTCGAACGGTGGCTCTGCGCGTATCGCTGATGGTCGGGATCCTTGAACCGGTCCACGCCCATCTCCCGCCATGCCGCCCGCTGCGCCTCCGTCGCCCGCAGGGGCTGCCGTGATGGGCCTGGCGCACGCGCGTCCCGTTCATCTCCCCAGTCTCCCGGCATCACGTACCCTCCACACACGAGATTTCTGGGCCTTCGGCGGCCGTTGTGACCGCCGGCAGCATCCCTCGCTCCCGCGCGAGCCAGACGAGGTCGCCCTCCATCCCGCCGAGTTTCGCGCGGATCGCTCCCTGCCGTTTGCGCACTGTCGAGGCGGCGACCACGAGGCGTATGGCAAGGGCGGCACTGCTCGCCCCCGGTGCGGCTGCCATCGCCGCGAGCAGTGCCATCTCGGCCTCGGTGAGTTCCTCCCGCCGCACGGGCGCATGCACGGGCATCGTCTTCGCACGGTGCGGTACGCACAGATCGTGCGAATTGGCATTGGCCGTCGGCATCGGCATCGTGTCGCGCTGGTGCGCGGGCGGTAGTGGGGGTACCGTCTGCGGCGGTGCATTGTCAGCACCCCCCGGTGCGACCACTCCCGTCGGCGGCATCGCATGTCCTTCCCCGTCCTCCGGCGGCGCTGGTTCGACCATCGGGACTAGCAACGCCACGGCACGGTGCAGGGCAATCAGGGGAACGGTCCGATTGGAATCGGGGAGCAACCGGCCGAGGGCGGGGTCATCGTAGTATCGCCGCTGCCGCGCCCGGATCGGATGCTGGTGTCCCGCGACTATAAACACCTCGTCGCGCATCGTCCGTAGTTCGTCTGGGGTGATCAGTGCTCGTTGGCTCTCCCCTATCCCCCGGTTCCCCCGATCTGCCCATGGCATCAGGAGGGGGCGCGAGGCACTCCGGTTCGCGCTGTAGACCGTCGTTGTCCCGGCGAGCTTGCTGAAATACTCCGCGTCGTCGTGCGTCACCCGCCCCAGGCACATCTTCGTGGTGGCATTGCTGAGGATCGTGTCCGCATCCTCCTCCCCATACGCCTTCGTCAGTTGCGCCAGGTCCTGCACAACAAGTAGGCAGCCGATGCCCGCCGAGCGCACCGTCGCCATCCGAGAGGCGAAGTCGGGGATGTGCCCGATGGTGCCGAACTCGTCGAGGTAGGCCAGCACCGGCACGGGGAGCGCGCCGCTCGGTACACCCTTGGCGATGCTCGTCAGGGTCGTGAAGAAGTGGAGGAAGAAACAGGCGGTCAACGGGGCGAGGGTGCGACTGTACTGTGGATCAAGGGCGAGGTAGAGGACGGTCGGCTGCCGCGCGAGTTGGGCAAAAGCGATTTCATTAGTGCCCGTCACCGCCCGCACTTCGGGCAGGTTGAGACAGGTGAAGCGAGGGGGCAGTTCGGTGAACACGCTCCCCAGCAACCGCTCATTCTTCGCCATGTTGGCGAGGAAGCCCCGCGCCAGCCGTCGCACTTCCGGCACGGGGCTTTCCGCCAACGCGGCACTGACATACTCGGCGGGCGTGCCGCACAGGAGTTCCACGAGCGCAACAAGCGGCGGGGTGATCTCCTCTGTGGCAATGAGATGCAAGGCCGCCGCGCCGATCAGCGTGCGGGCGGCATTCGACCAGAAGGCGTCCTTCGACTCGCCGGTGTTGCGGACCCATGTCTGCGCGAACAGGTCGGCGGTCGCGGCGTCGGTGACATAGGCGAGCGGGTTGTAGCCGCGCGAGAGCGTCGGGTCGAGGAAGTCGAGCGCCCAGACATTCTCCGCACCATACCGTGCGCCAATGGCGGGGGAGGATTTGCGCAGCAGCTCGCGTTTCGGGTCGGTGATGACGAGCGAGCGGGTACCCGGCTCGGCGAGGAGGTTGGGCAGGATGACGCCGCTCGTTTTGCCCGCCCCGGTCGGCGCGACGAGCAGCAGATGCTCGTATTGGTCGCGCTCGGGGATCGCGATCTGCCGCCGCCCGATGCGCCCGATGACGAGGTCGGCGTAACCGGGCCGGGGCCGGAGTGCCGCACGCTCTGCATCGCTCGCCCAGCGGGCGCTGCCATGACTCGTGCTCGGTCGCCCCTGTCGCCGCATCACGAGGAGCATCAGCAGGAACCAGAGACCTCGGCCGATCGTGCGGAGAAACACGGCGATCAGCCCGACGGCGAGGACCGCGAGTTCGATGCGGGTGATGAGCCGCACGCGGGCATAATCGGGCCGCATGTATTGTTCCCAGCGCGCCGCGACGGGTTGCCCGAACCACTCCCCCACGCCGGTTTGATGCGCGGCGACCGCCCCACCGGACGACGGTCCCGCCGTGCCGACAGGCGTCAGGGCAACGATCGCTTCGTCGAGCCGTAACGCTGGGTACGCGGCGGCGAGTTCGACGGCGCGCCGCCCGACGTGTACGCGGGCGGCGACGGTCGGCCCAACGATCACCGCACCAATTACCCCTGCGGTCAGCGCGATCGCGAGGAGACTCGGCAGGAGGATTCGTTTCCCGTTCATGGCGTCTCCTTCATCGGTCGTGATCGTCCCGGTCGCCCCGCGGCTCGTTGCGCGTCTGCGCGTCCGCCGCCGCTGCCCGTGTCAGCGTCGCCTCCCACTGCATCCGCTCGTGCCCCTCCTCCCGGCAATAGTCCCGCCCATCCTCCTTCAGCCGGGCATGGTCGGCGCGATCGAGCCGCACCTCGTGCATCCCTCCCCGCCCGTCCTTACCGCCCCCGCACAGGATGACATGGACATGCGGGTGGTCGGTGTTGTGGTGTTCCACCGCGATCCAATGGAGCGGCATCCTCTTCTCTTTCTCCAACGCGTTCATGACCTGCCGAGTGAACGCTCGCAGGTCGTCGGGTTGCTCATCTACCGCCGGGCTGAGCATCAGGCGATGGGCGAGATAACCGCGGGCCTGATGGGCATCGAGGAGTTGGTAGGCTTCCGCCCGGCTCACCGTGCCGTCCTTCGTGAAAAGTGACCGGGGCGGCTCCCCCTCCCCGCGCGGGCGTATCTGGTAGTAGCGCAGCCCGGCGCGCGCCGTGTCGCGGTTACGCGTGTAGGTGTGGCGGAGAATCACGATCTTCACTCGCGATCTCCCGGCGGACGCATTGGCCGACCAGGCGGGGGGTCGCCTGGTCGGTAGCGTGCTCCCGCCTGCAACCGCGCCTCCTCCGCGATCTGTGCGGCGCGGACGGGATCGGCGAGCAGATGCCCAAGCGCGACCTCGGCGATGCGGGCGGCACGATAGGCGTCCTTGCCGCTCCCGACGAGCAGGGCGGCGAGCCGGTTCGACTGCCGCTCCACGAGCACCCCCACGCCGTCCTGGATCTCGCGCCGGGTCGCCTCGCGCACGACGCGCACGATGGTCGGGGCGAGCAGGTCCTCCACGCCCTCGTCCAGTCCCCCGGCAAGCGCCCTACGGAGCAGGTGCTCGGCGGCGTCCGAGCGGGAGCGGAAGCATGCCCGATGCAGCCGCAGATACTCGCCAAGCGCATGCGCCGTCTCGGCGGTGAGGTAGAGGACTGTCCGCTGCTTCTCCACAATGTCACCTCGCTTCGGGGGGAGCGTGCCCGTGTGCTGCCGCATCGGGACACGGAAATCCGCCGTTCAGTGCCTACGGGAACGAGCCCGTTCTCACCCGTGCGTGCACTTGTGGCATCGCTTTGGGATGGGCGTAATCGCTTCTCGGTGCATCGCCCTTTATCTTGCCTTCGCCGTCGCTCGATGTGACACCGGCACTGCAAACAGCAGCACGATGCGTGTCTCGCCCGGCGGAGGCGTCCGTGCATACGAACGCGATACCGGCTGCCCCACTCATGGCTGCGCCGCCGGTCCCGACGCCGCACTCCCTATGGTCTGCGCGCTCGACGTCGCCGTCCCGCCGCTCGCCGCAGTTGCCGCCCCTCCCGCGCCGCCGGTAAAGATCGTCACTACCGCAGTCTTCACTGCGCGTCCTCCCGTCCGCGCGTGCTGCTCGAACGTGCCCGAGTGCAGGAGGATTGGTGTCTTGAACATCACGAGCAGCATTCCCAACGCGGCGAAGGGCGCGAGGATGGCGTGCCCCACCGAGTCGGGAGGCAGATACAACCCTTCCCGCAAGGCATCGAAGAGGCGGAACTCAATCGCCCAGATCGTCGGCCAGAAGAGGAGCTTCACCCCGTGCTTGCCCCACAACGCGCAGTAGCCCGCTGTCTCCGGCACGAGCCCGAGCGGCAGCACGAGCGGGCCGGCGACGTACAGCACCAGCAGGAAGGCGAACCCGAGCATCCGCACGACGCCGATCACGAAGAGGAAGGCGAGCGCGACCACCCCGGCGAGCGCCCAGAGCGCACCTGTGTCCGGGATCGCTGACAGGATCGCCCCGAACGAGGGATGGGCGGTGTTCGTGCCCGCATGGAGCACGCCGTCGGTGATTGCGTTGCTGCCGCCGACCAGCCAACCGACGAGTGGCTTGTAGAATCCGAGGGCGAAGAGCGCCGCGAGGAGCCGACCCAAGGACGCTTGAGGTGCCGTCTCGCCACCCAACCAGAAGCGGTAGACGGTAACGATGAAGAGGACGATGACGATCGAGAGCGAGGCGAGTCGAAGCGCATCGGTCATCTGCTGCACGTTCCCCATCTGCCCCGCACCTGTCGTCAGATCGGGGGTCCTGAGGAGCCAGCCCGCGATCTCGTCACCGAACTTCGAGATGCCGTCGACGCCGAGCGCCTTCCAGAGCCCCTTGAGCAGCTTGCCGATCCAGTCACCGAGATCGATTGAGAAGCCAAACGGACCCTTGCCGACCTTCACACTGGTCGCGGGGTCGCTCGTGTCGGGCGCTTCGGTTGCTGTAGGTGGTTCGTTCCCATCGGTGCTCGGCACGGGCGTCGCGATCGGAGTCACGGCCGTCGCGGCGGGGGTAGGCACAGGCGTCGGCGCTTGCGCCGCGACCGGGCTCAGGGACAGGAGCATAAGCAGCATGCTCAAGGTGGCAATCAGAACGAGAGTCCAGCGCTTCACGATCGTCTCCTTACGAGAGATGGCAGACCCATTCTTCGGGCGGCACCCACTGCCCGTGGGCGTCCACGAGTTCGATATGCAGGTGCGGCCCGGTCGAGTACCCGGTGTTGCCGCTGTAGCCGATCAACTGTCCCTGCTCGATCACGCCATGTGCGACCTGCTTGTCGAGATGCAGCAGGTTCCAGGTGTCGCCATTCACCATGTGCAGCGACTCGATCAGCGCGCCGCCATAGCTGCGTGGCTCAGCGACTGCGGCGGCGGGGGCATAGAGCGGGGTGTCCATCGGCGCGCCCCAATCGATGCCGGTGTGGAAGTGGGGATAGCCGAGGAAGGCGGGCTCGCCACCCAATGGTGAGATCCCATAGCCTTGGGTGACGGGAAACTCCTTCCCGCCGAAGATGATCTGCATGATGGCCGCGACGCCCGCCGACGTCAGGTTCTCGGTCGCACTCCGTACCGGTAAGCGCGGCACACAGTCGCCCGTCGCGGGATCCGGCCTGCCCGGTATCGGGACGAGCGGGGCGACAGGCGGGCCGGCGTGAATGCGTACGAGGTCGAGCAGCAGGCCCGAATAGCGGTCGCCGCACGGCAGCCCAGCATTGCCTGCATCGCTGCACGGGTCGTAGATGCGCGCGTAGTCGGCGAGATCGGCAGTCTGCCGGTAGAAGACACCGACGTAGTTGAACCAAATGCCGAGGCCAGCACGGACGTTGGGACACGCCGCCCACTGATGCCCTGTGCTCGACGGGCCTGGAGAGCAGCCATAGTGGGCTGCGTAGGGCGCGGCAGCGGCCCAAATCATGTTCCCACCGTTTCCGGGGCTGTTGATGCCGACGGTCCCCATGTTGCTCTCCAATTGCCACTGGGCGATCAGGAGCGGATCAATGCCGAACTCTTGCCCGAGGTGGAGGATCGTTTCTCCCTGGCCGATGAGCGGGCTGCGCGGCTGGATGGAGGCAATCAACCGCTCGATGCGCGCGGCGTCCGAGGGGCCGAAGCCGAGGTCGTGGATGGAGGCGCGATCGATCGCGTCGTCCCCGCCCGACAGGCTGGCCGTGCTCGCGTAGTAGACTGACCCGACCGCCTGGACGAAGGGACCAAGCGGCCCGCTTCCCGGTAGCCCGGGCAGGTGTCCGAGCGGATTGAGGGAGCGCGCGAGCGCAGCCACCCCTGCGGCAACCACCGCCAGGAGGAGGAGCGGCACGAGCAGGACGGCGACGAGCGTACCCACTGCCAGTTTCATGCCCGCCCCGCCACGATCCGGATCGGCCCTTCGACCGCCGCAGCCGATGGTCGCTCACCCCGCGCGAGTTCGCCCACCGCCGCCCAGACGTCCCCGTCGTGGCGCGCGATCGCCGCCTGCCGCAGTTTCCGCTCCGCCGGCACGGAGGTGAAGAGCCAGTACTCCTCGGGCGTCACGTAGAGGCTGATCTCCCCGGAGTCCGCCCCACGTCGCGAGTGGAGGTAGGCGCCCGCCCGCACCTGCTTGACGGTTCGTAGCCGCCCGACCATCGCCCGCTCGTCTGCGGAGAGATGGAAGACCGACTGCACCTGCGGCAGTGCGTGATCGGATTGGGCGAGCAGGAGCGAGACCGACGCATTGTCGATCACCGCCTGCCCAAGGGGGCCTTCATAATCGGTGACCATCTGGGAGAGGTTGAGCGTGATGATCCCGTGATGCCTGCCCGTCCGTGTCGCCTCGGCGACGAACCGGGCGCTGGCGGGATTGTTGAGCAGGGACCAACCTTCATCCAACACGACGAGCGTGGGGCGGGTGGGGTCGGCGATCACGGACCAGATGTACTCGATCAGGGGGAGCATGGCGAGGGGGACGAGCCGGTCGGCCAGCCCCTTGAAGTTGAAGGCTTCTAAGAGCGCATCAGGGCGGACGGTCGTCGGGCCGTCGAGCAGCCCCGCGTAGGTGCCGCCGTAGACGTAGGGGGCGAGCCGTTCGGCGAGCGCGCGGTAGTGCTGCCGTCGCAGCGGATCGCGGTCGCGAACCTCCGCATCCTCCGCCCGGCGCAACCAATCGAACAAATGCCGCTCGAACGGCTGACGCTCCTCCCGATAGACCGCCCGACAGGCGCCTTCCAGCACCGCCCGCTCTTGCGCGGTGAGGGCGGGAGTCCCGCCGTGCAGCTCGCCGACGAGCAGGGTGTGCAGGTCGAGCAGGTATTCGAGTTTCGTCTGGCTCGGCTCCCCGGTGTGGCGCGGCAGTTCCCACGGGTTGATGCGGAAGCCGCTATCCAGCAGCACCCGGTGGACGATCGCACCGGGCACCGCCGCCACCAGATCGTCCCAGTGACCCGTCGAGCGGTCGAGGACGATCACCCGCCCGCCGCGCGCGATGTGCTTCAAGGCGAAGGACTGGGCGAACATTGTCTTGCCGGAGCCGCTGATCCCCAGGCAGGTGAGGTTGCTGTTGTCCAGCGACGGGTCGTACATGTCGAGGGTGACCACCTCGTGGCCGGGGTGGGAGAAGCCGATCAGCGCGCCCCCGCGCGTGCCCGCACGGTGGTGAAGGAAGGGCAGCGTGTCGGCGAGGTTCGTCGTCACCGTCCGGTAGGTCATCCCGGCCGGGTTGCGGGCGAGCGGCAGGGTCGCCTGCCAGACGACGTCCTGGTAGAGCTGGCAGCGATCGATTGCTGTGCCGCCCGCGTCTCCCAATGCCTTGCCGACCGCCCGCGCGGCTGCGGAGAGGTCATTGGGCGTGCCAGCGCGGACGGTGACGAAGATCGCGGTGCGGAAGGTGCGCAGATCGGTCGTTGCCATCGCGCGCAGGAGGTCCTGCGCCTCGCCGTACGCCTCCTCCTGCTCGATGTCGGGGCTGCTCCCTTGGTGCCGTCGCTCGGCGAGCACCGCGTGCCGCTGCCGCAGGGTGCGGGTGAGGGACTGCCGCTCCTTCTCCTTGCTGAGCGCCTCGATATGGACGGCGAAGCGGAAGGCGACACCGGTCGCCATCAGGGATCGCAGCCAGCCGGGGAAGGTGCCGTCGGGCAGCGCTCTGAGGCTCATCGTCGTCTCGTAGCTGCGGTCGAGGTAGAGCATGTCCGCGCGCCGCAGGAGACGGCTCTGGCCGAGCCGGTCGCGCAGCGTGCGCAGATCAGCTGGAGAGGCCTCGCGATAGGGAGCAATAACATCCTGGCTCCACGTCGGATTGGCGCACTGCCACAGCAGGTCCAACAGCCCCTGTCGCCCCAGCGGCGTGGCGACGATCTCCAGTTCGGCGAGCGCGTGCGCCAGCTCGCTCGCCGCCTGAGTGAGGTCCGCCAGCGCTTCCCGGTGCCCGGCGCGGTTGCGACGGAGCGTCCGCCTGCCGCCCCGACGGCCGGAGCCTGCACCGTGATGCTCCTTCGCGCCGGGCAGCGAGAGGAGTGCATAGAAACGCAGATCGGGGATGTGCTGATCCGCCACTTCGCGCCGGTAGGCCGCCGTGAGCTGCGCAATGTAGGAATCCAGCCCCGTAGGCGGCGCGTACTGCACGAGGTGGCGCGGCACCCACTCCTCGCCCCGCAACGGCGTGTTGATTGCCAGGAGCTCGAGATGTGCGCCGAGCGGCAGGTAGTTGAGCGTGTCGGCGAAGAGCGCGGCGATCGTCGCCGCCGCTTCGTCCGACTGGATCGCCAGGTTGATGCCGGTGCAGGCGAGCGCCGCGCCGACGTGCCCGTCGACGGTGACGAAGTGGTGCTCCTCGACCGCGAGCACCGGCAGGAGGTCCGCGACCGCGCCCCTACGCATCCGGCTCCTCCTCCCGCGCGTCGCCCTCGATGAGGGTGAGGGCGAGCGGGCCACGACGGGGCGCACCGGCGAGGTACTCGGTGGACGTGACGAGGCTATGCCAGACGCGGTGAGGCAGCTCGAACACCGAGCGAGCGGTGCTCCCGGCGAAGGTCAGCCCGAGCGGCACCCCGACAAGCAGCGCGCCGAGACTGAGCCGCAGCGTCGTCGGGATCGCCGCCGGCAGGAGCATCAGGCAGGCCCACAGGCAGAGCACGCCGAGGGCGAGCACCGCCCATTGGGCGAGGCTGAAGCCGAGGATCTTCAGGGGGTCATCCAAATGGCGCGGCGTACGGTTGATACTGCGTGGCATATCGTGCTCTCTCCTCCCCTTCCTGTATGCGGGCGCTCGCTGCGACGGGATCTTAGTGCGCCACACCGCCGCCCAAGCCCGTCAGGATCTCCCAGAGCTTGGTGATGACGAACGGTGCGAAAGCGATCAGGAAGAGCGCGCTGCCCGCGTAGAGCATCTTCTCCACGCCGTCCCGCCGCCCGAGCAGGAACATCACCGCGCCGACCGTGAACATCAGGATGCCGATCGGGGCGGCGATGGGGATGAGCAACTGCTCGTAGACCTTCTTGAAGAAGTCGCCCATCTGCGAGGCGTCACCAGCGGCGGCGAATGAAATGAGTAGCCGGTGCGCGGTGAGAATACAGGGAACAAGACCGGACATGAGAGACCTCCTCCTTACACATCCGCCAGTCGCCCCAACACGGCGACCAGCAATTCCTTGACGGCCCGCCGGTAGTCTGCGGGCAGCGCGTCCATGGTGAGGGTGCCGTCCCCGAGCATCCGCCGTAGCGGGGCGGAGTACGGCAGCGGGGCAACAGCGTTGAGTCCCGATACAGCCATCCGGACTTTGTCCAGATCGATTGCGGCCGCATCCGAGGGGAAGCCCGCGCCATTGACGACGAGCGTCATGTCGGCGAGCGCCCGGACCCGCACTGCGGCATGGTTGGGTGCAAGCTCGGCGAGCACACCCTGATAGTCGTGGGCATAGCGGCTACTGGCCAGATAGTCGATTGCCGCCACGGTCTTCTGCATGGTGGGATGGTCCGGCCAGCCGACCACCTGCAGGTGATCCGCCGCCTGGATGGCGAACTGATTCAAACGCTGGGTGAACGCCGTGCCGCAGTCGAGGATGATCAGGTTGTAGTGGAGCGAGAGCAGATTCAGGACGCGCTCGTAGTCGCGCGGGGCGAGGCGCGCCATCTCATCGGGACGACCCGGCGCGGTGAGGACGGGCAGTCGCCCCCACATCGTCATGTACCCCTGCAACATGCCGATCCCCGCCTGATTGACGGCGATGAGGTTCTGCAAGAGGTCCT